>Ga0272441_10000023_pt1 | contig 329667 bp, 393 predicted proteins | sample SSMProp6N_FD_193582 | JGI IMG/M metagenome (GOLD analysis project Ga0272441, IMG submission 193582) | Marine sediment archaeal communities from Little Sippewissett salt marsh, Falmouth, MA, United States - SSM-Prop-6N | ecosystem: Environmental > Aquatic > Marine > Wetlands > Sediment ...
CACAGGCTGACGTCGGCCATGCAACTCCTCTCAGCGTGTCAGGTAAGCCCTTCAGACTGACCTTCATTCTGCTGTCGCTCCTGGTGAGGTTCACGGTGTATAATCTAATTGAACCGCACGCGTCACCTGTTGTAGTGTCTCCCCGCCAATTCCTTTAAGTTTCGGCCTTGCGACTATACTTCCCAGGTAGCACACTCTCGGCTTCCCTTTAGCACCAATACCTCTCGAGGAGGTACTAATGTTTAGTGTGCAGTGTTTACTGCTAGGACTACACGGGTATCTAATCCGTTTTGCGCCCCTAGCCTTCATCCCTTACTGTCAGAACTGTCCTCGTAACGTGCCTTCGCTATTGTTAGTCCGATAAAGATTAACATATTTTACCATTACCTTTATCGTACTCGTTACGTCTTCCAGTCTCTAGCTCAACAGTATTTTCTGCTCGCTCTGCATTTGAGATGCAGAATTTCACAAAAAACTTATTAAGCAAGCTACGGATGTTTTAGACCCAATAAAAATGGCTGCGACTTGGACCGCGAGTATTACCGCGGCGGCTGGCACTCGTCTTACCCAGTCCTTATTCGCCAAACTTTTTACATTTGGCAAAAGCTTTTCAGTGAAAAGCACTTTGACTCAAACTATCACGCTTGCGCGCATTGTAGATTATTCTTAACTGCTGCACCCCGTAGGGCTGGGAATAGTGTCTCAGATTCCCTCTCAAGGCTTCTCCGCTAAGAGCCCTTACAGATCATCGGCTTGGTGGGCTATTACTCCGCCAACAACCTAATCTGCCGCAGCCCCATCCTTAGGCACGAGTTTGAGAGATAAATCTTTCCAGGGTAAATCTCTTATCAAGTATTAACCTCAGTTTCCCGAGGATATCCTTGACCTAAGGTTAGGTTAGCTACGTGTTACTGAGCAGTTTGCCCTTCTCTAATTCCGAAGAACCAAAAAAGAACTTGCATGTCTAAACACAAGTCAAAGAGCCGCAGCCGCCAGCAGGATCAACTGGATTTAACAACATCATCGACGATAAATCATCTTAATTGCGCAATTTGTTTTGTAAGTAACAAATCACTTCACACAAATCCTAACTATTGGCTTTATCAGAACCACAACTATGACTTTACATACCTCATACCTTAATTTGGCAAGTATGTTTTTTAATCAATGAAAATACTTTTTTTATTAAGGTAATCATCTTAACTAAAAATTTTATAGGTAGAAGGTATTTAAATGTTTCGTCAGAAAAAAAGAAAATTTGTCGTCGGGGATTAATTAAACAGAATTTGAAAGTTCATATAAATTTTCGCATCTTCTTTCAATACCCTCTCCTGGATGATCCCCTCGAGAAACAGAAATTTTATGATCTTTAAAACATTCCCCAGAACATGAACAAGATAAATTGTCTGATCCTCTTTATCTTCTAATTTTCTTGAAATTAATTTACCACAATAAGCACAGGTGTTGTCTTGATTCATTTTTATCTTTAATCAGAACTCTTTATAACAATTATTGTCATGATTTATATATTAATTTTTCTTATAATAAATGAGAAAGTTTTTGCTTTTCAATTGCTCTAGCAATATTTTCTCTTTTTCTTAATCTTTTAGATTTTTTAATTGCATCTCTTTCACTTGGATGATCATCTCTTCCTCTTTTATTTTTACTAGATTTTTCTGCAGTCAGTTTACCATTGCCACTTCGAATATAAACTACATTCATTCCAAACCCTTCTCTTTCACCAGAAAACTGATAATTATCATCACACAAAATTAAATCTTCAAAAGCATAAGGAATATATCGAGCATTCATTTTAATTAAACTCCAAATTCTGCACTGATTTTTTCATCACTTTCACCGGTCCAAGTTTCTAAATCAGGAATTTCTTCTGTCGGTAATTTTTTTGTTTTACAATAAGCTTTTGTCAACAAATAAAAAATTAAACCAAGTGATTTTGCACTTTTGTTGTTTCCAATAATTATTTTGTCAGCTCCTTTTGGAAAATTATTTGTGTCGCAGATCATTAAAACTTTTTTACGCACTTTTAATGTGTCAGCTAATGCGTTTTTATCAACCCATGAATCAACAATTAAACTTAATTCATTTTCAAAAAAATTCTTAAGATTAGTGTTTGTCAAAATTCCTGCAGGATATTTTTTTGTGAATGCCCTGATCCCAGTAAATTTAGAAAACATCTCAACTGCTTTCCATCCTGCCTGTCGTTTGCAAACAACAATAACATCTTTTGCGTCAAATTTTGATAAATATTCTACACCTTCTTTTAAAAGTTCATCAATTGTGTCTGTGTTTAAAATTGCTAAGCCGTCAGCTCTTCGTCTGTAAACATATTTTTTCATTTCAGGGGTCACAACTCGCGTGCCAAGATAAATTCCTGCTTTAACATAATCTTCTAAAGGAAGCAATGTTTCTGTTTTTTTCTTTCCTTTAACTTTTTCTTTAAGTTCTTCAGTGCTGACAGCGCCTTCTGCAACTTTCTTTTTTAATTTTTCAACTCTTTCTAATAATTTTTTCTTTTTCTCTTCAATTGTTTCTTCAGTTACAAGAGACTCAGCTTCAGCAGCTTTTTTTAGTTCATCTCCGACAACAACTTCTTCAACTTCTTCTTCAATTTTTTCAGCAACATCTTTGACCTTATCTTCAACTTCTTCAACAACTTCTTCTACAGCCTCAGCTCCTTCTTCAAGATTTTCTTTTACTTCATCAATAACATCTACCATAGAATTTTAGAGAAAAAGTTTGTTTTTAAAAGTTGCTATCTTGGATCAATAACTCTTCCTAAAAATAAAATATTTCCAGTTTGTTTTTCTTGAATAATAAAAATAAATGGATGATCTGCTTTGAAAAAATTCATTGGCATAGCGGCGCTTGCCTGCATAGTAACAGCTGTTGCAGCTGCAGCTTCTGTTCCTTTTTCATCAACTTTAACATAAGCTTGATGTATCACTTCCCCGATAAAAAGTTTTTCTTTTTTTGTCATCTCAGAAAAATCAGCTTCAAGTTCATTAAACGCAGTCGGCATTCCCATATCTATTAAAGTTTTTTTCATAAAGTATTTTGTATCAAATTCAAATTTTGGAAGGAAAATTGAATCTAAATCTGTTTCTTTCATTTGAGATTTCCAATTTTCTAAATTTTCATTTGTAAATTCAATATCTTTAAGAGCATAATCATAAATAATTTTTTCATCTGTTTTATAATCATAACTTTCTCCTTGTTTAGGTAATAAAATCAACATTGAAATTTCATTATCTTTATAAGGCAGTTCAAGTATTTGCAATTTTTCTAAATCAGCATAATTAAACATTGCTTTATCAGGATCCATATACATCATAGGAGTTTGCACAATATTCTCAGGAGTAATTTTAAAATTCATATCACGAGTATAAGCTTTATCAAATTCCCATTCCCAAGTTCCCTTAAAATAAATTGCATTTGTTAAAACAAGTCGGGTCCATTCATTTAAACTTCCAGGAGGAATCAAATCTTTGATCTTATTATTAGTTTGTTCTTCTATAAATTTATTAATTGTTTGTCTGGATTTTTCTTTTTCTGTTTTAAAATCAACTCCTGCAGCTTTTCCCCCATAATATTTTTCAACATTATTCACAAAATTTTCGAGAAAAGCATAATCTTGCTGAACCCATAAAGCATTTCCAGTTCTTAATTCATAATTTTTATTTTTTTTATTAATCTCATTATAAATTGCAGCAAAATTTGGTTGCAAAATATTTTTTGCAGGTAAATGTAAAACAGATTTCATCTCGTCGGCAGTTTTTCCTTTTGCTCCTTCATAAGTCATTGCTAATGCAGAAGAAATACTATAGGGAGAATAAAAAACATTCTTGTTATTTGTTTTATCTAATTCAGAATATAAATCAAAAGCAAACTTATTATTTGCGTTCACAACTTCTTGGATTCCTTGTTGTGTTGAACCAACATCATTTGCAGAAGGAGGAGCATCTGGTGAAAAGGGGTATAAATATAATCCAGTTCCAATTGCTATTACTGCAACAAAAATTATTATTGCAACAATAGTTCCGCTTGCTTTTTTATTTTTCATATCAAATCCAAGATTTCAACATTTAAAAACCCGTCGATAAGTTCAAGTTTGTTTGAAATCAATCACAGAAATATTTATTAATCTCTATAGATATTAGGGTCTAGAAAATGAAACAAGGAAATTTAGAGAAAACTTGTTTAAGTTTTTTTGGGCAATTAGTCAGAGTTTTAGAATATTATTCTCCAATTACTTTTTTTAGAGAATTTGTAAGAGAATTATCATGTTACGAAGAAATGTAATCTTTTTTTATTTTTAAATCATCACAGAAATATTTATTAAGTTAAAAGATTTAATTGAATTATGGTTAATGATTTTGATAGAGCAGATTTTGAAAGATATGTTCTTGAGGTAAATCAAGATCCAATGGCAATACAATATGATCCAAAAAATCCTGAAGATGCTGAACTCTTAACTGTCGATGCAAAGATGGGAAAAAATCTTATGCAAATCTTAGAAATGTAAATAAGAATTATCTCTTCTTCAAAACCTCACGCAATCTTTTAATCTTACTTTCTCTTTCTTTTCCGATAATTCCGATTTTCAAAAAATCACCTTCAAAACCAAAAGCTAAATCAGCTAAAATATTTTCTTCTGTCTCGCCACTCCTATGAGAAAAAATAATTTTAATTTTATTTTTTTTTGCTAAGTCACAAACTTTTGCAACTTCAATTAAACTTCCAACTTGATTTGGCTTGACAATAATTCCGCTAATTGATTTTTTTTCAATTGCTTTTTCAAATCTTTTCAAATTTGTCACAGTTAAATCATCTCCGACAATTAATTTTTCAGGAAATTTTTTTCTTAATTTAGCAAAATTCTCAAAATCCTCCTCGTGAAAACAATCTTCAATATAAAATAAATTTAAATTTTTGACAAGATTAAAAATATAACCAGATTGTTCTTCAGAATCCCGATCTAATTTTGGATTTAGATAATGATATTTTTTTCTTTTGTAAAACGATGATGCAGCAATATCAATCCCAATTTCAACACCAAATTTTTGTTTAATTTCAGTCAGAACATCTAAAACAAGTTTTTCATTTAGTGAAGTTTTCCATGCATTCTCGTCGTTTTTTTCTGATTTAAATTTCTCGTCTAATTTTTTTAAAATTATTTTAGCTTCTTCATATGCTTTTTTATTTTTCTCATAATTTTTTGAAATAATTAAAAATTCCTGAAAATCCGGGCCTTTATTTTTTTCAGAAATATCAGAATGTTTGCCCCCTCCAATAATATTCTGAATTAAAACAGGAATTTTTTTTGCTTTAGGATTTATTAATTCCCAAACTTGTTTTTTTTGCTCGCGCGCAATTGATTTTAATACAGCAGATTCTAATGCAAAAATTGTATTTGCTCCGACTTGTTTTTCACAAATCTCTTCAATTTTTTTTAAGTCACTAAAAATCTCAAAATTTTCTTCAGAAAAATATTCAGACATTTCTTGTAATTTTTTTATATCTTGTTCAATTGATTTAATATAAATTTTCTTCGCGAATTTTCCAGTGGATTTTCCTGTTGGAGACGACGCTGAAAAATTTCCTGCGTTTGTTTTAATAGAAACTTCAATTGTTTTTTCTTTCCGAGAATCTAAAATTATTTTCGCGGAAATTTTTTTTATAACAATCATAAATCATTAAAGATAATTTTGTTTTTATATTTTTTCTATTTAGGAATTGTTGTTTGTAACTATTAAAATACCTTAAATTAATTATTATTCAATCTCAGCTTCAGCTTCACTTATTTTCCCGGTTTCTTCTTCAACTTCATCTTCAGGTTTTGCAAGTTCCATTATTTCACCTTGTTTAGAAATCTCTTCTTCTTCTTTAACCTCTATTTCTTCTTTTTTCTGATCACTAAGCTTTTTTTCTTTTGCTTTTTTTAATTCTTCTTGTTTTTTTTCTGGAAAAGGTCTGTCAACAGCAATCGGCAAAATTTTTGATTCAAGTTCAATCTCTGCAATTTTAATTGCATCAAATTTTATTTTTTCTAAATCTTCTTTTTTAATTTTTATTAGCAACGGCGCATTCATCGCGATTTGCAAAGCTCTTGCACCAATAATTCTCGCGATTTCATATTTTGTAAAACCTTCTTTTGCTTTTTCTTCAATAATTCTTTGAACCATTTTATTTCACCTGCTTCTCAATTTGAGGAAAAGTTTTTTTATAAATTTTTTCAATTAAATCAAAAATCTTTTCAACTTCTTCTGGATCAAGTTCTTTTGAATTTCCTTTTTGCACAGAAGAAATTTTTAATTCTTTTGAATCATCCATAATTCCAATAGTAACTCTTGCTTCGCTTGCGTCTTCTTCTTCTAAAACAGGATCAACAATAAGATTTTTCCCGACTTTGTGAATTGTTATTGAAAACGGAACAGATTTGCTTAGCGGTAGAGGTTTTTTCGCAGGTTTTTCATAATCAATTTTTTCTTGTTTCTCATCGTAAATAGGAATTTTTGCAGTTTTCAAAGCCGCAATCGCGCCGATTCCTGCAGCATCAATTAAATTTCCATTATCATTTATAGAATAAATATCAATAAAAACAGTCCAAACTTTTTCTCTTTCTTTGATACACAATTTTTCAAATTCAATAAATTTGCTTTCACGCACACAACGATCAATTACTCTGCCAAGTTCAATTGTGTTAATTCTCGGCGGACCTGACTCAAATCTCGGCGAACTCAATGGCAATAATTCAGAAGTTACAATTAAGTTTCCTTTATCAGGTGAATCAGGATATGGTTCTCCAACACTCATTTTAACTCCAACTAGAACTTCAGTATCTCCTAATTTCACTCGCGCACTTCCCTCAGCATTTTTTGAAATTCCTGTTTCAATTTTAATTTCTCTAAATTCATCTAACTTTCGATTATCAAACCTTTTTCCAGCTGATAAATATTCTTGAATTCTTTTTTGTGTTAATTCTGGTGTGTTCATTTTATTTCTCCTAACAAGGTCTATCCTCCCCACGAAGTTTTTCATAAATTAGGCAAGCTCCATAACTTCTTCCACGAGGGCAATTTAATTGCCCATTAGTTCTGCATTCTGGTTGTCTTCCTCCATACATACATTGCTCAACAATTAATTCTTCAGTAGGTTCAGTTATTGGAAGTCCAGTATGCTCATTCACCCCAATTATATCCCATCTTGGCATTTTTATTTCTCCACCTCTGCGACTCCAGCATCTTTTAATGCTTTTTTTTGAACTTCATAAATTTTTTTACAAGTTTCTCGTCCGAGATTAATTGCTTCTTTTAATTGTTTTGGAGGAATTTTACCATCTAATTGCAAGTGTGTTAAATCCCCTTTTGGACTAATAAAACTCATTGCAATATCTGTTGCACCTTCGCCTTTTTCATAATCTTCTTCATTTTTGTCAACATCTACAACAAGTTGTTTATCTAATTTTCCTATTGAAACAGAACTTACTAAACTTTTCATTGGAATTCCTGCTTGAGCTAATGCCATTGCTGCTGCATTTATTCCTGCGCAACGTGTTGACGCATCTGCTTGCAAAATATTAATATGAACATCAACAACTGTTCCAGGATATTTTTTAATCATGACAGAAGGTTCTAATGCCCACTCAGTTATTTTTGAAATTTCTTGACTTCTTCTCGATAGACCAGGTCTAATTCTTTCTTTTACAGAAAAACTTAACATGTTGTAAGTACATCTTAAAACCCCTTTCTCAGGATTTTGCTGATGTTGAGGATGCATTTCTTTTGGGCCATAAACAGCTGCAATTGCTATTGTATCACCAAAAGAAAACATTGCGCTTCCGTCAGCATTTGGCACAATCCCGACTTTCGCAGTCATTTTTCTCGGCTCTTCAATTTTTCTTCCACTTGCCCGTTTAAATGTTTTTGCTGGCGCCATTTTTTTCTCCTTCAAACCATTCTTTTAATTTATCTGTTAAACCATTTATTGTTGAATTTTCTGAAACAAACAAAATTGCTTTTTTTGCTAAAAGTTCATCTTCGATTTTGTCGCCTCTTAACCAGATTAATCCGTTTTGCCCGACAGTAATATTACAACCTGTTTCATTTTTAATTAAATTTACCATACTCCCTTCTTTTCCAATTACTCTCGGAACTTTGTTTGGATTCACACGAATAATTAAACCTTCTTCAATTTTTCCAAGTCCCCGAGATTTTATTGATAAATCAATTCCTCGTCTGTTTATTCTGAAAATTTTTGCAACAACCATGTCGCCAATTCCCATCACACTTTCAAGATCATCTTGGTTTACATATTTTGGCACTTCTGCTAAACTCAAAAAACAACTATTTGCAGAACCAACATCAATAATCCAACCATTAAAAGTAATATTCTCAACTTTGCCGATTATTACATTTCCTCGTCTGGGAGAGTATGTTCCTGAAAGTGGAATCACTTTCACAAGTTTCTGATGTTCTTCAGCTAATCCATATCTCAATGCAATAATTTCTAAATCTTTTTTTTCAGTTCCTTCCCCAGGTAAAAAATCATTTCCTTTTATAATAACTTCTCCTGGGGTCACAATTTTTCTAATCTCTTCTGTCATTTTCTAATGTTACTGAGAATGAAATACCCCCTGTTAATTTTCTATCTGGATTAGCTTCTCGCACACATTCTATAATCCCTCCATAAGCTTCTTTTATTCTATTAATATGTTCAGAAATTCTCGAGTTTTTTTCACATAATTCAATTAAAGCTTCATTTAATATTGGAGATGTATATTCTCCTCCACAATAATGTTGTGCATACATTAATCCTGTCGGCGCTTTTTCAGCTTCTTCTCTATGTCTTATTATTTGATGAATTTTAGGTTCTTTTGCTTTATTCATTTTCTTTTATTTCCTCAGTTAGTGCACTTCCATGTGTAATTGAATTTAATTTATCATAAAAATCCATAATCATTCCTGCTGGCACATTTATTATTATTTCTAAGTCTCCGTTTGCAAGCCAGTTTTCAGATTCTTTGTGTTGATTTACTAAACCATATGCCTTGCCAGTGTAAATTGCAGGAATTACAATCTTGACTTTTTTTGTCTCAATTTTTATTGGCAAAATTTCACTAATAGCAGAAATAATTTCATTAACTTGCTGATCTATTGAAATATTTTTTATATTAATTTGTGATTGTTCTAAAGCAGATTTAATTCTCTCAGCTGTGTGAGGGTTTCCTGTTTTTGGATCAATAGTATTTCTGACTAAAAAATCAACTGCCTGCTTAATTCTTTTTTCTTGTTCTTCGTCGCGAAACGCCTGCGTCAACAAAATTTCACCTTCTTTAATTATTTTTTTCACAATTTCTAAAATATCTGTTGTGCCAAAGGCACTTTCAAGATCTTGCTCAGAAACCTTCAAACCCTTTTTTGAATCAGAAAAAATTTGCTCTGCCTCTAAAAAATTAACATCAGAACTTGAACCTTTTTTAAAAGCTACTGCTTTATCAAGATCAACAATTATCTCAAAATTCTTCCCTGCTTTTTTTATCCTCGCTGTTGTTGTTTGTGTCATCTCAAAACTCCTTGATTTTTTCACCTTCAACTCTTTGCAATTTTGAATCTTCTTTTAAAATAAAAACAAGTTCAAACTTATTTAAATCAAAAGCTTTTTCTTTAATTTCTTTGAAAATATCTAGTGCGATTTTCACACCTTGTTTTAATGTTAAATCTTTTTTATATTTTGCTTTTAGTTTTTCTTTGATTTTGTCGTCGTTTTCGCCGATTGTATTTGCATAATATGAAAAATAACTTCCAGTTACATCGCTTGTAAATAATTGTAATTTTTTACCATTAATTCCTGCGAGCATCATTGAGACAGCAAAAGGTCGGGCACCTGCATAATGCGTGAACTGTTGTTTTATATTTGAAATTTCTTTGATAACTAATTCAGGTTCAATTGGAGAATCATAAGTTACTCGGTGCTGTTGTGCTAATACTTGCGCTTTTTCAATTAATACTCTTGCGTCAGAAGTTATTCCTGCAGTGCTTGCAATAATATGTGAATCAATTTCATGAATTCTGTTCGCGCTTTCTTGAACAACTAATTTGTCGTCGATTCTTTTATCAGCAAGAATAAAAACTCCGTCTGCACAAACCATTCCAATACTTGAAACACCTAAGCGAACAGTTTTTTCTGCATACTCAACCTGTAGCAAATGTCCTTCAGGTGAAAACATTGTCGCAGCTCTGTCATAACCCATTGCTTGATGTTGCATATCTGCTGAAATTTCCATTTTATTAACGAAGAATTTGATAATCTTCAAATTTATTTCCTTTTCTTCCAAATCTTAGAAAAATAAAGACTATTTAAGGTTTTCTGTTGCGAGAATTTTAATATTAAATTAATCTAAATATCCGAACTTTCTCAAGTTTTTTAAAATTGTAAAACTTTAAAAGCTCTATTTTTTTGGCTGAGATATGGTTGGAGAGATCCTTTGTTTAGAAGGTTTGACAGGTGCAGGAAAGACAACCCAAGCAAATAAGATACAAAAAAGATGGAAATTAGACAGGAATTCTTGTCTTATTATCAATGAAAAAGAATATGATCCGTTTAGACAAGTAATAATTAGTTGGCATAATTGTGGGGCTAATCAGCATTTTAATAGGGGGCAAATACAGAAAATAGCAAAAGCAAGAGGTGAGATACATAAAACCTATTTTGTCCCTTTACTGGGCGATTTAGATTATCTCTTATTTGATAGGAGTTTTTATACAAGTGCAATTTATCAGACAAATGGAGGATTGTCTTCTCAAGAAATCATTGATTTAAACATCGCAGGAGGAGCACTTATCCCAGAGAGAGGCGTAATACTAATATGCTCTCCTGAAGTTGCGAGAAGAAGAATTGACGAAAGAAGAAAAAAAGCCAGTAAATACAAACTTCCTTCAAGACATGAATCTTTAGAAGAAATATCAAAAAGAAGAAAACTTTATATTGAATTAGCAAGACAACACCCCGAATTAGATTTGATTGATACAACCGATAAAACCGAAGATGATGTTTTTGAGGAAGTTAAATTTGGTTTAGGTTTGGAGAGATGAAAGAGCAAACTAAACAAAATCAAAGAATATGGAATAATTTTTACAATAAACAAAAAAGATTTTTATATTGCCCTTCTGAAGATTTATCTGCATTTTTTAGTACTTATTTAAAAAATGATTTGGATTATAAAAAGGTTTTAGATATTGGATGCGGTGCTGGTAGAAATTTGCTTTTGGTAGGTAAATTGGGAGCAGAGATTTATGGTTTAGATTCTTCTGAAGATGCAATAAAAGAATCTCAAAGATTTCTTACAAGTCAGGGATTAAAACCAAATTTGAAACAGGGAGAAGTTACAAATATTCCCTATTCAAATGATTTTTTTGATGTTTCTATTTTGTGGGGGGTTTTTCATTATTTATCTGAAGAAGATCAAATAAAAGCAAAAAGAGAAATTGAACGAGTAGCAAAAGATGACTCTTGGGTAATTTTTACACTTCGTTCTATCCATGATTCTCGTTATGGAAATGGTAAGGGAATTAAAGAAAATGTTTTCATCCAAGATAAACCTGGAAGAGAACAAATTACTATTCAATATTGGGATGAAGAAGAAGCAAGAAGATTTTTTAAATTGGAAAATCTTTTAATTGGTGAAAAAATAAGGGCACCAATTGGCAGATTAGAAACAAAAAGTGCACATTGGATGATCGCAGGAAGAATAAACAAAAATGGATAAAAAAGTTTCAGTATTTATTGTTTCAGATAATGAGAATGTTCTTTTATTAAAAACAAATCACAAAATGTATGATAACTCTTATTGGTCGATTGTAAATGGAGGAGTAGATAGCGAAGAAACTTTTGAAGAATCTGCAAAACGGGAAACTTTTGAGGAAACAGGATTAGAAATAAATAAATTAATTTATTCGGGATATACTTCAAAATACGAATATCCTAAAGGAAATTTAAGAGAGAAAAAAATTTTTATAGGATTTGTTAATAATGAAAATGTAAAATTATCTAAAGAGCATGAAGATTTTAAATGGATACAATTAAACAAATTAAAAGAAGTTTTTTCTTGGACAGAATCTAAAGAGGTGTTGGATGGAATTATGGAAAAAATAAAAACACACTTTAGAGAAAATGAAAATAATCAGTTTTGATGGAATGCGAGCAAGTGGTAAAAGCACGCAATTATCTAAATTAATCCAATTATTAGAAAAAAATAATCAGAAAATAAAAGTTCTTCATGAAAAAGATTATGAACCATTTAGAAGTATTACATTATTTTGGAATAAAAAAAGAGATAAGCGGTTTTATCTTTCAGATGTTCAATCTTTTGCAGGAGCAAGAAAAAAAGTCTATGAAAGAGAGATTCAACCCTTGGAAAGTAGTTTAGACTTTCTCTTGTATGATAGATGTTTTCATACAAGTGCAGTTTATCAACAAGGAATTTTATCAATGGACGAAATAATAAGGGTGAACTTAGACCTTGGTATTCCAAATCCTGATAAATCTTTTATTTTTGTTTGTAACCCGGAGACTTCTTTTGGGAGAATGAAAGAGCGAGATAATTACGTAGAGCCTATTTCAGAAATATCAAAAAGAAGAAAACTTTATATTGAATTAGCAAGACAGCACCCTGAATTATATTTAATTGATACAACAGGGGAAACAGAAGATGATGTTTTTGAGGAAGTTAAATTTGGTTTAGGTTTGGAGAGATGAATAAAATGAATGGAAATGCACCAATAAGTTTAGGAAAAAATGGGTTAAAGTTATGCGTAGAAGAAACAAAAAGATTTGATAGATTGATTAGGCAATCCTACGAACAAATTGGTTTAGATATCTATGGTGTTAAGCACACACCAGGAGTTGCTGTTTTTGCTTATGGTTCTCCTGGACGAAGAGAATTAATCGGAGGAGATTCAGATGCGGATATTTTCCTTATAGAAAAAGAAAGAACAGAGAAATCCAAAAAACTTAGAAAAAAGTTAAAAGAAAAATGGGAAACTTTTGGTTTTTCTAAGGTAGATTTGCCAACTTGGGGGACTTATAATGAAATAGAGACTTATTTAGAAAAAAGTTTAGTTGAAGGAAATCAAGTTTTAGAAACTAGATATTTAACAGGAGATAGTTTTGTAGCACAAGATGTTTTAGAAAGAAAAAGAAAATTTGATTCGATTGAGAGAGGATTAGAAAATATTGTATTTAATCGATTATACTTTAATCAATATTTTAGACAGAGAGTTAGGAATGGTGCATTAAATATTAAATATTGTCATGGTGGTTCAAGAGATTTTTTATTTGTGTATTGGCATGATAGATTAGATAGGATGATGGAAGGAGACCCAGATGATCCTTCTTACACTCCAAGAATTGAAAGCGGATTAAATAGATTGGTTTCTCAAGGGAAGATAGATGAGAAAAAATTAGGAAATTTAATTGAAGCCATTAATTTTTCAACAGAATTGCGTTCAGATGTTTTGTCTCTAAATAAATCTACTCCTGAAAGAGGATTAACTTTTTTAGATGGTTCAACTTTAGAAAGATTGCATTCTATTGGTTATCCTGATCCAGAAACAATTCGTTCTTATTTTGAAGAATATCGAATGAGAATAGAAAACCTCTCAAGATTGGTTTGGGATGAGACGATTAAAAAAGCAGGGAGATTAAGAGGGAAATTATGGGAAGAGAAATTTAGAAAAGCATATCTTCCGGCGATTAGGGAAAATATTAGAGAACAAATTCCTTCAGATGATCCTCTTTTAAGCACAGCTTTAATATGGGGAGCAAGCGAATCTAGGCAAAAAGATTTATTTGATTTTTTAGTAAGGAAACATAAGGGATCTGAAAATTGGTCTGTTATCGGATCTATAGTTTGTAGCCCATTATGTGATGAAAAAATTTTACATCATTTTGGAACAGGCCAATTAAAAGAAAAAGGATACGAGTACCTATTAAGGGTTGTGGCAAGGAATAGGAATGTTTCCCAAGAGACATTAAGATCTATTGTCGGGGATTCGAGATTAGGAAAGCGATATACCGAAGTAGCACAGGTAGCATTGGTCAAAGGAAATAAGGAGGCAAACAATCAAGTTTAAATAATAATATATTATAAGTTAATTATGGTGAGGATATTAATAACAAGACATGGACAAACAAAACAAAATGTAGATGGAACCGTTCAAGGAAAAGAACATGGAGAGATCAATGAAAAAGGATTTGCTCAAATTAGAGATTTAAACAAAAGATTAAAATTAGAAAAAATAAGCAGAATAATATCAAGTGATATTCCAAGGTGTAAAATAACAACTGAGAAAATTTTGAAAGAAAAGGAATTGCCAGTAGAGTATACTCCAATAATTAGAGAAAAAGATAATGGTTCTTTTGTTGGAAAAAGCCATAAAGATTTTAGTTGGAATGATTTGTCAGGGACATTTGAAACAAGGAAGGCGCCAGATGGAGAAAATTTAGAAGAAGTTAAAAAAAGGGGAAGAAAATTCTTTGAAAATTTAAAAGAAGAATATGGCGAAAGTGACGAGACAATACTTGTCGTTTCTCATGGGGCATTTCTTAAAGTTTTTATTGGAAATTTATTAGGAATGGATTTATACGATTCTATCTTTAAATTATTTATTGAGCATTGCTCATTAACAGAATTAGATATTAATGAAAAATATAAGGAGGGTTATAGATTTAACTTTATTAACGAGATTTCTCATTTAAGTCCATAATTTTGATTATTTTTTGCGATGATTAATTAATCAAGATAGCCAAAATTTCTTAAACTTTCTAGAGCTTCTTCATCAAGTTCAATTTCTTTAGGTTTTTCTCCTGTTTTTATTCTTCTTTTCCAATCATAAAATCTTTCTCTTAATTCTTCAACTATTTTTGATTCTTTTTCATAAAGATTTTCTAATTCTCCAGGATCACGAGTCACATTAAATAAAAGCGGTTTTTCTAATCTTTGGCTTTGTCTGGTTCCTGTTTGGATAACTAATTTGTATAAATTTCCATTTCCCCCATGTCTTCCCCTAACTGCTGACCATGCAGGACCTGTTGAAAAAGTATAATCTCTAATAGAATCTCTTTCTCCAGTTATTAAGGGCACACAGCTTCTTCCATCAAAAGATTCTGGAATTGGTATGCCTAATAAATCTAAAATAGTTGCAGGGACATCTTCAGATTGATTCAGGGCGTGAATCACTTGAGATTTAGTATTTGGGACACGAACAAGATAAGGAACTTTTAAAGTATCTTCATACCAATTTTGATGATCTGCTGTTTCTAAATTTGCTTCTCCTAATTGTTCTCCATGATCAGATGTAAGGATTACAATTGTATTATCTAATAGGCCTTCTTGTTTGAGAAAATCAAAAACTCTTCCCACTTGATGATCTGTATAAGCTACTGCTTCGTCGTAAGCACGTTTCCAACGAGATTTATCATTAGGCACTTTCATTTCTTCTATTAATCTTTCTGTAACTCCCCATCTTCTAGTTGGAACTACTTCACTTTCACCTAATTTAAAATCCCTGATTGGAAAAGCTTCACTTTGTGGATCACAAAATTTATCATTTACAAATCTTTCTTTGAAAGGTAGAGGTGGGAGATAAGCAGAATGATTGTCGAGACCCCAAATTGTAAGACAGAAAGGATTATCTTTATTTTCTCCTATCCAGTTTATCGCTTTAGTATATTGATTAGGGTCGTACCTCCCTTCTTTGTGAATATTATAGACATCTGATCCTCGTGCAGCCCCGTGCATTTTATTTTGTGCAGCATAAAATCCTGGAGCAAAAACTGCTGACATATATCCTTCTTTTTTTAAAATTTCGGGGAGTGTTTGAACTGATCCAGGAAGATGATGATATTTTTCTACTACTCCGTGTCTAATTGGGTGTTGACCAGTAAAAAAAGCTACATAAGTTGGGACAGTCCATCCAGCAGTGCTTATAGCATTTGAAAATTTAAAACTATTTTCAGAGAAAAATTTATCAATATTTGGAGACGTATTTCTTTCATAACCATAACATCCTAAACGATTTTGTCTAAGGGTATCTGGTGCTAAAAGAACAAAATTATATTTTTTCCTTTCAATTTCTTGCTGAACAATTTCTGGGTGAGATAATTCTAAAGGCGGATTAGAACATCCAATTATTCCTGCAAGAGCTAAACTTGCTAAGGTACTTCCTATAAAATTTCTTCGACTAATTTTCTTTTTCATTTTACTACTTTATAGAAATTACAATTTATAAAGTTTTTGTTTTAATTCTACTTTTAGATCTCAATTTCACAAGCAATTGTACTCTTATATAAAACTCCATTTCCATCAATACAAACATAGTTTCCCCCACCCCCCTCAGTTGCTGCTATGTTTTTGAGGATAATATTTCCTACAGCATTATTACAAGTATCATCGTCAGCAATACAAAGAGTTCCACTACTGATTCTAACATTCATATGTTTAATTGTAAAATTAGAGCCCAAAGTATAATAATATTCTGCATTAGCTTCTGGGTTATATTGATTAAGTATTACAAAGTTCGATACATTTGTTGAAATCTCTACAGCCTTGTAAACAGTGTTAAATGTTTGATTTCTTAATTTAATATAATGTGAGGATTCAAGTGAGCCCAACCCCAAAATCCGCATTGTCCCATTAAGAAAAATATTCCCTTCTGTAATTCCTAAAACAGAACCTTCCATATTATCTGGGAAATAGGGCCCTATAGCCACAGCAGTACTATTAACAAATAAATTTCCTGAAACATTTAATGCATAATCAGCACCAGCCCCCCCCGGAGCTTCTTTTATTTGCAATAAACTTTCTGAATTTGGAGTTTCTCCAATACCCACACTTCCATCTGCAAAAACCGCTGCGTAATTATTAGTAGCACCACTAACATTAACATAAAGTCCGTATTGGTTTTGTAAGGAGGTCGGGGCTGAAGTTTTCATATCTATAAGAAGCCCATAAGCAGTTGCAGCATCATTATCGATTTTTCCAGTTATATTTAATAAAACTGAATCTCCAGCCCCAGCCCCAGCCCAATCTTCTTCAATTACCATTGTGCTTGCTGTGCCAGATGCAGTGTCTTTGATATGAAATTTTGATTTAGGTGCAGATGTTCCAATCCCAACACCATTAGCACTTGCATCAACATAAAGTGTGTTGTTTATATCTACATCTCCTGTGCCTGCATTTACAAAAAAACTATCTGTTGAAGTATCGCTCTCAACTCTAAAATCAAGATCATTACTTGCTTCATTAATTATTACCCCACCAGACATAATTCTTAATGCTCCATTAGTTGCACCATTTTCAACTTCAATTATATTAGTTCCTGCATCATTTACTCTAAAACTGCCGTCTGTTTCTGCAATTAATCTCCACTGATTATCGTCATTTTGTAAATATATTGATGCCCTATCATCAACTGTTCCGTCATAAACATGTAATTCTGCTTCTGGAGTTGTTCCAATTCCAATGTGACCAGAACCTAAAATCGTCATAGCATTAATAGGAGTTCCTGAAGTTTTAGTTCTAAAATACATATAACCAGCATCATTATTATAAGTATTATCAAAATAAATATCTCCCCCACTATAATAAATTTCTGCATGTAAACTCGCACTTCCACCAATTTCTAATAATCCAAGTGCTGAATTATCTCCACTACCTGGGCTTGAACCATAAGTTCTCAACCCAACTCCAGCAGTATCAGAATAAATGTCTAATAAATGAGTTGGTGTTGTTGTTCCTATTCCAACTTTCCCCCCGCTCTGAGCCATAATTACATTTCCATAACTTCCTGCTGAACTTCCAGTTCCACCTGCTCCAGTTGTTAAATAAATATTTCCTCCGTCTGCCCCTACATCTTGTCCTCCAGCACCTCCAGCACCTGAAATTATACTTATATTTCCCCCACTTCCAGGACCATCTCCTCCTGCTCCACCTGTTCCTGAAACAACTAAAACATTTCCACCTTTACCTGAAAAACCTGAATCTCCTGCTCCACCAGTTCCTCCAACAATATTTAAAACCATTGGCGCATCTGCATCAGTTGCTCCTGCTGTTCCAACAAGATGTAATTTTCCAGAAGGAGTTGCTGTTCCTATTCCAACCTGAGCCATTGTTGTTGAAATTGCAGTGCCATTTGTTGTCCAATTCACAACAGTCGCAACATTAGATTGATTATATTGCCATTTTATTATATCTGCTACAGCTGATTGATTATACCAAAAATCACCTGTCTGATTATACCAAACATCACCGTAACTATCATTTAAAATTGTTGTATGATTGTAATTAAATGCTACTGCTGTTGTTTGATTATAAAAATAAAGTTGCATACTTGAATTTAATTCTGTAATATTTGTCTGACTCACTGAAAATAATCCTAATGATGATAAATTTGCAATTGTTGTATGATTGTAATTAAAAGTTGTTGCTAAAGTTTGATTATACCAAAAATCACCTGTCTGATTTATCCAATATTTTGAATAAGTTGAGTTTAAAATTGTTGTATGATTGTAATTAAAATATGCTGCATCTGTTTGATTATAAAAATAAATTGAACTTGCTGTCTGATTATACCACCATTTTTTTTGTCCTGTGCCTGCTAAATATAAATCATCGTCAATATAAATTGCTTGCCAGTCATTTCCACTTGCACCTAAGTCAAACTCATTGTCAATTGTTGGAAGCAAACTTCCATTTGTTGAAACATGACTTACAGCCAGAGAAGTAATATTTACAACATAAACTGTTTGTAAGTAAATGTCTCCGCCAGAAATTGTAATTCCTTTTGATTGCCATCCACCATTAATTTTAAATTGCCCGCCCCCAGTAAAATTTAATTCCCAATCTCCAGAAGTCACATTCATATTAATATCTGAGTCAACATATTTCACAGCTGGCTCTGTCATGTTGTAAGTCCAATCATTTATCCGAGTAGCATTATCAATATAAACATCACTAGAAAAATTTCCTTTACCGCGAACATCTAATTCTGCACTTGGCTGATCAACACCAATACCTAAACTTTCATTCACAGTTAAATTTGGTGAAACTAATTTTTTTTCTTCTGGGTCAAATCTAAATTCAGCATCACCTGTAACTTCTCCATCTTGCACAAATGGAATTGAAGTATTCATCAATCCTTTCAAAGCATTTACAACTTGCGCATTTATGTTTATTATTTTAATAAAAGCAGAAGTCATTAAACCTGTTTGAGATTCATTTACATAACGAGTTGCTTCTGTGTGTTGATTTTCTGTTAAATGATAATATTCAAGAGATTCTTCTTCGTCTTTTCCTCCTTGCAAACCAGCCATTGTATTATGAAAAACTCCTGTTGAATAAGTTCCCCAATAAACTCCATTCCACCAATAAGAAATTCCTTCGTCAGTAACATAAGCTGCCCAACCTGTTTCAGGGGTCTGGAAATTCCAAGCAACTGCACTTGTATTATATTCTGCTATATCATTATCATGACTTGCCCAATCACCTGTTGCACCTGTTGGAAGAGATTGACTTCCAATTGTCCAAAAACCAGAATTATCTCCTCGATTATTATACCAAGTATCATGTTTATTTTCATTCCATGCACTATCTGCAACAAAAAATTCTCTGATTGCTCCAAGAAAATACTGGCCAGAAGCAGACGTATCATGAAAATCTTTGCTATCTGTGCCAGTATATGCAATTCCCCCGTTTCCTGTGTGCGAGTGCATTAAAACTGTTGTTGCTGTTGAACCAATTTCAGCACCATTAACATAAAGTGCATAATTTCCTGGATTAGCATAAGACATTGTCACATAATAAACAGTGTCTGCAGAAACAGCTGTTGAATGATGCGCTCCTGACCAACCACGACTCTCACACCACCAACGAGAATATAAATTTCCATTTAAAATATATAACATTACCCCGTTTGTTCCTCCACCTTCTGCAAATAATACCTGCCTAGTGTTTACATCTGAATTTGTCTGAAAAACAATATTATGGGTTCTTATTTCCCATTCTTGTTCCCAATATGAAACATCTTGCATACTCCATGCTTTTCCAGAACCAAATAAAGTTCCAACACCATAGTTGCTATTATTTGTTGTAGGTGTTCCAATATTACTTTTGAAATTTCTTCCATTAGAAGTTAAGTCAAGACCCCCATCAGAAGAATTCATATCATAAAATAAACCATAATCAGCTGGAAAAATATTTCCTAAAGGATCTACTTGCATTGAACCTGAATTTGAATTATTATAATAAATATATAAATTATGATCTGTAGTTGATTCAAGTGTCGGCACATTCACATATAAAGCTAATTGCTGATTTGTTTCATCATAAACTTCTAAATAATGATCTAGTTTTGTTTGACCATCTGAATCAGTCACTAAAATATCATCACCATCTGATTGTGCATTCCCAAAAATATCATCAGCCCCATTTATTTCTACTCTGACTAAAGCATTTGTTTCATCTGCAGCAACTTTTGCATTTGTTGAATTAATTAATCTTCTGTAAATCCACCCATCACTATACCAATTTGCACTTCCAGAAACAATATATCTATCTCCATCACTAGGAGCCCCAGGAGGAGAACTTAAATCTTTATCTATAACAGGTGACTTCCAAACAGTTGTTGTGTTAACACCTAAACTTCCGCCAATTTCTTGGAAAACTTCTTCTGCATTTGACGCATTATAATAATCTCCTGAATCTTGCACAGTTACATTTTCTGCAGCAATTGATGTTACTCCACTTCCAATTATATCTCCAATAGTATCATTTAATTTTGTTTCATTAAATTCTAAAGTTGTTCCGTTGAAAACCAAATAAATTTCAGAAGCAGATTCAATTACCCAATTAAATAAACCCTTGAACCACCCCTCATTTGATTCTAAAGTTAAATTTTGCGAACCTTCTGAAAAATCAAAATCATCAATAGAAATATTTCCAACACTTGACTGAAATCTCTGTCTGTCTGAACCATCATCAAAAGTAAATTTCTCAAAATTAGCAGAACCATTAATATAAAGTTCAAGATAATAATATTTCCCATACTCTAAATCCATTTCATTAGTTCCGCTTCCTAACATTACATCGTATTTTCCACTGCTGATGTTTCCATAAAAATCAGTTGTTGAATTGTAAATTAAATTTCCTCCTGAAGCTGCATCAAAAATTGCAACTTGCAAATCTCCTGAACCAAGATTTACTCCTGATTGTTGAACATTTCCTTGTAAAGCAATTAAATCAATAATAGCTAAAACATTTGTGGAAAAACTAATTAAGAAAATAAAAGATACTATAATTGCGAATAACCTCTTTTGAACCATTCTATCGAAATAAAAACATAATACTAGTATTTAAATATTACTCCTAAAAAAATCCGTCGGCAAACAAAGTAGAAATTTTACTTACTTTTACTCTACATGGAAAAAATTAAAAACATGTTTTGGGTTATTAGGGAATGCAAGTAATTTTTACTAAACATGCTAACCAAAGATTATCTGAGAGAAATATTAAAATTAAATATGTAAAAGAGACTATAGAATTTCCAGATTATACAATAACTAAAAATAATAAGGTTGAGGCACATAAGAAGATTAATGATAAAACTTTGAAGGTTGTTTATATTAAAGAAGATAAATTTATAAAGATTGTAACATTAATATGGAAATGAACATTACATTTGATAAAGAAGCTGATGCAGCATATATTTATTTCAAAGAAATCGCAGAAGGAGAAGTTGCAAGCACGATCTCCCTAAATGAATCTGTAAATATTGACTTAGATGCTAATGGAAAAACACTAGGAATAGAAATTCTTGATGCTAGTAAAAATCTTCCGTTAAATGCTTTGAAATCTTCAACAACCTTATAATTTTTCTAAAATGCAAAATACAATTACAAAACAGAGAATTGAAAAATATTTTAAATTAACAAAAACTGCACTAAAAAAAATAAAAAGTAAAATAATCAAAGAAAAAGAAGCGCAAGCAAAAGAAATTATTAATATGGTTGAAAATTATTTATCTGACGCTGATTTTTTTTACAAGAAAAAAGATTTTGTAAATGCATTTGCTGCAGTAAATTACGCACACGGCTGGATTGATTCAGGAGTTCGATTAGGAATTTTTGATGTAGATGACAACAAGTTGTTTACTATTAGATAAATTTTTAAACAAACATTTAATTCTTTTTTGATGGGAGAGAATAAAGAAAATATAAGGGAAGAGTTTTATGATAGTTTGCCTGAGGGGATTTTCTATGGGCCAACTTTTGAATTAGAAAAAAGAGAAAATCACGATGGTATGGGTTATCATTGTCATGTGAGAATAAGAAAAAATGGGGGATTTCAAAGAGCCGGGTATATTATAACCTTAGAAGGAGACAAAGTTTTTATAATGCCCCATAATAAAAAACAATTATTTGATTGTAGAAAAAAATCACATTCATTATTAAGAGATATTCTTGAAGAGATTAAGCAACAGTTATTACCTGTGTCAAAAAATACTCTACCCCTTTCAGAAAAATCTTTTTTATTAACAACAATCTGATAAAAACTTATAAAAACTCTTTTTGTTTTTAATAATTATAAAATGAGGTTAGCAATAATTGGAATTCAGGGAAGCGGAAAAGGAACTCAAGCAAAACTTCTTGCGAAAAAATTCAAACTTAAAAGAATTTCTGTAGGAAAAATATTAAGAAAAGAAATAAAAAGCAAATCAAAACAAGGGAAAACTTTAGCAAAATATGTTAACAAGGGAAAGATGGCCCCAAATCAAATAGTCAATAAATTAATATTAAAAAACACCCCCAAAGATAATTTTATAATTGATGGATTTCCAAGAGATAAAAGACAACTAAAAATAGCTGATAAAATTAATTTAGAAAAAGTCATTTTCCTCACTCTGCCAAAAAAAGAAGTTTATAAAAGAATAAAATTAAGAAGAAAATTAGAAAATAGAATTGATGACCAAAAACAAGCATTAGAAATTCGTTTAAAATTATTTGCCAAACACTCGCCTAAAATTATTAAACACTTTAAAGATAAATTAATAAAAATAAATGGAAATCAATCAATAAAAAAAGTTTTTTCTGTTATAAAAAAAGCACTCGCAAACTCATGTTATTAACTGACTCAAAACCGGCTCTGTCAATTTTTTCGCTCTTCTAAACATTTATTATTAACAACTTGAATAACTGTGAGCAAAGCGAGCAGCAATTATAAAAACCCTTTTTCATTTAAAATTTCATGCAACAAAATATAATCATAGCAAAAACATTTAATGAAGCAAGAAAGAAAATTCAAGATGCAGAAAAACCAATAATCTTTTCCAGCAACAATGATGAACTTAATAGACAAATTTTAGAAAAACTTCCAATTAACATTTTATTAATAAGCCAAAAAAATAAAAAAGATTTTCAAAAACAAAGAGATTCTGGATTTAATCAGGTTCTTGCGAAAATCGCGAAAAAAAATTCTGTTGTAATTGGAATTAATTTAGATGAAATTATAGAAGCAGATCAAAAACAAAAAGCAGAAATTTTAGCACGTATAAAACAAAACATAAAACTTTGCAATAAAAATAAACTTAAAATGAAATTCATTTCGCAAAAAAACAAAAAAGATCTTTATGATTTAAAATCTCTTGGATTAATTTTAGGAATGCCGACTTGGATGTTAAAAAGTTTATAATTATTGGTTCATGATTTTCATTGAGAAAAACTGATAATTAACTAAGACGAAATTATATCTTATTATTTTCTAAAGCGAATAATCTGATATCGTCGATTATGAGCAATCAAATAAGTGAACGACTTTGGAGCAAATGAATTACCAAAAAACCACCCCAATATAATTCACACAATTTTCATAATCTCCTGTGATATTTCCTGAATTGTAAAAACAAACTTTTTCAACATTAACCGCATTTAATAATTTAGCTAATTCAATTCCAATTGTGATTGCAAAAGTTCCGCAGATTGTTGTGTCGCTCAAAGCATACTCATAAAATTTTTCAGAATCTAAATCTAAAATAAATTTAACAGCTTTATCGTCAAGATTATATAATTTTTCCCGCACATCATTTTCAAAAGGGATAAATCCATAAAGCTTTCCATAGTGTGAAAAATCAGAAGAGATTATTATTTTAATTTTTTGATTTAAACTCTTAATTGAAAAATAAATTATCTTTGCAAAAATCATGCATTCTTCATAAGTAAAATCTTTTAGAATTATTGGGGTGATTTTAATTTCTTTTCCAAAAACTGTTTGCAAAAAAGGCAATTGAACTTCTAAACTATGTTCTTTATTATGCGCATCTTCATTTTCCCCTACATCTAGATTTTCTTCTTCTGATTTTCTTAAAATTAATTTTCCAAAATCTAAATCATTTTCAATTTTTCCAAAAGGGGTTAGAAAATTTTGAAAAGATAGGCCAATTTTAGGTCCAATACCAGAATGATTCGGCCCGAGCAAAATAATTGTATCAACTTTTTCTTTTGTTTTAAATCTTGAATAAACTTCTCCAGCACATTTTCCGCTATAAGCATAACCTGCATGCGGCGCGATCGCTATCTCAACATCTTCTTTCTTTGAACTCACAAAAAATTTCCGAACTTGTTCATAAAGTTCCATTGGACTACTTGGATAAAAACTATCGGAAGCAATTGGTTTTCTCATAATTTTTATAAGCAACTGAAATATAAATAAGTTCCGAAAGACAAATATTTTAAATATGCTTTTTCCTAAATAATAAGATGAAGAATCCAGAAAAAATAATTCAGTATCTAAACCCAAATGAAAAGAAAATTTTGAAATTCTTAAATGAAAAATCTATAAGCGAGATTTGCAAAAAAACATGTCTTGACAAAACTTCTGTTTTGCGGGCTCTTGAATTTTTACAAAATAAAAAAATACTTGTGCTTGAACATAAGAAAGAAAAGATTGTCGATCTCGGTGTTAATGGAATTTTATATAAGCGAAAAGGTCTTCCAGAAAGAAGATTGCTGAATCTTTTAGAAGAAAAAAGGATTTTATCTTTAGAAGAGGCGCAAAAAAATAGTAAACTTTCAAAAGATGAATTCAGAGCTGCACTCGGCGCTTTAAAGAAAAAAGCAATGATTGAATTGAAAAATAAAAAAATAGTTCTTAATGCAAATCGTCAGGAAATTGCGAAAAAAATGTTTGAAGAATCTTTTATTGAAATACTGCCAGCAAAATACGATTCTCTTGAAGCAGAAAAATTACACGCATTTAAATTATTAGAAAAAAGAAAAAATATAATTCAGGTAAAAGACGAGACAACAATTAATTTTTCTTTAACAGAATTAGGGAAAAAAATAATTTCTCAGCCAATTAAAGATGAAGAATTAATAGAACAGATCACCCCAGAAATTATTAAAAATTACAAGGGAAAAAAATTTAGAAAATATGATGTTGCTTCTAAGGTTCCAGAAATTTTCGGAGGCAAAAAACATTTTGTTAACCAGGCAATCGAATATGCTAGAAAGATTTGGACAGAGATGGGTTTTGAAGAAATGTCAGGAGATTTAATCCAAAGTTCTTTTTGGAATTTCGACGCATTGTTCACAGCTCAAGATCATCCTGTAAGAGAAATGCAAGATACTTTTTTCTTAGAACAAAAAAAAGAACTTCCTGACAAAAAATTAGTAAAAAAAGTTAGACAAACACATGAAATAGGAACAAAAAGCAGTAAGGGGTGGGGGTATAACTGGGATGAAGAAGAAGCAAAAAAACTTGTTTTAAGAACACATACAACTTGCTTATCAGCGAGAAAACTTTATGAAATTTCTAAATCAAAAAATAAACAAGGAAAATTTTTCGCTTTAGGTAAATGTTTTAGAAACGAGACAGTTGATTGGTCGCACGGATTTGAATTTTATCAAACAGAAGGAATTGTCGTCGACAAAAACGCAAACTTCAAGCATTTACTTGGATATTTGAGAGAATTTTACAAAAAAATGGGGTTTGAAAAAATAAGATTTACTCCTGCGTATTTTCCTTATACAGAACCAAGCGTAGAAGTTAATGTTTGGCATCCTGAAAAAAAATGTTGGCTTGAACTTGGGGGCGCAGGAATTTTTAGGCCAGAAATAACAATTCCATTGCTCAGCGAACCAATCCCTGTTTTAGCATGGGGCCAAGGTTTTGACAGAATTATAATGGATTATTATAAAATAAAAGATCTCAGGGAACTTTACAAAAATAATTTAGCTCAATTAAGAAAAATTAAATTTTGGATGAAATGAAATGGCAAATATAAAAATATTAAGAAAACAATTTGAAAAAGAAATTGGCAAATTAGATGAGAAAATGCAAAATAAAATTGCCTTGTTTGGAACCCCTTTAGAATCATTTGACGAAGAAGAAATTGAATTAGAAATTTTTCCAAATCGTCCTGATCTTTTATCTTATCAAGGATTTAAAAGAAGTTTTCTCGCGTTTTTAGGTAAGCAAACTGGTTTGAAAAAATATAATTTAAAAAAACCAGAAAAAAATTATTTTGTTAAACTTGATAAGTCGCTGAAAAGAATTCGTCCCTATACTGTTTGTGCAATTGTAAAAAATTTAAATTTTGACGATGAAAAAATTAAAGAAATAATTGATATTCAGGAGAGATTGCACAATACCATTGGAAGAAAAAGAAAAAAAGTCGCGATCGGAATTTATCCTTTAGAAAAAATAAAGCTTCCAATAACTTTTAAGGCACTTGAGCCAGACAAAATAAAATTTATACCTTTAGAATCTCCTGGACAAAGAGAAATGTCTGGGCTAGAAATTTTGCAACGGCATCCAACTGGAAGAAATTATGCTCATCTTCTTGCAGGAAAAGCCAAATTCCCTATTTTTATAGACGCTGGAGGAAATATTTTAAGTATGCCCCCGATAATAAATTCACATCTAACAGGAAAAATTGATGAGAACACAAAAGAGGTTTTTATTGAGTGTTCTGGTTTTAATTTTGAAATACAAAAAAAATGTTTGAATATTATTGTGACAACATTAGCAGAAATGGGGGGGAAAATTTGCCAGATGCAACTTAAAGGAACTTTGAAAAAAATAACACCGGATTTTTCTGTAGAAAAAATGAAAATTTCAAAAGATAACACAAATAAATTACTTGGAACCAAATTAAATGAAAAAAAAATTAAAAAATTATTAGAGAAAATGGGTTATGATTGCACAAAAAATTTATTGGTTTCAATTCCTGCGTGGCGAACAGATATTTTGCATGAAGTTGATTTAATCGAAGATGTCGCAATTGCTTATGGTTATGAAAATTTCGAACCAGAGATTCCTGAAATTTCTACAATCGGGCAGGAAAATAAAAAAGAAATTATAAAAAGAAAAATTTCAGAAATTTTTTCAGGTTTAGGATTTCTAGAAATTTCAAATTATCATCTAACAAAAAAAATAGATCAGGTTGAAAAAATGAATTTAATAGAAAAATCAGAATCAATTAATGAAGTTGAGAACTCTAAAACAGACTATAATTTATTAAGGGAAAATCTTTCGCATTATGTTTTGAAAATTCTGTCAGAAAATATTGATGTTGAATATCCGCAGAAAATATTTGAGTTAGGAACAGTTTTCAAAAATCAAAAATCTGAAATTTTAGAGCAACAAAATCTCTGCGCTGCAATTACTCCAGGAAATTTCACAGAATTAAAACAAGTTATTTTATATTTATCAAAAATGTTAGGCTTTAAAATAGAATTAGTTGAACCTGAAGACCAAATTTCAAAATATTTTATTGATGGCAGGGTAGTGGAAATTAAATCAGAAAAAAAATCTATTGGATCTCTCGGCGAAGTTCATCCTAAAATTTTAAAAAACTGGAAAATCAAAATGCCTGTTGTTTTGTTTGAAATGAATTTAGATGAGGCTTTTAGAGGATTATTCTAACTTTACAGCAATTAAAGTTCCTTCTGCGCCACCTATTTTTTCTATATTCTTTTTAAAATATCTCTCGAGGGAATTAAATTCTTTTGCAATATTAAATTTATCAGAAAAAATTATTGGGATGGCTCCGTCGCTATAAAATAAAGCATAATCCCCATTCACTAAATTCTTCTTTGCTTTTTTGATATAATGCTCTGCGTTTTTCTCCCCAGTTAAAGCGCCATAAGCTAATTTTTCTTTTGGGTTGTTTCTATATTTGCTTCTGATTAATTCCCTGCCTTTTTTCTCAGAAAAACTTGTTTTATATTTTTCTTTTATTTCTTTGTCTATACTTCCCTTGCTGTTCGGACCCTCGTTATTTGTTTTGAATTTTAAATTTCCATTTTTATCAAAAATCGCAACCCCACAATCCCCGATAAATTCATAATTTAATTTATAATTTTCAATAACTCCTCCGACACCAACACAAGCCCACAAATCATTTTCAAGATAATCTGGATTTAGATTTTTTTCCTGGTTTAATTTTTTAATTTGCTGGTTAATAAATTTTAACGATTGTTTTTTCATAAAAATTTTGCAAAAAAGATCTGCCACCTCTTTTGCCGGACTTGGATTTGGGTAAGAATTCTTAATTGGATCTCGCGTAATTCCGTCGGCAACAGCAAAAATCCCGACATTTTCATTTACAAAATGTTTAAATGAGTCTTCAATAGGATGTTTTTCTAAAGAATATTTAGAAGATTTTTTCAACGGATGTTCTAGGTCTTTTTTCTGTATTGTAAATGATACAATCTCCATAAATTCTAGAAAATAAAAACTTTATTAAATCTTTCTTTCGTGTGATAGAGATGTACTCGCAAACACATTTTTTGTTTTCATATTTGATAGCATTAATTTTTGTAAAGTTTGGATTTTTTGATTATAAAGTTGCTTTTTTTGTTGCGCTTGTTGGAATGCTTGTTGATGTTGACCATTTCATAAGATTTATTTTCAAGTATAAAGAGACAAATATAAAACATGCATGGAACCGTGCAGTAAAAGGCCTTTATGTTGGAAGAAGTTTTATTCATCACCAATTAGGATTTATTATAATAACAGCTTTGATTATTATTTTATTTTATACAAACAAAACACTTTTCTGGATAATTGGTTTAGGTTATTATTCTCACATGTTTGTTGATTACGCGCACTTAAATATTCTAAAAATCCGAGAAAAAATGACAATTAGAGAAGAAGGTTTTGTCATGAAAATAAATAAGTTTGAAGTTTTGCTTGATATTTTTTTAGTGGTCGGAATTATTTTGTTAGTTATTTAAAATTTTTATCAAAGATTATGTGTAAACAGTATTATCCTTTTAGTAACTTTTTTGGATAGAACTTTTATTCCCCATTAACTAACGAATCTAAAACTTTCTTTTTATCCATTGAATTGCTTGCAACATATTTATCCCCTGCACCATAAATCCAATATATTTTTCCATTATAATTTGCATGACCTGTTACAAAAACAACTTTTCCCGGAACAACCCCATTTTCTTCCCAAGGTTCTGTAGCTTCAAGAATTGGTTCTTTTGTTCTTGCTAAAATTTTTTGAGGATTCTTTTTATCTACTAATGCTAAACCAAACTTGTAATTTCTTTCTGGTTTCATAACAACTCCATGGTAAGGAATAACAACCCCTTGTTCAATTTCAAAAGGAGGTCCTGCAAGTCCAATGTGGCTTGCTTCCCAACCACATTTTCTTTCTAATAAAACATATTTTTCTAAATTTTTAACAATTTCTTCTGCATATTCTTCTCTTGCAAGTTCAATGGGATCGTCTACAGGAATAATTTGCATATCAGGTAAAAATCTTGTAATAACCCATTTGTTTCCATTAATTTTTAAAGGGAACATTGCACAATCCTTATTTCCTAAAAATAATTTATCATTTTCTTTAGAGTATTCTTTTGACCATCTTTCTTTATATCTCCCATTTCCTTGATTCCCAACTAATTCTAATGCTCTTGAAACACTAATATTGGGGAACCAGACTCCAAATCTATCCCACGAATTATCGGAATTTGTTCGGATATATTCTGTTCTTGCATTTTGTCCATCATAATTAACAAGAAATCCATGCAAAGCAGTTTCTCCTTCAACATAGCTTGCTCTAAAATCTTCAACTCCTCTCAACCCGTGAGGGGATTCAGCTTGGAAAACTAACCCTTCTGATGGAAATCCTCTTTCATCCTTTTGAATCTTTATTCCCTCTTCCCCCAAAACACCTTGATTTTTAACAATGCAGGAATTTAATCCTACTCCATCTTTATATATTAATCTAGAATATAATAAAACATGGTTTCCCTTTTGAACAACTGCAGGATTTAGAATTCCTATTCTTCTAAAATGTCTTCCGACTTTTAATCCAGATGGAGGTTCTTCTTCCTTAATTTTAGGAGTTAATAGGATTTTTTTAGTCAATTTAGTATTACCTTAAAAAAGAAAAGTTTCATAGTTCTTAAGACTTATTATTTGGAATTTCATTTTAGTTTTGATGGTCCAGGGAGGAATCGAACCTCCGCCTCTTCGGTGTAAACTAATATATCAAATTACTTTTTATTTTCATCAACCAAAATAACCTTTGTTGTTTGTTTCAGTTTTCGCGTCTAAATTTTTTTCAATATTTTTTATAATCTCTGCAAAATTAGTTTTTATTTCCCGCCATTCTTCATCAGCTTTTTTTATAAATTCAATTTCATCTTCAAGTTTGTAATCTATATCAAGTTTGATTATTTCTATCTGGAATTTTGTCAGTTTTTTATAGATTTCTGTTAAAGATTTTCTATCTTCAGATTTTAAAGATTTTGTAATTGAAAAAACAAAAAGCGGAACATTTGTCGGATTTAATAATGTTTCAATAAATCTCATGTAATTTGAGAATTTGTCAGCCATATATCTTCGCACTTCGCGAATAATAAAATCTGTTTCATTTTCTGAGATTTTTTCTATTTGAAAATCCTCATTAAGCTGGGAAAATTCAGGCAAGTCATATTTATCTCTCAATTCAGAATATTCTTTTTTTAAAATTTCTAATTCATTGCCTTCAACCATAATTAAGCCCATATAAGAGCTTTTATAAATTTTCTGTTCTTGCAAAAAACACGCCTCAGTAGCTCAGCAGGTAAGAGCATTACATTGGTAATGTAAAGGTCCTGGGTTCAATTCCCAGCTGAGGCTTATCTCCCCATAATTCTTAAGAAAATAAAAATTAAAAATACTACAAGAAAAGCTAAACTTACAAATGCAAGAATCATTGTCAAAAGCGAGAAAAATTTATATAAAAATAAATTTGAAGAAACATTTTTGAGCAGAAAACTAACAACAGTTAAAATTACAAACAAAATTAAATTTCTAAAAACAACCCGGAGTTTTCGTTGCGTTGATCTCACAAATTTTTTAGAAGCAGTTCTTTTTTTTGTTCTAGAAATTTTTCTAGAAGAACTTCTTTTAACTTTCTTTCTAGATTTAGTTTTTCTTTTCACCATCTTTAAACTCAAACTATTAACAAATTAAAGTTTTTAAATATTACCCTGATTCTCTGGGAACCAATTCATCCTTACAACTTCACCAGTAATTGTTTTTGTATTTGTGAAAACCTGATCAACCCAGCACCTATAAAGCCCATCAAATTCTGAAATATTTTCTTGTTTATATAACGCAAGATTATTGTTGCTAATTATTACTAATGCTGAAAAAATAATCAATATAAATACAATTAAGAAAAATCTCATTTAATCCCCTGAGGTGGAATTTCCTTTCCAATCCATCCGAATTGCGTCGCTGGTTATTGTTTTTAAATTAAAAAAAGCCGAGCCAAGCCATGAAAAATAAAGAGAGGTTGCTTCTGTAACTCCATCGATACTTGCAAAGTTAATATTTTTCCCCTTAAAAACAAAAGTTCCGCTAACATAAAAAAACAAAACTAATGCAATTAATGCTATTCCGAATAATTTATGTTTCATTCTTTTTATTTCAATTATTACCCAGATTGCAATTATTAAAACTGCGACAATAGCAATAATCACCCCAATTGCCATGCATTATAGAAATAAATTGAATATAAAAAAGTTTCTAATTTAATAGCCCGACCAGGATTCGAACCTGGGTCACGAGGTATTTCTAATCTTGCTCGCGATATTGGTAATGCCACGCGAACTTATTACCAGAACCTCGCATACTTGACCACTATACTATCGGGCTTATCAATCTCCAGAAATTAAACTATTAAAATTTATTGATTAGCTTATGCAACTAATTCAGATAAACAACCCCTGTGATTTTCATTATAATCTCTTAATTTTCTAAGAGATTTAAATTCTATTTGACGTATACGTTCGCGAGTAACCCTTAATTTTCTCCCAATTTCTTCTAATGTATAAGATAACCCCCCATTTAAACCAAATCTTAGAGACAAGATTTCCCTTTCTCTTTTAGATAAAATTCCCATTGCTTTTTGCAATTCTCTTTTAACTTGTTCTTGAAAAATTAATCCTCTTCGTAGCGACTTTTCATTCAAGTCAGAATATTTTAGCCTTTCAAGAAACACACCCTCTTTTGGAAAATTATCTTTTAAGGCTAATGCTCTCAATGCTTCTCTTCTATGACCAGCTACTTTATTTCCTTCATAACCCCCATAACCTTCTGCCATTTTTTCTAATATTTCTTCAAAACCAATATCATTTATTCCTAAATCCTTTTTCATAGCTTCTTTAATCGCAATAAATCTTCTATATTCCTTAAAAACTCCTATTGGAAATTTTCCCCAAGAAAAATTTCCTGCACTATAGTCTAACATAGCATTTTCTATTCTTCTTTCAAGATAAGTTCTTATTCGTGTTTTTTTTGTAATGTCAAAACCAGGTAAATTTTCTATAAAAGCTAAAATTCCTTCACCTACTAAATCTCCAAATTCAATTTTTGGAACAAGAATTTTTTTAGCAAGAAATCTTATAAATCCCATTTGAGAATCTAAAAGTTTATCTCGTGCCTGCAGATCTCCTTGTTGATATTTTCTAAATAATTCTCTTTCTTCTTGAGCATTAAGACGACTTTCCATTAAAATAATTAAAATTTCAAATATAAAAAATTTTATATACTCCTTTATCCTATATAGAATATGGCAGAAAAAGAAATTGGAGTTGTATCTAGTTACTTTAGTCATGTAAGCGTTGCTGCTATAAAGCTTTCTGGAAAATTAAAAAAAGCACAGAAAATCCACATTAAAGGAAACACCACAGATTTTGAAGTCGATGTTAAGGAGATTCAAATTGAGAGAAAATCTGTTGACCAAGCAAAGAAAGGTGATCACATTGGAATAAAAGTTCCAGAAAAAGTCAGACCCCATGACAAAGTTTTCTTAGTAAAATAATTTATAAATAATTTTTTTCTTTTTAAATTGTTTATGTGCTTGTAGTTCAGTGGCTAAGAATACTTATTTTTAATAATACTGTAATTAGCTTAAAGGTTTCTCAAGTAATTGTTTTTTTCTGAGAGTGCAGAATCTATAAGATAATTTTTTATACTCTTAATTACAAAATTATTTATGCCCTTGTAGTTCAGTGGCCAAGAATGCCGCCCTCTCAAGCAGTAAGTTTTAGTCGATGAGATGATAAACTGTGTCTACTCTTAGGCAACTGTAATCAGAAATGCAGAAATAAAATTCTAATTTTTGCAGGGAACGGCGGTGACCCGAGTTCAAATCTCGGCGAGGGCGTTATGATGTTGAGTAAGTGAAACATCATAGTCCTCAGTTTATTGAAAAGATGTCGAGGTTTGAACGAGCAAATTAAAAATAAAGGCAGGGGGTTTGTGAAGCTAAGAAGCCTAAGTAGAGTAAGATTTATTAAGAGGTTTTTGTTGCACATATTATGAAAAAAGAAAATCCAACACAATTTTATATTGGTTTTATCATATCAATTATCGATGCAATACTTGTTTTTGCAGGGGTTATTAGTGACGGAACTATGGTGGTTATTCTAATTATCGCTATTACTTTAATTGGAACTTCAAATTATAGATTATTAAAATAAATATAAACCTATCTCAAAAATCAGGCATTAACTCGTTATGTCCGAATTGAATTACTAAATCAATTTTTTTATCTAATTTTTTTCCTAAAATAGGAACATCACAAGCACCATAGCAACTTCCAAACCAAATCAAAAATTCTGTGTTTTTTGTTTTTGCTTCTAAATAATCAACAACATCAGTTGCAGAGGGTTTAAGCCCGTCAGGAAACTGCAGTAAAACAATTTTAGGTTTTTGCTTTTTAATTTTCTCAACAACTTTGCCCAATTCTAAATCATAAAGTTTATTAAGTTCAGTCAAGCTCATAAATCAATCAGATAAATTAAATTTTTAAATTTATTGAAATGAAGATTTACCCAAGAAGCGGGATGAAAAGTTGGCAAATAAAAAACAAAGAACTTTTATATGGAATTAAAAGAGGCATAGCTCCAGTAATTAGTTCTGCTGTTAGGGCATTTACTTATTCTAGTCCAATACTTCAATCAAGAGAAATTCCAAAATTTAGAGATTGTTCAATAGTTCAACCTGTAAAAAAGGTGATTGTGTTAGAACCCTCAAGAAGATTGCCCCAACCTTATTATTTTTCAATTTCATACAACAGCAAAGGGAAACCTTGTAGAAAAAATTCTAAAGGAAAAGTATATGACTGCGTCGCATAATCATCACCTTTAAATATAGTTCTTGTTAAATAATTTCATGAAAATTCGTCAACCAATTGTAACAGTATGCGGGCATGTTGATCATGGAAAAACATCTATTCTTGATTGTCTTAGAAACAGCTGTGTCCAAGAAGGCGAAGCTGGCGGCATAACACAAAAAATTTCATTTACCCTTTACCCTGTTGAACAACTGAAAAAAGCCTGCCCTTTAATTGAAAAATCAAAAATAAAATTAAATATCCCTGGTTTTCTTTTAGTTGATACTCCGGGGCACGCAGCATTTACAAATTTAAGAAAACGCGGAGGAAGCATAGCTGATTTGGCGATCTTAGTAATTGATATTAATGAAGGAATTAAACCACAAACAGCAGAAGTAATAAAAATTCTCAAACACAATAAAACCCCTTTTGTAATTGCACTAAATAAAATTGATAATATTTCAGGGTGGAGAGGAATTTCACAAGAATCAAAAGCTGAAGAAGATTTAAAATCAAATATAGAATCACAACCACAACATACAAAACAAAAATTTGAACAACAATTATTCATGCTCGAGGGCGCTTTACATAATCACGGATTTGAATCTGACTTATTTTATAATATTGAAGATTTCTCAAAACAAATCGCGCTTATTCCTGTTTCTGCAAAAACACAACAAGGAATTCCTGAATTAATTATGATGCTCTGCGGTTTGAGCCAAAAATATCTTTCAGATAAACTTGAACTTGGTAAAGAACCAAAAGGAGTTATTTTAGAAATTAAAAAACAAAAAACTTTTAGTTATGCAGAGGCAATTCTTTATGATGGTGAGTTAGAAAAAAAACATGAAATTGCTGTTGCAAATTTAGATATTGAAAAAAATTCTGAGCCAATTGTCAGTAAAATAAGAATTCTCGAGGAGATTCAGCCGCTCTGTGCAAAATTTAAACCTGCAGAAAAAGTTCAGGCTTCAACAGGAATAAGAATGCAGTTAGTTGAAAAAACAGAGATTTTGCCAGGCACACCTTTTGTTTTATATAAAGGAGATAAAGAAAAAATAAAACAAGATTTTAAAAAACAAATTTCAGATTCAATTACTTCGCATTTGAGTAAACAAGGAATTATTGCAAAAGCAGATTCACTTGGAAGTTTAGAAGCATTGTTAACTTTATTAAAACAAGAAAAAATTCCAGTTGTCAAAGCAGGAATTGGCAGCATTAATAAAACAGATGTTATTTCAACAAAAGTAAATTTAGATATAAATGAAGTTGATGCAGTTGTCGTAGGATTTAATGTTTTAATTGACGAAGACGCTGAACAGCTCTTAAAAGAAAATAATTTGAAAAAATTAACAGATGATGTTATTTACAAATTAATTGAAGATTTGGGTAAATGGCGACAGGAAAAAGCAAATGAGATTGAGAAAAAAAGATTAATGAAACTCACGACAATTTGCAAGTTGAAAGTTCTTCAGCAATATGTTTTTAGAAATTCAAATCCTGCAATTTTTGGCGTGCGTGTTGAAGAAGGAAAATTAAAATCAGGTTTAGAAATAATCAACTCTATTGGGGAAAAAATAGGTAGAATAAAAAAAATTCAATCACAAAACCAAGCAGTTGAAGAAGCAGAACAAGGAATGGAAGTTGCAATTTCAATACCTGGAACAAATTTTGAAAGAAAAATAAAATCAGAAAATTTTCTTTATACCAATATTACAGAATCGCAATTTAAAATTTTCAAAAAAAATAAAGATTTATTAAGCAATTCAGAAAAAAAAGTTTTAGCAGAACTTGCTGAAATAAAACGCAAGAAAAAAGATGGTTGGGGCAGTTAAATATATTTTTCAGGATAATTAATTTTAAGAAGGATGACAGAATTATAAAAATATGTTTAAGTACAATGCTCCAGCGAAAACATATTTTTCAATTGGTTTAGCAATAAGTTTAGCTTTTTTTGGGATGGGTTCTTGTTGGAAGGGTTGTGGGGAATATCGTGAAAAAATTGATCCAAATAGTCAGAGAAGAATGATTGAAGTTCAAAGATTAAAATCAATAGAAAATATTACAAGAGATCGTCCTGATTTAAATTCTGAACAAATTTTAGAACTTGTAAGAGAAAGGAATTAAAAAATCTTTAGAAGAATAATCAAGGATAATCTATTTTCTAATATTAAATAGTGTCAGAGGTATTTAAATCTTTCTCCTCGTAACTGAAGAGTAGCAAAATTTATAAAGAAAAAAGCATTCAGTAAATCAGAGGTAATTTAAATTGATAAAAAAAGGGCGCCCAAAATATCCAAATTGGAGGTTTATTCAAGATATTTGGCATTTTTATAGCAAGTATAAACAAAGTTTTCTTTTTTATTCTTTTCTTCTTATTTTAGCTTCAACTACAGGGGTGGTAATTCCATTAATTTTAGCAAGAATAGTCGATTTATTTGTAAGTGGGGACGCAAGTCCAAAAATATTTTATTATTATGTTTTGGCGTTATTGGGTTTACAAGTTTTTTCTGCAATATTTAGATTAAGATCAAAATATCGATTGGGTTATATTAGGGATAAGATACAACGTGACGCAAAAGTAGAATCTTTTAATAAAATAATGCAAGCAAGCATGCTTTGGCATGAGGAATCTATGTTAGGAAGTAAAATTCAAAAGATTGGAGAAGGCGGAAGAGCATTTGACAAATTTAATAATTTTTATAATAATCAAGGGGTTCCGATGATAGTTTCTTTAGCTGGAATTTTAGGAGTATTTACTTATTTTAGTGTGAAGTATCTTGCACTCGCAGTACTTTTTATTTTCTTTTATCTTTTAACAGAATATTTATTTAACAGAAAAATTGCACTTCAAACTTACAAAGTTAACTTAGCAAAAGAAAAATCAATTGGAACGCAATTTGATATCTCTTCAAATATTTCTACAATAAAGTCTCTTGGAATAGAATCTTCTTCAAGCAAACAAATTTCAAACATGGAAGAAAAACTTTTACAAGTAAAAAAAGAGAAAAGAAAAATAAATAATTTAAAATGGATAACAATACAATCAATTGCCGCAATATTTTTTGCTTTATTTATTTTCTTTGTAGGAAAAGATATAATTTCAGGCATATTAACTGCCGGAGTAATTGTTATTTATGTTAGTTATGTGACTCAACTAAAAGTTATTCTCAATACAATCTCCTCACAAGCAGATAGTTTAATTGAATCAAAATACGGAATTTATAGATTAATGGAAATTTATAATTTAGTGCCGCAGATAGATGAAGATGGGGCAAGCGAGTTAGAATCATGGAATAAAATTGAAATTAGAAATTTGGGGTTTCACTATAAGGACGAGCCAGTACTAAAAAAGTTGGATTTTATAATAAAAAAAGGAGATAAAATTGGAATTGTTGGAAAATCTGGTTGTGGGAAATCAACTTTCTTTAAATTGTTATTAAAACTTTATCTTCCAAAAAAAGGAAATATCTTTTTTGATTCAAAAATAATAGAAAAAATAAAAAGAGATTCAATCTTAAAAAAATTCTCAATTGTGCTTCAAGATACAGAAGTATTCAATGTTTCTCTAAAAGAAAATATTGTTATTTCTGGGGGAGGAAAATTCAATAAAAGACTATATAATCAAGCAATAAAAATAAGTCAATTAGATAAATTTATTTCAACCCTAAAAAATAAAGATAGAACCCTAATCGGAGAAAAAGGTTTACGTCTTTCAGGAGGACAAAGACAAAGACTAGGAATTGCTAGAGCAATCTATAAAAATTCTGATATTGTTATCTTTGACGAAGCGACATCTAATTTAGATTATACAACAGAGAATAAAGTTCAAGAAGAGCTGAATAAATTAAAAGATAAGACACTTATTGTATCTGCTCATCGTCTTTCTACTTTGAGAAAAATGGATAAAATACTCGTAATGAAGAAAGGTGTTGTTGTAGAACAAGGAACTTACGAAGAATTATTAAAACTTAAAGGTGAATTCTACAAAACTTGGTCAGAACAGAAAAAATAAATTAAATAATTTCTCGCCAAAACCTTTTTAAACAAATTTCTTTATGAATAATCATGCCATTTAAAATTAATATTGGAACTGAAAAAGGTAAGACATGGAAATTAGAAACAGACAGTCAGGCACTAGTTGGAAAGAATCTTCAAGATAAAATTAAAGGCGAAGATGTTTCAGCAGATCTTGCTGGTTATGAATTTGAGATTTCAGGTGCTTCAGATAAATCTGGTTTTCCGTCTTTAGAAAATATAGATGGAATTGGGTTGAAAAAAGTTTTTTTAACTTATGGCAAATCAATGCATAGACGACCTAAAAAAGAAGGTAAGAAAAAACACGCAACAATGAAGCCAAAAGGTTTGCGATTGCGAAAAACAGTTAGAGGAAAGACAATTTCAGAATCAACTTCTCAAATAAATTTAAAATTATTAAAATCAGGAAACAAAAAACTTGAAGAAATTTTCCCAGATCAAGCTCCTAAATTAGCAGAACCAGAAAAAAAACCAGAGATTAAAGAAACTAAAAAAGAACCTGAACAAAAACAAGAGATTGTTGAAGAAAAAGAAGAAGTTAAATCTGAGTAAGTTTTTTTAATATATAGTCTAGGATAATTAAATATAAATAATGTATTGATGATAATCTTTCATGCCGGGAGAACATTACCCTCTTACTAAATATAGAGATGCGCTTTTAGGAATTAGAACTTTTGCAAAAAAAATATTCAATTATGGGAAGAAGGTTATATAACAGAACCAATTATTCTTCTTAGAATTGGTATCTGTGAGCAGGATGATGATTATGAAGATTTAAGGGCGGTTAAAGGAAGAAGAGGGAAAATTGGTTTTGATCTTAAAAAGAAGGGTTCTGACGCATTTACTAAAACTTTGAGTCAAGCAGCAAGATATGTTAAAAGTTACGAGGGAAGACGTAATGGAATTTCCCCCCAGGAAATAATTGTAAGTTTTATGGATTCGGTTAGAGATCCATTAACTAGAGCTGAAATAGCAAGAGCAAATATTTCTAAAAGAGTAGGAAGAAAATTAATGCCCCTTGAAAAATTAGTTAAAGAATAAACCAAAACCTTTTTTAACAAACTAATTCTTGGAAAAATATGAAAGCTGAGAAATCTAAACAAATTCCTGAATTAAATGTCGGCGTAGTCGGGCATATTGACCATGGCAAGACAACTTTATTAAGTAGATTAACTGGGAAATTTACAGACACACATTCTGAAGAATTAAAACGGGGAATTACAATCAAACTCGGTTATGCAGAGATGACAATTTACAAAAAAGCTAAACAATATTCTTTAGAAAAAAAACCAGGATTTGAGCCATCAAAATATATTAGTTTTATTGACGCGCCTGGGCACGAAATGTTAATGGCAACAATGCTTTCTGGAGCCGCGATTATTGACGCTGCGATTTTAGTTATTGCTGCAAACGAAGGAATTAAACCGCAAACCCGAGAACATTTTATGGCACTACAAGCAAAAAAAATTAAAAATATAATTATCGTTCAAAATAAAATTGATTTAGTTACAAAAGAACAAGCATTAAAAAATTATCAAGAAATAAAAAAATTTACTAAAGCCACTTTAGCTGAAAACGCCCCAATTATTCCTGTTTCAGCTCAACAAGGAATAAATATTGAATTAATTTTACAGGCACTAGATAATTTAGAAATCCCAAAAAAAGATAGCAAGTCAAAACCAATTTTTTTAGTTGCAAGAAGTTTTGATATAAATAAACCTGGAACAGAAATTAAAACTCTCAATGGAGGGGTTTTGGGAGGGATATTAAAACAAGGAATTCTAAAAGTTGGAGATGAAATAGAAATCAAGCCAGGACTTTCAAAAATAAAATCAAATCAAAAAATTTACGAGACAATCAACACGAAAATCTTATCATTGCATAAAGGAAATTCTTCTATTAAAGAAGCATATCCAGGTTCAAGCATTTCAATTGAGACATCTTTAGATCCTTATTTAACAAAAACAGATTCTCTTACTGGGTGCTTGATTTCAACAAAAAATAATCTTCCTGAGATTAGTTATAAGATAAAAATAAACCTCCAACTTTTTGGCGAAGTTTTCGGAAGTTCTTCTCATGAAAAAATAACAGAAATTAAAACAAAAGAGATGTTAATGTTGAGTGTGAACACAACAATTAGTATGGGACAAGTTGAAAAAATCAAAGGTGATGAAATAGAGTTGAATCTAAATATTCCAGTAGTTGCATTACCTGGAGACAATATCGGAATCGCAAGAAACATTAATAATCACTGGCGATTAATTGGTTGGGGGGAAATCTTATAAACCATCTTTTATTAATCATTTTATGAAAAAAGTTTTGATGATTTTAGTCTTGGGAATTTTTGTTTTAAGTTTTATTTCAGCGTCAATAACAAGTTTAGCAACAGAAGATAATATTCAATGCGAACATAATGGAGAAACTTATGATATAGGGGATACTTTTGAGGCTGGTGATGGGTGTAATGCTTGTAGATGCCAGGCAGGAGGAAAAGTTGTTTGCACTAAAATGAATTGTGAAGCATTGAATGAAGAAGATAAATTTTGCGGAACATCAACAAATGCAGAATGCGAAATAAGTGCTGATTGTGTGACTGGGGGTTGTTCAGGGTCTATTTGTATGGGTGTAAATGAAGAGGAGATAACAACCACCTGCGAATGGAAAGAATGTTATAATAATGAAAAATACAATAAGGAGTGTTTATGTATAGATAATAAATGTCAATGGCATGGACTTGAACAAAACCAGATCAAACAAGCAATCAAAGAAAGAAATCGCTTGAAAATTCATTCGCAGGATGAAGGCAGTTCAGAGTGCCCAGAAAACTGCACTTGTTCTGGTTCAACAATAAAATGCCAGATTCAAGAAAGAAGAGAAATGACAATTCGTGCAGGTAATTCTGGGAACACAATTTTTCAAGTTAAAGGTGCGAATGCATCGACAAAAGTTGAATTATATAAATCAGGTGAAAAAGTTTACGGAAAATTTGCAGGAAACCAAACAAAAGAAATAATTTTGCCAGATAAGGTTCAAGAAAAAATCCAACAAAAATTAAGAAAACAAAATTGCAATTGTTCTATTGAATTAACTGATGAAGGCGTTTACAAAATTCAAACACAAAAAAGAGCACGGCTTTTCTTTTTATTTCCTGTTCAAGAAAAAATTGAAATGCAATTAAATGCAGAAAACGGTGAGATAATCAGATTGAAAAATTCTTGGTGGGGCTTTTTAGCTAAAGATTCCGAAGAAGATTAAGCCAAAATCAAAAAATTCAATTTTTCTTATCACATTCCTAAAAATTTCATAGATTCATATATTAAAAATGCAGGCCATACAAGTGCTTTTAGAACACCTAAAACACCAACCCAAAATCCTGTGGCAGTGGAGATATAATAAACTACTGAACCAATAAAACCTAATCCATAAATTGCCCCTCCACAATTACTGCTCTTAATATTACAATTTATTTTTTTCTTTTTCATGTTACCTCCTTTTTGTTTTTGAATGGTCCATCGAGGAGTCGAACCTCGGTTTGCTCGGTTTTTATCCGAAGAGAAAAAATCTCAAGAGATTGTAAACGAGCCGTCTTAGCCGTTGGACAAATGGACCTTTGAATTAGAAGAAATTAATTATTTTTAAAGCTTACTTTTATCAAAAAAACTAACACTGTGCTGTTGTTGATTGTCCAGAACCTTCCCAACCAAAATAAACACTTGGTGTTTCAGAAGACAACTCTGTTGAACATTCTTCAGGAGAGTCTTTAAATGCTGAGCAAATAACTTTTAAATAACTCGCAGGATCTCTGCCACTTGAGACAACATCTCCATTAATTACTAAAGTAGGACTCCCTGCAACACCATATTCTTCATTCAAATCAGCGTCAACATTAAATTTAGGATAATAACCATTTAACCATAAAGATTCATCTTCCAAGTTTTTAGTGATCTCAAATTCCTCGTCAGTTTCTGAAATGCAATTTTCTAACTCAGTTAAATCAACTCCTGCTTGGTTTAAACAAGAATTAGGATTATTCCCATCTATAATATAGCCATTTGACTCAACACCATCTCCTTCTAAAAAGCAATTCATGTAATCTAATAATTTTTCAGGTGCGATTTTTTGTATACAATATTCTCGCAAGTTTTCTGTAACTTCTTTTTCAGCATGCATTGCATAATCAACAAATCTTAATTTGAAATCAATTTTATCTCCTAATAATTCTACAGCAGGCAAAATTCCTTTTTCTGATTGAGTTCCATACGGGCAATAACTCATAACAAATAATTCTACAATAGGTTTTTTTGATTTAGAAATCTCTTGCGGCTCTTCATCTTTTATTTCTAAATTAATTGCACTCATTGTTCCTGCGAATCTTCCGTCTTTACTCATGTAAATAGGAACAGTTGTTCCTTGATAATCAAAATTAACTTTATACATTCCTGAAACAGCTTCAACAGAATTAAGTTCTAATCCTTCAGCACCTTGTGCTTCATACACTTTTAATAACATCTCAGCTGCATCATCACTAGAAACAGTGCTTCCAGTAATTCTAGGTCCAAGATTAAAAACTAAAAAACTTAAAACCACTAAGCACAAAACAACTGTAGAAACTCTCCACGGATTTTCCCGCATCTTGTCAGTTAAACTCTCTTTATTTTTTTTATGCTGAAAATCCTCTCTATTTTCTGTTTCAGAATTTTCTTTTTTCTCTTTTTCTTCCTCATCCATTTTACAAGAACAAAAAACTTATTTAAAAAACTTGTGGTAAATTCAAATATATTTTTAATCTAGATAAATTGCAACTACTAATAATTTACTTATAAAGTTCTAAACACAAAAAATTAAAAACACATTTGACTTTCAGAAAATATGAAACAAAAGGAGGTCTTAGGTTTTTTACGTTTGTGCAACTTCAGTCAAGGTGTAGAAGACAGTGTACACGATTTTCGTCAAAGTAGAGGAGACAGTATATGCAACTTCAATCAAGGTGTAAAAAGAAGTTGCTTTTCCGCGTCAAAAGGGAAGTTGAACGTCAAGAAATCGTAGGTTTCTTACGATGTCATACGATGTCATACTTGGAAGAGATGAAAAAGACAAGAAAAAATTAAAAGACAAAGGTTTAATTTTTCTTGGAAAAAGTTATGTGAAAATGGGGCAATACACCTCTCTGAGTAATAATTTATTTATGGATGTTGTGAAAAGCCATGTGGTTCTTGTAGCAGGAAAAAGAGGTTCTGGAAAATCATATACTCTCGGAGTAATTGCCGAAGAACTTTCAAATTTAAAAAAAGATATAAGCGAAAATATCGCCTCGCTGATTTTTGACACAATGGGAATTTACTGGACAATGAAATTCAAAAATCAAAAAGATAAAGAACTTTTAGAAGAATGGGAATTAAAACCAAAAAATCTGCCTGTAAAAATTTTTGTTCCTTTTGGCCATTATCAATCTTATATTGAAAAACAAATCCCTGTTGATGAAAAATTTGCATTAGATGTTTCAGAAATGAATGCTGAGGACTGGGTTTTGACTTTTGGTTTAGATTTAATTAATCCAATAGCAGTTTTAATAGAAAGAACAATCTCAGAAATAAAAAAACAAAAAACTGACTTTAATATAGAAAATATTATTTCAGAAATAAAAAAAGATAATCAGAGTTCTCATGAAATAAAAAATACTGCAGCAAGTTTATTTGAAGCAGCAAGAACTTGGGGGATTTTTTCAGAAGGAAAACAAAAATCTACAAAGGTTCAGGATCTTGTTACAGGCGGCGCAACTTCAATTTTAGATTTAAGTGTTTATAATTCTGTAGGCGCGTTTAATATTCGGGCGTTAGTAATAAGTCTTGTTTCAAGAAAAATTTTTAATCAAAGAATGGCTGCAAGAAAAGCAGAAGAAATTCAATCAGTTTCACGAGGTTTGTCGTATTTTTCTTCAACAGAGAAAAAACAATATCCTTTAACGTGGATTTTTATTGATGAGGCACATGAATTTTTACCCTTGAATAAAAAAACACTTGCTACTGACGCATTGATTCAACTTTTGCGAGAAGGACGGCAACCTGGAATTTCTTTAGTTTTAGCAACACAGCAACCAGGACAGATTCATCGTGATGTTATGACTCAGTCAGATATTGTTTTAAGTCATAAAGTCACAGCACAACCAGATATAGAAGCACTGAACTATATTATGCAAACTTATGTTCTCGAGAGTATAAAAAAACAAATGGCTGGCTTACCTAATTTAAAAGGTTCTGCACTAATTTTAGATGATAATTCAGAAAGAATTTATCCAATGCGCATTAGACCGAGATTCACCTGGCACGGCGGTGAAACTTCAACAGCAACACAAATTCAGAAAGAGTTTTAATCAAAAGGTTTAAATATCGTTAGATGATGTGAATAAAATGGAATCAGATTTAGAAGAAGAAAGATCTAAGATATTATATGATCAAGGAATGACTATAGGCGAAGAGGATCTTAATGGGTTTTCTGTAGATGAAAAATATAGCCCAGTTATTAGAACTATGCCAGGGAAAAAAGAAATTCGTTGTGAACAACCCCAAGAACAAAGACCCAAAACAAAACCAAGAGTATCTTTAGAAGCAGCACAAGAAATACATGATCAAATTTCTCGCTTAAGTCTCCCACTTTAACAAACCTTCAAATCAACCCGAAGCCTAATTTTATAAGGAGCAATTTCTCCAGCTTTTTTTGTTTTTAGAATTTTAATTTTCTTTTTAGATTTTTTTGCTTCTGATTTTATTTTATCAATAATCTTTTTTTCTTCTCCAACTTTGCAAAAATCATAATAAAAAATTCGCGTATTTTTTTTACTTAATTTAAATGCTTGTTTCAAAAAACTTTCTTTTAATTGCGGCCGCGGCATGATAATTATGTCGAACTTTTTTCCCAATTTTCTAACAATTTTTTTAATATCCCCTGAAACTAACTCAATCTTATCTTTAACTTTATTTAATTCAATATTTAGTTTTGCATATTTGTTTGCTTCGCGATTAATTTCATTTGAATAAACTTTTGCGCACGAATTTTTTGCAATCACGATTGAAAATGGCGCGACACCAGCAAACATAACTAAAACATTGTTAGATTTTTTAATTTTAGAAGAAATTTCTTTTCGCTCATTACTTAATCGAGGAGAAAAATAAGTTTTGTCAACATTAAATCTAAAAACACAATTATTTTCCCTATACAAAACTTCTTTAGTTTTTTCACCTGCGAGATATTTTGTTTTTGGTTTTCGCAACCTCCCTTTAATTCTACTAATTTTTTCTAAAACTGTTTTAACACCATGATTTTCTTTTAAAATTTTTTCAGCAAATTTTTTCTTTTCTTTAAACTTAACATCTTTATTAAAATTCACAATTGCAATATTTCCAAGCAAATCAAATGATTTTTGTTTCATAAAATCCTCTTAATTTCTCCTAAAAAATTTTCTGCATTTAAGATTGCCTCTTCAGCTTCTGCAGAATTAATAATCTCTTCGAATCCATATAAAATCTCATGCCTTATTTCGCGGTAACAATCAAACGCACTTAGGGATGATGAAGTAATTTTATCTGAAAATTTACTTTCTAAATATTTGTAAGTGGCATAATGGCTTTTCTCTTGAATACCTTCTTTATACAAAAGAGCTCGTGCAATATGGAACATTGAAGTATAAACAGCTAAGACTGCTTGGCTGAAAAATTCCGCCTTAAATAATTTTTTTGCTTCAACTAATTTAGATTCTGCAATTCTCATACTATTCTTTACTTTTTCCACGTCAACTTCAATTTTACGCAGCAATCTTTTTTCAAAAAAATCTTTTATTTGTTTGTCCATTAGATTGGTAGCCTCCCGATTAAACTTATCCCGTCTACGATAACATCTTGATAAAATGCTTTATTTGAACTTTTAGTTTTATTCCATTCAGATAATGAAAAAAAATGAGCATTAATTTTTCTATTTAATTTTTTTTCAAATTTTGAAATGTTTACTTTTTTCATTCCAATGCAAACTAAATCAATATCACTTCGCGAATCTCCAAGTCCTTTAGCGATGCTACCGAATAAAACAACTTGTGAGAATTTGTTTTCTTTTAGAAAATCAATTAAGCTAGAATCTTCTATATCTCTTAAGGAAAATACTATTTTAATACTCCTAAAAACAATTGAATTTAGATTTGCTTTAAAACATCTAAGATTTGCTCTTCGATATTCAACAATAAATTTTTGTTTCAAAAGAAGGTTTAGAAATCTCTGAGCACTATTCACACTTATTTTCAATTTTCTTCCAAACTCCCTGAGATAGATCTCATCATAAGGATTTTCAACAAAAAAGTTTAGTGCTTTTAAAACTCGCAAATTGTTGTTGTGTGTTTTTTTCATACAATTGTATTATATTTTGATACTATTTAAAGTTTTCTAAACCCAATCTCCTAAACCCTTTTGTTTAGATTCTTCTTTAAATTTTCTCAGTTTTTCTAATTGCTTTTCAACTCTTTGTTCAGAAAAATCATGCCTTTCAATTAAAATTTCTTTTATTTTTTCTTCATTAACTTTCTCAAACTTAAATTCAGCGTCAACAACATTTGGTTTGTGAAATAATTCAAAAATTTCTTTCCAGTCAAAATGAAATTCTTCAGGCATTTTTTCTATTTCATCTTTTACAGAATCAAAAATCAAAACCGGCTGTTTATATTTTTTTACAATTTGCAAAGCTTTTTTTTGCCCGACTCCAGGAATTCCTTTTGGATTATAATCTGTTCCAACTAAAATTCCCAAACAAATTAATTGATCTAAGTCTATTTCAAGATAATTTAAAACTCTTTCAAGTTCTATGACTTCTGGTTTAACTTCAATAAATCCTGAAATTGTTTTTCGCTTTTTCGCTAAAGTTAAATTTTGAATTAATTTTTTCGCTCCAAAAAGTAAAGAGTCATAATCCTGGCTTGCCACAGCATAAGCATTATTTTTATTTGCTAAATAAGCTGCTTCTGATTCACCTTCGCTCGGTGCCTGCACAACACAAATTCCCATTGCCTGCAAAAGTTCTTTGCTTTCTTTAACCATTTCATTATCTAATCTAATTATTTGAGCACCATATCTTCGCATTAACAAAAAATCTTCTGATTTTTTTGCTTTTTCATATTTTTCTTTTGCAACATCTCGATTTCCTTCTCTAATTTTATGCACATTCTTTTTCAACTCAGGCGGCTTGCCATCAAATACATAAACAAGTTTCATTCCTTCTAAAATTAAATTTATATTTCTGTAAAAAATTCCTGAAAGATGGCTTGTGATTCTATCTTCGCTGTCTTTTAGCGGAATTCCGTCTGGTTGCCGAATTGTCGACAAAAACTGATAAAGAATATTATACGCATCAACACAAATTATTTTTTCTCTTAAACTATTAAGATTAAGTTCTTTCCGCGGAATTATGTCACGAATATTCAAACCCATATAAAAAAGACATGATAGAGATATAAAAAATTAACTATAAAATGCTTGAATAGGCGCGCCAGTGCCAACTAAATCTTTTAGGGGTTTATATCTAGATCTAGAAAAAGGGCTTACTCCTACAACACATTCTTCTTGAAAATCCTGAATTTCTGGCGCATAGAAAAAAAGAGCATTAGCACTATATTGTCTAGCGAAACTTTCTAAATTCATAACAGCTTGTTTCATCGCACCTCTTCTTGCAGTTGCCGCATCACTAAACCTAATAACATCTGAAAATGGTTTTTTGCCAATTAAATAATTTATTTCAACTAAAACATCTTCTCCAGGAATTGTTTGACCTATTTCAAAAGAGATTCCTAAAGGAAATTCCCCATCCTGTGATTTTAATTGCATTGTTCTGACTAAAGATTTTCGTATTTTTTTTCTTTGAGATTCTTCCATAGGCCTTATGTTTTGCTTCATATTTTCACCACCAAAAGGTGATTTATAAACTTTACTTTCTTAATTTATAGCAAGCTTTATAAATTTCATAAACATATTATTTTTGAAAAGAGATGAAAAAAAAATTTATTTTTGTTGTGAGTTTGATTTTCATAGCATTGCTTGCAGCAGGGGTTTTTGCACAGTCAGCAAATAATTCTGTAGAATTAAATGAATCTGAAAATGCTGAAGAGATTAATGAAATTATAGAAGAGGTTTTAGTTGAAGAAGAGCCAGAAATTGAAGTTCCTATTGAAGAAAAAATCGACGATGAATTGCAGGAAAAAGTAAAACCATATGTGAAAGAATTTGTTGAAAAAAGGGGCATTGATCCTGAAAAAATAAAAAATATTTCTGAAGTTGATTTTAATGCTCTTCCAAAAGAAGTTAATATTGAGAATGTTAATGACGCAAATTTAGCAATTTATCAAGTTGATTATGAGGAAGAAACAGAATCAGAAGAACAGAAAGTATTTGTTGTAACATATTCTGTTGAACAGCTTAAGGGCCAAGGAGATTTAATTATTGCAAAAGATAAACGCCAATTCTTGAATTTCGGATTTGCAGATATTTCAGAAGAATCACGATTCTTAAAAACAGCAACAGGAGCCGAAGGAAGCATTAAAACCGGTTATGTTATGATGAGAGCAGGAAGCATTACTGGAATTTCAACAAGCTTAGAAATTGTAAATGCAAATTTAGGCGACATTGAAATAATTATTTATAAAAATGGAGAAGAAATCCAATTTGGAAACACAATTGAAACATCAGATATAGGAGCACAAAAAGATTATGATGTTCAATCAAAAGATGTTGTAACTTTTGAACCAGGGGATGTGATTTCAGCTTATTTACAAATTAACAGCCAGGAAATTGCATGGAAAGACGCAATTACTCTGGTTGAAATTACTACAATCAACTGACAATAAATTTTTAAATAAAAACAATTTTAATTTAATATGGTAATAAGACAAGATAGGGCCACAAAGCTTATTTTAGTTTTAATTTTAATTATTTTAATTCTTGTAGGAATTATGACTTACTCTTTTGTAATTCAACCAGCAATCAATGGGTTTGTTATAGGAAAACAAGTTGAAGCAAAAGATATTACCTTAAATGCTTTAATTTCACAAATTCAACAGCAAGGTTTTGTTCAGATAAGTGACGCAGAAGGAAATTCCCTTAGTTTGGTTGCAGTAGAAAGTTTAATTGCACAAATTCAACAACAAGGTTCTGTGCAAATAACTGACGAAAATGGAAATGCCTTCACACTTGTTCCAATTCAAGCAAGTTAGTTTTGAGGGTGTAGGGTAAAAATAATTTTCCACAAATTTTTTTAAGAAAGATTTAAATATGTTTTTTTCTTAATTAATTAGTTAAGAGGTGTTTATATTTTTAGTTACTTACAAAAGATGGTGTATAAAAAATATATAAAGCGAAACGGCAAAATTTATGGCCCATACACTTACCAGAGTCGTCGTGTCAACGGAAAAGTTGTTTCTGATTATTTAGGAAGAAAAAAAATTTCTTTTAATAAAAATCTTACTTATATTTTTATCGGCGTTTTCTGTTTAATGTTTCTTTCTTATTTCGGGTATTATGCAGTAAATCAGAGAGGTATTCATGGACAAGCTATTTTAGAATCGCAAACAACTCTTACAGATGCAGGATTTGTCGACGGTGTTTTAAAATTATCCTTGCAACAAGGAGAATTAATACCAGTAGATTCTAAAATTATTTTAGAGGACTCTTTAGGAAATGAACAAGAATTTATTCTACAAGATTTAATTGATAGAAATGCTAGTGAAGGTGATTTTTATGTTAAAGGAAAATATTTTTACAATGAAGGACAAGGTTATGGAATTATAGGAGAGAAAAAATTTTTTCCTTTAGTTGATTTTACAATGAAAATTTATTCTTCTGGAGAAAAACAATCTGTTGAAAAAGAAACAACTGAAACAAAACAAACACAAGAAAGCACTGAAACATCTGAAGAAACAGAAGAGCAACAAACTTCTGAAGAATCTGAAACTTCAACAGAACATACTGAAGAACCACAAGAAACTTCTGAAAATAAAACAATAAATCAAGAAGAAACTTCTTCTGAAGAAGAACAACAAGAAACTTCTGAATCTAGTGAAAGTGGGCAAGAAACTGAGACAGAGGAAACAGAACAAACACAAGAAAGCACTGAAACATCTGAAGAAACAGAAGAGCAACAAACTTCTGAAGAAAAATCAACTGAAGAACAACAAGAAACTGAAACCAAACAAACTGAAACAACTACAGAAGCAACAGAAGAATCTGATACAGAAGAAACAAGCACTGAATCTGAAACTAGTTCAGAGTCGCAAGAATCATCAACACAATCATCTGAATCTTCAGAATCAAGTTCAGAAACTTCTCAAGAATCAAGTAGTCCTGAATCAAGTTCAGAATCATCTAGCAGCGAGAGTTCAGAAAGTTCTTCATCAAGTGAATCACCTGAATCAGCACCAATCACAGGAAATTTTGTTTTTCAATTTATCGGAGGGTTTTTTAATTTTTTCCAAAAACTTACCCCAACAGGAAAAGTTGTAGAAACACAAACACAAAATCAAACTTTAGATGAAAAAATAATTACTGCACAAGTTTCAGCAGACAAACCATTTGTTTATGAATTAAAACCAGGAGAAACAGCAGAGATAATTAATTTCTCTGAAGAAGTTGAATTAAAAATAAAAGAAGGAAACGCGATTGTAACAACAAATTATTATGAAACTGAAGAGGGTTTTGGGAGTGATTATCTTGGCGAGGAATCGCAAGAATTAGAAATTAATTTTTCTGAACTAGATTTAAATTTAGAAGAAGGAGATTTGCAAATAAAATTAGTTTATGACAATGAGGAAATTCTTTCTTTGCAAACAGAACTTATCACAGGCGAGACAACTAAAGCAAAAAACCAAACTATTTTAGAAATCACAAACCAGACAATTTCAAATCAAACATTAAATCAAACTTCTAAAGAACTTTTCTTAACAGACGCAGAAAAACAACTTTTGCTTGAAAATTTCGGCAATGATTCTGCTACAACCACAAAAGCAGAAGAATTCAACAATAGATTAATTATAAAACATAAATTAGGAGATTATTGGGTAGAATATTCTTATGATTATAATGGTGTAATTACAGATTCTCTGTTGAATCACATAGAAAAAGATAAAATCAAATGGCTAAAGGATTTAGTTGTTCAACTAGAAATTAATAAAAACGCAAAGACAGAAAAAAAATCTGAAGAAAATCCAGAACTTGAAGGTTTGTTTGGAAATTATAGTTTTTAGAAACATTTATATACGCTAATATTAATTATTAATACTATACACTAGTGTATACTTATAGAATGGGAAAAATAGAAAAAGTTATTGTAGATGTTCAAAAAATTTTGAAAAAAGACGCACGCGGCTTAACTATTCAGGAACTTTCTGAACAAACAAATGTTTCTCGTATTACTGTTTCTGTCGCATTAGCTAAATTAGACGGTCAAGGTTTAATTGATATTAGAATTATTGGAAATTGTAAATTACATTATCTTAAGAAAAAATGAAATTACAGATCAAATTTTTAATTTTCGCAGGAATTTTCTTAATTTTATTATCAGGGGTTTTTGCATTTTCAGGAAGTTCAGCAACTTATTCAACAAATACAAAATTTGACTTTGGGGTTTCAGATACAAATTCAACTTCAACAAATTTTAATCAAAGGTTTATTTCAGGTGAACAGCCAGTTTCGCAATATATTTCAGGAACTTATTCAGGAAGATTTGGTATTTTAGATTTTTTACGAATGATAACTTCTATTGTTTTTGAAAATCCAACAAATAACGAGGTTGTTCCAAGGGGAGTAGGATCTACAGGTGAAGATGATTTAGGAATTATTAATAATTCAATTGACTTAAGAGCACGAGTTTACGACGAGACAAGTTTGCAAAATATTTCAGGAGCAATTTGTTATTTTTATGAAAATAATTCTTTGCTTGGAAGTTCAACAACAAATTCTTCAGGACACTGTAATTATTCTTATGCTAAAAATTCTCAAGATCCTGGGTGGAGAAACTTTACAGTCAATTATACTTATTCTTCTGGAAGCAAACAAATTAATGTTTCTTCTGTAAATATCTCTTTAGAAAAATATATAACAACATTAACCGCGAGCAATTTCAGTTATGGAACAAAATATTATCATTTAACATTTGGAGTTTTATTAATTAATACAACAAAATCAAACGCAACTGTGACAGATTCTTATTATGATCCAGAAAATATAACTGCAACTGCTTTAAATTCTGCAGGAGCTGTAAGAGGAACAAAATATTATCCAGGGGGAGGCATTCTTCGTCTTGCTGAAGGGGTTTTTACAACAGGAATTGTAGTTACTTATGGTGTTGGTTCATATTCATTTATTAAGTGGGAAGTTATTGCAGCAAATGATAATTATGATACAAATTTAAGTTCAGCATTGCATTCTGATATTGGAATTTGCCAAGGAGATTTTGGTGCGTGGAGTGCTTGGAGTGTGTGTTCTGGCGGAAGTCAATCACGAACAAGAATAGATTCTTCTGGTTGTACTGAAACAGAAACACAAGCTTGTGGGTCTCCGCCACCTAGTTCGTGTTTTGTCGCAGGAACAAAAATTTTAATGTCAGACAAAACAGAAAAAAATATTGAAGATGTGGAAGTCGGAGATAAAGTATTAGGCTACGACAAGTTAACAAAAACACAAATTATTGAAGAAGTTTTAGAATTAGAATCTCCTATTAGAGACCACATGTGCGAGATTTTATTCACAGGTAATTCAAAATTAAAATTAACAAATGAGCATCCAATTTATACTAAAGAGAGTTGGAAATCAATTTCACCTAAAGAAACATTAAAAGAAAATGCAAAATTAAAGGTTGGAAAATTAAATGTCGGCGATGAAGTTTTGTTTGCAAATGGGTTATATGATAAAATAGTTTCTATTAAATGCTGGAATGAAGAAATTCAAACTTATAATTTGAAAAAAGTTTCTATATCAAATAATTATTATGCAGAAAATATTTTAGTTCACAATAAAGGGGGTGATACATGCACAAATGATTGCACTTCTGGAGAAGAAGAGAGGGTTTGTGTGACTGGTTCTGTTGTTAGAATAAGAACATGCGGAAATTATGATACAGATTCATGCACTGAATGGGGAGGAGAGCAATATATAGATTGTGGAGAATCAGGGCAAATTTGCCAAAATGGTTATTGTGTTTCATTAGAATGTGAAGATGAATGTTCTTTAGGAGATGAACAAAGCGAGTGTTTAGATGACACAACTTCGAGAAGAAGAGTTTGCGGAAACTACGACGATGATTTGTGTAATGAGTGGAGTGATTGGAATGAATATCCTTGTGAAGAAGGTGAAGAGTGTTTAGAAGGAGAGTGTTTAGATGAAGATAAAATCTGCGAAATATTTGGGTGTTGTCCTGAATGGGAATGTACAGAATGGGAAGGATGTAAAGCAGATTATAACTTACAAGACCTTCTTGAAGAGAAAAAAATAATAGAAGGCATTCAAAAAAGATATTGTAAAGATATTACTGGTTGCCGGCCAGATAAATCCTTCAGAAGATCCTGCGAATTAAATATCCCAATTAAAGCAAAAATAGTTGAGTGGTGTTTTGAAGAATATGTTGAAATTTCTGAAATTGAATCTGGGGAATTAGTTAGTAGAATGAAAAGATCTAGCATAGAGGGTTTCCAAGGATTAAATAAAATAGATATATCATTTATCTTAACAGACTTTAAAGGTTATTGTGGTTATTGTTTTGATGGCGTTAAAAATTACGACGAGACAGGAGTTGACTGTGGTGGTCCAAGTTGTCCAATTTGTTTACCTAAAATAAAGTTTTTTGACTGGTTGTTCTGGCTCATAATTTTCTTATGGATATTACTATTACTGCTATTATTATTGTTATTATTCAGAGAAGATGAAGAAGAAAAGAAAAAGAAAAAATCTTTTAGTGAAAGATTTAAACAATTTATTAAAGACAAGTTTAGTTTCAAAAAGAAATATGTTTCAAGAGAATCAATTTGGAGTAGATTAGCTAAAGTTTTCAAACCTAGAAGAAGAATTTACAGGCCAGTAAGAGAAGTGAAAATAATTAAAACTTCTCGACAAACCCTGCTTGGAAAATTAAAGAAGCAATTAAGAAGATTTAAAGAAGAAGGATATCATGGAACAGCTGCAATTGAATCAGAGATTAATAAAATTAAAAGAAGGGAAAAATCTTTTGTAAGGAGAATAATAATTTCACATCAAAGAAAAGTAGAACAAAGAAAAAGAGAAAAAAGATTAAAGTCAATTAGAAAAAAATCCGAAGAACTTCAAAGATTAAGGAAACATAAAAAATCCTGGTTCGCGAATTTGTTTAAATCTCACAAAAGAGTAAAGATAATTAAGAAACCAGAAAAAAGAATTAAATATAGGCCTTCTATAATTAAAAGATTATTATCATACTATAAGAAAAAGAGTGCTATGCAAAAAAGTGAGAAACATAGGAAAAAAATTATTAAGGAGTTTAAGAGAAAAATAAAACATGAAAAGAAATTTGCTAGAAAGAAAATTAAGTCAGAGAAAAAAAGAAATAAGAAAATTGAGAAAAATAAAAGAAGAGAAAAGAGAAGAAAAGTAAGAAAGGAAAAAGTAGACAATTTTATGAAGAAAATTAAAGAATGGAGAAAACAAGGTTATTACGGGACAGCTAAATTAGAAACTGAATTAAAGAAAAAAAGGAAAAATTAGTTTTGTTCGGAAGTTTTAAAAATAATAGGTGAGTTAATTAAATATAAAAGATGTGAAAATTTTATGGCGAAAAAACAAAGAAAAAAATCTAAGAAATCTAGTAGAAAAAGAATAAAATCTAAAAAGAAAACAACTCCTCATAAAAAACCTAGAAGAAAATCTCCTATGAAAAATCTGCATGAGACTTTTGAAAATTATTCTGAAAAAATTGATAGGCTTAAGGAGTTAGAAAGAGAATTAAAGATTTTGAATCCAAGAGGATTTTCTGCAGAAGTTAAGATAATTAAATCAAAATTTAAAGATCCAACAGCAATTCCTGAGATTGAAAGGAGAATGAGAAAGTTAAAGAAAAAATTATTGAAAAAAAGAAAGAAAAAATCCCCTTTGAAAAAAATTAAGAGCAGTGTTTCAGAAATAAAGTCTGAAGAACTTCCAAAACTTGAATCTCAGATAAGAAATCTTAGGAAGAATCTCGAAGAAGAAAAACAAAAAGATAAAAACAAAAAAATTGATTCTGGAATTGGGGTTTTAGTTGAAGATAAATATTCTGATTTTATAGATTCAATTAAAGAAGATCTTACAAAAGAAGAAAAAAGAAACGAAGATTTAGCAAAACAAAAATTAAAACAAGATTTTGCACAAAAAGAACGGGAGTTTGAATTAAAATACAGACAAAAAACAGAAAATTTGAAAAAAATTTACGACGAGAAAGTTCAATTGCATCTTGATAATGAAGTTAAAAAGAAATTTAGAGAAAAGCTTGATAAAAAATTATTATTAGAAAAAATTAAACTCGAGAATAAATATGCATTGAGATTAAAAAATAAGCTGCAAGAGGAACTTAACGAAGAGAAAAATAAACTTGGCAAGGAATTAGAAGAAGAATTTGCAAAAAAATTGAACAAGAAATTAATTATAAGGGAAAAGAAATTACAAGAACATAAAAGGCAATTCCATAAAAAAGTTTTTGCGAATTTTAATTTAAAATTACATAGAGAAGTTCAACAAAAAGAAGAATCTCTAAAGAAAAAATTTCATACAGATCTTGTTTCAGAAACAAAGCAAAATTTAAATGCTCAAGAACAAAGATTAAAAGAACAATTTAGAGAAAAACTAAAAAAACAATTAGAAAAGGAAAATAAAAAGACTGAAAGGGAATATGATTCTAAAATAAATGTGCTAGATAAAAAAGTTAAACAGAAAATAAAAGATCTAAATTTTGATAAACATAAATTACTATTAGAAATACAAAAAAAGAAAAAAGATCTTAATAAGCAAAAAGAAGATATTAGGAAAAAATCTGAAAAACTTCGGACAAGCAATGAACTTACGAATCTAAGATTAGATCGCTTAAAAAAACAACTTGAGATTAAGCGTGAAGAATTAAAGAGAAAAGAAATTGAATTAGAAACAAATCAGAAGGCTCTTGAAGATGAGATTAAATCTAACACAGAGAAATTAACAGAGAAATTTGAACTTTTAGAAAGAGAACATCGGGCGAAGTTTGAAACAGATAAGGCAAAACTTAGAAAAAGATTAATCTACGAAAATAAAAAGAATCTAAAACATAAAATTGAAGAAGAAAAAAAAGTAGTCGAAGAGAGATTACATAAAAATTTCACTAAAAAAATGTATGAGGTAATTGAGCAACAAAAAAAGTTATCAAAAAAGCAGTTTGAATCAAATAAAAAACAAAATCAAGAAAAAATTTTAAAACTCATGTCTGAATTAAGAAATAAAGAGAATGCTATTAAACGACAAAAAAAATTAATTGAGAAAAAACTTTCTTATTCTAAAAAGATTAATGAACAGCGAGGGCATTTATCAAAAGAGAATAAAGAATTAGAAAGCAAATTAAGAGTAATTGAGAGACAGAAAGATGAATTCAGGATAAGATTAAAAGAAGAAGAGAAAAATTTAGGAACACACTTTAAAAAATTATTTAATAACAAATTAAATCAAGTGATTAAAAAAGAAAAAACAAAATATTCAAAAGAATTTAATTTTAAGAGAAAAGCCCTTATCAAAGACGTAAAACAACAGAAAAGAGAATTAGCTAAAAAAAGGCAGAAGGTTCTTTCAGAAATTCAAAAAAAGAGAAGTGTTCTAGAAAACAAAAAAGAAAAAATTGATTCAAAATTAAAATCTCTTGCTAGCAATAAAAAATTAACAAGTATGCAATTAGAAAGATTAAAAAAGAAAATTTCTGCTCAGAGAGAAATTTTAAAGGAAAGAGGAGCAGAGTTAAAAAAATTAAATGATAATCTGAAAAAAGAAGAAGAGACAAAAGCAAAAGAAATTATGGATAGATTTAATTTAATGAAACAAAAACATGAGCAACAATTTAAAGTAAGAAAGGATTTTTTAGAGAAAAATTTAAAACAACATTATGAAGAGAAATTAAAAAATGCAACTGAGATAAAAAATTCTGAACTTAAACACAAGTTTATGCAAGATTTTTCAAATAAGATAAAACATATTAGAGAAAGACAGAAAAATCTTGCTCAGAAACAAATAGAAATCAATAAAAAGGAGACAGAAAGAAAAATCCAGGATATGAAAGACGAGTTAAAACAAAAACATGAAGATTATCGGGTTGAAAAAGAAAATTTTGTGTCAAGGCTTTTAAGGAAAAAGAAACAAGATGAATTACGCCTAGAAAAAGAGAGAAATAATTTAAATAAAAAATTAGAAAATGCAAAGAAAGTCGAGCAACAAATGTTAGAGCAGAAAAAATTAACTCATAGAAAATTAGAACACGAGCAGGCACAGCTTAAAAAAGAATCTTTTGAAAAAATAAGTTTATCTAAGAAGGAAAATGAAAAAAGATTAAGAGAAATGAAAGAAAAATTAGAAAGGGCAGTTGCTGAGCAAAAAAAGAGATTTGAAGAAAAAATTAGAAAAGAGCAGGCAGAAAAAGCAAAGCGCCTTAACGAGGTTCTTCATAAAAGATTAACAGATGAATTAGAGAAAAAAGAAAATAATTTAAGGAAAAATCTACAATCTGAATTTGATATGAAACTAAAAGAAAATTTAATAAAACAAAAAGATGCACTTTCTCGCAAAAGAATTGAGCTTGAAAAAGAAATCCAATCTAAAGTTGAAAATTTATTGAAGTAGATTTAAGGAAACACCTGCATTATTTTTTCTATAATAAATTTTGTGTCAACAAGTTCAGAAATAATTGCATTAATTACTAATCTGCCAATGGCAACTTTGAAAATTCCTTCTTGAACAGGAATTTTTGCGCTCTTTGAAAAATTTTGAATGATTTGGTCTATTTCTTCTTTACTTAAAATAATTGGTGTTTTTCTTACTTGTTTTATTCTTCTGATAAGGATATTTTTATCTGGTCCATTGCATTCAATTGCAGTTACTGTCGGATCCTTAACTAAAGCATTTAATTTTCCTAAATCAATTTGTATATTTGTTGCTTGAGGAGTTAAATTTTGAACAGTGCTTGGAAGATTTTGTCGTGGAAATTGCACTTTTTGAAGTTTTTTAAATTTATATTTTTGTTTTAGTGGGCTTAATATTTGCTGGTTGGTTTTTTTATGGAAAAATTTTGTTTTTCTAGTAACTAAATTACGAATTTCTTTTTCTCTTTCTATTTTTGCAAGATTTTCTTTTACTCTTTTATGAAGAAGTTTTTCAAGCGCAATTGTTTCGGCATTTTTTGAATTTTCTATAAGTTCTTTTGTAAATTCAGCGAGAAAAAATATCCTGAAAGTTTCAGAAGTTTGTCTTAATTGCATTTTAACGAGGTGAGAATTGCCTGAATTTTTGTGAGCCAGATAATGGTTTGTATTTTGATTGAATTGGGCTCTCGTCATTTGAAAAATTAGCTTCATGCATAAGTGTTAGACTTTTCGCAATTGTTTTATTCTGTTCAAGAAGTTTGCTCATTTTTTCTAAAACTTCCTTACTGCTTGTGTTTTGCAATTTTTCAAGATCTTTTTCAGCAAGTGCTTTTGCAGAAATTTCAAACACTTCTAATAATTTTGCAATTTGGTCTGATAAATTATCAAATTTCGCAGATAAATTTGTCAGAACTTTTTGCAACGCAACAAAATTATCAAGTAGTGCTTTGTCAATTGTTTTTGACTTAGAACTTTTCGCAGAACCTCTTTTAGATTTTTTAGGCATGTTTAATCAAAGAACTTGTGATTTATAAATTTGTTGATGTTGGAGGTTAACTTCAATAGAAAATTTTTTAAAACCAACTAACCTCTACAAAACTATGAGATATCTAAAAAAGACATTAAGCAAAATTCTAGGGGCTAGTTTAGTTCTAGGAACAATCTATCTTGGAACTATGGCTATTTTTGGAAGCCAAGAAACAAGGGAACAGCTTGCTGAAGCATTTAAAACAACAACTATTTATAATCAATCATCAGAAAGATTGGACAAGGAATATGTTGTTTATTTGAGAGAAAACTCTGCATTATACAACCCAGTAAGTTTTAATTGGACCTTGAGTCGTTAAAATATTTTCTCTCTTTTAACCCCCACATCAAAATATATCTAATTTATTATCCTCATTATCTTTGATTTCATCTTCAAGCTCAGAAATTTCTTCTTCTAATTCTTTAATTTTTTCCTGCTTTTCTGCATCTCCTGAAATTTTCTCGCTTTTCTCCTCAATTTCTTTTGTATCTGTTGAAGATTCTTCTGCTGATTTTTTATCCTCTTGAATATTCTCTAAATTTGTTTCACTTGTTTCTTTTTCTTGAAAATTTTCTGAACTTTCTTCTCCAAGTTTTTCAACTTCCTGAGAAATTTCTTCACCTTCTACAGATTTTTTCTGAAAACTATCAGAAAGTTTTTCTAATTCTTGTTTTTCTTTTTGAATTTCTTCTTCTAATTTTTCAATTTTTTCTTGTTTTTGTTTTTGCAAATTAATTTCTTCTTGCTCGTCTTGTTTTTTCTCAACTTCAACAAGCTCTTTTTCAATTTTTTCTTCTTGTTTATCTAAATCAGGATTTTTCTCTTGTAAGGGTTTTTCAATTTTTTCTCCTGATTCAAGTTCTGAAACATATTGCGCGATTTCTGCTGCAGCGTCGGCATTTACACTTATACTCTCGATTCCTTGCTCAACTAAAAATTTTACCATTTGTTTTTTGCTTCCTGCTTGCCCACAAATACTTGTCTCAACATTATTTCTTTTGCAAGTTCTTATAACATATTTTAACTGATTTAAAATTGCAGGATCTGTTTCATTGTAAAGATACTGAACATTTTCGTTATTTCTATCAATTGCAAGAGTATATTGCGTTAAATCATTTGTTCCGAATGAAATAAAATCAATTTTTTCTTCACAAAGTTCTCTGATAATCTGAACTGATGCAGGTGTTTCAATCATTACACCTAGTTTAGGGTTCGCAAAATTTATTTCTCGCAAAATTTTTTTTGTTTCTTGAATTTCTTTAACTGAAATCACTTGAGGCAATAACAATCCAATTTTTTTCCCTTGCTCTGAAATTTTTTTAAGCGCATTTAATTCTGCTTTAAATATTTCAGGGTTTTTCAGAGAATATCTTATGCCATGAAAACCTAACATTGGGTTTGGTTCTTTTTCTTCTGGTGCTCCTTCAAGATTAGAAAACTCATCTGAACGAATATCAGAAGTTCTTATCCATAATTCATCAAAATATTTTGCAATTTCTTGCACACCTTTGAAAATTATTTCTTCATATTCAGAGGTTTTTTTATTTTTTAAAAAATAATTTGGATGTTTTCCTGATTCTGCAATAATTCCTTCTAATCTTGTCAAGCCAGCTTGTTTAATTTTTGATTTTGCAGCTCGCTGCGCTGAACTCGGCAGATCAATAATAACTTTTATTTTTGTTTTTGTTTGCGCTTCAACAGGCAGAACTTCTTTTTGAACTGTTTCAGCAACTTTTCCTTTGTAAATTTTTCCAGTGAAACCGTCGACAGTAATAATCTCGCCTTCTTTTAATTTTTCTGTTGCGGTTTGCGTTCCAACAACACACGGAATTCCAATTTCTCGCGAAACAATTGCTGCGTGCGCTGTCATCCCCCCCTCGTTCGTTACAATTGCCGCAGATTTTTGCATGGAAACAACCATATCTGGGTTAGTCATCTCTGTGACAAAAACATCTCCTTGCTTTATCTTTGGTAAATCTGCTAAATCTTTTATTACTCTAATTTTTCCTGATGCAATTCCTGGCGACGCTGCGAGTCCTTCTAAAATCACCTCGCCTTTTATCTCTTTTTTTTCTGAAGCATCAATCCTTTTTTCAATAGTTGTAATAGGTCGTGTCTGCACAATATAAATTTCTTTATTTTCAATTGCAAATTCAATATCTTGTGGTTTTTTATAATGTTCTTCTAATTTTAGGGCGTGTTGTGCAAGCTGTTTTATTTCATAAGTTTCTAAAACCTGTCTCGTTGAAGTTTCTGGTTTTAATTTCACACTAATTTTTCTTCCTCCTGAGTCCCGTGTTAGTGCGATTTTTTTATCTGCGATTTTTTTATCTATGATTTCTAATTGTGAAGAGACAAGATATTTATCTGGGGTTATTTTTCCAGATACAATTCCCTCACCCAAGCCGAAAACAGCTTCTATAATTACATTATCCTTTTTATAACTTGGATCTTTTGAGAAAATCACCCCTGATTTGTCAGAGTCAACCATTTTTTGAACAACAACTGCTAAACTTGCCTGTTCGTGCTTGAATCCTTTTTTATTTCTATAATAAGTTGCACGTGCAGTAAACAGCGACGCGAAACATTTTTTTATGTGGTTGATTAATTCTGTTTTTCCTTTTACATTTACAAAAGAATCTTGTTGTCCAGCAAAACTTGCATCTGCTAAGTCTTCTGTGGTTGCAGAACTTCTGACAGCGACGAAAATAGGTTCTGCTGACGACTTTAAAATATCCAGCGCAGTATTTTTTCCTTTTGGTTTTTCAATTTTTTCTGTATCTAATGTTTCATACGCTTCTATTATTTCTTCTTGCATTTCAGCTGGGATTTCAGATTTTAAAATTAATTCTCGTATCTCTTTTGTTGCTTGTGTGAGTTGTTCTGTATCTTCATAATTAATTTTCCCGAGAATTTCTTTTATTTCTTCGTCAATACCTGCCTTATGTATAAAATAATCATATGCTTGAGCTGTCACAACAAAACCTGGCGGTACAGGAAGTTTTAAATTATAAATTTCTGCGAGATTTGCTCCCTTGCCTCCAGCAACATTCCCAGAATTTTTATTTAATTCAGAAAACCATTTCACAAAATCAGGGCGAACAGGAGTTTTTTCCTCTTTTTTTTCTGACATATTTAACAAAATAAGATGAGATTAATAAAGGTTTTTGTTTCTCATTCTTCAATTGCATTAACAGGACAACTCTGAATTGATTCTCTGACACAGGGAAGATTCTTTTGAGATTTTACTTTTGCTTTTCCATCGCTAGTCATTTCAAAAACTTCTTCGCAAATTGAAACACACAACCCACACCCAATACATTTTTCTTTATTTACTGATACCATTTTCTTATCTAATTAGTTAAGTTTATAAATTTAATTTTTCTTCTTTATCTATGTGGATTTGGATTTTAATCGCAGTTGTTGTAATTGTCGCATTTATATTTTTCTATTACTTTAATAGATTTGCTGTTTTAGGAAATAGAATTGATAATTCTTTAAGCCAAATAAATGTTCAATTGAAAAGGAGAGCTGATTTAATTCCAAATTTAATTGAAACTGTGAAAGGTTTTGCTAAACATGAAAAAGCAGCAATCAAAGCTGTAACTGATGCTCGGAAAGCACTTGTTTCTGCTAAGGGTGTTGAAAGCAAGGTGAAAGCTGACAAAAAATTAGAATCTGTTTTAGGAAAATTATTTGCTATTGCTGAAGGTTACCCTGATTTAAAAGCGAACACAAACTTTCTTGAGTTACAAAGAGAACTTTCTGCTACAGAAGATAAGGTAGCTTATGCACGTCAATTTTATAATGATTCAATCTTATCTTATAATAATTTATGCAAAACTTTCCCCGGAAATTTCTTTGCAGGAATTTATGGAAAAAAATCTAGGGAATATTTACAAATTTCTGAAGCTGAGAAAAAAGTTGTGAAAGTTGGATTCTAAATCCCAAATATTAAAAACCCTTTTTAATTTATTTAATTATGCTAGACAAATATAGTAGAATTGACTTCCGAGATCAGATTGCCCGCAATAAAAGAAATTCTTTTTTTTTAGTAACAATAATCTTTTTTGTCTTAATTTTATTAGGTTATATTATTTCAATGGCTTTTGAACCAGGTTATTTTTTTGTTATTATGGTTTTTGCAATTATCTTTTCTATTTCTTATATTTTAATTAGTTATTATAATTCTGATAAGATTTCTGTTGCATCTGTTAGGGCAAAAAAAGCATCTCGTGAAAAATATAAATCTTATTATGATTCTGTTGAAGGATTAACTTTAGCATCAGGTCTACCAATGCCTAAACTTTATATAATGGATTCAGAACAGATAAATGCTTTTGCTTCTGGTCGAGATCCTCAACACGCTGTTATTTGTGTTACAAAAGGAGCTTTAGAAAAATTAAATAAAAATGAATTTGAAGCAGTTGTTGCGCATGAGTTAGGGCATATTGGAAATTATGATATTAGATACATGACTCTTGTTGCAGTTATGGTTGGAATGGTTGCGATTATTTCTGAGATTTTTTTGAGAAGTTTATGGTTTAGAAGTTCTGGCCGCAATAATAAGGGAAAAGCAATTTTTATTTTAATTGGTATTATGCTGGCAATTCTTGCACCTATTGCAGTTTATTTTGTTCAAAAAAGTATTTCAAGAAAAAGAGAATATACTGCCGATGCTTCTTCAGTGAAATTTACACGTTATCCAGGTTCACTGATTTCTGCTTTGAAGAAAATTAAAAAACAAAATATCTTTTCAGAAAAAAAAGTTTCAAAAGCAATTGCACCTTTATTTTTTGCAAATCCTTTTAAAGGTTTGAGCAAAACTCATCCCCCTATAGAAAAAAGAATCCAGGCATTAGAAAAAATGTGATACTCTTCCATCAAAAATTTTAAAAACAATTTTTTCTTAAATTAATTATGGGATTTATAAGAGGGGGAATTAGTTTTGTTTTGGCGATTCTTTTGCTGCTATCGCTTTTAATTGCAAATTCTTTTTTTGTTGTTTCTTCGTCGCTAGATTATGAAAATGTTAAACCCCAATTAATTTCAAGTTTCAAAAATTTGGCTGATGAACAGGGCAATCTTACAGAAATTGTCAATGAAAAATATCCTGCCATGCAAATGTATTGCGCCCAAGATAATACTGCGTTTGTTTTTAGTTATGAAGAACTTGACATGGTTTTTGAAATTCCCTGCGAAATAATTCAAGAAGGGGCTGAGCAAATAATTGATTATGTTATCGAAGATTTTCTCGAAAAAATTTACTATAAAAAATATGATTGTGGTTTATTTGATTGTGTTTCTGAAAATGAAATTCCTTTTTATATAATTTCTGAACATACAAAAAATTACTGCAAGGGAAAATTTTATTTATTTTTAGTAATAATCCTGATTTTTATGGCGTTGATGCTACTTGTTTTTGAAAATAAAGCAAATGCATTAATGATGGTCGGTGCCTTGGCAATAATTTCGTCTTTGCCGTTTATGAAAGTTGAAGCATTTGTTTCGCCGATCTCAAATTTTGAATTTTTAAAATTTTTCACATTGTTTTTCACAAAAGCTTATTCTGTTTTTTTAATAGTTTTTATAACTGGATTAGTAATTCTTGCACTTGGAATTGGATTACGCTTCTGGAAATTTAAGGGAAAACAAGAAATTTCAAGCGAGGACAAATTCAAACCTAAGAATGAAAAAAAGAAATAACTTTTAAAGTTTTATTAATTTAATTTTTTATGGAAAATCAAAAAGCGATTGTTTTATATTCAGGAGGGCTTGATAGCCAATTAGTTGCGAAAATATTAAAAGAAAAAAAATTGAATGTTTTCTGTGTTTATTTTAAACTCCCTTTTATTAAAGATAATTCTTCTGAAATCAGAAAATTTTGCAAAAAACAAAAATGTAAATTAAAAATTTTTGATTGCACAAAAGCAAAATTATTCAAAGAATATCTAAAAATTTTAAAAAAACCTAAATTTGGTAGGGGAAAAGGAGCAAACCCGTGTATTGATTGCAAGATCTTTATGTTTAAAAAAACAAAAAAATTTGCAGACAAAAAAAAGATTAAGATAATTGCGAGCGGGGAAATTTTAGGGCAAAGACCAATGTCTCAAACAGCAAAATCATTGAAAATAATTGATAAAGAAATTGGCTTTAAGGTCTATAGGGTTTTAGAGGAGTTTGGGATTTACGGCAGGCAAAGAAAAAAACAAATGCAACTTGCTAAAAAATATTTTTTCAAACACGCTCAACCATCTGGAGGATGTTTATTATGCGAAAAAATTCTAGCAAAAAAATTCAAAACATTATTTGAGAATAATCTTCTTAATGAGAAGAATTTTGAGCTTTCTAAAATTGGCAGACATTTTTTTATTAAAAAAATATGGTTTGTCGTAGGAAGAAATGAAAAGGAGAATAAAATAATTGAAAAATTTAAAAACTCTCTTAAATCTTCTAGAGGAAAGCCAGCAGTTTATTACAATTTAGTTAAGGGAAAAACTTCAGCAGAAAAACTTCAGCAAGCATACTCAAAAAATTAAAAAATTAAAAATAAATTTGAAAAATCTAAATTATAAAATGTGCGAGCAATGTAGATTAAAACCAATTTATGTTTTTACAAACAAAAGGCAAGTTTGTGCAAGATGTTTTATAAACTATTTTCAGAAGAAATTTCTTTATACAATTAGAAAATTTAAAATGCTTAATCGGAATGACATTGTGCTTTGTGAAAATAAAAAACAAGATTTTAGAAAAGTTGTTTTAAAATATTTGCTAAAAACATTTTCAGAAAGATCTTCAATAAAAATTACAAATTTAAAAACCAAAGCAAATTCTACTAAAAAGGCAATAGCAACTACAACAGATCTTGCTGCTTATGAAATTATCTTGTCAACTATCAACAAAAATTCAAGAGATTTTTCAAAAATGCTTCCAGTAGTAAAAAAAACAATTAAACCACTTTATTTATTTTTAGACAAAGAGGTTCTACTCTATGCGCAATTAAAAAAATTAAAATTTGAAAAACAGCAAATTAAAAAAACTGATAAAATAGTTAAATTTATCGACGAGTTAGAAAAAAAACACCCTGAAATTAAAAGAGCAATTGTTAGTGGATTTTTGAAGTTGTGTTAATTATTTTTTATTTTCACCTTCGAGACGCCTTATAAAATTTTTTATGAAACTTTTATTTTCTTCTGATTTGTGTTTTATTTCCTTTATTGTAAATGCTTCCACACTATTACGTTTTATTTTTTCTGTTTTTGTGTGAGATCTTAGATTAGAATTCATTTCCGAGGTTAAAAGAATATCTTCTTCAGAAATTGTCGCAGTTTTTTTTGCATCACCTATAAGTCTTCCCATACTCATGAATTTCAAAAATTCTTTTTCCTTTTTTGCTACAATTGAGCCGTGGTTCAAAGCAATTCCATAATTGATTTTTTGCTGGGCAAGTTTATTGTGCGCGTCAAGCATTTTTTGAATTTTTCTGCTTAAATCTAATGCAGATTTTTGATTCTTAAATGTTCTAGTGTGAATCGGAGCTAAAATAAAAAATAAGTAATCTTTATTTTGATAAATAAATGATTTTTGTTCTTCAATCAATTCTACAATTTTTTTAAATACTTCTTCTACTTTTTTATAATTTTCCTGCAATTCTTCAAAATTTTTTATTTTTAAACAAATCATACTAGCATCTTGTTTTGCACCCCTAATTGACAATGATAACTCTGCATTATTTTTTGTTTTTGCGAGTTGAATGTTTTTTTCTGTTTTTGCTTTTTTGAAAAGTTTTTTTGTGAATGCAGGCATTTTTCCGAAAAAACTCTTTTTATAACCTTTTTTGAAAACTATAAACGCAACAAAACCAAAAATAACTATTATGAAAATCCAACTTAAAGGATGAGTTATTATAACTGAAAAATTCCCTGTTTTCTTCACATCAATAGCTTTTCCAGTTAAGAGAGTATTTTTAGAAATTTCATCATTTCCTTCTGAATTTATTTTTATTTCATATTCGCCGTCAGGAGCACTTAACAAATATGTTTCTTCTTTTCCAACTTTTAAATTAAGAGGAATTTCTATTGCCTTGTCACTAATTTGAACAGATACAGTTTTATTATAAACAACATTTCCAGTATTTTTTATTGTCAAGGTTTTGTTTACAAGCACAACATCAATTGCTTGTTTTTCAATTATTTTAAGTGTTTCCTCATTTGAGACCTTATTTGAGACAGCATAAACTTTCCATTCTATTGGTTCTTGATCATATGCAATAGGATATTCTAAAAATTCATCTATTGGTTTTTCATCTTGGTGAATAATTTTATTATTTTTTCCTTTTATTGTTATAATTGCTGTCGAAGGAATTATCTCTCCTGTCTGGTCATGGAGAATTGCTTTAACCATTAAATTAGTTCCAGGTTCAACTTCTTTTGTTTCAAAGTAAATTTCTAAATTTTTTGGAATTTGCTCAATATTAAAATTATAAGAAGTAAAACCTTTATTTGTTTTATTTCCTTCAACATCTCTTTCATAAGTGTTTATATTTAATGTTTGCATTCCTGAAGGAATTTCTTCTGGCAACTGAATTTCTAATAAAAGATAACCTTCATTAATTGTACTGTAATATGTCTTATCAATAGAAGGCAACGAAGCTTCGACAACACCATTAACAATTCTATTGTTTTCAAGTGTAGCCTGACCTTCAACTGAAAGCATCTCACCAGGTTTTAAAGTAACTTCTTCAGATTTTATTTCTAAACTCATTAAATTCGAGACAGTAAACTCGTCTGTTAAAAGAGATTCGTCTCTTAGTTCAGCTTTTATTTTACACTGGCTACTCAATCCATTTGTAAACTCAGAAATAAGCAAAAGTGTCGGCGATAATTTTTTCTCTTCACCTGATGTTAGAAAAATATATTCTTTGTAAAATTCTCTTTCCACACCATTACAAAGTAAATTTAATTTTAAAAATCCGCTTGTCATCTGCGACGCCTTAATTGTTACTTGAATATCTAAAAGATCACCGAGATTATAAAGGGGCTTAACATCATTTATTAAAATTTCAGCAGAAATAAATGGGAGTAAGAAAATTATTAAAAACATTGCGAAAATTAGTTGTTTTTTTTCCATTATATTTTTAGTAGATTTATATTTATAAATATTTGCGGATTTTGAAAAGAGGGAAATTTTAAAAACATTGCTGAGTTTGTCTTGATATGGTTAAAAAACAGGTGAAAATCACGCCGTGGGAAGTTTCTGGCAAAGTTGATTATGAAAAATTAATTAAAGAGTTTGGAGTTTCTAAAATTTCTGAGAAAATTAAAAAAAAATTAGATAAATGTCATCCACTTGTTCGTAGAGGTTTGTATTTTTCTCATCGAGATTTTGACAAATGGCTTGAAGCATATGAGCGAGGAAAAAAAGTTTCAGTGATTACTGGTAGGGGGCCGAGTGAAAAAATGCATCTTGGGCATTTAGTTCCGTTTTTGTTAGCAAAATCACTACAAGATGAATTTAATTGCGAAGTGTTTATCCCGATTTCAGATGACGAGAAATTTTTTGTCAAACAAAATCTCTCTTATGATAAAGCAGTTGAGTTTGGCAAAGATAATATTTTAGATTTAATCGCACTTGGATTTAAACCAGGAAAAACATTTATTTTTCAGGATTTTGTTTATACAGATATTTACAAATATGCTGCGAAAATTTCAAAAAAAATAACTTATTCCACAGCAAAAGCAATTTTTGGTTTAAAACCAGAAAATAATATTGGTTGGAGTTTTTACCCTGCAATGCAAGCAGCGCACATTTTATTTCCTCAATTTTACCATCGAAAACATATTTCAGTTGTTCCTGTTGGAATTGATCAAGACCCTTTTATTCGATTGACACGAGATATAGCAACTAATAAAAATTTTGATTTAGAAAAACCAGCAGCACTGCACGCAAAGTTTTTTCCTGCTTTAGGTGGAGGAACAAAAATGTCTGCATCTGAAGGAAACACAATTTGTTTATCAGATTCTCCAGAAGATATAGAAAGAAAAATAAAAAAATACGCATTTTCAGGTGGCAGAGACACAATTGCAGAACACAGAAAAAAAGGCGGCGACCCTGAAGTTGATGTCGCTTTTCAATATTTGAAATTTATTTTTGAGCCCGACGATGAAAAACTTGCTCAGATTGAACAAGATTACAAAAGTGGAAAACTTTTAACATCAGAACTAAAGGAGATTTTAATTGAAAAAATAAATAATTTTTTAAAAGAACATCAGAAAAAAAGAAAACTTGCTGAGAAACAAGTCGAGAAGTTTGTATTATAAGAAGGTTACTAAACTTCCTTTAAGTGGATATATAACCTAAAAAAGGTTAACATCCAGCATGTTCAGGCTGGCGCCTTTTCTTATCAGAAAAGGGAAATCACAGATGAGTCTAAAACCCCCGCCCCCCACTCTAATTTGGAGATGTGTGCTTGGTTTTTCTTTCAGAAAAACAGATAGTCTTGCTTCGCAAGAAATTTATTTGGGCTCCTCAGTCCTTCGGACAAATTGTTGGCTTCACCAAAATTATTTTTCTAAAGATCTCTTAAAAAGATATGAACCTGAAATCAACATAATTATCGCAAATGCGATTAAAACTAATAAACCATTACTTTCAACGTAATCCCCTAAGGATATTTTAGGTTGATTATTCAATAAACCAGGATTTACTATATATGCATCCATATGTAAAGTGTTAGTTCTCATCCATATATAAAACTTACTAACCAGTAGTTACACTATGTGTCCAACGCTTTTGCCCCTAGAATTCTTTTTCTATAAAGCTTTTCAAGCTCGAAAGAAACGCCCCTAATAATTACTCTTCGGAATTTTTCTGCTTCGCAAAAAACCGTTTGCAACTATTCCTCGTTCCTATCGGAAGAATATAACAGTGATTAAAAATTCGCTCCCTTGCACTCTGCTACACCCTCACTTTTCAGCTAGCTCATTACATTCGCGGATAAATTGAACTTCAGATAATCGCGATGTTATAAGAAATATTTTTATACTAAGTTTGGTTGGGTTATATATGAAAACTTTAAATTTACATGTTGATTATATTAAATTCAAACCGCTGAAAAAAGCTTTGAAAAATGTTGATGCTCTTACTGGCGAGGCGAAAAAAGAGAAAAAAATTGACGAGGCCTTGGCTGTGATGACTGCTGTTGAAAAACATGATTCTATTTCAGGCGAGATAAAAGAAATTGTAGAAAAATTTGTTGAAAGCATAAAAGATATTGCAGGCCAGGTTGGAGCAAAAAATATTGTTTTATATCCTTATGCGCATTTATCTTCAGAATTGGCTCAGCCAGAAATTGCCGTCGGAGTCTTAGATGAAGCTGAGAAGATTTTGAGAAAAATAAAAGGTTTTAAAATTTTCCGCGCGCCATTTGGTTATTACAAGGAATTTGAATTAAAAGTTAAAGGCCATCCCTTATCTGAATTATCAAGGGAAATTAGATTAGATAAAATAGAAGATTCTAAATCTGGAATTAAAGTTGAAGAAAAATATGATGAGAAAAAACTTTTACAGGAAATTTCCAAAACAAAACTTGATAGTTCAAAATTAAAAGACAATGACCATAGAATTATTGGAAAGCAAATGGATCTTTATTCTTTTTCAGAAGTTGCGCCCGGCATGGTTTTCTGGCATAACAACGGTTTAATTATTCGAAACCAATTAATTGATTTTTGGAGAGAGGTTCACAGAAAAGAGGGCTATGAAGAGATTTCAACACCGCAAATTTTAGATAAAAAACTTTGGCAAATTTCAGGACACTGGGAAAAATATAAGGAAAATATTTTTTTAACTGAATATGAAAAAAGAATTTTTGCAGTTAAGCCAATGAATTGTCCTGGCGGAATGTTAATTTTTAAAAACTCGCCGAAAAGTTATCGTGATTTGCCATTACGCGTCGGAGAAATTGGAATTGTTCATAGACAAGAATTATCAGGAGTTTTAGGGGGTTTGTTCAGGGCAATACAATTTACACAAGATGACGCACACATTTTTTGTACAGAAAAACAATTAGAAAATGAAATTAGCAGGATTATGAATATTGTTGAATATTTTTATTCTGAAATTTTTAATTTTTCTTATTATGTTGAATTATCTACTCGTCCTGAAAAGCGAATTGGCAGTGATAAAATTTGGGATAAAGCAGAAAATACTTTGAAAAGAATTTTAGATAAAAAGAAAATCAAATATAAAATTAACAAAGGCGACGGGGCGTTTTACGGGCCGAAAATTGATTTTCATTTGAAAGATTCTCTTGGAAGAACCTGGCAGTGCGCGACAATTCAGTTGGATTTTGCAATGCCTGAAAGATTTGACTTGGTTTATACAGACAAAGACAACAAAAGAAAAAGACCTATTATGTTGCATAGGGTTATTTACGGGAGTGTTGAAAGATTTATTGGAATTTTAATTGAAAATTATAATGGCAGATTACCAACATGGCTAGCACCAGAACAAATTCGTATTTTAAGTTTTACAGACAGAAACAAAAAATATTGCGAAGAAGTTTTCAAGATTCTCAAAGAAAAAATTCCAGGATTAAGAATTAAAAATGATCTTAGTCAGAGAACTATCCAGGCAAAAGTCAAAGACGCAGAAATAATGCGAGTTCCGTATATAATTGTTTTAGGGGATAGGGAGCAGAATGAAAAAAATCTTGCAGTAAGAATACGCGGGAACAAAAAAATCCAAATTTTTAATTTAGAAGATTTTATTGAAAAACTCAAAGATGAGATTAGTGAGAGGAAAATCAACTAATTTACAAATAATAATAGGTAAAAATTAAAATAATAACTGAAACAATTAATTCAATAAGCCCGATCTTTCTATAATATTTCTCAGATTTTTTTGCAAAATATTTTACTAATGCTTTTACTTGTTTTGGAGCAATAAATGCAAATAAACCTTCTAAAATTGCAAGCACAAAAATTACTGTAACGATCTCTTTTAACATCATATTTTGTTAAATAAAAAAGAGTTTAAATGTTTTCCGATCACAAAAATTTTTATCTAAAATTAGAATCAATTTAATAATTAATTCATCCAGAAACCCCTGCCAACCCACACCTCTTACAGATATTTTTTCTTGCAGGTTCTCCACAAATTTCACAATAATTAATTTTTTGATTCTTTTTTTCTCTAAATCTCTTCAGAAATTTTTCAAAATTTTTAATTAGGTTTTGCTTTTGTTTATCTGAAAGTTTTTTTGTGAGATTTTCTCTTATTTTAATTCTCAAAGATTCTTCAGCATAAGGGCATTTTCCCTTGACAAAAGAAATTTTATTTTTTTCTGCATATTTTTTTATTTGCTTTTCAGGAACAAAAAATAGTGGCTTAATTCTTGGAATAAATTTTTTATCAGAAAAATTTTTTGTAATTGGCCCGATATTTGCACTTAACTCTGGAGCACCTTTCATAATATTCATCAAAAACGTCTGAATTTCATCATCTAAATTATGCCCTGTTGCAATCTTTTTCACATTTAATTTTCTAGATTGTTTATTTAAAATCCATTTTTTAAAAATACCGCAAACAGCACAATGGTTAAGTTTTTTATTTTTAATCCAAAAATATTTCATGTTTTTCCCCTGCTCTTTTTTCAAATTATATACAGAAAGATTTATCTCTAGATTTTCACATAATTTTCTCACAGCTTCTAAACATTTTTTACTATAATTTCCAACACTAAGATCAATATAAATTCCTTGAATATTATAACCTAATTTTTTTAAGATATAAGCAACAACAGCAGAATCCTTCCCCCCAGAAAGCGCAACTAAAATTTTTTCTTTTTTGCCACATAATTTATATTTTGAAATTGTTTGTTTGACTTTTTGTTCAAGATCCATCAAAAAAATAATTTAAATAATAATATAAAGTTATCGAAATATTTTTATATAATAGATTATCTTGCTAAAAAGGACATTTAATTTAATTCAAACACTTAAGAAACGAGGATACACTCTTCCAGAAGAAAGAGATATGCGCCCAGATCTAAAGCAGATTTCTACAAAAAGATTTGAACATGTATATATTAAAACAATGCCTGTATTTTCAAAATATCGCGGGGCAATTGTAATGGTCTGTTTTGATGATCCACAACAAAACAAGGTTTCTATCTATTCTCTTGAACGTGATGATTTTTATTAATTTGTTCGTGAAGGATTAACACCAGTAATCGCAGAAGATTGCGATTTATGTTTAGAGGATCAAGAATTCACAGAAAGATTTTAACTTCAATCATTTTTGAACTTATCGTTTTGTTTATAAAGTATATTTTCTAAAATATATTATGGAAAAGAAATTCATTTTAGTATCGATGGAAGATACAAAAGCAAAGAAAATTGCAGAAGTGTTAGGAAACAAAACATGCAAAAAAATAATTGACGCTTTAACTGAAAATAAAAATTTAAGTGAAAAAGAATTAGCGCATAATTTAGGAATTCCGATAAATACTGTTGAATATAATTTGAAAAAACTTTTAGAAGCAGGACTTATTGACAAAGCAAAAAATTATTTCTGGAGCAAAAAAGGGAAAAAAATTATTCTTTATACACTTTCAAATAAATCAATAATTATTCAGCCGAAAAACACAAGAGTTTCTTCAAAAATAAAATCAATTTTATCTGTTCTAGGAATTTCTGCAGTTTTTGCAATTATTTTAAAATATTTTTCTGAATCAATTTACGCGAGCAGAGCTCCTGAAAGAATTTTAGAAGCATCAACAGATGAAGCAGGAGTTTTTGCAGAAAAAAGCGCACAAGCAGCAAATGTTTTTTCACAGAATATTGATTTTTTCTTTACTCAATCACACCCAACATGGATTTGGTTTTTATCAGGAGCTTTATTAGCAATAATTATTTTCACAATTTTAAACTGGAGGAAATTATAAGGAAAATTAAAATTTTTCCCATATTTTTTAACAAAATAAGTGTAAGGAGGTAACATGGAAAAACAAGTTCAAATAACTTTAATTATTGTTGCAGGAGTAGTGTTATTAGGTTTAATTGGATTAGCTATTTTCTCAACATATTCGCCAGCAAACACTTTGACTGCGCGAGGCCAATCAACAATTGAAGTTGAGCCAGACTTAGTTGGAATTTATTTTAGAGTTCAGACACAAGCAGCAACAAGTGAAGATGCTAAAGATCAAAATGCAGAAATTGTTGACGATGTTATAACAAATTTAGTGAAACAAGGACTTGAGAGAAAAGACATTAAAACACAGAGTTTTAATATTTATCCAGAATATGATTGGAATTCTGGTTCAAGAAATTTGAAAGGTTATGCTGCTACACATTTGTTAAAAGTTGAATTATCTACAGAGGACTCAGACAAAATCGGAGAGATGCTTGACGCTGGTGTTGACGCAGGCGCTTCAATTAATTACATAAATTTTGAATTAAGTCAAGAATTGCAAAATACTTACAAGGCCGAGGCAACAAAATTCGCAGCAGAAGATGCAAAATTAAAAGCAGAAGCAATGGCAGAAGGATTAGGAAAAAAACTTGGCAGATTAGTTTCAACATCTGACAATAGTTTTGATTATTATCCTTGGAAACTTTACGAAGCTGGAGGAGATGATTTCAGTGTTGTAGAAGCAAAACAAGCAACAACAGATATTCATCCAGGAGAGCAAACAATTTACGCACAAGTCACGGCTGTGTTTAAAATTTATTAATTTTATTTTTCTCAAAATTTTCAATTGCTTTTTTTAATGCGTGAATTGCAAGTTCAGAACAATGCATTTTAATTGGCGGTAGCCCATTTAGGTTTTGAGTAATATTTTTCATTTTTATTTTTTTAGCTTTTTGTATATTTTTTCCTCTTGCAAGTTGCGTGATCATAGAAGAAGTTGCAATTGCTGCAGCACACCCAAATGTTTTGAATTTAATATCACTTATTTTATTATTTTTAATTTTAATATAAACCCACATTATATCACCACAAATAGGGTTACCAACTTTTCCAATCCCATCAGGATTTTTAATTTCTCCCATATTTTTCGGGTGCAAAAAATTCTCCATAACTTTTTTTGAATATTTTAGGGGCATTACTTTAACAACCTCCTGCAATTTTTACATCTTTTAATTAAATCTTTTTTACTTTTTTTAACATCAACTTTTCCTTGTGGTAAATCAACTTTTTTCACATTCAACGGACTCTTGTGTTTTATTTTTCTTTTTAACATTTCGCGAACTAACTTGTTATGACGAGTTAACGCATTTTGCGGTTCTAAAAATCCTTTTTTAGTGAGTGACTCTGCCCAGGTTCGACTATGGCGAAGATTTCCAATCATCTTATGAATTTCAAAATGTTCTCCAAGCAAATGCTGATTACACATTTTTCTAGGATCAATATTCCACATTCTCATTTTTTATTCAACTTCTTAAGCAATTTATTAATTTTTTTATCAGACATACCATGTGCTTTACAACCTTGTTCTAAAGTTTCCTGCATTGCCATTGGGCATCCTAAACAACTCAACCCTGCTTCAAACAAAATCTCAGCTAACTCAGGGTTTTTTCTAATTATTTCAGTCATCAAAGTTTTTTTTGTAATTTTCATTCTCCAAACATCTCAGCTTCTTCATTCTCAAAATCAATCCCTTCACTATCTAACTCTTCTTCACATTCATCTTCATTTTTTAAGTTGCAATTGTATTTTTCAAACTTATTCATTTTCAATTAAATCTTGTTTTCCAAAATTTTCGTAATTGCACGGCTCACAAGATTGCACTTCTTCACTGCAGCAAACACATTTGTTTTTTATTTTAGTTTTCATTATGTACTGGGCTAATTTTTCTTAATTTTTTTACAATTTCTGATAGAATTTTCAAGAGATAATTAATTTCCTCATCGCTGTTGAATTTTCCTAAACTGATTCTTAGCGAACTGTTTGATTCAAGTGGACTTAAACCAATTGCTTTTAGAACATGACTTGTTTCTAGAGAGTGCGACATACATGCTGAACCTGTTGATGTGCAAATTCCATAACTACTTAAATAACTTCCAATTGCTTCGCCTTCAATATTATTAAATGAAACATTTATGTTGTTACAGAGTCGTTTTTCTCCCAACACTCCGTTAATTTTTGTGTTTTTTATTTTTAAAATTTCTTTTATTAATTTATCTCGCATATTTTTTATTTTTTCTAAATCTTTTTTATTAATTAGTTTCGCAGCTTCAGCAAACCCAACAATTCCGGGAATATTTTCTGTGCCACTTCTTAAATTTTTTTCATGCCCTCCACCATGTGCAAGCGGAGTTATTTTAACACCCTCTCGCATATATAATGCACCAACACCTTTTGGCCCGTGGATTTTATGCGAGTTCAGTGTCACTAAATCTAAATTCATTTTTTTCACATTAATTTCTGTTTTTGTGAAACTCTGACAAGCATCTGTGTGAAATAAAACATTTTTTTGCTTGCAGATTTTTCCAATTGATTCTAAATCTTGTATTGTTCCGATTTCATTATTTCCATGAATTATCGAGACCAAAAAAGTATTTTCTTTAATTGAATTTTCTAATTGTTTTAAATCAATAAAACCATTTTTGTCGACGTCAAGATAAGTTATTTCTGCTCCTTGAGATTCTAGCCATTTGCACGCATTTAAAACACAATCATGTTCAATTTTTGTTGTGACAATATGATTTTTCCCTATCTTGTTTTTTTTATTTTCAAAAAATAAACCTTTTAGTGTAAGATTGTTTGATTCAGTTCCTCCTGATGTAAAAATTATTTCATCTTTTTTCGCATTAATTAATCTCGCAATAATTCGGCGCGCATTTTCCATTGCTTGGCGCGCCTCATTTCCTTTTATGTGCTGCGATGACGCATTTCCAAATTTTTCTGTAAAATAAGGAAGCATTGCTTTCACAACTTTTTCATCAACTTGCGTCGATGCTGCATTGTCTAAATAAATTTGTTTCATTTTAACATCGTGATTTAAATTTTGAACAAAATTTACAATTTTTTCTACAATAAGTATGCGCGTGCTTGTCAATAAGTTTCAGCATCGGCACAATTGTTTTTTTATTTAAACTATAAATTCTCTGCTTCCCTTTATGATTTGCTTCAACAATATTACATGCTTTTAAATTTGCAAGCGCATGCGAAACTTTACTTTGCTCAACTTTTAATTCTTTACATATCTCTGAAACACTTTTATCACCTTTTCTTAAATATAAAATAATATTAACTTTTAGCGGATTTGCAAGATGCATAAAAAAATAATGGTATGTTTTATTTCTTAAAATATCTCCTGGATTATCTAACATATGAAATATAATTCATGTGTCTTTATAAAGTTTATGTTGTTGAAATATGTGTTTTAGATTTATCTTTTTCTCTTTTCTTATTCCTTAATTGCAAAACTTTTCTCGGCAAGCCAAATTCTTTTTCAATATAAAAAAGAGCTTTAATTCCAAAATTTCCTCCTTGTTTTTCTCTTCTTATTTTTAATCTTAATGAAGTACTTTCATCTCGGAGTTTGTATGTTGCGCCACTTTGTTTTACTGATGCTTCTAATCTATTATACTTAAATCTCATTTCTTTGATTCTTTCTATTGCATAACAACTACTATTAACTAATCCAGATAAAAAAAGATAATCTCCTTCTTCTAATTTATTTGGATTACCTCCAAAAGGAGTGTAATATTCTGGGGAATTTTTTAACTCTTCTAAATTAGGGAGAGATTCAATTTTTGGGATTGGCAATTCATAGAAATATTCTAAATCTAAATTCATTGTCTGGTTTCTTGGCTTAGTTTGTCCCTTGGAAAAACTTCCATTTAATAATCTTAGATTTCTATGCCGGGGTTCATATGCATATGCAAATAATTGTTCTTGTGAAACATTGGGTTGAGAAAAACCAACAGAACAAAAAAATAAAAAAGGCAATAAGAAATATTTTAACATTGATTTTCTCATAAAATTCCTTGCTTATAGAATTTAAAAGTGTGTGTTATCTAAATTTGGGAGTGAAATTTTGAATCTTATTATAACAAAAAATTTGTGTTTGTGATATCTATTTACTCAAATCCGACGCTGTCAGGATTTTCGTTTAACAATTTTAATAACGAAAAAATCTGCGGAGCGCGATTTTGAGGGGGTATTAATGAGCGAGCGATAGCGGGCGAATTAAGGTTTTCTAAAAAATAAAATCCCTCCACCAAGATTCGAACTTGGGATCTTCCGGGAACTGCATTGCAGTCCTAAGATGACGGCTTGTTGGGTTTCATAGTTATCATAAGAGTATGAATCTCCACCTTATTCTACAGCCAGACGCTCTAACCACTGAGCTATGGAGGGATATATTGTGACCCTCTGCACAAATCTTTAAAAGGAAAAAAATCCCTTTGAATCTATGCTTAAATCACACGCCTTAGAGAAACATATTGAGTTTAAAAAAACTTCTGTTCATCACAATCCTAAATTACAAGACATCGAAAGGTATCTTAAAATGTTCTTAAATTCGACAAGAAAGTCTTTAGATAAATTTACCGAAGACGATGTTGTAAAGTTTCTAAACTCTTTAACAAGAAAATACAGTATAAGAACAATTAATGATATTAAAGTTTACATCAAAGTTTTTGTTAAATGGCATTATCAAGATTGGAGTTCAAGGTTTAGGAATTTAGATAAGTTATGCAAAATGCAACAACCTTCTAAAGCATATCAACCCGAACAAATGTTAAGTTTAGAAGATGTTGAAAAGTTAGTAAAAGGAGAAGATGATTTAATGTGGAAAGTTTTTTGGTTAACTTTTTTCTATGGGGGATTTAGGCCTTCTGAATGTGCAGGTTTAAAATGGGAACAAGTTTTTTTTGAGAAAGAAGGTGTAATAATAAAACTTCATACAACAAAAACAAACAAAGATTTCTACAAATCACTTCCGAAAAATGCTGAACATTTACTTAAACAATGGAAGGAATATAATAGTTCTGATTTAGTTTTCCCTTCTCCGATTAATAAAGGTGAACCGGTAAGAGCGAGAAGTATTTGTGGAAGATTAAAGAGATTATCTAAAAGAGTTTTAGGTAAAGAAGTAGTGCCTTATGCTATGCGCCACTCTGTTGCCACAATCCTTTATTCTGACGATAAAAGGAAAGACGATGATACTGCAAACCAACTCGGGCATACAAAAAGCATGAAAGCAACTTATATGAATTTAAATGGTGAACAGATTAAAGCACGTGCAAGAAAATTATGGATTAAAACTAAGCCTCTAAAACCAGAAGAGAGAGAAGAGTTTGAAAGAGAGCTTGAGAAATTAAAGAAAAATAGTGTTTCTAAACAAGATGTTCTTAAATTAGTTCAGCAGGCTTTAATGAAAACTGCCGGGCAAATTAAACCTATAATACCCCCAAAAGTTTAAGAAATTTTAAATCTAATTCTATGATAAATTTAGGTTTTTGTTTAAGTTTCATAATATAACTTAATTTTTTATCTTCTGTTTTTTCTTCACTCTTTTTTATTTCAGGATAAACTATTTTATTAAAGAAATTTGCTTTTTTATTTTGTTTAATCTTCTTATTCAGTTTTTCAGCAATTTTATCAATTTCAATTAAATTAGAGCAGATATTTTCTTTAGGAAATGCTTCTTCTAATTTATATCGAGCACTATAAATATAAATGTAATGTTTAAAATAATATTTAGCAATAGCTTTTATAACATCATCATCAGGATTCTCTTTTAATGCAAGATACCTAATATTTCTATTTAAAAACAAATAATCAACAAATCCTTTTTCTTCTTCAGTAAATTCTATATTCTTTTTTTCTTTACAATAAAGATAAAGTGGATTTAAATTCATCCTATAACCTAAACCCTCTATCGTATAATGATTATTCTTTTTTTCTATGGGGATTTTAATATTCATAGCATCAATAAACCCTTCTTCTTTCCATTCAGATAAGTAATTTTGGATTATGGGCATTGTAAAACCTTCTTTATTCTTTTCTTTCCTCATTTTATACGCTTTTGGATAAATGAGTTTAGTGACCAGCGACGAGGGAAAATGATAAAGAAAGAAAACTTGCGCTATTTCTCTTCCCTTCCCTTCTTGTATTTTTTCTAATGGAGTTCTTGCTTTTTTAACCATACACCATAATTAAGGAATAACAATATATAAATGTTGTTATCTAAAAGATATGTATGAGAGAACAACTCTTAATCAGACTAGAACCAAAATTAAAACAGAAAGTTAAGAAATTTGCAAAGGAAGAAAGGCGCGATATGAACTCTTTTGTTGTAGTTTTACTTGAAAATAAATTTAGAGAAATTGAAAATGCAAATAAATAACTTACAAGATTTTCAAGAAAGGTTTCTAAAGAATTTGGAAAAAGAATTAGAAAACTATACTCTACCAGAATTAAACCAAATCAGCGAAGAGAAAATATAAAATGGAAGAACAAAAAGTAACTCACACTCCAAGTATAGTCTTAAAAAAAGGGATTAAGAACAAATATAGTTGGAAGATTAGATTTACTTTGTGAAGATAAACTCGGAAACTTGGTAGTAATAGAACTAAAGAAAATGAAAGCTGGACCTTCTATAATTGATCAGATTCAAAGATATATGGGGTGGATAAAAGTGAACAAAGCTAAACAAGATCAGGAGGTAAGAGGAATTATTGTAGTAGGAAAGAAGGATACTGCTTTGGAGTATGCTGTAGAAGCAAATCCATTAATCCAATTAAAGGTTTTTTCAATAAAAGTTGAATAATTAAAATTTAGGAAATCACACTAACAATTTCTTCATAATCTTTTCACCTTCTTTTGTTCGTCTATAAATCCTTCCTGTTTTTTCTTTTGGATTTACAACTTCAACCAACTTCTTCTTTTTCAATTCAGATAATGCTCTTGAAACAAGATTAAAATAAGTATTGCTATTACTCTTATAAATTTCCATTACTAATTCTGATGGAATCATTGGTTTGTCTAATGCGAGAAAAACAATCTTACGATTTTTACCTCTTTTAATAAAACTAATTAGCTTTAGCAATTCCATAGCAATCTATATACAAAGATATTTAAGAAACACATTCAACAATCTATTAGCAAAAAAGAAAAGTTTATAAGTTGGAATGATGGGTGAATGTTATGAAATATAATCAAAAAAGAATCCTCTTAGGGGTCTTGGTTATTCTAGTAATTGTTTTTGTATTTTATTTTTTAACAAATAAAAACGATTCATTAGACACAAACACGAAAGATGATTCTGAAAAAAAGGATTTTGAAATCTTATCAATTCAATGGAATGATTATTTAACAGAACACAATCCCTCAACAGATGAATTAGAGTTTACAGATCAAAAAGTAGATTGGGATAAATTGTGTTCAACAAAAGAAGGATCAAGTTATTATTCTGTTCAAACAGATCAAAAAGGGATTTTCATTTGTGAATATGCTATAAATGGGATTACACAATATTATGAAAATTATTTGGGATATATGCAAGAAGATTTGCTTTCATACGATGGAGATGGAATCTCGAATGCGAGAGGGATATTTCAACCAATGTCTCCTTTCATAGAGAACGAGTTTACATTCTGTTGCGAGAGGCATGTTAAAGTAAGTGATGGCACATTATATGGAGATGCAGGCTATACTACTGAACCAACTGGAGAAATAATTTGCGATTCGATGATTCTGCCTGCTAAATGTTTATAAGGAAGGGAAATGGTTTGAGGGATTAGAGGTATTTTGCAGTAAACAAATATTTAAAAAAAAGAGTTTGTTGTTTGTTTTATGAGAGGAGGTTTAATTTTAGTTCTGTTTTTTTTTATTATTCAATTAAATTTAATTAACGCTTCTATTGATGGAACTGTTTTTCAAATTCAAGAAACTGAAGAAGAAGATATTTTCGTTCCTATTGATGATGCAGATGTGAAATTCTATTCTGGTGAAAATTCTTGGGACTTGCAAACAGATGAAGAAGGAAAATTTTATTTTAATACTACTGAATTGTTTAGTGAAATAAATAATCCAGAATATTTTTTTGATAAAGTTGATGTTTCAAAAGAAGGAGCTCTTTTGACTTCGATGTTTGTGGACAATAATTTTTCTAAGAATTTGGATTTTAAGATGATCATTACAACTAGAAAAAGTATTGCAGGGATTCGTTCAACATCTAGCCAACAAGATTTTCCACTCATCGTCGGAGAAGATTATCCTGATTATGTTCTTTATTATTATCAGATCCGTCAGGAGAAGGTTCCTATTTTACTTATTCATGGTTGGGGTAATGATGCAGATGATGGAGATAATGATTGGGGAGCCTTAGAAGACGAATTAGTTGATCAGGATTATGATGTTTGGAGATTACAATATTGGCCTGCAAACTTAAGTAATAGAAAAAATGCAGGGATGATTAGCACAGCAATAAATAATCTTCTTTTAGGAGATTATCCTTCGCAAGATAAACTTGATGTCGTTTCACATAGTATGGGAGGACTTGGAACAAGAGGTTATATTCAAGATATGGGAATTAGTTCTTATGGTTATCCTCGTTATTATCTGAATAATGTTCGTAATTATGTTATCATAGCAAGTCCAATGTATGGAAGTTATTTCGCTAATTTAGTCGATACAAACTTTAATTTTCCTCCTAATTTTGAGGCAGCTATTTTGTTGAAGCACTTAGCAGGAGAAACTGAAGCAACAAATGACTTGGAGGTAGGAAGTAATTTCACTTTTGAACTTAATAGCTTATCTATAAACAAAGACATAAATTATCTAACCCTTGCAGGAAATAGTCGTTGCATCATTCCTTTAGTTCTTTGTTCCACTTTTGATGAAACTACTGACACTATTGTTTCATTAAGGAGCGCAAATCTGTTAAAAGAAAATGTTCCGTTAGTTATACTTAATAAAAATCACCTTAATATTAATGGAGATCAAAAAACTGGAAAGATCATTGATTATTTTATTCAAGGTTATTCTCGTAGCTATATTGAATCTGAACTAAGCGGTTTTAATAATGAATATTATATTGATCCAACAAGTACGGAAGATATGAGCCATATTACATCCACAGGGTGGATGATTTTGAATTTAACAAACCATCAAATCAATCTTGTAGATATTGCTTTAGGCAAGCAAGGAAGTTTATATTATTTGACAAAAAATCCAAGGACAAATAAGTGGTTTTATTTTTATCCAGAAACAGGGGAGATTGATATTTATCATTATAAAAATACTTTAGATTCAGGCTATTATAATCTTTATATTAATGGAATAGAAACAGAACAAATTTTGGATGTCGGGCAAGGCACTGTTAGTCTGTTTGATATTAATCTCGATGAAGACAACGATAATTATGATCTTGAACGAGTTGGAGGAACTGATTGTAATGATACAAATTCTAATGTAAATCCGTCAGCAATTGAGTTATGTAATGGATTTGATGATAATTGCGACGAAAATGTCGATGAGGGTTTTGATGTTGGAGATTTTTGTTCTATGGGAATTGGTGAATGTTTTTCTGAAGGAGAAAAAATTTGTTCTGTTAATGGATTAGAAACAGAATGTAATGCAATTCAGAAACAACCTTCAGAAGAGATTTGTGATGGCAAGGATAATGATTGTGATGGAGTTATCGACGAAGATTGCTCAATCTTTTCAATTAATCTAACAATAAATTCCCCTTCCAAAAATCTTTCAGAGGAAAAAAGAGTTTTGTTAAATCTCGAAACAACACAACAAGTAGATGAAATAACTTATGAAGATTTAGAAGATAGTCGTTCTCGGGAGAGAAGATTGTGTAGAGATTGTAATTCCTATGATAAAGAAAAATCTTTTAGTGAAGGATTCCACAATGTTCTTTTCAGAGCATATAATGAAGACGAAGTTATAGTTGAAAAAAATGTTTCTTTCTTCGTTGATTCAAAAGAACCACGAATTTCAAAAACAGAGCCAAGAAGAAATAAATTTACTAATGGAGAAGAATTTTATCTTAAAGTTAGAGAAGATAATCTAAAAAATATTTCAATAAGCTTTAATCCAACAATTGAATTAGACTTAAACAATTGTGAAAAATCTAGAAATTACTGGGAATGTTATTTTAATTTAAATTTAACAGATTATAACAATCAAGAAATTGAATATTTATTTGAAGTTGAAGACATTGTTGGAAATAAAGATGAATCAAGACCAACGAGTGTTCGTGTTGATACAGTCCTTCCCTTGTTAAACAATCCAGAATCTTTCTGGTATTTTGAAGAAGGAAGATATTCTAATTATATTTATTTTGATATGAGTATAACCGAAAAGAATTTTGACGAGGCTGTTTTGAGTTATGATTATCGTGGAAAGACTAAAGAAAAAAGATTATGCTCAAGATTAAAAGAAGGTATTTGTGAAAAGAGATTTAGAATTAGAGATGATTACAGCAATCTTAAATTAATCATTAGAGACGAAGCTGGGAATGAATATTTAAATTTGTTCATATAAAAAGACTCATTAAGGTAACAAAGAAGTTAAGAAAATATCTCCCCGTAAAGTTTAAATGCAATAAAATCATAGATTATTATGGCGAAGAGAAGGCATAAAAAGCACCATAAACCAAAGAATAAAAAACCAACTAAGAGACCTTTTAGTTACCATGTTAAAGGATTCTTTATGTGGTTTATTATTTATTCAATTCTCATAACTATTTTAACAATCCTATTTGAAAAGACTCAAATTTACCAGAACAAAATTGGATTCTATATTATTATGGGTTTCATCCTTGTTTTAGCAAGTAGGATGATTTATTCCGCGATTTATAGCAGAACCTTACGATTAAAAGGATTTTTTATTTTTGGGATTATTTATACTTTAGTTTACGGATTAGTTGATTATTTTTTATCTCAATTAAATATACAAATAAATCCAAGTTTTGATAAATATATTTACATTTTAATTTTCACAGTTCTATTCACAATCGTCCTTATGTTTTTAAGAAGAATGAAGATAAAGAAATCATCTTCAAGAAGAAATCCCATATTAAGAGCCCCATCACAAATACTTTCAGGAATTGCCCTGCTTATTATTGGTATTTTGTTCTTTAGATTTTCTAATGTTATATTCCTCCAATGGTTTAATTGGCCAGAAGGAATTGGTTGGAGTTGGTTAATAGGAATAGGATTTTTAATATTTGGATTCTTAACTCTTGTTGCATGGTGGAGAAATAATGTTTCTATGTTTACCACAAAACATAATGTTAAATGGCACAAATAAAAGGGATAACCTTCAGATTTAGTTTAATAAAAGAATTAACAGAGGTTCATATTGTTATTCTCTAAGAGAAGGTAATTGCGATAATTATAAAAAGTAGGGAACTAATTAAGAATATGGTAAAAAAGCATTTTTGTGATAAGTGCGGGAAAGAAATAAATAATGTTTCATCAAATGACTTTGATGAAATGTTTAATAGTGTCTCATCTAGATTTGGGGGAGAAACACCAGTATTACAACCTCAATTATGTGAAAAATGTGAGAAAGGCTACAATAAAATAATAGACGAAACAAACAATAAAATTAAAGATTATCTAAACGGGGATGATGATAAAAAAGAACTAAAAAAGAAAAAGTTTGGATTATTCTAAAAATCAATTTAAAGGGAATTAATCCTCTAAATATTTAAATAATATAAAAAACAAAGAATAAGATGAAAAACGAACTAACTTTGATTTTACTTTCTATTTTTATTATTAGTTCAATTTCTGCCTTAAATGCAGATAGTAATACTGTTGCATTATGGAATCTTGATGAAGGTTCTGGGGTTAATATTGTTGATTCAACAGGGAACGGGAATAATGGAATTTTAAACGGAGGAACTATCTGGACCAATAATAGTGTTTCAGGATTCGCATTGTGGTTCGATGGAGTAAATGATTATGTTTCAATTACCAAGACTTCTTTTTTAGATGTTTTAAATGAAGTAACTTTAGAAGCCTCTATAAAAAGAACATCATATACTGACGGGATGATTTTCTCGAGGAATGGTCCATATTATCTTGCTGTAAGAAACAATACAATCTCTGGAGGAGTTTTTGCTGGTTCTTGGTGGGAAGAATTATCAGGGAATACATTTCTTGAACAAGGTGTTTGGTATGATTTAAAACTAACTTATGATGGAGAAAACCTTGATTTATATGTTAACGATATTCTTGATGCTTCGGTTCCGAAAACAGGCCAAATGATTCCATGGTCACAACAAGGATATATTGGGTATGGAGAACCAGGACATAATCAATATTTTACTGGAATTATTGATGAAGTAAGAATAAGCAATATTGCAAGAACAAATCAAACTCAAGAACCCCCTCAACAAGATTTAGAATCTCGAGTAGAACAACTTGAAAATAAAGTTGAAGAATTAGAAACTAAAGTCACTCTTCTCGAAGAGGTAACAGAAAAAATTTTAAGTTATTTTGGGTTTATGTCTGTCTCAATTAAAAAAAGAATTCTGTGTAGTGAACTTAAAGAATCTGAAGAAACACAAATTGAAAATTTTGGTTTGAAGTGCAAGATTAAACTTCGGAGAAATAGGGAGATTTGTAGTTGCAAAAAATCTAAATAAGTTTTAAACTTAAAATTTTATTCTAAATTAATCAACAGAGGTTCATATTGTTATTCTCTGAGCTATGGAGGGTCGTTCAACCTTCATAGCGACATGACAACCGCGCCAAAAAGGAGAGGTTATCGTAAGGAGAAACTTGGTTCTCCTCGTGAGCTATGGAGGGTAATTTAAGAAATTATATTTGATATTTAAAGTTATTGGAAATGATTTTGGAAAAATTTAAGAGTATTAATTTCCTTGAACAAAATTTTAACTAAATTGCTGAAAAATAAAATATAGAACAAAAGATTTATTCTTTTAGCGTATTTTCAAGACCGCTTTGTAAATGAGCATTTAGTTGTCTTTGAGATATTCTATTTATTATATCTCCAACTAAACATAATCCTACGGAAATCCCAGCAAGAACATCATTTCCTTGTAATAAAGATATTGCTAATATTCCGCCTGCTCCACTTTTCAAGTAGCCAGCGTATTCATTTATTTGATTCACTCTTTCGTATTTTTGATTGTCCATTTGTGTTTACCTCTTGCAAATAGAATAAATCAAATAATTTATAAATCTTTCGCTACTATAGAATTAATACATATTTTCAACAACTACAATATCAAAGAATTTTCGGAGATTAGAAATTGAAATGAACAGAGCTTCATACTATTTTTTAATTTTTCTTAATGCTTTTTTCTACTCTGCAAAAACATTCTCTCAGAATATGTTAGAGGAAATTTAAAATCTTCTGTTCCTTGGAGTTCTTTCTCTTTTACTCTCTCAGATCTTCTCCCATAATGATGCTGTAAATTTTTTCTTCTTGAATTAGGATCTTCTCTTGTAACAACTTTCCAAACATTTAAAGTACTTAAACACATTTTACATCTCTTCAACTTCTTTCTTAATAGGTTCAGCAATGAAGAATGCTCTGTTTGAAACAGCTTCTTTGATTTTGCCCATCTTCTCGTAAATTGCAGTAGCACATGGCAATGCAAATTTTCCAAGTACACCAACTTTAGAATAAATTATATAAGATGAAACTCGTTTTTCTCCTGCATCTAAAGATTCAAAATTCCATTCAATGATTTTTGTTTTTTCATCTACACGTGTTGGTTTTTCTCCACTGAATCTGTCATGAACTTTCATCATTGCAGGCAACCTATCACGCAAATTTACTCTTTCAATAAAATTTCTCGCACTAATAATTATAGAAACTTTGAGTGCAAACTCTCCGCCCTTAGTTTTTACAAATGCCACTTTTTTCTTTAGCTCTAAATCTGTTGCAGTATATTTTTTCACAAGAATTACTACAATCACAATAAAAAATACAACAATTAAAGGATAAAACCAGTTTGTTGTTACAACAATTTTTAATTCTTCTCCAGGGCTTATCTGTTTTGTCCAATAATAATCCACAACAACTCCTTGGCGATCAACAACATCTGGTTCAAGACTAAAACTTGTAAATAATCTTGAGACAATATTTTTCTTAACATGCGTTTCAGAATCAACCAAAGTGTTTCCTTCATTTGTTTTTGTAATTATTTTCTTTGAAATAAAAAAACCTGAATCTTTTTTAGTTGTTGTCAATAAATCTTTTTCAACAAATTTAATCAATCCTTCAACAGTGGTTTCTACATTTTCAATTTCTAAATCAGCTTTAAGAGTGTAAAATCCTGCAATTAATTTTTTAAAATCCTCTTTATTTAATTTCACAGAAAAACTTTGTCTTTCATTTGGTTTAAGAGAAAATTCTTCTTCAAAATCAAAAAATGCTGAAGAGAATTTTGCATTTATCTTTTCAAAGTTGAAATTTTCTTTATTGTGTATATAAATATTCAAAGAATTTGAATCTAAATCAATTTTTTCAGAACCAACTTCAAACGCATCTACTAATTTTACAATTTTCATTGTTAATTTTTTTTCAACTTCATCACCTGATGATCCTTTGATATAATAATTAAAACTATAATGCCCCTCAAAATCAAAATTTTCTCTTGGGTAGATTATTAAATCAATTTCTGCTGTTTCACTGTTTGCAATTTGAACTGTGCCAATTGGCGCCATCCTAAAACCTAATAAATTATAAAATTCAAAATTATCTGTTGGCCCGAAATTTGTGATATTTGTTTTAAAAACAGATGGTGCATTTAATTCAGGAATCATTACTCCATTCTCTCCAACTAATTCAACTTTTAGGTTTATTGCAGAAACAATTTGTAATACTAAAAATAGTGCGCATAATAAAACAAAGATTTTTTTCATGACAAAATAATAAGTAGATGATATTTAAAGATTTCTGTAATAATTTACTTCTTTCCTTCTAAATCTAAAAATGATTTTGCTTCTGCTAAAAATTCATCCAGGTCGCGAATTAATTTTTCTTCAAATTGTTCAACACGTGAATGAATCACCCATTTTTCATAAATTCCTCTAGAAAATTTCTGAAAAGCATTTTTTTCAAACTTGCCCTCATAGTCTCTGATTAAAGTTCCTTTGACACTTGTTTTCACACCGCCTTGATTTGTTTTTATTTTCGCACCACCTTGCACAATTTCAACTTCTTTCATGTTTTTAATTTCAAAAACAACTTTCGCCTCAAACTTAAAATAATCTGTAACTTTGTCTGTTCCGATCCACTCAACTTTTACTTCTTTCTCGTCGCCAGATAATTTTTCCTCGTATTTTGTTTCAGCAACATCCATGCCTGTCTCTTCTGTTAACCAGTCATAACAAAATTTATAAAAATCTTTAAATGAAAAAATTCCTCTGTATTTTATACTGCTCGAAAAAATCCTTTCTTTCTCAGCCATCTTATCTATTATAAAAGAAAAATGTGATTTAAATAGTTTTTCTTAATAGGTTTTATAATTCACATATTCTCCTTGCAGCTTTCACAAACAAGCCGACCATCAACTTTGTAAAGCATTTCTTCGTTTCCACATTCTTCACAAATTCCTTCGTGCATAAATCTTCTTTCTCGCGCTTTTTTAATTCGTTTTAATTTTTTAGATTGTTCTCTGATTTCAGATAATTTTTCTAATTCCCCATAAAGTTCTGGGTGGAAATTTAAAATATCTCTGACTGTAACTATACCAACAAGTTCATTATTTTGTATAACAGGCAATCTTTCAAATTTAAGTTTCTTCATTTTTTTCAAAGTCTCATCAATTGTTGCAGTGGGTTTGATAGTTGCAATTTTTCTAGGAGAAATATCAATTGCTTTTATTTTTGATAAATCTTGCTTTGATTTTTTTAACAACGCCCATAAAATATCCCGTTCAGAAATAAATCCAACCAATCTTTTTTTATCAACTAAAAGCAAACTTCCGACACGATTTCGCACCATTTTTTTTGCGCACGCAAGCAAGTTTGTTGAAGGAGTAATTTTTACAGGTTCTCGCGTCATAATATCTGCAACAATTATCTGTCTCATATTTATATAAAACCCTTTTTACTTATAAACTTTATTTAGGATTTAATAATAACAATAAAACACAATAAACTTAAAAAACCTAAAATCTTGGTAATTATATGAACAAGCCAGGAAGTTACGATCCAGGTGATAAATCGCAAAGAGGTGGTGAAGAAAGTCTTGATTCTTTTGAAGATAGATTAGCAGGGATTAAACATGGGTGTATTATGGCAGGGGCAGATCCAGAAGCATTAAAACTTGTAATCGATGATTGTTTAGCCTTAGAAGAAGAATATCATTTAACTCATCATTAAAATAAATTCAAACTCCGCAACAATAATTCTTAAAAACCCAAACCTATGTAAATTATGATGACTGAAAAACCTGTTGTTCTAATGCCTGAAGATGTTCAGAGAATTATTGGCAAAGATGCTCAGAGAAATAATATTTTAGCTGCGAAAATGGTTGCAGATGTTGTTAAGACAACTCTCGGGCCAAAAGGAATGGACAAAATGTTAGTTTCTCCAACAAATGAAATTATTGTGACTAATGATGGCGTGACAATTTTAGATGAAATGCAAATTGAACATCCTGCTGCAAAAATGATGGTTGAAATCGCTAAAACACAAGAGAGTGAAGTTGGCGATGGCACAACAACTGCAGTAATGATCGCAGGAAAACTTTTAGAAAATGCAGAAAAATTACTTGATAAAAAAATTCATCCGACACTTATTGCAAAAGGTTATCGCATGGCAGCTGAAAAATCACAAGAGATTTTAAAAGAACTTGCAATTCGAATTACTCCTGACAACGAGGACGCATTAAAACAAATCGCAATTACAGCAATGACAGGCAAAGGCGCTGAAAATTCTAAAGAAAAATTCGCAGAGATAATTGTGAAAGCAGTCAGACAGATTCAGAAAAATGGAAATATTAATTTAAATGATATTAAAATAGAAAAATCAAAAGGTGATGGAATAAAAGATACAGAACTAATTTCTGGAATTGTTTTAGATAAGGAAAAAGTTTCGCAGGATATGCCAGAAGTTGTTGATAACGCGAGAATTGCACTTGTTGATTTTCCGCTTGAAATAAAAAATCCAGAAATTGAAACAAAAGTTTCAATATCTTCTCCAGAACAATTGCAAGGATTTTTAGAACAAGAAGAAAAAACAATTAAAACAATGATTGAAAAAATAAAAATGTCTGGAGCAAATGTAATTTTCTGCCAAAAAGGAATTGACGATTTCGCACAATATCTTTTGTCTAAAGAAAAAATTTATTCGTGTAGAAGGGTTGCAAAATCAGATATGGAAAAAATTGCAAAAGCAACTAATGGAAAAATCGTGAGCACTTTAAGCGAATTAACTTCAATTGAACTTGGAAATGCATTGCGAGTTGAAGAGATCAGGCACGGCGAGGATGTGCTGACTTATATCAACAAATGCCAAAATCCAAAAGCACTAACAATCTTAATTCATGGAGGAACAGAACATGTTTTAGATGAAATTGAAAGAGCAATCAAAGACGGGCTCGGAGATGTCGTCGCTGTCTTAAAATCTGGTTTAGTAGTTCCAGGAGGAGGAGCAGTTGAAATTGAACTCGCAAAGAAATTAAGAGAATTTTCACAAGCACTTTCAGGAAGAGAACAACTAGCAGTAGAAGAATTTGCATCTGCTTTAGAATATATCCCGACAACATTATCTGAAAACGCAGGCCTTGACCCAATCGATACTCTGACAGAATTAAAATCACGACATGATTCAGGTGAAAAAAATTCTGGATTGAATTTATTCACAAATAAGATTGAAAATATTTTAGAGGCGAAAATTATCGAGCCATTAAAAATTAAAACACAAGCAGTTAATTCTGCGAGCGAAGTTGCTGTGATGATTTTGAGAATTGACGATGTTATTGCATCTTCTGGAAATAATTCAACTGGTTCTCGAGGAACAATTCCCCCAATGGAGTATGATTAATCAAATAAAAAATTAAGCTTAACCTAACATAGCATAACCAACACATACTAGGATTACTAAAGCTGCAATCATATTTCTCCAATTAATTTTTTCTTTTAGAAATTTCCAAGCAAATAAGTAAATAAATACTGGCGCGAGCATTACAATTAAAGTTGTAGAGATAACACCATATGCTAAATATCCATAATAAATTATTATTCTATAAATACTCCAAATAGCACCAGTGAGCAAAACAATCTTACTAGCTTTTTTATCTAATTTTTTAAAAGTTGGTTGGAAAATAACTAAACTTAAAAGAAAAATCATTGAACATCTTAGAAAATAAAAAGTAATTGGAGAATAAAAATCAAGAATTAATCTTGAAACAACAAGTTCAAGCGCAAAAAATAAACTTCCTAAAATAGCTGCTATAAAATATTTATTAAATCTAATGTGGTGTTTTTTTACATGAGAAAAAATTAATGCTAATCCTGCAATTAAAGCAGGAATTATTACTTGAGTATTTCTTTCGTAAAGTTCAGGGTTAACAAAAAAACTAAATAAAATTGCAAGGAGGATAACAAAAAGCGGTTCTAAAATTCGTGCAGGTTCAATATTTGAAATTTTTTCCCATTTTAATGAATAAAAAATAAACATATTAGCAATCATTGAGAAAAAAATAACAGCCACGAAAATTAAAAGATTTCTTGTGGTGAATGCGAGCGGGCTAATTTCCCAGAAAAAATAAACAAATGGGAGTATTGAAATCACAATTGCTAAAAATGTCGCGGTTTGATAGAGTTTAATATCTACACTCTTTTTTCTTAAAACAATTTTTTCAAAAATCGTGCCACTTGCTAGGGCTATTGCACCAATAATCGGAAACCAGATCATTTTCACCTCTTGAAATATAAGCAAAATTGCATTTAAAAAATTTGGGATAAGAAATTAAAAATGCGCGAACTGGGATTCGAACCCAGGTCACATGCTTGGCAAGCACGCATTCTGCCACTGAACTATTCACGCTTATTTATTTTTAGAAATAAAGGTTTAAAAATATTTAACTAATTCTGGGCGTTTCTTTAGAGTAGTAATATTTATAAGGGTAAATTTCATTTCTTAAGCATGGCACTTGAAGACCAAAATATTCCAGAGATGGAAATTAATAAATATTCAATAAAAGATTCGCAGATTTCTGAAAATATAGAAAAAGCAAAAGAAAAAGCAGAAAAAACAAAAAAAGAATTTGAAAAATTAAAAGCATATGTTCTGAAAAATTATAAATTTACTCAGGCAATTGGGATTTTGCCTCCTCAGGCGATTCCAATGTTTGTTGAAGAAGGAGAAGTTTCCAAGGAAACTGAAAAATATATTCATCTTTTTATGATAATTCCTGAATCACAATTTAAAAATATTGCAAAAATAAAAAAAGAAATTGTGAAAGAAACAGAAAAAATTAAAGGAGACAAAATTTGGCTCCATATTAAAACACCTGTTGATGTTTGGGAATATTGCATGGATAGTAAATTTGAAATTGTTTCTGCAATTGCAATGTCTTACCCATTATATGATAAAGGAATTCTCGGTGCATTGCGAGTTGCAGAAATTCATAAATCACTTGTCTTAAAAAAATTTGAAAAGTTCGTGGTGACTTATGTTATTGCAGGGAGTTTAGTGCGAGGCGAGGAAGTTAAGACATCTGATGTAGATGTTTTTGTTGTTATTAATGATACTGATGTAAAAAGAATGCCGAGATTAGAATTACGAGAAAGATTGCGTGCAATGATTTACAAATATATTGCAGAAGCTGAAGCACTTGCAGGTGTAAAAAATAAATTAAATGTTCAAATTTATCTTTTAACAGATTTTTGGGAATCAGTTAAAGATGCGCATCCAGTTATTTTTACTTTTATCAGAGATGGTGTTCCGATTTATGATCGAGGAACATTTTTGCCGTGGAAAGCTTTATTACGAATGGGAAAATTAAAACCAAGTCCAGAAGCTATTGATGTTTTTATGGCAATGGGGGAAAAAGCAATCAAACGCGCGAAAAAATATCTGCTTGATATTGTTCTTCAAGATATTTTTCCTGGAGTTAGTTCAGCAAGTCAGGCACTTTTAATGTTATATGGTTTGCCTCCGCCAAATATTAAAGAAACTGTTAAACAAATGAAACATGTGTTTGTTGACAAAGAAAAAATGTTAGAAAAAAAATATATTGATATTCTCGAAGAAGTTATGATTAAATATTATAAGGGATTTGAACATGGAAAAGTCAAAGAAGTTTCAGGCCAAGAAATTGACCGGTTATTGAAAAGCTCAAAAGAGTATCTCGAAAGATTAAAAGAACTTAGAAAACAAATTGAAAAACGCGCGCAAGAAAAAACAATCGAACAAATTTACAAGGATGTTTTTGAATTATTAAAATCAATCTTAGGAAATAAAACAGAGGCAAAACTTGTAGAAGAATTTGAGAAAAAACTTGTTGATATGGGAAAATTCCAGAGAAAAAATATTGAGATTTTGCAGAGCATTGTGAAAGCTAAAAAAATGAATAAGAGGGCAAAAACAGATATTCACAAGGCAGATGAAATAAGAAAAAAATCTGTGGGTTTAATTAATGATTTAATTGAATACACACAGAGATGCGACTTAGCTGTTTTAGAAAAAACAAAAATGGGAATAAAATACAAAGAAAAAAGTAAAGAAAAATTCGCAGAAATTTTAAATTGTGACGGAACAACATTTTTGTTTAAGGATAATGCAGTTAAGAAAATAACAAATAAAATTGAGAATGCAGATATGCAAGAAGTTTCGAGATTAATTGAAAGACAAAAATTGAAAAAGCAGGTTAGCATTGATCCGCATGTTTTTGATATTCTAAAAAAAGAACTCGGTAAGTTTGAAATTGTTTTGTAAGTTATTCCCATTCGCGCTCACTTCGTTCGCTTATAATAGGTTCGTTATTTCATAACTCGCTTATAAAAAATTGTTAATCTATTAATCTGCAAGGTTTGTTATCAGTTAAAAGTATTTTATAACTGCGAACTTGTGAGCAGCAATTTGATAGGGGCAATATAAGCGAGCCAAACTTCATCCAAAACATTTTTAAGCCAATTTTCTAATTAATAATCATGACAAAAGCAAGAGTTTTGCAATTTAGACGAGGACGACACACAGTTAAAGAAAAACATTTTTTAATTGAAATTGAAAATTGCAAAACAAAAAAAGACGCAGAACAATTCACAGGTAAAGAAGTTATTTGGAATTCTCCTGGAAAAAATAAAAAAATTATCAAGGGAAAAATTTCTGGTTCACATGGAAATAAAGGTGTTGTGCGAGCAATTTTTGAAAAAGGTCTTCCAGGCCAAGCCATCGCAACAGGAGTTGAGGTAAAATGACATCAGATTCAGATAATAGGGCTGTTATTTTGGCAGATCCTGGGGTGATTCTTGAAAGAGTTGAAGATAAATCTGCGAGAGTTGTTGAAATTATTAGCACAGAAGGAAGTTTTTTTGTTCCTTTAGAAGAATTAAGTTCTAGGAATACTTTTTATATCTGCCTGCTAAGTCACCATGATTCTAGGGAACCGTTGCAGATTGAAGTTTCTTATGAATCTGTTGAGAGCTTAGTTGATAGTGGAGCAGATTTTTTCATAACTGGAATAAACCATTATCAAGGGGCATTACAATAAAATGGCCAGCCTTAGAAAAGCAAATGCATACTCAAAAAGAAAAGTGACACCTTATACTCGAAGATCAAAGAAAAAATCTAAATCATATGTTAAGACAGTGCCGCCTCAAGGAATTATTAAATTTACAATGGGAAAAGAAAATTTATTTTATCAGAAAAAACTTCCCTACACTCTTGCGTTAGTTGCGTCAGAAAAAGTTCAGATCAGAGCAAATGCACTTGAAGCATGCAGGCAATTTGTTAACAAAAAACTCGACAAAAATTTTAATGGTCAATATCTTTTCAAGGTTAAGCCTTATCCACACCACATTCAAAGAGAAAATAAAATGTTAACTGGTGCTGGTGCTGATAGAATGCAGACTGGAATGCAATTAGCTTTTGGAAAAACTTCAACACGCGCAGCAATAGTAAAACCAGGCGAACAAATACTTTTCATAGCAGTTGCAAATAAAAAAGCTGAAAAATTCGCACGAGATTTATTTCATAAAATACGTTCAAAACTTCCGTGCAAAACAAAAATCATTGCCGAGGAAGTTGCCAAATAATCTAATATTGTTACCATCTCATTGTAACAACACAATAGAAACATTTATAAAGTTTAAAATCATAAATAAATCATAGAAAATGGCTGGAAAAGAAAAAAAATGGAAGGATATGTCTCAAGACGAAAGAGATGCTGCAGTAGAACGAACAGCAAAAGTTATTTTAGATGATAAAAATCATTCTCGGTTAGCTTTTTATCGTTCTATAGAAGATAGTGGGGCATATGGAGATTTAGGTTCTCAATCTGTTTTTAAATATCTCTATCAAAAAGAAGTAGAAGATGGAGAATATGCTGGAGTTTTCTCAAAAATGTTAAAAGCTTCAAGAAATCCCCGGCAAAGATATTCTGGAAGAATTGATGAACAAGAGATGCTTGAAAGAGCTTCTGCAACTTACGAAAGAGCTTTACTTTTCACAGGCGCTGAAAAATTATTAGAAGAAATTGGATATGAAGGAAAAGAGTTAATGTCAAGAGTAAAAGGCAAAAGATTAAAAGATCTTGATGAAAGAGAACAAGGTTTAGTTCTTAATGCTTATATGCAACATAAGTCAAATGAGATTGTTAGAGAAGCGTTGGAAGCAAGTAATAGTGAACAAGGCAAAACATTAGACGAACAATTACTCGCAATGGAAAAAGCAGAAAAATTAAAACAAGAACAAAAAAGTAAAGTAAAGAATATAATTAATGAGACAAAACCAGAAGACCTTCAATTAGCAGCTTAACTAAACAACATCATTAACGAGCTGTGCCATTTTTTTCAAAAATTCTTCAGTTTTTTCTTGCCAATCGTCAATTTCTACACCTTTCAAATCATTAATCTCTCTATGTGTAATTTTTCTGTGCAACACATGCAAATCACGATACCAGGTTACATAATCAATTTTTAATTTTCCTGGATTAACAAAAACTTCTTTTAATTCACCAGGAATATGTTCTGGCGACGGCGGAATTTGCCCTGCTGCAATTAAAGCTGCGTGCGCTGAATCAACCATACACCAATATAAACCTTCAATTGAATTTAATTCTGAAGTTTTGCTACGCGCTAAATGTAATGGTGCGCGCTGCAATAAACTATAAATTGATTCTGGAGTAGATTTTATTTTTCCTTGAATCAACAAAAATTTCTGTGGCTCAAAAAAACCAGCTAAATCAATAATTGCTTCACCATATCGCAAAACATTAATAATCACAGGATCACCACGCATCAAATCTTCCCACCATGTGCTCAACTTAACTGTGTTAATATGCAAATCTCTTTTATATGGATTAGCTGTAACAATCTTTCCTAATTCTTCCCTATACCATGCAATTAATTTCTGATCCCACCTTATTGAAACATCGTCGATAATTATAATTAAATCAATATCTGAACCAGTTGTCGCAGTATTTTTTACACTTGAACCAAACAAAATTATTGACTTAACAAGTTTATCAAATTTCCTAGAAACTTTCAGGGAAAAATCCATAGCAATATCATGCTCACTTTTTAATTTTAGCGTCGGGATTTTTTTCTCATCAAGCTTCTTTTTTTTAGATTTTTTAATTTTCTTTTTCATCTTCTTTTTAATAAATATACTTCTATTATTGCCGAAAAGATTAATGCTCCGAGTGATAAATTCATATCAATTAAGTTGAAGCATCCAGTATCTAATGTTCTGATTCCTATCAAAGCTATAACACCAAAGCTGATCAAGTATGAGATAATTTTTAATACACTCATTTCAATACACACCGATTATTCTCAGTACTAAAGCTATGATTATAATTATCCCAATCCACTTTAAAATCTCCTCTATTTTTTTATTCTCCATAATTCTTCACCATCTTTTATCAATAACAATAGTAGTTTTATGTTTTTAAATTTTGTTAATAATTGAATTTTCTCTCATATTCTTTATGGTTGAAGCATCCTAGAATAATTGCAATAATTTCGATTTTGCTTCCTGTTAAACTATAAAATAATCTCCATGCGTGTGGTAGATTGTATTTATACAGATTATTAATTTGATATTTTTTCTTCCAATCCTTTGGGATTAATTTAACTGATATTTTTATTCCGCAAACTGGATCTTCTTGGATATTTCTCAAGGCGTTCTCAATATGGGAATAAAAATCCTTCTCCCGATTTTTTAATTTCTCAAGATTTTTTTTCACTTTCTCGTCGGCATAAATTAATTCAACCATTATAATTTCACTTTCAGATTTTTCTTTTTCAAATATTTTTCAACTAAGGTAGGATTCCAAATCCAGGTGATTGTTCCATCTTTATTAAAAACAATTTTATTTGATTTTTCAAGATAAGCTAAGATTACATTGAATGTGCTCCACATCATTTTTTTTGGAAGAGATTGAAACAACTTCATTTTACTAAATTCTCCGCTATTTGCTTCGATAAATTCCTCTACCATTAAAACAGTATCAAGTCGCGGAGCTCGTGCAATTATTTTTTCAGAATTTTTTGATATTAATTCCATGTATCAATTGATACATCAGATTATTTAAAGGTTTCTATTACTCCATCCCTCGTCCACTCATTCTACTTCCTTGTCCTGGCATTTGCCCGCCAAGTTCTGCTGGAAGCTGAGAAAATCCTGCGCCAAAAGTTTGATAATTTCCTTGCGGCAACATTAATCCGTAACCTCCAAAATATCCCTGCTCTAACCCATAAGATTGATTCCAATAAGGTGCCATTTTCGCAGAATAAATTGGAGAACCAAGCGCTTCTAATGTCTCTTGAACAGGAGGCGATTTAAAATGTTGATACCACTGAGTTGCCTCAATAATTTTTTTTGCTTTATAACCTTTTTCACCAAGCTTAGCCATAATTTTACTTAAAGGAACATTTCCCATTCCCATCGGCAACTCTGTGTGTTCAAAACCAAAATTATCTGACAAGTGAACATGCTTAACATATGGCGCAACTTTTTTTGTTTCTTTAATAATTTCATCTTCATTATAACCATATTTTCTTAACATATTAATATGCCCGACATCCCAAGTTGCCCCAATTAATTTTTCTGCCTGTGTTTTTGCAGAAGATTTTGACATTCCCAAACCTCCTTTATCTTTTGGTTGAGTTGCTTTTTCAATAAATTGTTTTCTAGAAGCTTTAACAAGATTAGCAACATCTTCGCCTGTGCTCAATGCAAAACCTGCTGGAGGATTTTCAATATAAAATAAAGGAGAATTGTCACCAAATTTTTTATAAGCTGCCAAAGCTGCATTGCCATATGTTTTAGATGATTGAGTTGTTGCAAATTCTTCAATAGGCATATACATATTAGGAGCAAGCCCAGGATTTTTCAGTTCGTGTATTAATTCTGCCATTGCTTTTGATTGTGCATAAACTGAATTATTCTTCTCTAAAGTTTTTCCAAAATTATCTGAAATTTCTTTTAATTTTTTTCTTTGTTCTAAGTTTCCATATTTATATGCCTGACTAAATTTTTCATTAATATGCTGGTGAACATCTTTTAAATATTCATCAGCAGCCATATAACGCGAGAGTGCTTGATTAAGTTCAGGAAATTTTTCAAGTGTTTCTTTTTTTAATCTTCCTCCTTCCCCAATTTCTTTTTCAATATGCTGGATTAATGGAAGATTTTTTTCTAAAATCTCGTCAGCACGTTCTTTATTAAAAAAAAGTTGCGAGAGTGCATTATCCCATTCAGATTTATTTAAAATATCTAATCTTTTTTCAGCAGTATAAGGTGTTCCTTTTTCAAGAGAAACTTTTTTATGATATTTTTCTGGATGTTTTTGAAGATCTCTTTTTTTAATTAAACCTTGAGCAAATTTCTCTTCTACACCTGGTTTTAATTCTTGTCTGTCAGGATAATATTTTGTTTCAGGTTCAAGTTTAGTCATTTGCCCGCTTTCTCTGTTAACAATAATTAATCTTGCTGCTTTTCTTTTTCCTTCTTTATCAATTTCACCAGGTGTAAATTGCGAGCCAGGAATTCCTTCTGCAGTATGAAAATTTACAGAAATATTTTCTTTAGGTGCCATCTCATGGCTTCTCATTAAAGTATCAATTATTCTTCTTTCAGATGCTTCTCTATTTAATTCACTAAATCCTTGTTGAGTAATTCCTGTTGTATCAATTACTGGGCCGTGAACAGATATTCCTACACCTGTTAATTTACTTAGTCGATTAACTTCTTTTAATTGTTGTTTAGGAATCGAATCCATCATTTCAGGAGAAACAAATTCAACTTCAATATTTTTAATTCCTGTAGAGAGTTGAGAGGAAAAACTTTGAAGCACATTTGCAGTACGTGGGTCAGTTGTTAGACCTAAACTTCCTGCTTGAATAGATTGTTTAGGAGATTTTAAACTTGAATAACCTCCTTGATAAATATCTCCAACTACATATCCCTCTTTTTCAACCATAAAGATATTAGTTAATTTTTATTTATATATTTTGGGATTTTTACGACTTTGGCAAACTAGGATGATAATCTTTTTTCTCTCTTTCAAAAGGATCTTTTCTTCCAGCTTCTTCTTCATTAATTGATTTTGCTGCAGTGTACTTTTCAACATGTGTTGCTGATGTTCCATTTAATTCTTTTGATCTCTGGAAAAATGCTTCTTGATTCTGTGGTTGCAATTCTCTTGTTTGTCTTCCGACATTTTCAAAATCAACTTGTTCAGGAGTTGCAGTTATATGCGCTGACGATGAAATATATTTTGTTTCATTTTCATTATTTTCACTTTGAGGAAGATATTTGAAAGGATCGCGATCGTCTTCATTTCTTGTTCCACGTTCTTCAAGATTATTTTCAGAAAAACCTGTTTCACCTGAAAAAATTTCTGGCATTTCTGCAATTTGATCTAACGCAGGTGCTGCAATTCGTCTGATAGGTTGCAATGTTCTCATAATTTCTTGTTTTTCAATCTCATCATCAACATCTTCTAACTCACTAAAATCTAATTTAATTTCTCCATCCTCGTCGCTATCTTCCTCTGGATCTTTGTCTTCTTCAGGTTCTTCTTTGGTTTTTTTCTTCTTCGCCATAATGAATATAAAAATTAGAAATATTTAAATTTGTTGATTTATTAAAAAATACATGATAGCAAAAAGAAATCTTGGTTTAACATTAATACTTTTCGGAATTATATTTTTCTTAAATTCTTATTCAGGAATTACTGGATTTGTCGTTGGCGGGCAAGTTGCTGAAAGTTTCGGAAGTTGGGTTGGGATTGTATTCATTATTGCAGGAGGTTATTTGTTTACGATTAGAAGAAAAACGAAAAGCGAAATTGAAGAACTAGCTAAAGAACATATACCTTCAACTGACGAGGAAATATTAGCACAACTACAACCTAAAGATAGAAAGTTATATAACTCAAGAGAACAGCAATTAGAAGAATTAGAAGATACATTAGGGGGAATGAAAGATATCTATGTTTCTCCAATCAGAAAAGGATATGCTACTTATGTTCATTTAACTGATAAAAAAAGAGCTAAATCCATAATAGCTAATGGATTGTATCGAAGTGGGCCAAATAGTTATGGGCAAACATTTATTTTTACTGGAAAAGATTCTAATCAGAAAGCAAGAAAATTTGTATTTTCATTAAGTAGAAAGGGGAAACATGCTGGAGTTCAAGCAACAAATGCTATTTTATTTAAAACAGATGCTGTTCCAAAGATGAATCAATTCTCTGGAAGAATCCCAAATTATTCTTCTACATGGAAAGCATTATTTCCATATGATCTTCCAAGAAGTTTGATGAGGGATGTTGAAGATATAAGAATTCCTATTTAAAGAACCACAGAATTTTCAAACCACCGAGCATTATTTTCAGAAGAAATATAAGCTAAAGGCCCCCTCTCAAAATGTAAGTCAGATAATTCATAATAGAATTCCATAAACTCTTCTACATCATGAAATTCTCTATCACCCATTGCAGAAATTTGTCTTTTTGTGGACATTGCATAATTTACAATTGGATAAAAATTTCCTATTCTTGAACCATCAATTTTTTTATTTTCCTCGAATGTTTTTGTAAGATAATCCTGATGCATTTTAGATAATTGTAATGCAATAGATTTAATCTTAGGTGAAGAGTTTAAAGTTCTTATAGATCTTATTGATTCTGTAATAGTTAAAGGCAATCTTACAGGGATTATTAATATTTTTTCTTCTGATTTCATCTTCTCTCCCCAACAAATTTTCTCAGCGCCAATTCAAAAACATGACTTCTATTTCTAAACCTTGCGTCTACTAAAAGTTTTTCAATTACATCAAGCATTTCTTTTTCAAGTGTTATAGATATTTTTTGTTTCATTTAGGCGGCCTCCACTTTTGTATCTTTTTGAACCTTGCAACTTTTAACATATCTTATCATCTGATTAAATTCTGTTTTAAAATTCTCTCTTGAAGGAAGATTACCTGAATATTTAGACATAAAATTATATAGCTCACTAATATTTTTAGCTAAAGCAACATTCGCCCCAGCATATCCTGAATTATCTACAGCTTCTTGCCTTTTGTTTCTATAATTAACTTCTAAAACTTTTTTATAATCTTGCTGAAACCTTTTTTGTTCCCTCTCTGGCAGGGATTCTAAAACTTTTTTATAGGAGTTTCTTTCTTCTCTTGAGGGAATATCTCCCCTCCTATAATCTGTTAAAATAATCGGGTGCCACTCTAAGAATTCATCTCCAACCCAGAAATCAATTCCTCCATTAGTAATTCCATTACCTCTTACCTGAAATGTTTTTCCTTCTTCAACCCGATAACTTGGAATATATTTTTCTAATAAAAGAGCCACAGCTCCTTCTTGCTGCGATGATGCATAAAACCGATTTTCAATATGATAGGCGTTTTTTCTATGGGCTTCTGCATTTTTTAGTCCTTGAATTCTTGCACGTTTTTTAAGTCTTTTCTTAAATAGAGGATCATTATGCAGTTTTCTTACCCCTCTTAGCATAGATTCAATAAATCTAGGATCATTATGCAGGTTAAACATAACTTTTCTAGACCTCCCACTTTTTTCTCTTTTAAATTCCTCATCCTGATTAAGTTCTTTTAATCTTTCACTTGATTTCCTTCTATGAGAAAGATCTCGTGCGTTTCTTTCACAGAAATAATGTGTGATCTGATTTGCGCGGTAATTTCTTAGATTTAATGGAAGGTCGCTTAGGTATCTTTTTATTGTCACTCCTGCAACCCCTATTAAAGTCGAAAGTTCTTCGCTAGTAGTTAATCTTTCAATTTCCCCTCGCCGGTGCGCTTCAACTTCCTCCACTACCAATTCTCTTAATGCTTGCTTGTCCTCTTCAGAAACTTTGCTCCGCCCCATTCTCTATGCAGCCTCCGCTTTTTCAATTAAAGTTTTTTTACCAAATGATCTCCTTACTTGATCAAATTCTTTTCTTAATTCACTTTTATGGGGAATATCCTCGTTATACTTTGAGATAAATGAATATAAATCATTAAAATTTTTTAAAACAGTTAATGAATAATTTTTAACAGAAAAATCATTTTCAACAACTTCTCTTCTTTTTTGCTCATAGGTTTTTGCTAGATCTCTAAGAACCATTTTATCCAAAACTCTTCGTTCATTAGGGCATTCCCTTTTTAATTCTAAATAAGCTTCGTAGTCACCTTCATCTAAAATGCCTTTATCATAGTCTATTCTTGGAGGGTGCCATTCAACAACATTTCCAGGAAAAACAAAATCAAAACTTTTTCCATCACTAGAGATTCTTTGAAATGTTTCCCCTGGCTTGATAAAATATCCAGGAATATAATTTTCAAAAATCTGGGCCACAGCTGCCTCGCTTTTAGAATCATACAATATTCCTCTATACAAGACCTTCCCTTTAGGAGATTTTCTTCTTCCTTCTTGCATCTTTATTTTATGTTCATCTGAAATTGGTTTACCTTCTCTTGCTTTTCTTACTGCATTTAATCTTCTTTGCTCCCAAACTTCACCCTTGGATTGAGGATCTCTTATTGGTCTTTCATTAGCAACTAGAATTCGTCTAATCGTGTTTGGGCACACACCATATTCTGAAGCTAAATCTCTCATTGATATATCCGGATAACCTTGGCAGATATTTTGGGCTTCGTCCCAGATAGTAGGAGATTCGATTTGATATTCATCTAGAAGTCTATTTAATGTTGACGCGGGAATCCCTGTTTGGTTAACTATCCTTGTTTTAGAAAGTTTTTCCTCCTTTACTAATTCTCTTATTTTTTCTTCAGGATTATCTCCAATTTCAAAAAGAACTTTTCTATCATTTTTTTGAGCTTGGGTAAGTTTCTCATCTTCTAACAATATTCTCCCAATTGTTCTTGAACTTGTTTCAAAATAAGGAGCAATTTCTTCAGCAGACATCCCTAAAATATGATAGCACTTTAAGATTTCATCCCTTCTTGCTTCAATCTCTCCAAACATAGAGGTGCCTTGTCTGTGAAACGAATGAGGATTTTCTCCGAAGTATTCAATAACTTTTAAAAAATTCCTATAACTTGGAAAATTAGATTCAGAAAAGTCATTTACCGGAGCCCAATTATTAAATTGTGTTCTATTAACTCCAATCCTCTTTGCTAATCTTTCTCTATTCAACCCTTCAATTTTATCTTTTAACCATTGTCTAAAATTTTTACCCGAATCTAAATGGGTTAATCTAATAGTCCCTCTTGGTCTCGGTCGCGTTACCATCTCATCTCTCCCCTGGTAAAACAGGATATTTAGAAATCTTGCCGTCTCTATCAGGATCCCAGAACATTGTTTCCTGCACTTCGCCAAGTTTTAATTTTTTTATCTTATTTCCAATGTGACGCGCCATTAAAACCGAAAGTTGATCAATTCGCGGATGCTTAGTAACATATTCTTTTTTAGAATTCCTTTCAAGAATTAACAAATTATTATTTAATTTATTCCAATAAGCAGCGTCATCTCTTGAGATTAATGGAAGTTGCGACATTTCCCAAGGCGCAAAATCACCTTCTCGCATTTTTTGTCTTAATAATTCTGCCCAAGATGCAACAACGTGAGGATCAATCAAAGTGAATTCAAAAGTTTCTCCTCTACGATGTTTTCCCTCATGACTTAATTCCTGAAAAAATTTGTAAAGAGGTCCGAAATTATCTTTTGATTCAAAAACCCCTTCCTTAGTTTTTCCAAAAGTTGGACGAGTATTCCATCCTAGAACCGCTTTATTTTCTTTACTTTGTTCTCCTGTCGGAACATCAAGCCATTTAATAATATAACGCCCCTGCCCTTCGCTAGTTGAAGGCACTTTCACAATAAAATTTGGAGCATAATCTCTTTGAACACTTGAACCTGCGTCCCATGGAAGATCCTTGCAAACTCTTTGAGAATAAACATCAATCATATTTCCTGCACATAATGCCCAAAAAGGAATCATCACAGGAGATTTATCGTTTCCAGTAATTGGAAAATACATAAGCCCGACATTAAAATTTTTTTTTTCAGGAACATCATGCATAGCATCAAACAAAGATTTGTTTCTAAGTCTAAACGGCAGTTTTCCTTTCTTATAAAAATTAACAGCATCCTCAATAGATCGCGGCTGCTGGATTCCAACATAATTAGGATAGCTTCTTTTATTTTTTGCTCGTTTAATTCCTCTAAGTGCCATTCTTGAAACATATTCTCTGTCTGAACTTACACCTTCAAAATAAGGATGAGTTAATTGAACTTTCGAACCGTCAAGAATAATCGCTTCTGTTTCAGGATTTAAACCTTCTATTTGATAAGATAAATCAACAGGAGTATCAACTATCTCAACATTAAGGTTTTCTATTTCAGCAGGCGTCCTTCTCGTAAAAAAAGTTTTCTTAGCCATAAAGAATCCTACTTTATCCCACTTTTAAACCTTTCTATTATGTAACTACTAAGAAGAGACTAAATATTTTTAATGTAATTCAGAAGTTCTTTAAGATTGCTAACACCTTTGTCTAAAACAGAAATATAAATTTCAGATTTCATCCCCCACCTCAAAAGGATTAGAATATGATAACCCCTTTTTTAATGAAAGTTTAAAATTTTTTATAGCATTAATATCTTGTTCATGAACACAATCATCTTTTCTTTCCAATTCTTTATTTAATATCTTTCTTATATCTCTTATTTTTCTAAGCGCTTCTTTTTTCGAGTAATTTTTAATCCTTAGATTTTCAAAAATGAAATCCTTAATCTTTTTACTAGGTCGCCTTAGTTTTTGGAAATAATAATATTTCCATTTAAAATGAGGAATTAATTTCTTGTTCAAATAAAAGTAATAATTTACAAAGTAATCTAGGGAATTTATTATCAACATATGCGCGTTTCTTAAATCTCCCCGATTAACAAATATCTCTGCTAATTGTAAACACCATTCGGATCCAAAACCATAATCTTCTTCAATATCTATTTTTTCATCTTTAGAAAGTGTTGTTTTCTTTTTTATAAGATTCTTTATTTGATTCTTTTTATCAAAGATAATTTTAGCGTTAGCTAAATCCCATTTCTCAGACATTCCAAGAATTTTCTTTTTGTATTTTTCAATTTCTTTTACATAAATATCAAACCAAACACCATTAATGGCGACATCATTTCCGATTGTCGGCATCCTCGGAGGAAGATTTTTTGTCTTGTTCTTATCTTTAACATAAAAATGTAAATCTATCTCAGAAAATTCATCCCCTGTTCCTCTTGAAACCCCGCCATTTAGTGTAACCCCAATTACATTAGGATCTTCTTTGAAAAGATTTGCATAAGCTTTTGCTATTTCAATATATTCTTTTTGGAGCTTCATTCTATCTTCTCAAACTTCATAAGAAGTACCAACGCTTTATTTTTTAGACCGCGAAATTTTTTCATCTTTTTAGATCTTAAATCGCCCTCATTTGGCGCAAGAGTTCTAACTTTCTTTAGAATAAATCCCTTCTTTAAAAAAAGCTCAACATATTCTTCAAGAGGATGATAAAACTGATCTGTTTTAAACCCCTCAATTAAATAACCTTGAGCCTTTTTAGATTTTGGATTTGCATTTCTTCTCATTGTTTCAGGGTGCATATTTGAAATTATAACTTCAGTTCCGATTTTGCTTGCTTTAGAAATTACTGAGATTGCTTTTTCTAATTTTTGAATATGATCTAAAACCAACATAGAAATTATTACATCAAATTTTCTCTTTGGAGAATATTTCAATAGATCTATATTTTGAAAATCAATGGCTAATCTTTTAGTTTTCTTCTTTGCTTCCTTTATCATCCTTGAAGTCAAATCTATTGCAGTAACTTTTGCGCCTTTTTTTGCTAGGGGAATTGCGTATCTCCCAGTCCCACACCCAAAATCTAAAACCCCTTTTCCTTTAATTGCAGGCATAAAATCCTTAATATTTTTCTCTTCCAAAGTTATGGCTATATTAGCTTCTTTATCATATTGTCGTGCCCATAAACTATAATGTTTTTTAATGTCAAGATATTTTCTCTTATCTTTCTCTTTTTGAAATTTAAACCACCAGATTTTATTCGAGAGTTCATCTACAGACTCATTTGTTGATTTACCTGTGGCCTTTTTGTGAATCCTATGCAAGAGATAAACTAAATAACTAATAGAATTCTCAATCTCCTTTTTGTTCCTCTTTTTGATAACTTTTTCAAAATAGGGAATGCTACTTTTAAATTTCTCTAATTTCTCTTTGATTTCTCTATAAATTTCAGATTTCATCCTCAACCTCAAGTAAAGCTCGCCATGCCATGCGCTTTCTTGTAAATATCAAACAACTTAAAACAAGTTTCTTCTGCGTTTGATGCAGAAAGTTTTCGCAAATGTTCTTTTTCAATCCAGTTGTCTGGCTTTACCTCTTTAATTTCTTTTTTATTTTCTTTTGTTTCCTTTTTTTCAGATTTTTTATTATAATGTCCAATCAAAGCTAAAAAAGGATTTGATTTATCTTCTTTCTTTTCCTCTTCTTTTTTTTCATCTTTTAAAAATTCTTCAATTTCTTCTTGCAATTTATCTAAACTTTCTGTTGTAGAACCTTCAATTAATCCGAGCACATCTCCTAAATCAGATTTTTCTAATTCTTTTTCTAATTTTTTTAATTCGTCGTCATTAAGTGCATATGCTTTAAATGAAATATCTGATCTGCCGATCATTACTCCTTGACGCGGAATTGCACGGAATCTAAAATCAACTAAAATACAAGCATAATAACCTCGTCTAAATTGATTTTTATCAGCCATTTTTTTAAATTCAATTGGCAAGTTCCCTTCAAGAGCTTCTTCTGGAATTTTCAATTTTGATTTTCCAAGTAAAGTTAATTCTAATATCAGAGTGTTGAACATATTAACAAGTCCAGCTTCTCTATCTGATTCTTTCATTTCAAGTTTCTGTGCATTACGTAAATATGGTCGAGCCCACCGCGAATATAATTTCAAACTATTTACCTGACTCCTTAAATAAGTTTTTTCAATGTCAAATCTTTTGCGAAGTTCTTTTTCAGATTGTTTGAGCCAAATATTAAATTCAGAAATTCTTTGTTTAACAATTCTTTTAACCCTATCATTTAAATCTAATTTGTCTGTGTCTTTTTCATCTTTAGCAACAAGAAACGCGTCAAGCAATGTTTGAAAACCTGCTTGCCCGAGAGCCATTGCTTTAACAGATGAATTTCCTTTTTGAATATCTACTTTATCCATCCAGATTTGTTTCAGAGCCAAAATTGCAGCTTGTTTTTTATTTTTATCTTTAGATTTTAAGTCGTCGTAATGCTGAAGCCGAATTTTAAATTCTTTTAAATCATATAAAAGATTCAACACACTTCTTAAAACAGTGTTGGCACTTCCCATCATTTTCATTGCTTCTTCTTGAAGCCGTGTTTTTTTCATTCCAATATCAGAGAAATTCGCACCTCCAGGAGTTGCAGCAAAATTATCCACAAGCTTTTCTGATTTTAATCCAAAATCATTCATTAAATCTAAAATAAAAAAATAAATTGGTTCTAATGTTTCTGATGAAGAATCATACGTCAGAGTGTGCTCGCATTCTGGCTCGCCTTTTTTTTTATAATACAGGCTAATTTCTTCAATAATTTCTGAGATAGTTTTCACCATGATTTAAATAATAATTGTATGTTAAAAAACCTTTTTGTTCACCATTAACTTTAAATAAATATTAAAATTAGTTTTATCATGGGATTTTTTGGGTTTAAAAGAAAAAAAGATGTAATTGATTTAACTGAGAGATATAACAAACAACAAGAAAAATTAAATAATTCTGAGACAATTAGTTCATCAACTTCTGACACAGGTGGCTTGGGTTTTTTCGCGAGCATGGCAAATTCAGCAAAATCTGCAAACACTGAACAAGAATCAGCAGAATATGCAGATTTATCTTCAGGATTTGAAGACAAAAAGAAAAAACTCGCGAAACGTTTAATTGACATGACAGACAAATTAGAAGATTTAGGAAATCAAATTTATCATCTTCAACAAAGAATCGAGCTTCTTGAAAAAAAGTGCGGGATCAGGTAATCTTGAAAATATAAAAAATTAATTTTTTAATCAATAGTTTCAATTTCTTCAGATTCGTCAACATCATCTAAATCTTCTTCCGAATCAATGTTATATAGTTTAGAGGCTTTTAGAAAAGAGTGATTAATTGTCTCTTTAACCATAAAAAGTAACAGGAATCGTAATATTTAAAACTATTGGGGATATTTAAGATTATTAAAATGAGGGGAAAAACTTATAAGATAAACTTTATTAGTTGTGTTAAGATCAATCTTTTTCAGATTGGCGCCAGTCCTGCCTCAGAAATGCAACTTCTAGATTCATATCTATTTTTATGATATTTTTCTTTTTGAAGATTTCTGTGCAAGATGGCTGAAATAAGAAAATGGCGAGAAAGAAAACAAAGCAGAAAATAGATTTCAAATATAATCTAAAAATATTTTTTGGAATCTTAAAGAACTACAAAAAGCTATTTTTTAGCCTTTTGTTTGTTACTCTTATAGTTGAAACGCTATTTATAGTAGATAAATTCTTATTTAAGGTAATTGTCGACGATGGAACTGAATTTATAGTAGGAAACATAGAAAGAACTATTTTTATCGAAACTTTATTGATTCTCGCAGCAATATTTATTTCAGTAGTAATAATCAGAACAATTGGAAAATGGCTTATAATTCACTTAATGAATAAATTAGACTCGAAATTAATTTTAGATTTAAAAGTAAAATTCTTCAATCATATATTAAGATTAGATCATAATTTTCACACCACCCATAAGACAGGATCCTTAATATCAAGATTAAGTCGTGGAGCAGGAGCTTTAGAAAACATGATAGATATTCTGGTTTTTAATTTTGCACCATTAATAATTCAGGTTATTATAGTTGGAGTTTCATTAGCTTATTTTAATTTAACTTTGGCCTTAGTAATTGTAATTATTGCGGTTTTGTTTATTGCATATAGTTTTTACATTCAACAAATTCAACAAAAATATAAATTAGAATATAATAATGCTGAAGATCTCGAAAAAGGATTTGTTTCAGATGTTTTTACTAATATTGATTCTATTAAATTCTTTGGCAAAGAAAAAAATATTGAAAATAGATTTGCAAAATTTACAGATAATACCCGGAAGAAAGCTCTAAAACATTGGGGGTATTTCCGATGGTTTGATGCCGGTCAAATTTTAATATTAGGTATTGGCACTTTTTTCTTAATTTATTTTCCTTTAATGAATTTTTTAGCAGGATCAATAACTTTAGGAACTTTAGTTTTTGTTTATACTATTTATGGAAACGTAATCGGTCCTATGTTTGGTTTTGTCTGGGGCATGAGGGGATTTTATAGGGCTATGGGAGATTTTCAATATTTATTTGAATATGATAAGATTAAAAATAAAATTAAAGATAGATCTGATGCTAAAGAACTTAAGATTAATAAAGGAGCTATAGAATTTAGAAATGTGGGATTCAAATATGGTAAAAGAAAAATATTTAATAATTTTAATTTAAAAATAAAACCTCACGAGAAAATTGCTTTAGTCGGGCATTCTGGATGTGGTAAAACCACTATAGTTAAATTATTATATAGATTTTATGATGTGAATCAAGGAGAGATTTTAATAGACGGAAAAGATATAGAAGAATTCAAACAAGAATCTCTTAGAAATGAATTTAGTATTGTTCCTCAAGAATGTATTCTTTTTGATGATACTGTTTATAATAATATTAAATTTTCAAATCAAAAAGCATCTAAAGGAAAAATTATGGGGGCAATTAAACTTGCACAACTTGATAAAATTATCAAAAATTTCCCAAAAAAAGAAAGCACCATAGTTGGTGAAAGGGGTGTCAAATTATCTGGAGGTGAAAAGCAAAGAGTTTCAATTGCAAGAGCAATTTTAGCAGATAAAAAAATACTTGTTTTAGATGAAGCGACTTCCTCTTTAGATTCAGAAACAGAGCATGAAATTCAAAAAGATCTTGAAAAACTTCTTGAAGGGAGAACTTCAATAATAATTGCTCATAGGCTTTCAACAATAATGAATGCTGATAGAATTATTGTGATGAAAAAAGGGAAAATTATTCAAGAGGGAAAGCATTCTGATTTAATAAAAAAACCTGGAGAGTACAAAAAGTTGTGGAACTTGCAAAAAGGTGGTTATATTAAGTGATAAACAATAATTTTATTAAGCTTATTAACATTTATGTTTTATGAAAAACTTTTCTGAACTTGCGCGCGCATATGCTCTGAAAAATGCAATTTCTTATAATGGTAAAGCGCAAACAGGCGCAGTTATTTCTTCGTTATTTCACGAAGGTTTGAAAAAACAAGATGTGAAGAAAATAATTAAAGATATTCAGAAAATTGTTAGTGAAATTAACAAATTTTCAATTAAACAACAAGAAAAAGAATTTAAAAAATTGAAAAAAATAATTAGCAAGAGAAAAGTTCGAGAAGGTTTACCTGAATTACCAAGCGCGAAAAAAAATAAAGTTATAATGAGGTTTGCTCCTTCTGCTTCTGGCCCATTGCATGTTGGGCACGCATTAACAGCGTCGCTGTCGTTTTTATTTGTAAAAAAATATGGGGGAAAATTTTACATTCGAATAGAAGACACAAACCCTGAAAATATTTACAAGCTAGCTTACAAAATGATTGAACAAGAATCAAAATGGCTTTTTAAAAATTCAAAATTTGTCAAATTAGCTATTCAATCAGACAGGATTCCAATATATTATAAATATGCAGAAAAATTAATTGAGAAAAACTCAGCTTATGTTTGCACCTGCGAACCAGAAAAATTCAGAGAATTTGTGAAACAGAAAAAAAATTGTCCTTGTAGAAAAAATAATTCAAAAGAAAATTTAATAAGATGGAAAAAAATGTTAGATAAAAATGGTTACAAACAAGGCGAAGCAGTTTTAAGATTTAAATCTAATATGAAAAATCCAAATCCTGCAATGAGAGATTTCCCTCTTGCGAGAATTAATCTTACCCCCCATCTAATTCAAAAGAAAAAATTCCGTGTCTGGCCTTTGATGAATTTATCTGTCGCTGTTGATGATATTGAAATGAAAATGACACATATAATTAGAGCAAAAGATCATAGAGATAATGCCAAAAGACAAGAAATGATTTACAAAATTTTAGGAAAGAAAATTCCGTGGGCAGGCTTTCTCGGCAGAATTCATTTAAAAGATTTTCATCTTTCAACTTCACAAATGAGAAAAGCAATTCAGGAAAAAAAATATTCTGGATGGGATGATAAAAAACTTCCAACAATTGCGTCACTGAAAAAACAAGGTTTTAAGCCAGAAGTATTTTGGAAACTCGCAGAAAGAATTGGTTTAAACGAGAACGACAAAATCCTCGATAAAAAAGAACTTTTGTTATTGTTGAAAGATTTTAATAAAAATTAAACCCCTCTTCGATCCAGCTCATTATTAACAATTGCAACTGTTTGAGATGCAAAATATGTTTTTGGTCCAATTGAAATTGTTTTTGCGATTTTTTTTAGTCGTTTGAGTTCTTTTGTAGGAAATCCCTCTTGATCACCAACGACAAAAACAGGTGTTTTTGATTTTTCAAATTTTGTTTTTCTAATGTCTTCACCGCGCTTGTCTAAAATAAAAATTTCTCCACTTTCTTCAAGTTCTTCAATAACTTTCAAAAAACTTTTCTTTTCAATAAAACAGCCAGGCAAAACTTCGCGCTTTTCACCTTTCTGATATTTTTTAAAATTTTTTTTATTAAATTTGCAACATCTTTTTTACTAATATCTAATTTATCTGTAATTTGCATTTCAATATGTTTTGGCGGATCAGGCATACCGTAAAAAATCAAATGCAGTTTTACATCTTTTCGTTTTTCATGTGAGAGAAAAAACGCAGAAATCAAGGTGTGAATCGCAATATCCATTCTTCCCGCTTTCATTAAATCACCTTCTGAGAGAATTTTCCCAGAGGTCGCAGCTCTTGATGAAAAATAAATAAAGTGTTTCATTTTCAAACATCAATAAATACAAACATTACTTTTTAAGAATTTAGTAATTGATAATATTGATAATACTCAGCAGCTTTATAGAAAAGATACGTAAGAGGAACGAATACTTCAATACCTGCCCCAATTGCTACTCCTGCGCTACCATAAACGAGATTAATTGCATCTAATAAGTTTAAATCATCTTCAGAACGTTCTTGATCAAAGTTATGCGCAACTTCACTCATCCTTCGAAGATGATTTCTTCTTAGTTTTCTCCTAAATTTTTTCAAAGGTAGGAGGGCAGTTATCCCATATAGAAAACTCTCGCTTTTCTCTTCCTTAAAATCTTTTCTAGTAATTTCTCCCATTTTACCTAAAAATACTTAACTTATTATTTATAAATTCTTTTAATTTATTTAACAGTCCTTCAGACATTTTTTAGAAAATTTATTAGAATTTTAAATAACTTTCGTTAACACCCCTTATTAGAATGGTTTTCTGAATAAATTCATGATACCATGATGTTCAACTCTCCCGAATACTTGCAGGGATTGATTTTTAATGCAATGTTCCAAAGGAAAAAATCAAAGTCGTGAGCCATATTAATTTTAAAGAGGACACTTTAGGACGGTGGGTTCCGTCTGCAAAACCCATTAAATAAGAGAGATTGTCTTTCAAAAAAGAAAGTTGTGGGGAGGGGAAAATTTAATTCTTATTAACTATTAAGTAGTAAATTAATAGAAACTTTTATAAAGTATTAAAAAATACTATGTTTATGGAAAATATGTTAAGTAAAGATAAAAGAATTCAAATTGCTAAAGAAGAGGTAGCAGATTTCGAACTGCCCAAATTACCTACTTTAGAAGAAATAGCTTGGGCTTTTCCTATTGCAGGGCCTACTAATCTTACGACTCAAAAAAGGGACGGACAATATTTTAATATTCAAGATGTGAATGCATGGAGAGTTCTTTTATTATTACAAAATTATAATAACGCTCTACACGGATTTCTGCAAGGAGATGTGAATCAAAATGGGTATCCTGTCTCACACACTAGTTTTCGTGACCCCTTTGAAATTTTAGATGTTACTCATTTGTCTCCGATGTTTCCTGATTTTGCAAATGGGGCTTATGACAAGGAAATAGAAGAATCAGGTAGGCCTTCAAAAGGATATTTTTGGGGGAACATTCCTAAAGAAATTTTACAAGGTGTAAAAAGAATACATGATATCAATTGGAATACTAGACATAATGAAGAAGATGCTCGAAATTATTTAAGTAATGTTAGAAACATCTTAAATAAGGGTAGTAAATACTTAACTAAAGTTGTTGAAAATTCAAGTGAGGCGAATGAGTGGCCACAATTAACAAAAGCGTCTGTTGATGATCTTAAAAAGGGTTCTTATTTCCAAATTGTTTTATTTGGAAAAGGTAGGGCTGGATTAAAACAAGGAGTTTCTATGGGGGTATCTGGAGATAAATTAAAACTTAGATATTCTGGAAGGGATGAACCTGTAGAATATAATTTGAACGAATTTAGAGATGCCGACCCTAAATTATGGGCCATCAAATAAAATAAATTTTTGGGGGAACAACTTTCTTTTTTGAAAGACAATCTCTCTTATTTAATGGGTTTTGCAGACGGAACCCACCGTCCTAAAGTGTCCTCTTTAAAATTAATATGGCTCACGACTTTGATTTTTTCCTTTGGAACATTGCATTAAAAATCAATCCCTGCAAGTATTCGGGAGAGTTGAACAGGGGTTAAGTTCAATTGTATTTAGGTTCTCATTTTCTTTTTAGAAAAAAGAAACAAAAAAGGCAGGCTTTTCTCTCTAATTTATTGGTCGTCAGGAACAACCATCCTCCTCCCCCCCCCTAAAATGAAATTTTAAACTCACGAGGAAACTTTTTGTTTCAGCTCGTGCCCTTCGGGTTGTTTAAGCCAGATATTAACCCCCAACTTCCTGCATAACAAATTTAGATTTTGCGAAAATTTCTTTTTGATTAATAACTTCATACATTCCAACAAATCTTTCATTGCAAAACACACCAATAATCTCTCCCAAGATTATTTTTTCTTTTTTTACTAAATCTTTTTTATGAATTGGCTTTCCTGTCAAAATTTTTTCTAAATTATCTTTTTTTATCTGAACAATCTTGTAAACTTTTTTCACAGCTTCTTCTGCAGGAATTAAAATTTCTCTTAATAATTTTTCATTTTTTAAAGAATTTTCAAATTTATATAAATCAACAAAGTTTTCATTTGATTCTGAAAAAATTCCTGCACGAACCCGTCGCAATTCTAACATATGGGCTCCAATTCCAAGTTCTTTTCCTAAATCATCAATTAATTTTCTTATGTATGTTCCACCCTCGCACTTAACTCTGAATAAAATGTCTTTGTCATCTTGTTCTAATAATTCAAATTTTTTAATTTCCCTTTCTCGTTCTTGCCTTTTCACGCGCGAGCGCACAGGCGGTGTTTGCTTTATTTTTCCAATAAATCTTTTTTTTATAATCTCTTGTATTTTTTTCATTTCAACTTTTTTATGCAATCTCATAATCCCAACATATTCTTTATCATGCCCAATAAAATATCCTGTCAACTTGCACGCACGATTAATTGCAATTGGTAGTACTCCTGTAACTTTTGGATCAAGTGTTCCAAAATGCGAAGTTTTTCTAACATTAAAACCAAATTCTTTGAATTTTTTTCTTACAAGATCAGAAATATTAAAACTTGTCGGACCTGTCGGCTTATCAATATTTAAAATACTAAATTCTAAAAGTTTATGAATTGATTTTTTCTTTTTATTTTGTAAACCCATTTTAATCTGACAAAATTAAACTTTATATTTCTTACCTATGCATAATTTTTTAAGAGATAATTCTATGTTTATTTTATGAACCTACAATTTTTATTAGAAAAACTTTACGCGTCTGAAGAATTTGAAAAATTTAAAAAAGAGAATTCTGATGCATTTCCATGCAGCTGTTTTTTTGTAATAGATCTTTCTGAAAAAAATCCAGAGAAAAAATATCATGTGGATTTTTTTGTGCCTTCTGTTAAAAAGATGTTTAGTTTTCAGACTGAAAATTCTCCAATTACAATTTTACCTGTTGAAATAATTGGTGAAACTGAACCAAATAAAATTATGATTAATTATGAACTTGATTTTGATAAGATTATTAAGCTAGTTAAAGATAAAATGAATTCTGAAAATATAAAAAATAAACTCGAAAAAATTTTAATCTCTTTGCAAAATATTAAAGTTAAAAAACAAAATAAAGATTTTTTAATCTGCACAATTTTTATTTCAGGTTTTGGATTAATTAAATTAAATATTGATATTGTAGATTGGAAAATTACTGATTTTGAGAAAAAAAGTTTTATTGATTTTTTGAGGAAAGGGTGAAATTTTTTTGTTTTTAATATATTAATTCGACTTCGCCTCGCTCAAACTTAGTTCGCTGACGCTCAGATATTGTTAGATGATAATGATGAAGTGTTAAAATGAATTATTTATTAACAATATTTATAACTGCGAGGTTACGAGCAAGTGATTTGAGCGAACGAAGTGAGCGACTTATCTAATTTTTTAAACCTTCCCAACAACAAAGGTCAAATTTACACCAATTATTTTTTTTAAAATTTTAAAACCCGTGGCCTTGATTTCTTTTTCTAATTCATCTTCTGTGTAAAAATAATAATATCTTTTTCCTTTATCACGCCAACCAACATAATCTTGTTTTTTCTTATTTTTGAATCGAGTTGAATCTTTATTCCAATTTGAAATTTTTGCTTTTGCACCTGGTTTCAAAACTCTAAAAATTTCTTTTAATATTTTCTGCCGATTTGTTTTTGTTGAAATACAATGCATAACTGAGAGACAAATTACAGCATCAAAAAAATTATCTGGAAAATACAGTTTCCATGCATCAGAAACGAAAAACTTTATTTTTTTTATTTTAAGTTGTTTGGCTTTTTTTTCAGCGTACTTGATCATCTCTTCAGAAAAATCAACAGCATAAATTTCTGCATTTGTTTTTGTAAAATTTCTTCCAGTCCCGCAACCTAAATCTAAAATTTTCCCTTTTTGTTTTTTCATAAATAAAATATTTTGGGGGGATGCTCTGTCTTTGAATTCGAACCATTCTGGAGCAATTGCATTCCAAACTTTTTTTTGATTATTGGGTTTCATGAATTCTAGAAGAGATTTGGAATTAAAAATGTTAGGTTACTCCCCTTCAAAACTCACAATACTAAAAACTTTTTTCCCAGAATTTTCTAATTTTTGTCTTCCGTTTAAATCAGGGAGTTCAATTATAAACGCAACCTCGTAAATTTTTCCTTGAAGTTTTTCAATTAATTTGCATGAAGCTAAAGCTGTGCCGCCAGTTGCAATTAAATCATCAATAATTAAAACATTCTGCCCAGGCGCGATTGCATCTTTGTGAATTTCTATAGTATCTGTTCCATATTCTAAAGAATATTCTTCTGAGAGCGTCTCTCTTGGTAATTTTCCTTTTTTTCTTATTGGCACAAAAGCGCAATTTAATTTTGAAGCTAAAATTCCACCTACAATAAAACCGCGCGATTCAATTCCTGCAACAACTTCAATATTTTTGTTTTTATATCTTTCATAAAGAATTTCAATTGATTTTTGCATTGCGTCCTGGTTATTAAACAAAGTTGTAATGTCCCTGAAAATCACACCTTGCTTTGGCCAGTTTGGAATTGCAGTAATTGAATTTTTAATAATCTCAGTTGATTGCTTAAATTTCTCTTCGTCTGAAAAACTTTCAATTGTTTTAATTAAAACCTGCTTAACTTTTTCAACATTTGATTCAAAAACCTTTTTTATTGCATTCCACGAAACTGGTTCTTCGTCTTGTTTCCAGCAATCATAATCAGTTGACATTGCGATTGTTGCGTAAGGAATTTCTGCCTCGTTTGCTAAAATAACTTCTGGTGCAATTGACATATTTATTACATCAGCACCCCACTGTCTGAACAAATTTGATTCTGCAATTGTCGAAAATCTTGGCCCTTCAATTGTTACAACAGTTGCTTTTTCATGAAAATGAAAATCCAATTTCTTACAAACTAAAATTAATTTTTTCCTTAATTTTTCTGAAAAAGCTTTTGCCATTGGCGTATGAACAGGACCAAATTCAAATTTTTCATAAAAAGATATTTTCCTGTTTTTTGTAAAATCTATAAACTGGTCAAGAATTACAAAATCTCCTCGCTGAATTTCTTGTTTCAAAGAACCAACTGCAGTTGTTGAAATTATCGCCTTACAACCTTCTTGTTTTAAAGCGTAAATATTTGCACGATTATTAACTTGTGTTGGAGGAATCTCGTGCTTTTTTCCGTGCCGCGCCAAAATCACAACCTCAATATTTTTTATTTTCCCAATTGTTAATGTAGAAGATGGTTTACCGAACAGAGTTTCAACTTCTTTCTCATGAAAATTTTCTAAAAGTTTTGGGTTATCTAAACCTGAACCCCCTATAATGCCAATTTTCATCTCTAAAAAAAACTCAAAGAATTTAAAAGGATTTTTGTGCTAGAATGTTATATAAAATGAAAAAACCAACTAAGACAATTTCAGGAATTACGCCTGTTGCTGTGATGTTGCCGCCGAAAAAATGTGCGCACGGCGCTTGCGTTTATTGCCCATCGCTAAATGTTCCGCAAAGTTACACGCCAAAATCACCTGCAGTTATGCGAGCGATAAATTTAAACTATGATCCCTATGAACAAGTCAAAACAAGAATTAAATCTTTTGAAGCAATGAAACATCCAACTGACAAAATTGAATTAATTATTATGGGCGGAACATTTTTACAATATCCGATAAAATTTCAAGAAGAGTTTGTAAAAAAATGTTACGACGCGATGAATAATTCTAAAAGCAAAAATTTAGAAATTGCCAAGAAAAAAAATCAAAAAGCAAAACATCGTTGTGTTGCACTTTGTATTGAGACGCGCCCAGATGTTTGCGAAGAAAAACACATTAAATTGATGAGAAAATACGGAGCTACTCGAGTTGAATTAGGTGTTCAGATTCTTGATAATAAAATTTACAAAAAAATTAATCGCGGTCACACTGTGCAAGATGTTATTGACGCGACAAGAAGATTAAGAAATTATGGATTTAAAATTGGTTATCACATAATGCCTGGATTACCGGGCTCAAATCCTAAAAAAGATTTAGAATTTTTTAAAAAATTATTCTCTGATGAAAAATTCAAGCCAGATCAACTGAAAATTTATCCATGTCAAGTAATGCCTGGAAGTGAATTAGAAAATTGGTATTGGGAAGAAAAATACAAACCTTACACAAAAAAACAAATTAAAGATTTACTTATTAAAATGTTGAAACTTGTTCCGCGATACTGCCGTGTAATGAGAATAATGAGAGAAATTCCTCCAGAATATATTGTTGCAGGCACAATTAATATTGATTTGCGAAAAGATATTGAGAAAATTTTCCGACAAGAAAATGCAAAGTTAAAAGAAATTCGTTATCGGGAAATTGGTTTTGCTTTAAGAGAAAATAAACAAGTAAATTATAGTCTAAAATTAAAAACCACAAAATATAAGGCTGCGTGTGGTGAAGAATATTTCTTAGAAATTATAAACAGCGACGATATTTTATTTGGTTTATGCAGGTTGAGAATTTTTAATGATAAATTAAAAAAATCCTTGCAGTTACCATCTAATCCAACTTCCCAACAAATTCAATTTATTAACAACCAAAAAATATCTGGGCGTCAGCGAACTAAGTTTGAGCGAGCGAAGCGAGCAATTATCCGTGAACTTCATGTTTATGGTCCTGCGATTGAAATCGGAAAAAAAGGAAAAATTTCTCAGCATAGAGGTTTAGGAAAATTATTGATGTCTGAAGCAGAAAAAATCGCACAAAAAAATAATTGCAAGAAAATTTTTGTTATCAGCGGCGTCGGCGTCAGAAATTATTATAAAAAATTAAAATATAACTTAGAAAAAACCTGGACAGAGTTTATGGTGAAGAATTTATAAACTTTAATTTATTTTTATTTCTGGTGAGATGGTTTTAAAATATTTTTTTGCAGGAGTTGTAGTTAAGCTGCTTACTGGTTTTGATGACACTTTAACTCAGATTCCTTTGATAAATTATTTAACTAAAACAAAAAAAGGGAAAATTAGTTTTGGAATTGGGATTTTCTTGGCAATTTGTCTCGCAGTTATTGTCGCGGTTTTTTTCTCATCTTTGATTAAAAATATTCCAAACTATCGGTATGTTGTCGGGGGGTTAATTTTTGCACTTGCCTTTATAATTTATTTTAATATTTTCCGGAAAAATAAAATTAAAAAAACTGAAGGAAAATTGAAAAAAATCCAGAAAGCCAAATCAATTTCACATAAAAGATTTTTAAAATTAATTATAATAGGATTTATTGCAGCTTTTGCAACTTTATTAGACGATATAATTGCTTTTTCTTCTTTGTTGCTTGGCCAGGGCACTGAAAAAATTATTGGTATCAGTGGAATTTTATCTGCAGGAATTTTGGAAATTCTCGCAATTGTTTATTTTTCAAGAAAATTAGCAAAAATTAAATTTAGAAAAGAAATCACTTCTGTTGGGCTTTTGATCTTAGGATTTTTAGTTATTAAGGGAGTTATTTAATTTACGTATAATTTTATATCCCATATTTATTTAAAAAATTCAGGTGAAGTAAGTTTGATATATTAAAATAAAAATTAAAAGTTTTTAAATTAAGCAATCTTAGAATAAAAATGTCGCAGTACTATTTTAAACATAAGAATCCTCCCTTGAATGAAGAAGAAATTAAGCAAAAATATAAGGAGATTAAAGAAGAATTGCAAGAAGTTTTTAAATGGAAAGAAGAAGAAGAGTTTAAACTTAAAGATCCTAAAAGTTCTCCTCAAAAAAAAAGTGCAGCTAAAAGGGCGTTAAAAAAGGTTGCAAAAAGAATAGATACAGTTCAAGGGCAAATAATTTATTGGAAGTTTCGAGTAAAAGGCGAAAGCCATTTCAGGGCAAATTTGGAAAAAAATGAATATTGGGCAAGTTGCCGAGAAAATAATGAGAAGCTTAAAAGTTTATGAAAATTATAGTTAAACGCCCCGACCGAGATTCGAACTCGGGTCACTGCCTTGAAAGGGCAGCATTCTTGGCCTCTGAACTATCGGGGCATAAATACAACCACAGTTTTCTTTATCAAACTTTCCTTTAAAGTTGGATCACGTCTGATTAAACTAAATATTTAATTCAGTTTTTAAAGCTAATGTTTAAGCAAATAAATAATTTCAATATTCTATTATAGCAAACTTTAAAAAAGATTTTTTGTTTTATGTTTAGAGGTTAAAATGGAAGAAGAAACACAAGAAACTTCGAATGAAGGTGAATCTGAAGAAACAGCGACAGAAGATACTTCTGAAACAGAGTCAACTGAAGAAAACCAGGAGCCTCAGGCGCCTGTTGATGACTCAGAAGAAACAGAAGAAGAGAAACCTGCTGAAGAATCTGAAGAAGAAACTTCAGAAGCAGAAGAATCTGAATCAACTGATGAATCTTCAGAATAAATAATTTAAATTAATTTATTTTTCTTTTTTTTATTTTTTATTTTTGAGTCCATATCAATGACAATTAAATTCATCAACAACTTTATATAATAATTTCATTTAATTTAATCATGGCGTGGAAAATTTTGAGTTTTGTTTTTATTGTCATCGTGATAGTGTTATTAGTTGTTTATTGGTTTGTGCCTTTTCAAAATATTGAGTTTATTGGATTTTCAGAACCAAATAATAATTTCACTTTATACGGGGAAACAAATATGCAATTTTACGAGAATATGAGATACCCTAGTTCAGAAATTTCTTATAGAATTTATGATTGTCCGTTAATGAAAAAAAATAATATGGAGCGCGCATTTGAAATTCTCGAAAAAAAGACAATTTTAAATTTTTATGATGTTTTATCTGAAGAAGAAATTTCAATTACTTGCGATAGTAAAAATAAATTTCAAGAAGGTTTGTTTATTGCAGGTGAAGGCGGACCAACAAACATAACTAAAACAGATTTATTTAATGTAATTTTGAAGGGTAAAGTTCTTTTAATTAGAGATTCAAATTGTCCAGAACCAAATGTAGCTATTCACGAACTTTTACATGCTTTGGGTTTTGCACATTCAGAAAATAAAAATAATATTATGTATCATATTACAAATTGCGACCAGGAAATTGGACAAGATACAATAGATTTATTAAATGAAATTTATTCTGTGGAAAATTTACCAGATTTAAACTTTGTGAATATAACTGCAGTAATGAATGGAAAATATCTTAACACAAATATTAGTGTAAAAAATAATGGATTAAAAATTTCAGAAAAATCAACAATTTTAATTTACTCTGGAGAAAAACTTGTGCATGAATTTGATTTAGAAAAAATCGATATTGGTCACGGAAGAAAAATTTATCTTGAAAATATTTGGGTTTCTAAAATTAGTACAGGAAAATTAAAATTCATTATCGACGCTAATTTCCCTGAATTAAACAAAGAAAATAATCAAGTAATATTAAAAATAAAAGAAAAATAAATTAGTCGTCGAGAAATTCTAGGTCAGAAGAGAGTTCATCATCCTCGACATCCTCAAAGAGCGGATCAGTTTCATCCATCTTTACCTCATTTTTACAAGATGTTCTTGTTGTTCTTTTAAGAAAAAAACTATTTTTAAATATTTCTATTACAAAAGCAATATTTATAAATATAGATTTCATTAAATTATGATGATTGGGATTTTTTTAGAAGAGATGATAAATGTCGGGGATGCTGCGATTGGCGGAGGGGTTTTAACAGCAATTATTGCAGTAGGATTTCTCGCAGTATTTTTATTTTCTGCTTCAGTTTATGTTTATTTTGCTTTGGCTTGGATGACTATTGCAAAAAAATTAAATTATAAATATCCTTGGCTTGCATGGGTTCCTTTTGCAAATATTGCTTTAATTTTACAATTAGGAGAATTTCATTGGGCCTGGGTTTTTTTAATCGCCCCATTAGTTATTGGAGCTCCTTTAATGTTAATTGTTATTGGGATCCCCTTATTTTTTATGGGGATTTTTACATCACTTGCATTATTTGTATTAACAACAATTGCAACTTGGAGGATTTTTGAGAAATTAAATTACTCTGGATGGCTTGCACTTATTCCTGTAGCAATGATTGTTCCTTATGTTAATTTTGTCGCACTTGTGGGATATGTAATTGTAATCGGGTTTGTAGCATGGGGAAAAGAAAATAGCATAACACAAATAAAAAAAATTCCTGTTAAAAAAGTTTCTAGGAGAAGGAAGTAATTCTATTAGATGTTTTAGTAGATAAATATTTATTAATCAAGATTTCAAAATATCTTTATGAGAGAGGGGGCTGTTGCCGCAATAATTAATTTTAGAGGAAAGATTCTACTAGGCAGAAAACGTTCTGATTCTAAAAAAGTTTTAGCTGGGAAATGGCATCTTCCTGGAGGAAATGTGGGACTTGGAGAATCTGACGAAGTAACTTTAATTAGAGAAATGAGAGAAGAATTAGGAATACTAATTAAGGTTAATAGGTATATTGCTTCTTCTATAACTCCTACGAGTGGGAAGGAACTTCGGTGGTATGAATGTTTTTGTTTTACAGATAGGATTTCTCTTGGCGATGATTTAGAAGATGCGAAATTTGTTCAGAGAAATGAAGTTCTTGGAACTTGTGGAGAGGAAGTTTATTCACGTTGGCCAGAAGAAGTCCATAAATATTTTAGATAAATTTATTAACAGAAAATTTTTATTTTAAATAGGGTGTGTAGTACACTGGTAGTACATGCGGCTCCAGCGAATAGTTTGATTAATAACAAGCAAATTCGAGAGATCCCGCAGGAAGGGGGTTCGATTCCCTCCACACCCATTTTAATCTTGAAAAGTGCGAACATTTAAAAACTTTAATCTGTTTTATGTCTTATGGAAAAGAGGAATATAAATTTGTTATTTGTCATCGTAGCAATTGTAGCAATTGTTGCTGTGGGTTTTGCGCTGAATTCTTTTAGCAATTCTACAACCGGACAAGCAACTTTAACACCTGGTGCAAATTACGGGCCAATTCAAACAACATCAAACAGGGTTGAATGCAATTATTTAACTGAGAATGATGGTTGGGACGTAACTGTTAAAGGTGAAATAAAGTTTTACGATAAGGTTGCAGGAATTTCAAGAACTTTAGCAGATCATTGCGAGAGTCCAAGAACTGTTGTCGAATATCACTGCACAACAAATTACAAACAAGAGAGAGTTGTAAATTGCCCAACAGGAATGCGATGTTCAGACGGCGCTTGCATTTAATTTTTAAATTTATTTTGTCTAGAGATAGTTAGATAAACTAATATATCAAATTGCTTCATATTTTAGATAGCACTTTTTGATATATGTTTTTTCATTTTATAAATATTAATGCTAATCCTCCAGCAATAAGAATTATTCCAACTATCCTAAAGATTACTATCAAATTCTTCTCAGTATAAAGCCATTGATAAAATTTAGCAGAACCCTTTCCAATATTTTTGTTATTAAAAAAGAAAAGTATTCCTAAGCCTAATAAAACAATTCCTGCTATTAATTTTGAGATTTCCATTGTTTCAATCTCCCTAAAAAATTTATAAAAAATAATATTGTTGAGGTTAGAAAGATTATTCCCCCGATTATATCTCCTTTATAAAAATAATTAATACTCGGAAGTAAAAATGCAATAGTAGAGATTAACCAAGGATAAGGGCCTGCAATCCAAGATTGTTTTTTGTTTTTCATTTTAATATAAAGACTTCTTCAATGTATCTAAGTTTTAATGCTTTTTTAATTTTATGAGCCAACTCTAAAGAAGGATTATATCGTCCTTGTTCTAATGAATTTATTGTCTGTCTTGTCACCCCTACTTTATTTGCTAATTCTTCTTGAGTTATTTTTAATTTTTTTCTAAATTCTTTAATTTTTGCTTTCATATTAATAATATCTTAATAATATTTTATAAGAAATTAAATAAATTAAAATAATCCCGCAAATAAAATAGCTCATAAAATAAGAATAAGAAATAGTTATTTCTTTAATTCCATCCACAACCATAATAATAAATGCTGTTAAAATTATTGCAATAAATGTTATTCTTGCCGCTTTTGTAGCTATAAATTGCATTCTTTCATCAACTATTCTTTTTTTATTTGAGATAAGCTGTAATGTGATTATAGCTAACATAATAAAACCAACATAAATAAGCCACGTTCCAACTGATGAAAATCCTAAGAACTCATTCCCAATATTATAATGAAGAGTTAATAATCCTGTCATTATTAATATAACTGCAAAACCATATCTCCATGCGATTTGCGTTTTATTTCTAGCTATCATAAGATGTAATATATTTTTGACTATTTAAATGTTTCGTTTTTGTAAAAAATATGTTACATTGAGTTTTTGGACCATTTATTATTAATCTTTTAAATCAGCTATTTCTGATTCTGCCTTCTCAAGAACAAACTCGGCTTCTTTAAATTCTTTTTCTGGTTTTTTTGATTTCTTAGCTTGTTCCATAACAATATCTTCAGCCAATTTAATATGTTCTTCTGCAAGTTCAATGTCTTCGTTTGTCATCTTTCTTTTTTGTTTAGTTTAATATGGTCTAGGGAGGAATCGAACCTCCGCCATTCCAGTGTAAACTAATATCTAATAAAAGTTATTTTTTAAAATTTTTATTTTTAAAATTTTTTAATTTCTCTAATTTCATCTCGCGAAATAGAGCAACCCTTAAATTTCACAGCATAAAGCATTGCATCTAATATGTGCTTGTTTTTTATTTCTGCTAGATTTTTTTTATATAAAACATAAACAAGTTCAGATGACCGAATAAATTTCAAATTTTCAAAGTGTTTTAAATTATCTTTTTTAATTTTAATTTTTGTATGCAATTTTTTCTCAAATATTTTTCTCAAATTTTCTGGTTTTTCTGATAATAATCTTGTGGTTCTCTCATCTACTGCAAGTACATTTTCTATTTTTTTATCATCAAGAATTTTTCCAAGAGCAATGCACGATGTCTCACCAGAATCAATTAAATGAATTGATCTTTCAGAAGTATAAAAAGTTTCATTTGCAATTTTAATTAAAGAATCAGTTTTTTTGGTTATTTGTTTTTCAGAAATATTAATTGATTGCGGCATTTCTAAAATTTTTTTATCTAATAATTTTTGGATTTTTAATGCTTCAAATTCAAATCTTTTTATTGTTAGTGGTTTGTCAATTATTTCATGTTTAACTTCTTTAGTTATAATAAATTTCCCTTTGAAAATTGATTTAAGTTTTTTTAATTCTTCCCACATGCCATTCATTGCAAAACTTATTAATGTGCTTGAATCAAAAATTATGGCTTTCATTTAAAAATTTCCATAGCAAGTTTAATTCGTGATTTTGTGGTGATTGTTTTTTCTAATTTTGATTCAGAAGTTTCTTGTTTTGAGCCAGAGTAATTTGCAAGTTCCCAGACAGTTATGCCGAGCAAGCTCGCTGTTCTTTCCTGCGACAAACCATGTTCATAAATTTTTGACGCCTTGTTTATAGAAGCTTTTCTCAAAACATCTTCGATATAAATTTTAAATTTTTCTGAAACCTTATCTAAATTTTTTCTTAATTGTTGCAAACTGTTTTTCAATTTTGCCTGGTCTTTTTTTTCTAAGCCAATAATAATACCTTTTATTGAAAAAATAATTTCATCACATAATTTTTCACACTTTGTTTGATTTCCATCATACCCTCTTTCAATTAATTTGCTAATTGTGTAAATAAGCACAGCAATTGCAATATTATCAGGATCCTGAGTTATTGAAGCTGTATGAATTGTCTGGTCACTTATTTCTTTTAACTTTACAACATCTTTATTTTTTATAGAAATTTCAGCTTGTTTCAAAATTCTAATAATATTTTCAGCCTCTTGCATATTTGTTTAAATTAAACCAGGTTAATAAATGTTAACTTTTTATAATGTGAAATTCTTATTATTTCATGAAAAAAGTTTTAATTGACACGAATTTTATTTTATCGTGTGTGAAAAAGAAAATTGATTTTCTCAAACAGCTAGAACTTGAAGGTTTTGAAATTTTAATTCCAAAACAAGTTTTTGAAGAATTAGAAAAGATAATTAACTCTAAAAAGAGATTAAAACAAAAAGAAGCCGCACAAATTGGAATTTTAATATTAGAAAAAAACAAAAAAAAATCTAAAAAAATTGATTTAAAGGAAAATTATGTGGACAAAGGAATTAGAAAATATATTAGAAAAAATCCAGAAATTTTTGTTGCAACCTTAGATAAAGAATTAAAGAAAAAATTTAAAGAAAAGACAATTATTATCAGAGGAAAAAAGTTGGAAATTGTTTAGTCGCAAGTTTTTTAAACCGATTTTTATTCTAATTTTCAGAATGTTCTATATAACTGAAGTTGAAGATCACGTGAGAGTTGAGCCAAAATTATTTGGTTTGCCTACTTCTGAAGCTGTGGATAAACAGCTTCGGGAAACATACGCAGATTATTATGATAAGCAAATGGGAAAAAGCATAGCAGTTGTAGATGTTCTAGATGTTGGCGAAGGAGTTTTAATTCCTGGCGACGGAGCAGCTTACTATAAATCAAAATTCAAATTATTAACATGGAAACCAGAGCTACAAGAATTAGTTTATGGGGTTGTTTCAGAAATTACAACTTTCGGCGCATTTGTTGATTTAGGGGTTATTAGAGGAATGGTTCATATTTCACAGACAATGGAAGATTATGTCTCCTTCAGCAAGGCAAATTCTTTATTAGGAAAATCAACAAAAAGAAGTTTGAAAAAAGGAGATCTTGTTTTATCAAAAATTGTTGCTATCAGCCATAAGGGAAGTGAAGTTAAAATTGGTTTGACAATGCGGCAACCAGGTTTAGGAAAATTAGATTGGATTAAAGAAGATAAAAAGAAAAAAGAAATTCAAGCAAAAAAATTAGCAAAAGCAGAAGAAAAATCTGCAAAATCAAAAACAAGTAAAGGAAGGAAAAAATAAAATGAGATTTTCATCAAGGTGCTGGAAAAAATCGCCCTTCAGTGTAGAGTGGAAAATCGAAAAAAATCTGGAGGTTGTTTTCAATGACAAAACAAAAAGCATGTAAAATTTGCAAAACAATTTACGAAGGAAGCAAATGTCCTAAATGTGATTCTAAAGAATTTACTGAAGGTTTTAAAGGAAGAATAATTGTTCTAGATCATGAAAAGTCAGAAATCGCGCAAAAATTAAATATTAAAGATAAAGGAAATTTCGCAATTAAAACAAAATGAATTTAAAAATTCTACAAGACAAAGATAATAAATTATTTAATAGAAAAGAAGTTAAGGGTTTAGTTGAAGCAGATTCAAATCCAAAAAAACAAGAAGCTGAAAAAATAATTTCTGAAACATTTTCCAAGCCAGTTGAAAACATTGCACTTAAAAAAATTCAAGGAAAATTCGGCAGAAAAACTTTTTTAATTAGTGCAAATGTTTATGATTCTCCTGAAGATAAAAATAAAACAGAACCAAAAAAGAAAATTAAAAAACAGAAAAAATAAAATGGCAAAACAAAAAAAATCAAAGAAAAAAGGAAAAAAACCGCACAAGAATAAACCAACTAGTAAGAAATATTCTAAATATCAAATTGAAGGCGACAAAATTAAACCCCAAGCAACATGTCCTCGTTGCGGCCCAGGAGTTTTTTTAATGAAATCTTCTGGAAGAATTTACTGCGGCAAATGCCATTATTCAGAATTTGAAACTAAGAAATAATTTTATATATCTTTTATTCATCTTTATTTAATGCCAATAATTTTAGGAATTGAATCAACAGCTCACACTTTTGGTGTTGGAATTGTTAAGAATGGAAAGATTCTAGCAAATATTAAAGACACTTATACAACAGAAAAAGGTGGAATAATTCCTGTTGAAGCAGCGCATCACCATGACAAAGTAAAATTTGAAATTTATAAAAAAGCTCTTGAGCAGGCAAATATCAGCGACGATAAAATTGATGCGATTGCATTTTCTCAAGGTCCAGGTTTAGCGCCGTGTTTAAAACGCGGAAGAGATTTTGCAGTTGAAATCTCTAAAAAATTAAATCTGCCTGTTGTTCCAGTAAATCATTGCATAGCACATTTAGAAATTGGGAAACTTACTGGCGCTAAAAATCCTGTAATGTTATATGTTTCTGGTGCAAACACACAAGTCATCGCTTATGAAGCTGGGAAATATCGTGTTTTTGGCGAGACCTTAGATATTGGTGTGGGAAATTTTATTGACAATTTCGCGCGCTTTATTGGGGTTGGTTTTCCAGGTGGGCCAAAAATTCAAGAACTCGCATCAAAAGGAAAAAATTATATTGAACTTCCATACAAGGTAAAAGGAATGGACATAGCATTATCAGGAATTTTAACAAATCTAAAACAAAAGTTTGAAAAAAAGAATTTTCTAATAGAAGACCTAGCATATTCTTTACAAGAAACTGTTTTTGCAATGTTAGTTGAAACAGCTGAAAGAGCAATGGCGCATACTGGGAAAGATGAATTACTTTTAGGGGGCGGGGTTGCTTGCAATTCACGACTTCAAGAAATGTGTAAGATTATGTGCAAGGAACGAGGAGCAAAATTCTTTTGTCCAGAAAAATTTTTACTTGTTGACAACGCAGCAATGATAGCTTTTCTCGGAGAAATAATGTTTAAAAAAAATATTTTTGTGAAACGAAAAAAAGTTGAAGAATTAGATTTCAAACCACGTCAAAGAACTGACGATGTAATTGTGAGGTGGAAATAAATTCCCATCCAAAACTTTATAAACCAAAATTTTCTTGGTAAGTTATCCAATGAGCGAAGAAGCGAGGATGTTTCTTTGTTCTAAATATAAAATGATAGATATTTATACAATTGTTGAAAAAGCGCGGAAGTCAGGCAAAATTGAAAAAGGCACAAACGAAGTTACAAAAGCAATTGAGCGAGAAACAGCGAAGTTAGTTGTTTATGCAACTGATGTTGAGCCAAAAGAAATTGTCCAGCACATTCCATTATTATGCAAAGAAAAAAATATTAAATGTGTTGAAGTAGACAGCAAGAAAAAATTAGGAATTTCAGCAGGTCTGCCAGTTTCAACTTCAAGTGTCGCAATAATTGAATCAGGCGACACTGAAAAAGATATTAATTCTTTAAAATAATTTTAAAATGAAAACTCAAAAAGTTCAGCAGAAAAAACAAACAGGAACTAAAGGAAGTGATAAATTAATTTCAGGGGAAGCAGTCCCAGCTGTTGTGCGGGAAATTATTGGTCGGACTGGTTTTAGAGGGGAAATCACGCAAGTAAAATGTCTTGTTCAAGAAGGAAGAGATAAAGGAAGATCAATGCGGAGAAATGTGAAGGGGCCTGTAAAAATTGGAGATGTTTTAATTTTAAGAGAAACTGAAATTGAAGCTCGAAGAATCAAATCAACAAAAGTCACAAAAGGAGCTTATAGTTAAAATGAATTTGGGAATAGTGGAAGAAATTTTAGCAGCAAGAATGATTGAGAACGTGGTCGTAGATGTTGGTAGAAGGGGGATAAGAGAAACTCTTCAAATTTTAGAGGCAAGGCATGGAAGAATTCTAGCATATAAGCATCTTAAAGGAAATCAATATTGCGTTTATTTTTCAGGAGAAATTCAAAATGCCTAAATGTTCATTTTGCAAAAAAAATTATGATGTTCACAAAGGCGTAACTGTTGTGATGAATGACGGAACAGTAAATTATTTTTGTTCTTCAAAGTGCAGAAAAAACAAAAAACTCGGTCGAAGCTCTGAAAAAGTTAAGTGGGTGAAAAAGAAAAAAGTTGAGAAAAATAAAAATAAAATTTAAATGCAAGTTCAAATATATTCTCCCTCTAAACTTTATAACGAATTTTTTGCAAACATTTTCGCAGAATTAGAGATACTTGGAAAATATAATCCACTTTTTTTTGAAAGATGTATTTGCAGCACTAACAAATTAGAAGCATGCGATATTGTTATTGGGCATCCCGAAGGAGATCAGGAATCTTCTTGTTGGCAAAAAGTAAGGTATTTAACAAAAAAATCACCTGAAATATTTTTTTATTTATTTGTAGGGGGAAACCCCCTTAAAGAGAGATATTTTACAGGTTTAAGAAATGTAAGGGTAATTGGTATGAGGGATCAGAAAAAATTTGTTGAAAATCCTACAGAATTTTTAAAATCCCATAAAAACCTCTAAACCAATTTTACCGACGATAAAATCACAAAAAGGTTTATAAACCAAACTAATTTTATTATAATATAAAGGATTTTCTATCCTGAAAAATATTCAAGTAAAATATCTTTTAGTGAAAAATGTCTGCAAAATCAGATTATACAGCTGAATCAATAAAAGTTTTAGAAGGCCTTGAAGGTGTTCGGAAACGTCCTGCAATGTATATTGGCTCAACAGGAAAAGAAGGTTTACACCATTTAGTTTACGAAGCAGTTGATAATGCAGTTGACGAAGCACTCGCAGGTTTTTGCAAAAAAATTCAAATTACTTTAAAAAAAGATGGTTCTGCTGTAATCGAAGATGATGGTAGAGGAATTCCTGTAGACATTCATCCAAAATTAAAAATCCCTGCTGTTCAAGTAGCTTTAACAAAATTACATGCAGGCGGAAAATTTGATAAAAAGTCCTACGTAATTTCAGGTGGTTTGCATGGGGTAGGAATTTCATGCGTGAACGCACTTTCAAGAAAATTAATTGTAGAAATAAAACGTGGCGGGAAAATTTATCAACAAGAATATTCAAAAGGAAGTGCAAAAACAAAGTTAAAAATAATTGGAAAATCAAATTTAGAAAATTCTGGAACGAAAATAATTTTTTGGCCAGATGAACAGATTTTTTCAGAACTAAATTTTGATTATAAAATTCTAGAAAATCGATTTAGAGAAATTGCTTTTTTAAACGCAGGTCTAAAAATATTTTTAATTGACGAGAATAAAGACAAAAAAGAAGAGTTTCATTATGCAGGGGGATTGATGGAGTTTGTAAAATGGATTAACAAATCAAAAGAAGTTTTGCACAAGCCAATTTATTTTAAAAGAGAAGCAGATAATACTGTTTTGGAAATTGCGCTCCAATATAATTCATCTTATAAGGAAAATATTTTTGGTTTTGTAAATACTATAAATACTGTTGAAGGCGGAACTCATGTTTCAGGTTTTAAAACCGCGTTAACAAGGGTTATTAATGATTATGCAAAGAAAAAAAATCTTTTGAAAAATAATCCCCTTCTTGGCGACGATGTTAGAGAAGGAATTACAGCAATAATTAATTTGAAAATGTCTCAACCACAATTTGAAGGCCAGACAAAAACAAAATTAGGAAATTCTGAAATTAAAGGTTTTGTTGATTCGATTGTGACAACTGCGCTAGCAGAATTTTTTGAGGAAAATCCATCTATTGCAAGAAAAATAACTTCTAAATCTCTTGATTCAGCTAAGGCGAGATTGGCTGCAAAAAAAGCTAAAGATCTTGTAAGAAGAAAAAATGCCTTTTCACTTGGGGGACTACCAGGAAAATTAGCAGATTGTTCTAAGAAAAAGTCAGATGATACTGAACTTTATATTGTTGAAGGTGAAAGTGCTGGGGGCAGTGCCAAGCAAGCACGTAATAAAGAGATGCAAGCAATTTTGCCTTTACGCGGAAAAATTTTAAATGTTGAAAAATCAAATCCTGCACGAGCACTGTCATCAGAAGAAATTGCAAATTTAATCACAGCAATAGGAACAGGAGTTGGCGAGAGTTTTGATTTAAAAAAATTAAGATATTCAAAAATAGTAATCATGACAGATGCAGATGTCGACGGTGAACATATTAAAACTCTTTTACTAACATTCTTTTTTAGATTCATGCCGCAATTAATTGAAAATGGAAATATTTATGTTGCTCTTCCACCGTTATATAGAATTAGAAAAAGAAAAGATCATTATGTTTATTCTGATGAAGAATTAAAAAAATTATTAGAAAAAATAGGAACAAGCCAAGGAAATGTTACACGGTTTAAGGGTTTAGGAGAAATGTCTTCGCAGCAGCTTTGGGAAACCACAATGAATCCAAAAACCAGAAAAATAAAAAAAATTTATATTGAAGATGCTGTTGAAGCAGACGCAACTTTCACAATGCTGATGGGCGACGATGTTCAAGGACGAAAAGAATTCATTGCAGAAAACGCAAAAGAAGCTGAACTTGATGTTTAAGATGAATGAGAAAATAATTAAAATTTGGGAAGGGGAATTTGCCGTTGTAAAATCAAAGAAATTTTATGAAAGTGCTTTTGCAAATATAAAAGATAAAAAAGAATTAACAGTAATAATAAAAGAAAATCAAATCAATAAAGAAGATATAATCAAAATTGAAAAGGGATGGAAAATTATCACTTTCAATAAAATTTTAGATTTTTCATTAACAGGATTTATTTCAAAAATATCTTCTGCTTTAGCAGAAGCAAACATTAGTATTTTTGTTGTTTCCTCTTATTCAACAGACCATATTTTAGTTAAGGAAAAAAATTTGGATAATGTCTTAAAGATATTGAAAAATTTGGAGTTAAAAATTTAAAATGCCGAAAAAATCAAAAATCTCAACACCTGAATGGATTTTAGAAGGATACAATTCTCTATCTGAATATGCAAAAGCAAAAAGCAAAAAACCTCAGAAAAAAAATTCAAGCAGGATTTTTAAGATTAAGCAATGCCCGGAATGTAAAAGCGACGACGTGAAAATTGTTTTAAGTGGAAAAGATTCTGAGCAAGGCGGAGGAAAAGAATGGAAATGCAACAAATGTAGTTGGACTGGAGAAAATATTCAAGAAAAAGAATTAACAGAAGATGAATTTATGAAATATTTAGATGACAAAGGTGAAGGAGTTGCTTGATTTTTTAAGATGAAATATGAATATGCTCATGATATTCAATTTAGAGCTGAAGAGATTTCAAAAATTTTATTTCCCTATATTAAAATAGGATATTTCAAGTGTTTTAGATCTTATGGAACTTCATCGCGTCACACAATTGCGCGGTGCCATGCACTTGGAAAATTAATGCAAAAAGCCTTGAAGATTCCTGCATTTTATGTTTTAGAATTTTTAGTTGAAAGATTTGAAAAACTTTCTGAAGAAGAACAAATTAAAACAATTATTCATGAATTAATGCACATTCCAAAATGTTTTGGTGGAGGTTTTAAACATCATGATTTTGTTACAGAAAAAAATGTAAATAAGATGTATGAATGTTATAAAAATTACAAAAGATGAAAATTCAAATTAATTTTAAAAATAAAAAACTTTTATTAGATGTTAAGATTTGTAAAAGTATTTTTCAAAAAATTAAAGGGCTTATGTTTTGTCGTCGAGAAACTGCGAAACCCCTCTTATTTAAATTTAAAAGACCAACCCCTATGAAAATTCATTCTTTTTTCTGCCCAAAATTTTTAGCAGTTTGGTTAGATCAAAAAAATAAAATTATTGAGGCTAAAATAATTAAACCATTTACCTTATCAGTTAAACCAAAAAAAGAATTTTCAAAATTAATAGAAATTCCTTTGAGTAGAAATTATTACTCTAAAGTTAAATTTATCGTCGGAGAAAAGTTTAAAAACAAAAAAGTTTTCTAGTTATTATAAAAAAGGAGGTTGAAATGGGAAAAATACTTGTAAAGAATGCTATAAAGAGAAAATCTGGTTATCTTTATTATGTAGATGGTAAGGGAAATGTTTGTGAAGCGAAAATGGCTCGTGGCGGCAAAAAGAAAAAAAAGAAAGTAGTTAAAAAGAAACCAAAGAAAAAAGCAGTTAAGAAAAAGAAAAAACGATAATCTTTATTTTTTAATATTTTTTATTTTTATGCTGGGTATTGTGAGTTCCTTCTTTTTTAGTTTTTTATTCTTATTAATTGTTTTATTTTTATTAAATAATTCTTTATAATTGTAACTTCAGAAAGTTCATAATTATAGCGAGGGTGGGATTTGAACCACACGACCTCCGGGTTATGGGCCCGACGAGCACTCCAGACTGCTCCACCTCGCTCTGAAAAATTCAGATTACCTAAATTTATAAAGGTTATGAATTTAAATTTTTTATGTTAACACTCGGAATTGATGATGCTGGAAGAGGACCTGTAATTGGCCCGATGATTTTAGCAGGGTGTTTAATTGACAAAAAAGAAGAATCTGAATTAAGAAAATTAGGTGTTAAAGATAGTAAACAATTGACTCCTAAACGAAGAGAATTTCTAGCAAAAATAATTAAAGAAAAATCAGAAACATTCGAGATAATTAGGATTTCTCCTTCAGTAATTGATGAAAAAAATGCTAAGGGAATTAAGTTAAATGAACTTGAAGCATTCGCATGTGCAAAAATAATCAACAAAATTAATAAAGGTTACAAAAAAATAAAAGTTATTTTAGATTGTCCTTCCCCAACAATTTCAAAATGGCAAGATTTTTTAAAAACAAAAATAAAAGATCTTTCAACATTAGAAGTTGTTTCCGAGCACAAAGCAGATCAAAATCATATTGCTGTTTCTGCAGCATCTATTTTAGCAAAATCAACACGAGAAAAAGAAATGGATAAATTAAAAGAAAAATATGGGAATTCAATTGGTTCAGGTTATCCTTCAGATTCTGCAACAATACGATTCATAGAAAAAAATTCACATAAATTCAAGCAAGACGGCATTTTTAGGCAAACATGGGATACTTGGAAAAGAATTTACTCAAAACATAATCAAAGAAGGTTGTTCTGAAGAAGAATGATTATTAATTCTAACAAAAGGAATCCTGTTCTTTCTAGCTTCATCTAATAATAATTGGTCTATTCCTCCCTTATGAGCATGCACAATCATTAGTTTCCCCTTCAAGTTCTTTGCTCTATAAAACATTTCTGTATAATGATGATCTTTATTAAAATCAAAAATTATTGGAGGCATCTCAATACAATGATCTCCTTTAACAATACAGACATTTCTTAGAACTTCGATCTGGCGTTTCCCATTAATAACTAAATCTGTTTTACATTTCACTACTTCTAATCCAAGCCTATAAGTTCTTTCATGATCAGTCCCCCAACCTTCGTACATAATTAGAGATCCTTCAGCCATTTTTTCAAAATAAATTAATCAAGATTATTTAAATATTCTGGTAAAAACATGAAAATATTTTGGTGTTTTCGTAATGTTGATTTGAGAGAACTAATCTTAAAAAGATAAACAAGGGCATTTAAGGAAGTTTTTTTAATAATGTTTAATTAGGATAATTATGAAAATCAAAGACCTTCCAGAACAAAATAGACCTAGAGAAAGGTTTCTAAAATATGGTCCTGAAACACTTAGTGATGCAGAATTATTTGCTATATTTCTAAGAACTGGAACCATAGGAGAAAATGTTACTGACATGTCTAATCGGTTAATAGCAGAATATGGGTTAGATAAATTATTTGATTGTTCATTAAAAGAGTTGCAGAAGATTAAAGGAATTGGTCCTGGAAAGGCTATGCAGATTCTATCCATGTCTGAATTGGGAAAAAGATACAATCAGTTAAAACAATCTAATAATAAGAATATAAAAAAGATATCATGTGCAGAAGATGTTTTTAATCACTTTCATGAAAGACTTAAAGATAAGAAGGAAGAAAATTTTTATATTTTGATGCTCAACACCCAGAATTATATAATCGGAGAGCAATTAATAAGTAAGGGTATTCTTGATGCTTCAATAATTCACCCAAGAGAAATATTTAAACCTGCGATAAAGAATTCAGCTAGTAAGATTATTTTAGTTCATAATCATCCTAGTGGAGATCCAACTCCTAGTGAGGAGGATGATGAAATTACCCGAGAATCGATAAATGTGGGAAATACTATGAGTATAAAAATGTTAGATCATGTGATTATTGGAGTAGGTTCCTATTGGAGTTTTAAAGAAAGTTGATTATCTCCCTTCTTTCAATTCTTCACGGGATTTACTTTCTAAGGTAGCATGTAATTGACTCTTAAAATTCTCCCCTTTAACTAAAACTTTTTCAAAAAATGTATTATAATCTCTAGGATCTAAAAAATGAAATTCATAAATAAATTCTTCATTAAGTTTTTCATTTAATTTCCTAAAATAAGAAATTGCCCCTTCAAGTTTATCTTTATTCTTAATAGTACTATCATCATCAAATTTAATCTCAACTACAATTATTTTATTTCCTTTTTTTATTAAAAAATCTGGATTAAAATTTTTCTGTAGTGAATGAGTACCAGGCCGATGGATATATGGAATTTCATAAAACCCTTGATCAGGTGATTTGATCCAGGCATCAATATATTTAGAATAGTTTCTTACAAATCTCTCTAAAAATTCTCTTTCTGGCCTATAACTAATTAAAGTGATATCTACAGGACATTTATATTCTTTAGGATCCAGATCATCGATAATTCTTGCTTGAATATAGGTTTGATCTGTTAGAGTTGTCTGTTTTGTTTCTTTAATTTCTTTCTTTACTTTATTAATAATCTCTAATTCTTTTTTATCTAAATTTTTTAGATTATCTTTTGAAGTAACTAATCCTCCATTATTCTTAAATGAACTTTCACTTACCATAATGGAATTTATACTAGATGTATTGATTATCTCAACATCTCCATAAATATCTTCAATTTTTGTGAAACCTACAAATTGTCTAAACAATCCATTAAAGGCTAATTTTCCTAATTGTAAATTTTCTTCTGAAACAAAATCTTCTCCAATCAGTTTTAACTCTTTTTTTATTAATCCTCTTATATATTCTTTTGAAACCTTAGAAGTTATATCTGAGCCCTTGCTCATATCAAATAAATAGATATTTGTATAAATTCCATTAGTTGCTTCTTCCACTGAATATTTCTTTACAAGTTTTGAAACATCTGTTTCCCTTAAATATTTTCTATGGGTTTTTACATTAGTATAAGTTTGTTCCCTTGTTTTGTTTGTTGAACTAAACCCTAAAGTTTTAGGTAAGCTTATTTTAGAAACTTTCTTAACTGATTTTTTTGTTTCTATCCTTTTATCAATATTTATCTTATGAAGATCAAAATTATACTTCGATTTTTTTAAAACATTATTTTTAAGGATGCTAGTTATTTCAGCAACTTCCATCACCAATCTATCTATTTTTTGGCTCCAGGCAGTATGATTAAAGATTCTTACTTTAGGTAATATCTCTGAGTTTCTATATTCATCAGGAATTCTTAATCCTCTTCCAAGGACTTGCGAAATTAATAATTTAGAATTAAAAGCTCTAGCTTCGTGAGGGACAATCTGAAAAATATTTGAAACATCCCATCCTTCTGTAAGCATACTTACTGAAACAATCCATTCAACAGGATTGCTAGCACTATCCACCCTTTTAAGTATCTCCCTATTTTCATCATGTCTAGGACTTGAAGTTACTGCTATAACTTTCTTTTCAATTTCTTCATCAGATAATTTAGTATATTTACCTAAAAAAGTCTTAATTTTTTGAGCAATTTTATCTGTTTCTGAGATACTTTTTGTTACTATAATTGTTATATGTTTTTTAGCCTTAGGATAGACTTTTTTTAAATCCTCATGATTATCTAAAATTGCCTTCCATTTCTCTTCTTGAGTTCTGCTTTGATCTTTATCTAAATAATCAATGTCTTTTACAAATCTGTTATTAATAGCATCTCTAATAGAATATCTATATATAACATCATTAAAATACGAATCACCTTTGTAAGGAGTTCCACTTAAATTTAAAATATATTTAAATCCATATCTTTCATCTTCTAAAAATTTTCTCCATTCAAGCATTTTTGTAGATTCTCCAGATCCTTTTGGATTTAGGATATGATGGGCTTCATCATTGACAACAAGGGTTCTAGCACCTTTTCTTTCTAGACTATCATTTATTGAAGAACTAACATGATCATATGTTTTGTGAACATTATCAATACAAATATCCCCCTTCTCAATAGTTTGATCAGAATGTTTTAATCCTGGAACTTTAATCACAGATTTTTTTGGAAGAGCATCTGTTAAAACAGAACTTTCAGTAAAAACACTAAATTTTTTATGTAACTCATATTTGATGGTTTTACTAGGGCACAAAACCAAAACTTGATCAACAATCCCCTCTGCTAATAAAATTCTTGCAACCCCATAAATTACCCAAGATTTCCCAGTTCCAGTAGCAAGATCTATTGTGCAGGATTTTTTGTAAGGGAAGGGTATTTCTTTTAGAAAAGTAGACTTATCGGCAAAACCCTGCATTAACATACTTTTATCATAATTTTCTTCAAATAATTCTTTAGTGTCTTTATATTGATTAGCAATAAAAAATCTTATTGAATTTCTTATAGCTTCTTTTTGGAATTCCCAATCTCCACATAATTCAAAAAGAAAATCTTCATATTTTGAAATATTTAAGTTCTTTACTTTTTCATTAAGATCCAATACAAGATCTTGCGGGTTTAAATTTTTTTTAGTGATTGGCATTTTTATTTCTCAAATTTATCTTTCTTAATCACTTCTCTTTTTTCGTTTCCAAAAATATCTAAATAAATGATCATTAATTTATCTCCAATTTCATCATCAAATTCTACCTTAAATTCATTTTTCTTGATTTCATCCCCAAAATAATATTTATCCATCTGAAATGTTTCGCCGTTGTAATTTAGATCTATCATGACCATTGCTAAGGATTCTGATTTTGGATCTTTAAATTCAACTATTTTTGATCCTAACTGAATTGGTTCAAAATCTTTTATTTCTAAAGTTTTCTTTTTACCCTTTGAAGAATATTCAACCTTCACCCTAGGAGGATAAATAAAATCAAATCCTACTGCATCTATAGTTTGATTAACATCTTCTGCAGTTCTAGGCTGTTCTAATTTAGTAAAGTTCTTTTCTTTAATATAATCAATAATAGAATTAGGGATTCTAAGAATAGTATATTTAACCTTGCCATGAGCAATATAATCCTGATTAAAACCAACAACACCCACTGGAGCTATAATATATAATTCATCTTTAACATCTTTTCCAACAACCTTATGTAATTCATCTTTTACAAATTCTTCTGTCAAATCATTTTCCTTATCAAATATCATCACAGAATGATTATTAAGAGTTCCGTGAAAATTAACCCCATTTATTTTATGATCTCTTTTCTGACATCCAAATAATTCTAAAACAAAATTCTTATATTCTTCTCCTTTCATCTGCTCAAGCATTTTCCCATCATAATAAAGTCCTGCATTGTATAAAACAAATGGTTTTGGTTTAAGGGGATCTCCTTTATTTCCAATCTCTTTTTTAAGGTTCATCATCCTTTTCTCAATAGTATAGATTGCAAGCTTCCCACAATCAGCCATGATCCACTTTCTTCCTAATTTTTCTGCAACAGCTCCAGTAGTCCCAGATCCTGCAAAGCAGTCTAAGACTATGTCTCCTGGGTTGGAGGATGTTAAAATGAATCTATTAATCAAAGACTCAGATTTTTGAGTAGGGTAATCTTGATATTCATTCATCCCCCCAGTTAAAAATCCTACTTCGTTATCAATCCACAAATCTGTTACAGGAATTCCTAAAGATTCATTTAAATAAACTTTCTTTCGATATCCTCCAGTATTAGTTTTATAGAGCCTCCCTTCAGAATCCCATAATTCAAGTTTATTTTTAGAATATATCCATCTTTTTAGTAAACCTTTAAATAAAAAAGGCTTTCCTTTTGCATATCCTCCAGACATTGTATTTGAATAAAGTGGGCCTGTAGTATACTGTCCTTTTCCATCTCCATCATCGTATCTGTAATTTTTTTCAGTAAACTCTTTAGAAGGTTTTATAAACTGGGGATTAAAAAGATATTTCCCCGTTTTTGAATACATTAAAATGGTATTATGCTGAATTGAAAAAGATGTTTTTAATAAATCATTTTTTACAGACACATTTCTCCAAATAATCTCATTAATAAAATTAGATTCTCCAAAGACCTCATCAAGAATAATCTTTATGTAGTGAATTTTTTTAACATCCATATGGAGAAAAATTATTCCATTATCGGACATTAATTCTTTTAATAATATCAGTCTCTTCCTTAAAAACTCAATAAATTTTGCACCAACAATCTTATCTTGATAAGCCTTCTGCTCCTGATTGCCCTTGAAATCTTGTTTTGTAGCAAATGGAGGATCAATATAGACCAACTTAACCCCGTCAGTCCCATCACTATTTTTTAATTTACCCTCATTCTTTAATTTTATCAAATGTTTAAGAGATTGTAAATTATCTCCGAAAATAAGCATGTTTGCCCATTCACTCTCTTTAACATCTCCAAAATGTTTAACTGCTTGAAATGGAACAGACATTGTATCATTTAAGATAACTTCTTTTCTTTCTTTTCCTGCATATTTTAATTCATATTCTTTTTTTGTTGTAGGAAACAAATCTTCTTCGTACTCTGCAGGAATCTCTTCATCATTTTTAAGACATTCAATAATTTTTTCTTTTATTGCTTTATTCATTTTCTATTAAATCTAAACTAGAGCTTTCTAAAACTCTATTGATCAACTCCTTTTCTTTTAATTCATCATAGCTTTTTTTATAACAAGTATCTAAGACTTTTTCAAAATCTTCATCATAATCCCAATACTTATTAATTATTTCTAAACCTTTTTCCTTTATTAATTCTTTTAAAACAACACAACAAACAAAAATATCATCTACATATCCTGCAGGACCATAAATATCTTCTGGAATTATATCTCTCGGGATTACAAAATAAGCCAAAGCAGAATTAATCTTTCTTTTCATATCTTTTTCAATATCTTCTTCTAGTAAATCGCATAAGAGTTTAAAAAATTCTGGAATATACATTATAAATTTATCAAAATCTCCTTCAAAGTTATCTAATTCATATTTTAAAAAATCTTGATATCCTTTCATTTTTTCTTTTCCTCCCAACAATAAAAATGAAATGGGCATTGTTTACAAAATTCATTCTTGTCCTTATGAAAATCTTCTCTTTCCATTTTTTTAGATATTTTTTGTAAAAATTCTCCTGTTTTTTCCTTATCTAAAGGAAACTCCGTCTTTTTATTATCTTCGAAAGTATGAGCAATAATCTTATCTATTTTATACTTGTTTTCTAAACAATAATTGTATATCTGCAGTTGTTTGTCTACATTAGTTTCTTTGATTCCTTCACTTTTTCTCGCTTTAAAATCAATCAAACAGACTTTATCTTCCTTATCTTTTACTATTAAATCTACCTTACCTTTTATAATCATATTATCATCAATGTGAGAAAAAGATTCTTCCACCCCTAAAATTTCTTTATAATCTTCTTTTATACTAAGGTAATAATTAACAAAATCTTTTATTTTTTTATCTCTAATACTATTGTTTTTTATTTTAGATATTGGAAGATCAATCCAATAAGTGTTTACAATCTCCTTCATTTCTGTAGGAGAAATATCTTTTCTCTTCTTCATGGATTCATGAATTCTTTGAAGAGTATTATGAATAAAAGTTCCTAATGCCTGCATAAAAGACTGAGGAGTTACAAAACCATAATCATAGATTAAAGTATATCTTAAAGGACAATCTATAAAAGTGTTAATAGCAGAATAGTTCAAGTTAGGTACCTGTTTATCTAGTTTATATTGTTTTTCAGCAGGTAATTTAAATTCTTCATCTGAAATTAATTTTTTAGGAATGTTCTCTAAGAATCTAGATATTTTCTGCCTTTGAACACGATGTTTTTCTGAAGCTGTAAAAATTAGATTATCTTGGGCCCTAGTAATTCCTACATAAAATAATCTCCTTTCCTCATGATAATGCTCTTCTTTATCATCTTCCATATCTTCCTTATCTAAAAATTTATGTGGAATTTCAAATAAAGCATTATTTTTATAAGTAAGAGGAAATCTTCCTTCATTAAGACAACACAGAAAAACAACTGGAAATTCCAATCCCTTAGCTTTATGGACAGTCATCAATTTAATAGTATTTTCATCTTCAATTTTACTCTGATCAATATCTTCTCCAGAATTATAAAGATACCACAAAAAACCCTTGATATCTTCTTTTTTAGTTATCGCCATATATCTATTAATTACTTCACTTAACTTTCCTAGATTATTCAATATCTCTTTGTTTTCAGAGTTAAGATTAGACATTAATCTTTGGAAATATCCTGAAAATTCTAAGATATGGTAAAAGATCCTAAGTAAGGAATTTTTTCCATCTTGCATTTCACCAAAAGAATCTTTTTCACTTTCAACTTGATATTTTAATTTGTTCAACTTCTTTAATTTTAAAATATCTTCTTTGTTTGTAAAGCCTCTTTTCTTAAAATCTTCTTCGTCTCTTAAATCATAAAGATTAAATTCCCCTTTTTGAATGATTTGTTTTGTTTTATTTGTAAAATCAAAAAAATCTGTTAAGAATATATCTTTTTTCCACCAATTCTGCCATTTACTAAATTTATTATCAATATATAGTTGTTGAGTAACATAGGACATAAGATATATAGTTGTCTTGATTTCCTCTCTCTCCATAAATTTTCCATCTCCAAAAGTAACAAAAGGGATTTTGGCTTTTGTTAAATATTTTATATACTCTGGTGAATGATTTTTAAGACTTCTAAAAAGTAAAACAATGTCTCCATAATTTCTAATGATCCTTTTACTCTTCATTTTTTTAATTAATTCAATAGTTTTTTTTGCAGTAGTATCAGAGTCTTTTTCTAGAATCAATTTAATTTTTTCTCCCTCTCTTCTTTTGGATTCTAAAACTTTCCTAACTTCTTCATCAAAAACTTCATTTGAGAAATCGATAATATTTTTTGTAGATCTAAAGTTAGTATTTAAAAAATAACTTTTTGATTTTGGAAATCTTTCTAAAAAATTCTTAAAATTTTTAAGACTTGCACCTCTAAATCCATAAATACTCTGATTTTCATCCCCCACAACAAAAAGATTCTGATTTTTATCAGACATTAATCTAAATAGTTTATCTTGAATAGGACTAGTGTCTTGATACTCATCAACTAAGATATATTCAAAATTTGTTTGGATATCCTTTAAAACCTCTTTATTTGTTTTTATTAGGTTATAGAATAATGTTTGTAATGAAGCAAAATCAATTTTTCTTTCTCTTTGTAAAAATTCCATATATTTTTTATAACTCTCTACTAATTTTTTATCAATGTCAGATAAACCCCCTTTTTTTTCTAAAAAATTCATTAATTCATCTTGATTAATTTCATTTTGTGTGAGGTCATCATAAAATGATTGGATATCTCTTATGTAATTAAATCTACTTTTCAGATTTTCAATTTTTCCATCTTTCCAACGAGAAATCCCCAAATTTTCCCTATTTATTTCTATAAATAGTCTTTGGCTTTCAGAATCAAGGATATCAATATCTGCTCCATATTCATGATGAAGGAAATATTTTTCTAGCATACTTTTACAGAAGGAATGAATTGTAGAAATATGCATTAATTCAGCACTTTTCCCAACAGTTCTAGCGAGCTTAACTTTAAGTTCATTGGCCGCCTTTTCGGTAAAGGTTGTAACAAGAATCTTTTTCGGATCTACCTTGTGTTTTGTGATAAGATTTTTTACCCGTTCTGTCATCACAAAGGTTTTTCCAGCTCCAGGCCCAGCTATAACTAATGCCGGCCCTTTAAAATGATTCATAGCATCATTTTGCCGTTTAGTTAATTCTTGTTTATCAGTCATTCTTCCTCTACATCCTTTCGTTTACTTAAACTCAATCTATAATCCTGAATTATATCAACCATCTTTTTTAATTCGTCGTCAATATCTCCACTAACAACTTTGCTATTTAATCTTGGATAACAAACCATAGAGAGTTCTTCGTACAATCCCTTATCTTTCATTAACTGGATAAACTTTTCTTTATTCTCTCCTTCTGGGAGAACGATTTTATCAAATTCTTTAACTGAACATTTTTTGTTTGAACCATAGACAATATCAACCCCAAATTGTTTTGCATATGCAATTAACTTTTCTCTAAATTCTTCTTCTGTTTTTTTCAGTTCTGACTGTTTGGTTTTAATTTCAGAAAATTCATCAACTAATTTAACTCCTTCATCTTCTTTAAATTTTTTAATGTCTTCAATTTTTTCTAATTCAACTTCATGTTTAAATGAGGGACACATTTCCTTGTAAACACAATAATCACAAAGAGCGGTTTGATTTCTTGGATACTCTTTTGCATTTTCAATCTCTTTAATTATATCACAGACTTCTTGTTGTAATTTTTCTAATTGTTCATCTGTTCTTTCTGAAATTGCATCTTTGTTAAAAGCTAACATATGCCAAATTAATTTTACACTTTTAGCATCCTTGAATTTATCCTTAACCCAAATAGAATAAAGAGCAAGTTGTCTGTCCTCATCTGCTTCCTCTTGGTCTTTCATTCTTGAATTTGTTTTATAATCACAGACAAAATAATTTCCTTCAGAATCACAACCTAATTTATCTATTCTAACATGCCATTGATTGCCATCTGGTAAAGTCATTCTATCAGTTGTTTCTAATCCTAAGATAGTCATTTCTTCAAAGGGTTTCATTCTTTCATAATAATGAGTGATATATTTCTCTCCCATTTTCTTATAATTATTAGCAGTCACTTTTTCTTTCTCTGCCTTAACAATCAAAATATCATCAGAATAATTTTTATCCCACAAATCTCTATAAAACTTAATTAAAACATTCAAAGCCACCCTTTTCTTAAACTTCTTTAACTTATACAGGTGTTCTAATGTCTGATGTACCATGTCTCCCATAAACGCTTCAATGGTGGTAGGAACATCTACTTTGACTTTATCAATATAGTGGAGTTTATACTTATATGGACAATTTTCATATGTGCTGACTCTTGAATGTGAGTATGTTGCCATCCTAATAAATAAATGCAAAAGCAGTAATTTAAGGTTTTCTGTTGTGAAAAAGAACTTACATATTTAAACTATTCTTTGTTATTTAATTTATGAATCTATTAAAACAAATAAAACAAAATTGGAAGAACTTAATATTCATACTCTTGCCTATTATTGTCTGTATTCTTGTTTATTTTACTCCTAAAAGCTTTCAAGAGATGTTCGTTTTAAATCTTAATAACCTAAATTCTTGGAGTTGGTTTACTTACATATTCTTACATCAAACTTTAACCCATATTTTTATGAACCTGCTAATTTTTACATTAGCAATAATAAGTGCTTATTACTTAACTCCTAAGGAAGATAGAAAAACATTTGTTTGGATATTCTACTTATCTATTGTTCTTATTCCACTTATCACACTAGTATTATTAATTTACCTTAGAAACATAGGATTGTTCCCAATCAACCTTATCAACAGCAGGGGCTTTTCTGGAATAAGTGCAGGAGCATTGGGAATTTTAGGTTACACTATAAGTAAAGACATTTATTTATCTTCAAAAAGTAAAAAATCTGTCTCTAGATTGTTAAATGCTGTTTATTACATTTCTCTACCTTGCTTAGCAGTCATGGTTATCAATCTGAATTATATTCTTTCTATTATAATTGTAGTCATTTGGTTGCTTATGGTAGCTTCTTGGATAGCTCCAAACCTTATTCATGCACGAAAGAAAAAAATAAAACTAAAAGGTAAACCTTTAGATGTAAAACACTTAATAATTCCTATGACTATATTGTTAATAGGATGTTTACTTATGATTCCAAAAAATTTGGTTGCTAATGGTTCTGCAGTTAATACTCCTGCTCATCTTTTTGGTTTTGTTATAGGGTATGGTTTATCGTTTGTTGTTAATCTTATCTTTACAAAAAGACCTCAATGAAAAAGTTATTTATTAAATAATTCTCCAAAAGTCTCTTTAAAGAAAGCTATTGCATAGGCAAGAGCTCCTAATGCTCCAAATATTTGAATAATTTTATTATCTGTATCAACTGTTAAAGCAACAGACAGAAAGATTACTAAAAAATATTGAATTAATCTTTTGAAATCCATTTTAACTATTCCTTGCTCTTACTTTTATTAGTTCTTGTGCTATTGCAAACTCAATTCCTCTTAGAGCCGCATGTCCTGCAAGCCCTAAAAGTAAAAATAAAAAACCAGTCCCCACATTTCCTGAAACAATAATCCATGCTGATGCAATAACTACTGCTGTTGGTAATGCTAAATTTTGTAAGTTTATTATATCTGTCATATTAACCTAATAAATGTGCAAAAAAATCTGATTTCCATAATAAGTAGAGGATTATTAAAATTATTATCCACCACAATATTCTTGGGTCTACCATATATCCTTTTTTGTTTTTCTTTTTTTGTTTAAACATCTTTTCAATAACCCCTTTATCTTCTTTAAATCCCTTCTTGCTTAAATACTCTTTTATCTTTTTAATATCATTGTATTGTTGCGTTAGCATGAAAACTATCAATCAAAACTATTTCTCTATAGGTTTTTACTCCGTTCCTTCTCTTGCTGTTAAGGAGTTTAACATAAGCCCTGTCTGATTCTATTGTTAAATCTGAAACATTAATTCTTAGAATCTCTGAAATTCTGCCACCTGTTTCTCTCATTAAAGAAAGTAAAAACTTTTCCATAAAACTCCTACACACAGGGATTAAGATTTTTTGCAGTTCTTCAAATGTAATTAATTCCTTAGAATTTATCTCCTGACATTCAAGAGTGTGTATTTTCATCCAATCAACAATCTTAGGGTATTTACCCCTTTCCTCTATTTTGTATAACCATTTGAAAAATAGTTTAATGTTCATCTTCACAACATTAATATAATTTGGTTTTTTACCTGAAGTGTATAATTCTAAGAATTTTTTAAGGTCTGTTTTAGTCATCTTCTTAAAAGGTTTTTTGACATCATAAGCTAACCTTTTTATCAGTCCAACCTTAACTTCCAAAGAGGTTATTGACATGTTTAGATTGTCTCTAACATATCGCATAATTGTATTTCCTTGTTCTTTAGTAACCCATTTGTCATCCTTCATTACATTATTGATTATTCGGTTCTTAAAGATTAAATCTTTCATCCTCTTTAATTTTTCTTCATTATCCATAAAAAATTAAATTGAGGGAAGTATATCAAGATTGTTATGAAAAGTAATAAATATTATCATGTTTTAAACAAAAATATTTAAATATTATGCTAAAATAGTGAGAATATTGATGAGAAAGAATTTGTTGTTTTAAACTGATATTAATTATTTTATTTAGATCTCTTCTCTAATAACGGTCTAATTATAAATCCAATTATTACAAGAATTAAAGCTAAAGTAAGTATTACTATTAGGGCATTTTTCATTAATCTATTTCTTTGCATGCCTAATGCTTCTTCTTCATTAATCTCAACTAATAAGCACCAATCTTTTTCAGGGATATAAATATGAGTTCCTAAGACAGAAATACCGCGGTAATCGGTATATATTTTTACATCATGAACATTTTTATTCTCAAAACACTCTCTTGAATTTTCAGTATCAATCTTTTGTTTTAAGAAAGTATCTTTTAAAAATTTTGATGGAGTTATCATAAAATAACCATTATTAATTAGATAAATTTCACCTGTTTCTCCTAAACCAGTTCTATCTGTTGTAATTTTTTCTAATGAATCTAATTTAATTCTTGCAATTAATACTCCTGTAAAATCTATTGAATCATGTCTAATAACAGAAGAAGATACAAGATACGCCCCTCCTTCTTCTTCTTCTGCTTCATAAACATCAGCAATATAACCTTTCATGTTCTTCTTTGGTTCAGTAAAATACTTTTTATTTGATTCATCCAAACCAACAAATTTCGCATTTGTTGAAGCAACAACTAGCCCTTCTTTGTTTAATAAAAATAATTCTATATAATCTGGACTTACATCAAATAAATCCTCAAGTTCTTTTTGTATAATCAAAAGATTCTCTCCTCCAATTCCTTTTGCTAATTCTTCTTCAAGAAACCAATTTTTAGCTGATGCTTCTATTGTGTCAATTTCTTTTTCTAAATAAGTAGTAATATGTGAAGCTTTTGATTGGGCAACTGTTTCTAGATGATTGAAAACTGCTTCTTCTAAAATATTATTTGAAATTAAAGAAAAACTATATAGGCTAATAATTACGGCGATTAAAGATACACAAATAATCAATAAAGCATTAACTGTTCCAAATTTCATTTTTTGTATGTCCTCTTTTTTAATAAATATATTAAATATAACAGTGCCAAACTTATAAATATTCCTATTCCAATAATAATTTTTTCAAAATTCAAAAATGATGTAGTACTTTTAATAATAAAAGTACCACTTGCACTCGCTTTTTTATTTAAATCTTTTCCATAAATAACATTAACATCAATAATATAATTCCCACTTGGCAAACCTTCTGGGATGTAGATTTTCTTAACAAGAGCCACTGTTGTTTGAACGGCTATTGATTCTGAGTATTCTGAAAGTCTAGTTGTTTTAGTATTATCCCATAAGATATATTCAATAAGAATATCTTCTGCTTCTTCCAACCCCATATTAATAATTTTTGTTGTAACAATTTGCTCTTCTCCTCCCTCTATTATCCCTCGTTCTAAAGAAATCAGAACATCAATTAATTCTGCAGGGCGGGAAAACTCTTCTTGTGCACTTACAAGATTTCCAAATAAAAACAGCGATATAAGAATTACCAAGAACAATCCAATCATTGAATATGTAAAAAATTTTGATTTATTCATCTTCTATTTTTTCTTAATTTAAAAAGATTCTTTGACTTTAAACATTTTCTTTTTCTAAATTTTAAAAATAAGATTATTCCAATAATCAAAACAAGAAATAAGATGCCTGCAAATAAATAAATTTTGCCTTTTATTGTTTTTAAAAAGTCAGATAATCTTTTTTCTCTTACGATAAAGCTTGTTTTACCTTCTCTAGTTTCATCACCATATTTAATTTTAATATTTATTTGGTAGGTTCCTAAACTTAATTCTGGCAAACTTATAGTTTTAATAAAAGAAATGGCTTTTTGCACCTCTAAATCTTCATTTTCTTCATAAATTATTTTACTTTCTTTATTTAGTTTGTAATTGATTTTTACTTTAGTTAATTCTTCAGGCAAATTAAATTTAATTAAATCAACTTGAAAAGAAATTTCTTTAGTATCAGAAAAAATCTCTTCATTTCCTGGTAAAGTAGAAACAATTAAATCAAATAAAGCTTTTTTTTCAAAAGGGACCTCTTCTATTTCTTCATTTGGAATCATTATTATTGTAGTAGGTCCACTTCTCCCGCCACCTTGGGGAGGAGTTATATCAGACAAAGTATAATCTATTGTAACATTATACAACTCTGGAGAGTATGTAAAATTCTCTGTTGTAAAATCAAATTTATATTGAAAATATTGATTATTAGAAACAGATAAATCCTGAGGAGAACTATCGCTGATGTCAATAAAACTCTCTCCAACACAATTTTCCTCATCACAACTTCTTACAGTCAAGTTTAATTCAGTTGCACCTCTTTTGTATAAATTTTTAATCTCTGTCAGAGATAAAGTTCGATTCCATATCGCGACTTCATCAATTGTTCCATTAAAAAAGTCAGTAGCAGGATTATCACAACCAATAAAAGCATCCTTAGCATTACCACTTCCAGTTTTTTTATAAGTGTCCAATAAAACTCCATCCATATAAACCATAAGATGAGTATCATTATGAGTTCCAACAACATGGTGCCACTCATTTGCTGGCACAGCCTGAGTTGATTTAGCTTGAGCATTATCTAACCAAAATCCTACTTTATCAGAATCTGAAGTATCAATATAAAAATAATAACCTGCCCAGGTAGCATCTGATTGCGTAACAATTGGATCATAAGCGCCAGAACTACCTTTATAATAAATCCAAGCACTTATTGTAACATTCACTCCACTAAGAGCAGAAATAGTGCTTATATTAATTGTATCATCAACACCATCAAACTCAAAACCCCCATTAAACTTTCCACTAGTTGTTGGAACAGCTCCTGTTACTGTTCCATTATTCCCTAATCCAGAAAAATCATAAACAGATGTGTCATTCTCTCCATAAACAGAATCATTATTCAAATGAGCTAAAAACTCATTTCCAGTCATATTTATGTTCCCACTTCCAAATCCTGTTTCAATTATTTGATTGTCTGGTAATTCCAAAATAGCACTACTAATCCAAGAAATATTATTCCATGTAGAACTCCTAGTAGCATTAAATATTTGACTAGTATAATTTCCAGAATTATTTGAAGGGGCTAACCAAACAAAATTTCCAGAAGAATTCCATTCTGTCTGGTAATATGTTCCATTATTAAAATATCCTTCGCTATTATCAACAAAAGTTGTTGCAGTAACCAAAATAATTAAAAGTATCAAAGCAAATATCCCAAATATAAAGAACTTTTTATTTTTCATCCTTTTCTCCTTTTTTAACCCAAAAATAAATTTTAGCCATACCTGTCTGCCTTGTTTTAACTTTTTTTGCACCCTCTAAAAATGCAAAGCAATTAGACACAGTTTGTCTTGAGATATTAAGTTTTTTAGATAATTCAGAAACAGTAAACCCGTCGGGATTTTCTTTTAATTTTTTTATAATTTTTTCTTGATTATGATTGTTATTTCCTCTTTTTTTCTTCATCTTATTGTAAAGCAATGTTGAGTGCAATATTACAAAACAACTAAGAAGTAAAACTTAATAAATAAAACCCGAAATGTTGGTGATGTTGGTGATGTTGGTAGTATATTTAGAATTATTCTTCTTCATTTCCATGATTTTTAATGAAAAAGTGATTAATTTCATTTAATCTACCCATAACTTTTTTCAATTGCGGATTTTTTTCTACTATATCTTTAGTTAAATTTGTTTCATCCATTACTGCAAGATAAATTCTCGCTAAGAAATTAATTTGACTGTCATAAGAAACTCCTCTGCCCCTCTTACTTCTTATTAAATTAATTATATCAAAAGAACCATTTTTCATGGCCAGAGCAACTTTCTTTTTTGCTACTTCATCAAGAAGCTCAATAGTGCCTTTTTTTAAGGATACGCTTATTTTTTCTTCTGGTTTCTTTTCCTCTATACTATCTTTTGCTAGCCCCTCACCCAGATTGTTTGAATCTTCCATTTTACAAAATTTAATCCTCCTTATTAATCTCTGTAAAATTTTAATTAATTACAAATTAATATATATTCTAAAATATATAAGTTTTTCGTTTACTTAAAGCAAGAGTATTGTTACTTCTTCTTTTATAAATTGTTTAAATTTATTGCAAGTTCTATTTAATAGAATTCTTGTCTTTTTTGAATATTTTCAATAGTTATTTAAAGATTACTACATTAAACCAAACCATCAAAATTTAAAAACCTCTCTATGTTTTTCTAATTATGACTTACATAAAAAAATTGGTGGTGCATGGATTCAAGAGTTTTGTCAGAAAAACAAGTTTAGATTTTACACAAGGTATAAATGTTATTCTCGGACCAAATGGAAGTGGAAAGTCAAATGTGTCAGATGCATTATGTTTTGTCCTCGGACGATTGTCAGCAAAATCAATGCGTGCTGCTAAATCAAAAAACCTGATTTTTTTAGGAAGCAAAGTCGCATCACCTGCAAAAGAAGCAAGTGTAGAAATAATTTTTGATAATTCAGATAAAACTTTTTCAATAGATAGAAATGAGATTTCAATAAAGAGAATTGTGAGGCGAAATGGCCAATCAATTTACAAAATTAACAATGAAACAAAAACACGTCAAAATATTTTAACTTTACTCGCACAAACCGGAATTGATCCAAATGGATTTAATATAATTCTTCAAGGGGAAATTCAGAATTTTGTTAGAATGCACACAGATGAACGAAGAAAAATTATTGAAGAAGTTTCAGGAATTTCAATTTATGAATCACGAAAACAAAAATCCCTAAGGGAATTAGGAAAAACAGAAGAAAAATTAAAAGAAGTTCTGGCAATTTTAAGAGAGCGAACAGCTTATTTAAATAATTTAGAAAAAGAACGGCAGCAGGCACTTAAATTTAAAAAACTTGAGAAAGATGTTAAAAAATTTAAGGCAAGTATAATTTATTTTGAGTTGCAAAAAAGAAAAAAACAAGAAGAAGAACTTTTTTCTGAAATTTCAAAAAAAGAAAATTCAATTTTAAAGATAAAACAAAAAATTTTACAAACTCAAATGTCAATTGCAAATCTTGAAGATAAAATTAAATCAATAAATTTAACAATTCAAAATGCAACTGGTTTTGAACAAGAAAAAATAAATAAAGATATTGCAGATTTAAGAGCAGAAATCGCAGGGCTGAATGTAAGGCAAGAAAATTACGAGAACAAACTTTCTTCAATGTCAAAGCAAATACAAGAATTAAAACAATTAATTTCAGAATATCAGTTATCAGTTAAAGAATTGCAAAAAGAATCTTCCCATGGTGTTGGCAAAGAAAAAGATCTTGACAAAAAGAAAAAAGAACTTGAAGAACTTGAAAAAGAAAGGAAAAAATTTTACTCTGTAAAGTCAGAATTAAAATCATTTAAAGAACGATATCAAGATAAATTAAATCTTCTGAAAAATTTTGAAAATGAATCAGAAATTTTGCTCAGACAAATTGAAAATCACGTTAAAGAATTATTTGACAAAAAAACAAGTTCAGAAAAATTAAATGAATTAAAGACAAATTTAAAAGAAAAAAATATTACTTTAGAGAATTTACGTAAGAAGCAGAGTGAATTAGAAAAATCTATTTATGTTTTTGAACAAGAAATAAAAAAGTTAGAAAAACTAAAAACAGATATTATAAAACTCGATGTTTGCCCTTTGTGTAAAAATAAAATTACAAAAGAACATATTCAACAAATAAATAAAGAAACAAATCCAAAAATTAAGGAATCTGAAAATAAAATTAGATCATATGAAAAAGATTTGTCATCAATAAAAAATAAAATTACTTCTTTAACCCAAAAAATTAAAGATTTGTCCTTAGAAATTTCTAAACGCGAAACAGATTTAATAAAACTCTCTTCTATTTTAGAAAAAAAACAGAGAATTAAATTTTTACAAGAAAACATAGACGAAACAAAAAAACAAATTTCAGAGTTTGAGAAAAAGAAAAAGAAACTTGAAGATTATGTTATTCAGAATTTAACAATCGAACAAAAATATGAAACAGTGAAAATTGAGGTCCAGGAAATTACATTAAGAAGCCAAGAAAATATTGATTCAGAAGTTTCATTTAAGCAAAGAGAATTAGAGCGCTCGCAAATTTCTTTAAAACAATTTTTAAGAGAAAGTTTAGAATTAGAAGAAGAGCTTGAAGAATTAAAAAAAGAATTAATTGAAAAAGAAAATTTACTGCATGAAAACATTGAGCAAGAAGAAGAACTTTCTAAAAAGTTTAAGCGGTTGATTGCAGAGAGAGATTATTTACAAGACAAAATCAGAGAAAATGAATCTGAGATTTTAAAAAAACAAAATGAAATTTACCAAATTGAACAAGAAATTAATGAATTAAAAATCAATAAAGCACGTGTTGATGCAGAATATGAAAATTACGAGACCGAAATGCTAGATTTTTCAAATGTTGAAATTATTAAAGCAAATAAAGATTCCTTATCATTGAGATTAGAAAAAACCCAAGAGATTTTGTCTAGGATTGGTTCAGTGAATCTACGTTCTTTAGAAGTTTACGATTCAGTGAAACAAGAATATGACGCAGTTAAGCAGCGAGTTGAAATTGTTGAAAAAGAAAAAAATAGTATTTTGAAAATTATTCATGAAATTGATGTAAAAAAGAAAAAAACTTTTATGCAGACACTAAATTCTTTAAATGAAATTTTCTCAAGGAATTTTTCACAGCTCAGTGTAAAGGGTCAGGTTTTTTTAGAATTAGAAAATAGAAAAGATCCTTTTGAGGGTGGTGTTGGAATTATAGTTAAAACAGGACACGGAAAATATTTTGATGTCACATCATTGTCAGGGGGCGAGCAAACACTTGTGGCGCTTGCGTTAATTTTTGCAATTCAAGAACACAAACCTTATTGTTTTTATATTTTAGATGAAATTGACGCTGCTTTAGACAAAAGAAATTCAGAAAGATTAGCAAATTTATTGAAAAAATATATGCAAAAAGGCCAGTATATTATAATCACACACAACGACGAAATTATTACAAAAGCAACAAATCTTTATGGAGTTAGTATGCATGATGGTGTTAGTAAGATTATTAGTTTAAGGGTTTAGAAATATTCTTCCTAACTTATTCTGTTTGTCCGTTTCTTTCTAAGACTTTTATTCTAGAAATAGAATCATACGGAACCGTAACATGACGATAATTATCCGGCTCTGCTATTGAGTTTATAATTCCTTGCCAAAGACCAACCAATTTTTCAATAACTGATTTCCCTCGCAAGGAATTTGATGATTCTTTACAAGATAATAAACTAATTTCCGAATCTGTTATAAAGTTAATAAAACCCACCCGATCATAAGAAGTTTGACTAGATCTCTGATACTGAATTCTAACAAGATCTCCTAATTTCACATCAAAATTTTCTTTCATCTATTTTCTAATTATCTATTTATTTTCTTATTTATGTTTTATTATAAAAAGAAAAAGCTACTAAAGAAAAAAAATAAAAATAAAAGGCAAATTAGTAGTAGCTTTCTCCGAATTCTTCTGTTTTTTCTGGTTTCTTTCCGAGCAATACAATTAATACAATTAACAAGACAACAAAAATTATTGCTAAAACAACAGTTAAAACAACAATTGGGTTTCTTGTAACTGTACTACCTTCAACATTTGCACTTAATGCAACCTTGTTGATAAGTTCTTCTCCAGCAAATACATCAACATTAAAGTTGTATGCACCTTCAGCAATAGCGTTTGCAGTTATTTGAACTGTTTTGCTTGATCCAGCAGGAATAGCAATAACAGATTCATCAACACTAACACTTAAGTCAGCTGAAGCTTCTGGAACAATTCTATAGACTTTAAGTTTGCTTGTTGGGTTTACAATTAAGATACTGTAAACAGCATCTTCACCAACAGCAACAGCTTTTCCAGTCATAGTTGCAATTACATTCGCACCAGAGAATTCATTTTCAATTACAAGTTCTTTAAATGCACTTTCAGACATGTCATCGTTTGATACTTCAACTTCAACAGTGTAAATTCCTGATTTTGCATTTTCTGGAATTTCTAAATAAATTCTTCCGCTAACAGTATCTGAGTCATCTTCATTGCATTTTCTATCAACAAGAACACCGTAAGTGTCTATGATCTCGTCATCATCTTCGTCATCATCGTCACATTCAATTGCAACAATGTCTCCGAAATAACCTGTTCTTTCAACACCTAAAGCTGGTATACTTACAGTTACATAAAGATCATCAAGATCATTGTAACCAACATTTTTCAACACTACATCAACTGGTAATGTTTCTCCAGCATCAGCGCTTTGAACAGTGCTAATTGACATAACTTCTGCATCGTAAGATTCTCTTTGAACTCTCAATTCAATCTCAAAAGATTCTGTTTTGTAATCTTGGTTGTAGATTTTCACATTAAGAGATAAGTCATCACTTAATTCATCATCTAATTCAGAAGGAACTTTCAATGTAAGATACTTTGTATACCTTCCATTAGATTCAACATCAAAAGGATTTGAAATTGCTTCTACATCTTTTTTCTGTCCTTCTAACTCTGCTTTAACTTTTACATCAGATGCATTAACAGCTGAGGTAAAAGTAACTCTTAATTCAATTTCTTCACCAGCTACAACAGTAACAGCGCTTGTTGGAGGATCAACTACAAACATATCATTCACTTTAAGACTATAGCCTGAAGCTAATTCATCTGAAGCAGCTACTGTAGCAAGTAAAAACAAAACAGTTGCGATTGCAAAGAAAGAAACTAAAATTTTCTTAGTTTCCATTTTCATGTTTTTAGATTTAGTTTTCAAAAATTCCGATGGAATTTTTAAGTTTGAGTTTACCATTTTTTCAGTATTTTATCCACCCAAAAACTCTTTATAAACTTTATGGTGACAACATAAATAAATAATTTTTTAGTAACAAAACAAGAACTAAATGTAAGTAACAACAAGTGCTATTGAAATTTTTTTGATTTTATCGACGGGAAATTAATTTTTCAAACTTTCCCAGATTTTCTTACCTAAAACAGAATCTTTAACTGGTGTAGGGCTCTCATTTATAATTGTAAAATCTTTATTTTTTGGCAAATTTCTGAGCAATTCTTTCCAGTTTTTTTCAGTTGTTATTTTATGGTGTTTTTCCCCTTTTTCACCAAACTCAATTCCAGAAAAATGCACATGAAAATTTTTATATTTTTTAAATTTCTCAAAAACCTCCTTAAAATTATATGATTTATATCGTGCTAAAATGTGCGCAAAATCCACGCAAAAACTACAACCTGTATCTTTTGCTAAACCTGCAATTTCATCAATACTTCCGAAGACATTTATTTTGCCTGTTGTTTCTGGTGCAAGTTCTGGTGTGTATTTGAATTTTTTTCTTTGCTGCTGCAAATCTAAAATATGAAATTTAATTGTTTTATAAGTTGTTTTTTTGTCAGATTTTCCATAATAACCAGGATGAAAAACAATTTTTTTAGCATCTAACCATGTTCCAACTTCTAAACATCTTAAAATTCTTTGTTTGCTTTTTATGATTTTTTCTTTATCAGATGAATTTAAATTTATCCAATAAGGAGCATGAATTGTTAAATTAATTTTGAATTTTTTAGCAACATCCTTTATTTTTTCTGCGTCTTTTTTATTTTTAATATAAACCCCATAAGTAAATGCAATTTCACACGCATTTAGATCTAATTTAGAATATATTTCAAGATTTTTTACAGAATCTTTTACCCCGCCTAATCCTGCTGGCCCAAATTTTATTTTCATAATTAAAATAAGATAATAGGATTTATTAAATCTGCGGCTCGGCTTTGGCTCGCTTAAGTTTGCCTTACTCAGAAATTATTTTAATTGATAATAAAAATAAAAAGAATATTTTTGAAGAAAAAATGTTTAGCGTTTTCCACCATATAAATAACACCCAATTAATACTAACGTAAATTCAACAAGAACAAAACTTTCCATGGTAATTATCGGAATACTACGAATTTCAATTCCATAAAGAAGCCATATAATAGTACCGACAGTTAAAATTAAGTAAGTGGTTATGGAGAGATCTTTAGCACTTTTTGTTTTAAAAATTTTCCAAATCTGTGGAAAATTAGCAAATCCATTAACAACCCCAAAAACTGTTGCTAGCACTGAAAGAATTGTCATAAGAATAGAATAATATAAGTCTTTTTAAATTTTTTTACCAGGACGCTTTTTTCTAGAATTAACAATCTTATAACGAAAAAACTTAACGAGTCAGTTTGAGCAAGTCAATAAGCGAGCCAGAGGCGAGCGAATTATCAAACAATTTTTTCAAATTCTTCATTAATTTGTCCAATATTTTCTAGAACATAAGAATGCAATTTTTGAATAATCATTTCTTGCATTTCTTCTCTTAACAACCCGTGACAAAGTGAAACATCTGATTCAGGAGATATTGTGCTGCCAAAAGGTAAATAACAATTCATTTTTTTATTTTCTAATTTTTGCGCGTCAAGAGAACCTTTTTTCACTTGCAATATTTCAACTTCAATTTCACAAGAATCCCCAGATTTTCCTTTGATATTATATTCCCAAGTTACTTCTTCAGCATTATTTGTAAATTTTGTTCGCGAACATTTTTCTTGATGAGCAACAAAACACGTCATGTCATCACATTTATATGCAAAGAAAAAAGTAAAATAAATTGCAGCTGCAAGTATAACTAAAATTAATATAAACAAGAAAATTTTGCCTGCACCTGCTTTTTTATTCATAAATAAAAAAAGACAAAGGCGTATTTAAAGTTTTTGAGAAACAAAAAAAGCTCTCGTTAGAGAGCTCATAAACTTAATAATTCAATATTTGTATCAGCAGTTGTAAAATTTTTTGCGACAATTGCTTTGCATCCAGATTCTTCAGCAGATTTTATCATTCCTGAATTAACAGTTCCATCAACAACAATTACAAAAGGTTTTTTTCTAACTCTATTTAAAGCACCTGAAATAGTTTTTGTAGAAACTTTCTTAATTTCTTCTAAATTCTTATCTAAGAAAATTGCTTTTTTAGAACCAGAATTTTTTTCTGAAATTTCTCTTAACTTGTCTTTGTCAGAATCAGTTAATTCTTTTTTTTCTGATTCAGTTTTTGTTTCTTCTTTAAAATTTCTGTGGTTATTCCATGATTTTTCTCTTGATAAAAAATCTTCCACAGAAATTTTTTTTCTTAGTGCCATTAAAATTTCTTTTCCCATTAATTCTTCAACTTCTTTTCCATCTGGAGCTGAAGCAACATACTTTACCTTAGCATTTTCTGAAACATTTTTCACAATCAGTTTTCCGCCCCTATCACCATCAACAAAAAGAGTAATTTCTTTTTCATTACCTAATTTTTTTATTGCGTCTGGAAGTTTTGTCCCGTTCATAGCAATTACATTTTTCACATTATTTTTTAACAAATTTACTACATCTGCTCTTCCTTCAACAACAATTAGTTCTTTTTCAGAAATATCTCCGCATGGAAGTTTTTCATCACCATATTCTTGAATTTCAGATATTTTTACAGATTGTTTTATGGTGTTTGAAATTTCTTTTGAACTTGAAGTTCCGTGGATTTCTGTCATTAATTTTTTTGCTCTTTCAATAATGTAGTCACGTTTTGTCCCTCTAACATCTTCAATTTTTTCAATCTCAATTTGTGAATCACTTGGTCCGATTCTTTCAATTGTTTCTACAGCTGCAGCAATTAAGGTTGTTTCTGATTGATCAAGTGCTGTTGGAATTTTAATTACTCCAATTGTTTTCTTGCCTTCTTTTTTCAGATCAACTTCAATTCTTCCAATCTTACCTTCTTTCTGCAACTCTCTCATTTCTAAATCAGTTCCAAGCAAACCTTCTGTTTGACCAAAGATAGCTCCGATTACATCTGGTTTTTCTAAAGTTCCTTCTGCTATAAAATTCGCCTGAATCAAATATTTTATTGATACTGGACTTATTTTAGCCATTTTATTTTATTTATTTAATTTACTTAGAAAAATATCTTACTAACTATTATTTTATCTCTTCACAAAAATAGCATGAAGCTAACGTAAGACACCTATGGTTTCTTTACGCTCAACTTCCCTTAAGATTGCCTTAAGAGTGATTAATGCGAGGTGATTATGATATACTCTGTTACAATATTTTTCTAATATAGTTTCTTGTGGAAAAAGGTTTTTAAAGTTTTGGATTAAACACCTTTAAGCAAATTAAGTTCACTAATCATTCCTAATTTTTCATACAATTCTAAAAGTTTTTCTCGCACATAAAATTTTTCTTCATCTGAAAGATTCATTTCAACTAATTTTTCATAGATTTTAACAGCATGCCTCCGCCGATTTTGATTTTCCAAAATTTTTGCTTGTTTTTTATAAAATTCTTTAATTTCAAGACTAATTTCAGGTTTTTGCATAGAGTTTGCATAATGAATTGCTTTTTTTACTGCACGATCTGCAACTTCAAACAAGCCAGCTTTAATATATGTTTCAGCTTCTTTAATATGAAAATTAATTTTCTCAGAAAATACAATAGCAACTTCAGCCAAATTTGAATAAGTTTTTGCAGTTTCAGTCAAAAGATTTTTCTTTTCGTAAATTTCAACAAGTTTCAAATAAACAAATTTTTTCATATCTAAACTTATTTCTTCTTTTAAAAATTTCGTTAAATAATCTATCTTGACAAAGTCTCCTTTATCTGCAAGCACAGTTTCAATTTCTGATTTTGACATTCCCTTATATAACATAAAAAATTCAAGAATCAAGATTATTTAAGGATTACTGAGATGAAAAATATTCACTCACTTTTTCGCTTATTTACTTGCTTGAAATTGATTCCATTAAATTTCTCGCTTAAGCTAGACTTACAAATAAGAATTATAAAAATTATTATAATAAAACAAGGTATTATTTAGAAATCTATTTATTCTTTCTTGACATTTGTTGCTTTTGGGCCTTTATCGCCTTCTTCAACATCAAAACTCACAGAGTCGCCTTCATTAATGCTTGTGCCTTCTGCTAATCCTGTCTGATGAACAAAATACTCTTTATTGTCTTCGCCTGAGATGAATCCAAATGCTTTCACTCTATTGAAAAATTTTACAGTTCCTTTCATGTTTCCTCCTAAATGTATTTACTTAAAATAAAGACATAAAATGCGTTTTTAAATGCTTGCAAAATCAATCTTCTAAATAATGATAATGCCTAATTTCTTCATCTAATTTCTCAATTCTAAGTCCGATCTCATGAGGTCTGCTATGAATTGCTTCTCTATCTAAACGCATATCAATAGCTTCTAACAGATTATAGTAATGCTCATCCATTTTTTTAGAAAAGTTTATTTTTTTTCAGTAATTTCGTTGCACATTCCAGCAGCAACTGTTGCGCCAGCATCTCTTACAGCAAATTTACTCATATAAGCATTGTCTTTTTGTGTTTCTAAACATAAATTTCCTTGAGGTTTGATTTTTACTTTTGCTGTTTCACCGTTTTTCAAGAAATCAGGATGCTCTTCAATAACTTCTCCTGTTGCAGGATTTATTTTTGCAATTATTTCTGTAAATTGGCAAGGCACTTGTGCTGTGTGCACATGAAAAACCGGAGTATAGCCTTTTGCTAAAACACTTGGATGATTAATAACTGTTATTGTTGCAACAAATTCTTTTACAACTGGACATGGTTTTGCAGCATCGCAAATTACATCACCTCTAGCAATATCTTTTTTACCAACCCCCCGAATATTTACACCAACATTATCTCCTGCATCAGCATGAGGCAGTGTTTCATGGTGTGCTTCAATTGTTTTTACTTCACCTTCAATACCCTCCCCAGTTCGCCCAGGAAGAACTTTAACTTTCATTCCTTGCTTCATAACACCTGTTTCAACTTTTCCCACAGGAACTGTTCCAATTCCAGTAATATCATAAACATCTTGAACAGGCATTCTCATTGGAAGCTCTGTTGGTAATTCAGGAGCAGGAAATAAATCCATTTGCTCTAAAATTGTGGGCCCTTTATACCAAGCCATATTTTCAGATTTTTTAACAATATTATCTCCTTTTAATCCTGAACATGCAATAAAAGTTGTATTTTCTGGTTTAATTCCAACACCTTGCAAAATTTTTCCAACATCTTCTTTAACTTTATTGAACTTTGCTTCGTCATAACCAAGTTCATCCATTTTATTAATAGCAACACACAAATTTCTTACACCCATTGTTCTCAAAAGCCATAAATGTTCTGTTGTTTGCGGCTGAACTCCTGAAGGTCCTGCAATAACTAAAAATGCAGAATCAGCTTGTGAAGCACCTGTAATCATATTTTTAACAAAATCTCTGTGACCTGGCGCATCAATAATTGTAATTTGCCATTTTTGGGTCATTAATTTTTGATAAGCAAGATCAATTGTAACTCCTCTTTCCCTTTCTTCTTTAATCTTATCCATGATATAAGCAAATTCAAAACCAGCTTTACCATGTTTCTCAGCTTCGTCTTTAAGTTTCTTCATTTCTTGATCAGAAACAGCTCCGCTCTGAAACATTAATTGTCCGACTATTGTCGACTTGCCAGCGTCGACATGCCCGACAAACACAACATTCATATTTGGTTTTTCTTTTGCCATTGAAAACAACCTACGGTTTTTTTCGATTTTCCCTTTTTTATCTGAAGGCCAAATCTTTTTACCCCTCGACGAATTTGGGAATTTCCGTAGAAATTTTTAGTATTATTTAATAAAAAATCTTATTTAAAAACTTTTTGGTTCGGGAATTAAAAATAATTTGAAAATTATCTTCCTGTCCAGGCTTTCAAGGCAGATTTTTCATTCTCCCTAAATTCAATAACAGCCCTTCTTAATGGCTCAGATACATATCCATAATCTATTAAATAATTGATAGAATCTCGCCATAAATCCAGAAAACAAATATAATCATTATCAAAAAGATATTTTATTAATCCAAACTTATCTGCAACTCCTAAATGGACATCTAAACATTCTTCTATAAAGAAATACAAATTTCTTTTACCACAGAGATTTATTTTCAATATGTCATACATCTCTTTCAAGAATTAATTTTCTTTAAAAACCTATTGATTCTCAGCTAATCCTTTTCTATCTCTTATCTTCTTAATAACATCGTCTTGTAATCCTGCAGGAATTTTTTCAAATAACTGATCAGATAATGATGAAACTCCTCGCCCTTCTGTAGCTGATCTTAAATCATTGCTCCAACCTAACATTTCTGCAACAGGAAGTTTTGCTTTTATTGAAACATTTGTTCCTTCTTGTTCAACATTTAACATTTGACCTCTTTTACTTGAAACTAATTTTGTAATTGTTCCCATAAATTTATCTGGCGCTTCAATAACATGAATCTGTAATGGCTCAAAAATTGTTGGCGACGCGTTTTTCATTGCGTCTTTAATTCCTTCACGCACAGCAGGATAAACTTGAGCAGGACCACGATGAATTGCATCTTCGTGCAGTTTAATATCCATTAAAGAAACTTTCATTTTCATGCACGGCTCACGAGCTAGAGGACCAGTATCAATAACAAATTCAAATGCATCTAAAATCATTTCAATAACTTCTTGCATGTGAACTTCTCCTCGTGTCTCATCAAGAAAAACATTTCCTTTGTAAATATTTCTAACATTTCTAATTGTATCTCCATCCCAGCCCAATGCAGAAAGTTGTTTTGCAACTTCTTCGTTTTTCTTTTTAATTCTTCCTTCTGGAATATCTCCTGATTTAATTGAATCATAAACATCTTCTTCAAGCGGCGCGACTTTAATAAAAAAACTATTGTGTTTATTCGGAGAACGACCTTCAAATATTTGCGATTCTTTGTTAACTGTTTCACGATAAACAATTATCGGTGCTGAAGTTTTAACATCTAAACCTTTTTCAGATTTAATTCTGTTCTCAATAATTTCCAAGTGCAACTCTCCCATTCCCGACATTAAACTTTCACCAGTTTGTTCATTAATTTCAATTTTTATTGAAGGATCTTCTTTTCCAATTTGCTTTAAAATTTCAACAAGTTTAGGTAAGTCAGCAGCTTTAGTAGCTTCAATTGATTTTGTTACAACAGGTTCAAATAAATGTTTAATTGCTTCAAATGGTTCTATTTCTTTTTCTGAAACTGTCTCGCCCGCAAAAACATCTTTTAACCCAACAACACCCACAATATTTCCTGAAGGAGCTTTATCAACAATAAATCTTTGTGCCCCTTTGTAAACAGAGACCTGTTGAACCCTTACATTTCTTTTTGCAAGATTCATATAAACTTCATCGCCTTGTTTAATTGTTCCTGAAAATAATCTTCCGCAAGCTACTTCTCCTGCATGTTTATCTACAACAATTTTTATTGGCACAAACGCAGTTTCTCCTTTTGGATCACAATTTAATAATGATTTTCCAACATCTGAATCAACTTCTCCATGCCAGATTTTTGCAATACGATATTTTTGCGCGTCAACAGGATCAGGATGATGTTTAATTGACATATTTAAAACAACTTCATGCAACGGTGCTTTTTTAGCAAGCTGTTTATAATTATCTTGTTCATAAGCGTCAATTACATCTTTGAAAGTAATACCTTTTGATTTCATATAAGGAAAAGATAATGCCCAATTATGAAACGCTGAACCAAACGCTACACTTCCGTCGCCAACTCCGACTTTCCATTTTTCTTTATAACCTTCAGGCGCAATATTTTCAATTAACTCATTAACTTTTTCAATAACAGAAACAAATTTTTTTTCCATTTCTTGCGGAGTCAATTTAACTTCCTTAATTAACCTATCAACTTTATTTATGAATAAAACTGGCTTAACTAATTCTTTTAAAGCTTGTCGTAAAACTGTTTCTGTCTGTGGCATAATTCCTTCAACAGCACAACATAAAACAATACACCCGTCAACAGCACGCATTGCACGAGTAACATCTCCGCCAAAATCAACATGCCCAGGAGTATCAATTAAATTAATTAAATAATCTTCACCTTCAACTTTATGAATCATTGAAACCGATGCTGAATCAATTGTAATTCCTCGTGTTGCTTCATCTTCATGAAAATCCAAAGCCCGCTGTTTTCCTGCTGTTTCTTCTGACAACATTCCTGCACCTGCTAAAAGATTATCAGAAAAAGTTGTCTTGCCATGATCAATATGCGCAGCAATTGCTATGTTTCTTATTTTATCTTGATCATTCATAAGTTTAGAAATTTTTTTTGTTGAATCTTCTGCCATATTCTTGAATAACTAATGAAAAATAAATTGGTTTAAAAAGATTTTGTATTTCGAACTAGCATCAAATTGTAATTGCCTCACTCAGACTCAATTACTTCATATTGAAAATACCAGAAATATTTAAATATAAAAATAATCTTAATGATTTATGGAAAGATCATATAAAATTTTTCTAACCTTTACAATCTATATTTTAATAGCTTTATTTTTTTTATTAGGAATTAATGCAGGATTTCTATCTACCCTCTATCCTGAATTAGCCTTATTTTTGCTTCCCTTTCAGTTCATTCTTATGTTAATGTTAAATGTTATTGTCGTTCCAATACAATTAGCTTTTATCTTATTTTTAGGAGCTTTCTCTTGCATCTCTAAAAATTTTTCTATCTTTTTACATAATTTTATCTTTCCAGGAAATACGTTTTTGTTTATCCTTAAAACAAATCCTTCTTGGCCCGGAACAGAAGGGGTGACTCTAATTGGGCAAATTTTATTTTGGATAATTTTTTTAATAGCAGGGTTTTTTATTATTAGAAATATTCTCTCAAAAAATGAAACCAAACTTCCTCTTAAATAATCTTCAAATCTTTTTTAAAAAAATCTCGTGTTATTTTTTGTAATTCAAGCAATCTTCGTTTGTTTCTTCCAATTAAAGCTGCTTTATACTGGCTTCCTGCAGTAATTATAATTTCATTTTCTGTAATCTGCATTTCTTTAAAACTGACTGGGCTAACAACATCCCTAAGAAATTGCTCTGTATCTTCAAAATTTTCAGGACTTGCAATAACCTTAATTTTTTTCCCGAGAATTTCAATTATTTTTTTAATATTTTTTCCACCAATACCAATTGCTTTTGAAACAAATCTTTTAGGCACAGCAAAAATTATCATCTCATTATATTTAAAACAATATCGCGTATTTATCCTAGTAATTTTACTGAACAAATTCAGATAACGAATATCCTTCATATCAATTGTATTCACCATTTGCAATAGAATTTTTAGAAGTAATTGCTTTATAAAATTATCTTTTATAATTAAATATTTAAATTTTAAATCTATTAATTAACATGAGATATTTTAGTGAATCTTTAGAAGAAGTTAGCGCAGATATTTTAGATAAGTATCTTAGTAATATCCTAAAAAATAGAAGGCATATGAATAAACAAAGATATTTAGATGAATTTTTTGAAAGATTAAGAAGCTGGTATAAGTTCGATAAGTTAGAAAGAGAAAAAAGGGAATTAAGAAAAATATTAGAATTTGTTGATGACTTTTTGCTTAAAATTCCGCAAACACCTACTCATTAGCTTTTTTAACAACTTCTTTTTTCGCAGTTTTTTTATCTTGATCTTTTTTTATGAGCGGGCCAACAACTTTTACAAGCAATCCAGGCAATCCTGTCCCAATTGGCACTGGCTGATTTAAAATTATATTTTCAATCACACTTGAAAGATTATCTTTTGTTCCTTTAATTGTAGAATTTACAAATTGTTTAACAGGGGTTTCAAAAGTTGCCCTCGCTAAAATAGAAGATTTTTGTGCAATAATTCCCATTCTTGTCACACCCTTAATTTCACCTGAATTACACATTGCGTCAGAAATTAATCTTAAATGCCGAATATCAATATCTAAACCTTGCGTCTCTAAAACATTTTTAATTTCATTGATGATTAATTGTTTTGCTACTTCAATTCCAAAAACAGCTGCAACCTCGTAAAAATCATTTGAAATTGTTTTGCTTTTATCAACTTCTTTCATAGACAAAATATCTGCGAGATTTGTTCCAAGTGTTTGAATCACAAAATCTTTTCCTTTTTTCACAATCAAAATTTGTTTTACATTTTTCGTCCCAGAAATTATTGTTGATTTTATTTTTTCTTTTAATTTGTAAATATCTTTAAAATCTTTATCAGAAACATCTAATTTAATTATACTAGACTTTTCTTTAACTTTAAATCCAGAAGCAGATAATCTTTCTAAAACTTTTGCCATAGGAGTATGAATTTGCCGAAGCAATTTCTCATCAATTTGTATTTCAAGTTTTTTATCACTAAAATCTAAACTAACTTCTGAAGCAACTTCCTTAAGTGTAACTTCTTTTATTTTTTCTGCAAAAATTTTCGCGTGTTTCTCGTCATTATAGTCTTTATTAAGATAAATTTCCATTTTAGGTGATGAGGGTTTTTTTCTCGCGTCAAAAACTTCAATTAATCTTGGAAGGCCTGAAGTAACTTGCATTTCTTGAACACCTGCAAAGTGAAAAACATTTAAAACCATCTGTGTTGACGACTCACCAAAAGATTGCGCTGTTACAATTCCCACAGCATCGCCTGCCTCTGCTTTTCCACCTGTATGCAATTTAGAAACATCTAAACCATCTCCACCATATTCAAATTGTATTACATTATTATTTCCATCCCTAACTGTCCCATCATATTCTATTCTCAAATCTTGCAAAGCATTTGCTAATCTTCTATATAAATATCCTGATTTTGGTGTTCGCAGTGCAGTATCCATAAGTGAATCCCTTCCAGTAATAGAACCAAAGAAAAATTCATCAGGTCTCAAACCTTTGATAAAAGGGGAATTAATAAATCCTCTTGCTTTTGGAGATAAATCATTTTTTTTGAAAAATGAAAGTGTTCTTCCACTATAACCTAATTCAATTCTCTTTCCTCCCAATACTTGCTGTCCAACACACGACGCCATCATTGTTATATTTAAAATATTTCCTCCACCCCCAGACTGGATCATATGATTAACAGAATTTTCTTTTGGAAATTCTTGTTTTACAAGTTTACCAATTTTTGTTCTAACTTCATTCAGTGTCTGAAGAATTTTAATTTCACGCGACTCTTCTGCAGTTTTTCCAGGTATAACTTCAATTTCACCTTTTTCATATGCTTCAATAAATTCTCTTGTTTTTTCTTCAGCTTTTTTAATTATATCTTCACTAGTTTGAATAACTTTTTCATCTAAATCTAAATCTCCAATAGAAATTGTAACACCCCTATGTGTAAGATAATTTGTTCCAAGTGTAAAAACTTTCTTAATTGTCTTAATAGTTTCATTTCTCCCAACTTGTTTATCTAATTCTTTTATTAGTGCACCATCTTCAACTCCAAATGTATTCTCGTCAATATTTCCTTTAATTAAATTACCCTTACTTATTTTTAAATCAGAATCATCTTTACATTTCCCAGAATAATTCAATGATTCTGGAAGCATTGCAGAAATTAATTCTTTTCCTTCAACATTTTTTTTATTTATTTGAGGCATTACTCCTGATTTAAACAAAAGTTGGTCTGCTTCTGATTTTGAAAATTCAGTTTTTCCTAATAAATAATTTCCTGTAATAGCGTCGGCAATTGTTCCAATCATATTTGTATTATTTTTCGGGGAAACTAAATTACTTTTTATTTCAAGAAGAACTTTTGCTTCAGCACGAGCTTCTTCTGTTTGTGGCGAATGAATATTCATTTCATCCCCATCATAATCAGCATTATATGGAAACGCAACAGCAGGATGCATTCGAAATGTTCTTCCTGGAAGCACCTTTACATAATGCGCCATTAAACTTCCTTTATGCAAACTCGGATGTCTATTAAATAAAACAATATCGCCATCAATTAAATGCCTTTCAACTTTATATCCTGGCTCTAACTCTGCTAAAATTTCTTCTTTAAGTTCAGATGTTATTTTTTTTCTTTTTCCATCAGGTCTGATTATATAATTTGCACTTGGATAAACTTCAGATTGAATTAATTCTTTTAATTTTGTAATATTTAAATCTGTGACAGTTTCACTTACAGTAATTATTTTTGCAATTTCATATGGAATTCCCACCCCATTAATTTCTAAATGAGGGTCAGGTGAAATAACTGTTCTTCCTGAATAATTTACTCTTTTACCTGCAAGATTTTTTCGAATTCTTCCTTCTTTTCCTTTAATTCTTTCTGTAATTGTTTTTAGTGGCTGCCCACTTCTATGACGCGCAGGAGGAATTCTCGTAACAGTATTATCAAAAAAAGTTGTAACATGATATTGTAATAGATCCCAAAGATCTTCAATAATAACTTCAGGTGCACCTGCATTTAAATTCTCCCAAAGTCGCTGATTTGCCCTTATAATATCTGAAAGTTTATGAGTTAAATCATCTTCAGATCTTTCTCCGCTTTCTAAAATAATACTCGGTCGAACTGTTACAGAAGGAACCAACAACATTGTGAGAACAGCCCATTCTGGCCTGCAAGTTTTCGAATTAATGCTGATTTTTTTTAATTCCTCGTCGAGAATTTTGCTTAAAATTTCTCTAATTTCAATTGGAAAAATTCTTTTTTTGCCAATATAAAAATTACTTGGTTTGTCTAATTTAACTTTTGGGTGTTCAGCACCACAATGCGGACATTTTTTAGTATCTTTTGCTTTTTTTGCTCTTTGACTTGGAGAGTATTTTATTAAATCTTTTTCTTGAAGTAAAAGTTTTCCACATTCATGACAAAAACATCTCAAACCAATTTCAATTAATGGAACATATTTTAAATGAATTACTGGTCTTGCAAGATCAATACTTCCAGGATGACCTAAACACTCTTTTAATCTTCCACCACATGTTCGGCATCTCACTCCAGGATCAACCGCACCTAAACGCAAATCCATTAAACCCCCGTCAACAGGATAACCGTCAATATCATAAAGTTCAGGTGTCACAATTTTCGCCACAGAAATTTTTTTAATTTTGTCAGGACTAAGTAAAGCAAAATTTATTTCTTTAATTTGTTTTTTAATTGGTTTATGTTGCATTAAAATCTCCCCCTATTTGCTCTTTCTCTTTGCTCTAAAAAATTAATTTGTGCTTCGCAATCATAATATTTAGCTTGGAAAGTTATTAATCCAGAAAAACCCAAAGCTAAAATAGAAGTGTCTGAAGAAACTATCCCTGCTACGAGAACAGCTAAACTTGATGCAGCATAAACTAGCGATCTATGTAAACTACCATATAATTTTAATCTTTCTTCAAATATTTTTCTTCTATCCATTTTATTTATCATATTTATTTTTTAATCCAAATGATGTTTGAATATGCAAGCCTTGTAGTTCTTCTAATAATAATTTAAAAGCATAAGAAACCTCAACTGGTTCGACATTTTCACTATGACAAATAGGACAAATTATTCTTCCTTTTATATTGTCTTCGACCCCCAAACTCCCGCAATCTGAACAAATATGCAAAATAACTTTATCAGAATCATATCTTTCTTTTAATAATAGTGACGCGCCATGCCCAACTAATGCTTGCTGCTCCATTTCACCAAGACGCAATGCACCACCACGTGAACGCCCTTCAACAGGTTGTCGTGTCAGCAACGCAACTTTTCCAGAAGCTCGACCATGAAGTTTATTTTTAACCATATATTTTAATTTCAAGTAATATAAATTCCCAACAAAAATTTTCGCATCCATTTTTTTACCTGTAATTGCATGATACATTGTTTCTTTACCATCATATCTAAATCCAAGTTCAACTAATTGTTTTTCAAGTTGTTTTTTATTTAAATTTGAAAAAGGTGTTCCGTCAATAACTTCTCCTTTCGCACAACCAACTTTTCCTGCTAAAAGTTCTAATAAATATCCAATAGTCATTCTACTTGGCAAACCATGTGGGTTAAAAATTACATCTGGTTTAATTCCATTTATTGTAAATGGAACATCTTCTTCAGGAATTATCGCACCAATTACTCCTTTTTGCCCGTGTGAAGTTGCATACTTATCCCCTAATTCAGGAATTCTCTGATCTCTTGTCCGAACATGAACAATCTTATTTCCCTCACCATCTTCACTAAGAAAAACTCCGTCAACAACTCCTTGCTCTTCTTGTCTCATTGAAACACTTGCTTCTTTTTTTGTTCTAACTGAAATCTCTCGAGCTTCAGATAAAAATTTTGGAGGAGAAATTTTCCCAATTAAAACTTCGCCTTCTCTAACTTCAGCTTCAGGAAAAATCACCCCATCATCTTCTAAAAATCTATAAGATGATTCTGTTTTATATCCAGAAGTATCTTTCTCAGGAATAATAATTTCATCTTTTAATCCTCCTGCATAATTCATTTCAACAGCAGAATACGGGCGAAAATAAAAACTTCTTCCAACCCCTCGATCAACACTCCCTTTATTAAATACAAGTGCATCTTCCATATTATAACCTTCATAAGTCATTATAGCTACAACTAAATTTTGTCCTGCGGGATAAGTGTTTAAAGTATCATAAACAAAACTTTTTACAATTGGTTTTTGTGGATATTCTAAAACAGAAACATCTGTATCAAGCCGAACATAATAATTTGCAACATAAAGCCCTAACGACTGTTTTTGCGTCTTGCTCCCTCTTAAAAGTCTCGCGCTCTGATCATGATTAATATAAGGAATCAGCGAGGAAATAACCCCAAACAAATCAATTGGATCAATTTCAAGATGTGTGTGCTCTGATGTAACTTCTTCTTTATATAACGCAACTAAAGCATTTTCTTCTTCAGCAGCGTCAAGATATTCAATAATTCCTTTATCTAAAAGATCTTTCCATTTAAGATTACCTTGCTCTAATTCAACAAGAATCTCATTTGTAAGTTTAGAAATGCCTTTATTTAATACAATTAATGGTCGCAAAACTCTTCCTTGTTCTGTTGAAATTTCAACTGTATTCAAAAAATTATTATTTCTAACATTTAATTGAATTGGTAATTCTTTGCTTCGTCTTTTTTCTCTTATTGATTCTACAAATTCATTTGGATTTTCAATATTACCAATAAAAATTCCATTAAAAAAAACATCTGTTTTCCCAACATCTTCCTTCAAACCAATTGACTCTAAATTTTTCCTAAAATCTTTTTCATTTAATTCAACTCTTGTTGAAACTCTCGCAAGAATTGCAAGATTTTTTCTTAAACCAATTTCTGTTCCTTCAGGTGTCTCAATTGGACAAAATCTTCCGTAGTGAGTCGGATGCAAAGTACGCGCCATAAAATTTTCTTGTTCACCAGGAAGCATAGAAGAAACTCTCTGCAATTGAGAAATTGTCGCAAGATAATTTGTTTTATCCATATTCTGAGTAATCCCTGATCTCTCACCTGTCCATGAACCAGTTGCAATTGCAGATTCAACCCGATGAGAAAAAAGTGTGGATTTTGCAATTGTTTTTATTGAGAAAAATTTTTTTCTCTTAGATGCTTTTTGCAAAGAATACTGAATATCCCTTAAAAGAATACTCATATTCACCCTAAATAAACTTGCTAACAAATCCCCACTCAATCTTACACGCTTATTCGCATAATGATCTTTATCTGTTCTTAATTCAGGATTTTCTTTAGCTATTAAATATTGTTTAATAAGTTTGCAAAGTGTAATTGCTTTTTTCATTCGGTCTTCTCGCTTTTGCCCAATATGAGGAAAAAGATAAGAATCAATTCTCTGTTTAACACGATCTAAAATTTCTTTTTTTGTTCCTTGCAAAGAAGTTTTTTCTGCAATATACATCATTGCATCTTCAGGTGTCGCCAGGTTTGTGAATTCAAATAAATTAACAATAACACTATCTGTTTCTTTTCCAACTAATTTTGAAATTTCAGATTCTTTTGTCAAGCCAAGTGCTTTTAAGATAACAATTGCTGGCAAATTCTTAAATCTGCTAAAAGAAACATCAAATAATCCTTCTTTTGTTTCAGTAATTGAAACAGGAATTCTATAAGTCCCTTTCAAAGAAAATAACCTCAATAATAATTCTTTTGCAGAATTTTCTTCAATAAATGCTTGATTTTCTGCAAGATCCTCAACCATAATCATCACCCTTTCATTACCATTAATTATAAAATATCCTCCAGTATCAAGAGGGTCATTTAAATTCTCAACTAATTCTTGTTTTGACATGCCATAAGTATTGCAAACCTGACTCCTTACCATTATAGGAATTCTCCCAATTTCAACAACCTGCGAATCAGTTTGATTATCTTTTTTCACAGTTATTTCTAATTTAATTGGTGCAGAATAAGTTAAATTTCTTAGACGTGCTTCAGAAGGTTTAATAAAACTCATACTTCCGTCAGCCTCTGTAATTTGCGGTTTTCCAACTTCAATTTTTCCAAGATTAATTTCAAAATCTTCATTGTTAATATTTTGCGAAAGTTCATCAACAATTTCCTGCATTCTTTTTTCAATAAAATTATTAAAAGAAATTATATTTGATTCAACTAATGAATGCTCTGCTAAATATTTTTTAACAATTATATGCTTATTGATTTCCATTTAAATAACAACCCGATAATAAAGAAAAGTCTGATCCTTCTCTTTTTTTTCTATTTTTATTATATCACCAACCTGGCAATCTTCTGGAAGCGCTGGATCTTTTGAAAGAATTTTTGGAAGTTGAGCTTTAGAAATATTCATCTTATTAAGAAGCTCATTTGTTTCTTTTTCATTTAATTTAGAATGTTTTGGTTGGAGAATATGCATTTTATCTTTTTGGTTGCAGGTGAACTAACAAAATTCACAAAAACTTTAACAACTTTCTAATACTAAAAAATATTGAAATTTAATTTATAAATCTTGCGGTTTTATAAGAAAAATTGAATTTTAGTGTTATATCTTAAAGATTCAAAATAAAAAATGGCCCTGGAGGGATTCGAACCCCCGACACCTAGCTTAAAAGGCTAGTGCTCTAACCAGGCTGAGCTACAGAGCCAGTCAGAATAAATTAAATTAGAAATTTAAGTTTAAAAAATGTTTGATTTTCAATCTAAATAATAAAGCAATAAATATTCTCCCTTGTCCCTCTTTCTTAAGATTAATTTTTTCCATTCACTTACTCTAAAATAAACTAATCTTGCTATTGCAATATCCCCCTGACATCTTGCAGCTTCTTCATTTAATTCTAATAATTTTTCTTGAATTTCTTTATTACTCATTAAAAATTCTTTATTTCCCATTACAAATATTTCTTTAATTTTTCTTCAAAGTCCTCAGCAGAAGTAGCTCCAATAAATTGATCAATTGGTTTTCTGTCTTTAAATAAAACAAAATTTGGAATTGAACTAATATTAAATTTCGCTGCGATTTCTTGATTGTCCCCAACATTAACTTTACCAAACTTTATTTTTCCTTTAAGTTTTTCAGAAAGATCTTCAATAATCGGAGACATCATCAAACAAGGCATACACCATTCAGCAAAAAAATCAACAAGAACAAGGCCTTTAGAAATATATTCTTCAAACTCGTGATTTGTCAGTTCAGGAACTTTATCATTATCTGTCATTTTCTTCCCCATAAACAAATTATAAGATTTAACTAGTTTTATAAATTTTCTTGTTTTTTGAAATTTAAGCAACTCCAAACAATTCCTTAAAACTTTCTTCTAATTCCTCAAAAGTCTTATTCTGAATTCCAACTTTTTGAAGAAAATTTATAGTATTTTGCTTTTGATGTGGAAAAGTGCAATTAGAACAATCCCAAATTCTTCTAATTCCATTATTAGGAAAATCAATTTCTTTTCCTTTGCCTTCAGGATTTCCAAATTTACATCCCCCTTGTTCACGTTTAAGATCATACCCAGGACAATAACAAAAAGTACAATTTAATTTTCCATTAAGATCATGACAAGGTTTAGCTTCTCGATAACAAATACATTCTTCAGGATGGGTTTTTTGTCGCTGTGAAAAATTAAATCCCTCAATAAGTTGTTCTTCTGTAATAGGTCTACATGAAATAATTTCCCTAACAAGAATTTTTATTCTCTGCAAAATTAAATTTTTAGCTTCTTCATGCATAACAAGAAATAATGATAAAGGGTTTTAAATTTGTCGGCGATTATAATTTGCACTTCGTGATATTTATTAGCTCAAAACTGGCTCTGCCAAGTTTTTCACATTAAAATATTTTAACGAATAAATCTGACAAAGTCGATTTATGAGTTCGCATCAATAAGCGAACGAGTTTACGAGTGAGCACAATTAACAACGACTATACCCACAAGAATTACACTTTTGACAACCTTCTACAAAATAAAGCGGATTTCCGCAATCAGGGCATAAATTCCCTGAAGAAATATTTTTTTGATTTGTTTTAATTTCAACATTTTTATTTAATTGTGAATAAGCTTCTCTTAAACCTTTTGCAAATGCGTCAGGCAATGAACAGATTTTTGTCGGCCCTAAACCAACTTGTGTCTCTCCAGGAATATTTTCAATTTGATCAAGAAGTTCATCTAAAGAAACTCCGCTTTTAAAAATTAGCGACGCTAATCTTCCAATTCCTTCTGAAATCGCGCCAATATCCCTTCGCCCTTTACCAATATTAATAAAAACCTCATAAGGGTTAGCAGGATTTTTTTTCTCAACATTTAAAGTTATGAACGCAGTTCCATGCGGGGTAATTTGTTTTACAGTTGTGCCAATTAATTCAGGACGAATATGTTTAATTTCTTTTTCAGGAACAGCTAAAACTTGAAATGATTTGCAACCGTCGCGATAAATTGTAATTCCTTTAACCCCTAGCTCATAAGCCAACAAATATGCTTTGCGAACATCTTCCACACTTGCAGAATTTGGCAAATTAATTGTTTTACTAACTGCACTATCTAAAAATCTTTGAAAGCGCGCCTGCATTTTAATATGTTGTTCAAAATCTAAATCATGCGATGTCACAAAAATTTTCTTTAACTCATTCCAGCGAGCATCACTAATATTTTCTGGTTTCTTCACATTTTTCAAAGAACCTTTATTTTCACAAATTTCTTCAAGAAGTTCCTCGCTGTAAAATCCTTCTTGTTTTGCGATTTTTTCAAAATCAGAATTAATAACAAAAAAATCAAATTTTGCTTTTCCTTCTTCATTAAAAACAGAACGCCTTTTATATGCAATTGCAAAAATCGGTTCAATCCCCCCCTCAACACCTGCAATATTTGATAAAGTTCCTGTTGGTGCAATAGTTGTTCTTGCTGCATTTCTAATTTTCAAATTTTCTCCTTTAAAATATTCTTTAGATTCATTAAAAATGCTTTTCTCCCAATTTGGAAATTCCCCCCGGGTTTCAGCAAGTTTAACTGACGCTTGTTTTGCTAATTGATTTATAAAACTCATGATTTTTTCTGCAAACTCATAAGACTCATCAGAACCATAAGCTATTCCTAAATTAATTAATGTGTCAGCAAACCCCATTACTCCTAAACCAATTTTTCTATTTGCTTTTGCCATTTTTTCAATTTTTTCTAAAGGATAAGTATTCACATCAATAACATTATCAAGATAATGCACTGCATCAAAAACAACCTCACCTAATTTTTCAAAATTAAATGAATTTCCTTCAACAAATTTTTTTAAATTAATTGAACCAAGATTACAAACCTCATATGGCAACAATGGCTGTTCCCCGCAAGGATTTGTTGATTCAATTTTTCCAATTTCCGGTGTTGCGTTGTCTCTCTCAATTCTATCTAAAAAAATTAAACCAGGATCTCCACTCTGCCATGCATTCTGAACAATTTTGTCAAAAATTTCTTTTGCATTTACAACTTTTACAATCTCTCCTTTATGATTGATTAACTCATATTTCTCTTCATTTAAAACTTTTTTAATAAAATCTTCAGTTACTCCAACAGAAATATTAAAATTTCTAAGTTTTCCTTCTTTATTTTTTGCTTTAATAAATTCTTCAACATCAGGATGATTATAATCTAAAATTCCCATATTTGCACCCTGCCTTGTCCCACCTTGCGCAATTGTTTTTCCTAATGCTAAATCAAAAATTTCCATAAATGAAATTGGCCCAGATGCAACTCCTTTTGTTGATTTAATTAATGATCCTCTTGGCCTTAATTTAGAAAAATTAAAACCAGTGCCGCCACCAAATGCCTGAATTTCAACAGCTTCTCTTAAGGATCTAAAAATTCCTTCGCGACTATCTTCAACAGGCAAAACATAACATGCAGATAAATTAATATTTAATCCAGCCCCACGTAATGCAGGAGAATTAGGAAGAAAAAACCCTTTTGTCATTAACTCATAAAATTTTTTTTCAGATTCTTCAGAATTAAAATCATTATAAACAGAATCAACCGATGCTATAACATGTGCAACTCTGTAAAAAAGTTCTTTTACACTTTCGCAAACCTTGCCTTCATCATCTTTCATCAAGTATCTAGCCTCAAGAATTTGCACACCTCGCTCAGGAATATCTGGCTCTGACCAACTTTTAATTTTCTCAGAAATATTCTCTGGCTTTTTATAATCTTTAACAATTACCATCTCACCCTCTTTGTAAAAATTCAAAAATTAATCTCTATTTAAAGATTCTTATGTTTTAGAACATGCTTAAAAGATCACCTAACCAAATATTCAATTTCTTCTTCATTAAGTTTGATTTCTTTTTGAGCAGCAGAGTTTTGCAGCAAAATTTTTACAAAGGGAAATTCTTTCATCGCACGTTTTATACCCACATGTGCGTATTTTGCATATTTTTCTGCAATTGATTTTTTCTTTGCTGTTTTCTGATTATGCAACCAAATTTTCAAAATTCGTGATGGTTTTTTATAACTTGTAAATTTTTCCCTATTATCGAAATTTGTTTTAGATGCTGCAATTCCATAACTTAACAAAATATTTTCATAAACTAAAAATCTCCAGTATTGCTGCTTGTAAATTCTTCCTTTGAAAACATCTGCTTTTGCAAGTGCCTCATATGCTTTTGCAAGTTCCTTTCCAGAATATTCTGCAGGAATATTTTCTTCAATCCACAAAAGAATTTTATCTAAAGGCATATTTACAGAATCAAAAACCCCAAGCAACTCAACAGAAGGTTTGTTCTTGAAAATAATTCTTAATGCATTAAAAATATCTACTTCTTTATTTCTCTCGTCTATTTCTGCTGGTGTTGAATCTTGTTTGCGCGCAATTGTCTGCAAATCATTTAATGCTGCCCTAATATCGCCTTTTGCTTTTATTGCTAAACTTGTAAGAACATCATTATTAACAAAAAGTTTTTCTTTCCGTAAAGTGCAAATTAAAATATCTTTTATTGTTCTATAATCAATTTCTTTTAGTTTCACAATTTCACATTTTCTTCGAAGTGCAGAAAATTTTTTATCCCAAATATCATTTGCTGTAATAATAATCGGATAAACAGTTTTTTCAATTAATCTTAATAATTCTGGTAAACCACCACGATCTGTTCCAGCAATTCCATCAACCTCGTCAATAAGAATTATTTTTTTATTTTTTAATAAAGATCTTTGTTCAATTGCAGGACGTAAAACTTCGTTTAATTTTTTTTTGTTCCTAAAATCAGAAGCATTTAATTCAAAAATTTCAGAATTAGTTTCCTTTGCAGCAACATGCGCAAGAGTTGTTTTGCCGACACCAGGCGGACCGTGAAGAATTATTGCTTTTTTGAATTTCGACGTCGACAAAAAATTTTCAATAAAACCTTTTAGTGTCTGCACTGCTAAACTCTGACCTTTAATATCTGCAAAACATGTCGGCCTGTATTTTTCTACCCACGGCATTTTGAATACCTCTTAATTTGTTCTTCTAATTGAAAAAATCTTCTAACAGATGCGTCAGTTCCATCTCCAAGCACTTGATATCCAACAGGAATAGTTTTAAACATGCCCAGTTGAATTCTATTACAAAAATAAATAATATGTGTAGATAAACCAAAAATATTTTTTTCAATTAAATATGGCTCTCCTTTTTTAGATTGTAAAATTAACATCCAATCTTTAATCCCTCTTTTCATATTCCTCTCCTGAGAAAATTCTGAGCAATGCACTAATTTAAAATCAATTCCAAGAGCTCTAGAAAGCTCTCTTATTTGAGCAATACCCTTTCCATGAGGGCGATCTAATCCTGCAAAATCCCCTAAGTCGATATCCTCTAAAAAATCAAACCTAAGTGGTTGATTAAGAGCCTTATCTCTTCTAAAACCATTTAAATCAATAACATTACCCATCTTCTAAATCTTAATGAACAGTTTCTTTTTTTAATTTAATTTGAGTATGAATTTCTCTATCTATAAATCTAAAACATTGTCTGAAATATTCTAATCTATCTCTCTTGAATAAATCAAGGTGTGTGCTGTAAAATTGATGATATAATAAACATCTATCTTGTTCCTCTTCTGAAATATTCATATATTTGTAAATGATTTATAGGTTAAATATTTATTCGCAAATAAGTGCAGATCTAGATTGCTCTAATTTTGATCTACCATATTCAATTTTAAAACCTGTTGGTTGTAAAAAATAAACCCCTTCCTGAATTTCCCTTACACGATAAATAAAAGAATCTGAATCTAAAGATAATACAACTAATTGATTTTTATTTGGAATATGAAAATGAGAAGAGCCAAAATCTTCTGAACTTCTTTGAGTTAAAAATACTTTTGTGCTTTCCCCCCCCCTTATAGTTTCTGTATCTAAGATTCCTACTATTTTATCTACTTCAACTTCTCTTTGACCTTTTCTAAAACCTCTTTCTAATAAAGTTGGTTCAGTCATTTCCCCTCGCCAGCAAGAACAAAACCTGCTAAAAGTGCCTGAAGCTGAATAAATGTATCAGAACCCTCAACAATCCTAAATTCTGTCTCACCTGTTTTTTCAATAAGTTTCATTTTAATATCTGGCTCAACATTAAGATTCCAGATTTCTTTTTGAATTGCTTTTATCACATCTTGACCAGAAATAGATTCTTTTAACATTACATCTAAAAGTTTTTCGCGTGCCTGCTGAAAGTCGCCTGCCAAAGCATAATCTAAAACAATCCTAATATTTTTTGGTTTTGTATTTGAAATTATTGTTGAAACAAGTTCTGCAGTAATATTCGGCGAAATCGAAGCTGTTGATTGTAAAAGATTTGTAGCTCGTCGACAATCTCCTTCACTACCTTCATAAATTCCTGCGAGCGCATCTTCTGCAATAAAAAGTTTTTCAAATTCTGCAATTTTTTTCAAATATTTTTCAATATCTTTTTTTTCAAGAAGTTTAAATCTGAAAATTGCACACCGACTCTGAATCGGATCAATTATTTTCGAAGAATAATTACACGACAAAATAAAACGGCAAGTTGCTGAATAATTTTCCATTGTTCTTCGCAGTGCTTGTTGTGCTTCTGGAGTCAGGGCATCAGCCTCGTCAAGAAAAATAACTTTAAATGGGACATCGCCCAATGATTTTGTTCTCGCAAAATTTTTAACTTTATCTCTAACAATTTGAATCCCTCGCTCATCAGATGCATTTAATTCAAGATAATTTTCTTTCCAAGATTTTTGATAAAGTTGTTTTACAATTATCAACGCAAGAGTTGATTTTCCTGTTCCAGCCGGGCCTGCAAATAATAAGTGCGGAATATTAAATGATTCTGTTAATGACTGAACCCTCTTAATAATTTCTTCTTGTCCAACAAGTTCACTAAAAATAGAAGGGCGATATTTTTCAGTCCAAATCGAAGATGTCTCTGCCATTAATTAATAAAAAAAATTTTGTTTTTAAGGATTTGTATTGTATAGGATTATTCACGTTCTCTCATTTCACAATAAATTTACTTACTTCTCGCACGTCTAACTTTACGTTTGTGCTTTTCTTTTCTCAGTCGTTTACGTTGCCATTTCCAACGCATCTGACGCTTTTTTTTCCATCTACGGCTTGAACGTTTCATCAAAATAAATAAAGAAATTAGTTTTTAAAGTTTTGGGGATTAAAGTTCTGATTTTCTTTTTATTCCATGCAATCTTTTTCCCATTGATTCCCAGTAAAGAGCATATGCTCCAAGTGGAACTTTCCAAGATAAACTAGAAGTAAAATTTTCATAACCTAAATGAGGAGTATGATCTCTTTTATTTATTACTTCTTTCAAACCTTTTAAAAAATTTCCTGGGGTTTGCCATGGGAAAGCAGTATAAGCAGTTCCAATATTTCCAATTACATGTGCATTTGAAATCGCAACTAAAGGAAGATTAATTTCATCCTCTTCTCCAAAACTCCTTGTCTGAATATTTTCACTCCAATCTTCTCACAATATTTTTCAATTGGACATTTAGAACACCAAGGAGAAATTGGCTGGCAAATTGTTTTTCCAAAAAGAACAAAAATCGCATTAAATTCTAACCAAAATTTTTTAGGAAGAATTTTTTCAAGTTCTTTTTCTGTTTTTTCAGGAGTTTTTGTCTTAACCCATCCAAGACGATTTGGAATCCTATGGCAATGTGTGTCAATCGGCAAAACCAACTTATTAAATGCAAAACTCAAAACAATATTTGCTGTTTTCGGCCCAATACCTTTTATAGACAACAATTCTGATTTTATCTGAGGAACCTTACTATTAAATCTTTTAATCAACTCATTTGAAACATGCTTCAAGGTTTTTGCTTTTTTCTTATAATGCCCAGAACTATAAATTAATTTTTCAAGTTTTTTAATTGGAATTTTAGAAATCTTCTCTGGCGTATCTGCAACTGCAAAAAGTTTTTTTGAAACCTTATCTGTATTTTTATCTTGTGTTCTCAAAGACAAAAGACACGTAATCAAAATCTTAAACGGTTCTGGCTTATTTCGCATACGATTCAAAGTTGTCCTCTCATTATAATTAAAATGCTTCGCCAATATTCCCATTATTTTAGAAATATTTTTCTGTTTCTTCATATTAAAAATCTACAAATTTTATATAAGAAACATTTCACTTATTAAATAATTTTCCAATTAAACTACAAACCCTGGGAGGGGCTTTCAAGCCAAAAAAACAGTTAACTTGAAGCCTCTCCTGGGGAAAAAGAGGTGATAAAAAATAGAACGCATTAAACTATTTAAATGTTTCGTTCATGTTACTCTTGTAAAATGACGTTAGTTAAAAATTCTAGAGTGGTGATTAATTTTTTTATTATGAATCTACGGTAGTAATTTTATCAAAATATTTTGTTAACCACTTAAAATAATAGTTAAGTAAATTAAACACTACATGATATTAATTTGGAATTCAAATCATCACAGAATTTAAAAAACTGAAAATCTTTTCTTAGACATGGAAAAAGAAGTGGCTTCTTCATCAGATGAAAAAATTAATGCAAAACAAACACAAATTCATAATCTACTTTTTGGCCGCGAACTCAGCTGGCAAGAAATTATTCATGATCTAATTAATACAGAACAACTTGATCCATGGGATATTAATATTTCTATTTTAAGCAACAAATATTTAGAAACACTCGCAAAATTAGAAGAAGCTGATTTTTTTGTTTCAAGCAAAGTTTTGCTGGCAGCTGCACTTTTATTACGAATTAAATCTGAGATTTTATTAAACAAATACATTAAAAGCATAGATGATATTTTATTTGGGAAAAAACAAGAAAAAAAATATTCTCTAGAAAGAATTGAACTTGATGAAGAAATTCCTGAATTAATATCTAGAAGTCCTATTCCTCGTTACAAAAAAGTTACATTACAAGAATTAATCGGATCACTAAACAAAGCAATCACAACCGAAAATAGAAGAATTAAAAAAGAAATTATAAATAAAAACGCGCTTCGTGAAACTGCGATTTCCTTACCAAAGAGAAAATTTAGTATTAAAAATAAAATTAAAGAAATTTATGAAAAATTAAAATCACAACTACAAAAACAAGAACAACATAAAATTTCTTACACAGATCTAATTGGCAAAGATAAAGACGAGCGAATTATAGCATTTCTTCCATTACTACATTTAGAAAATCAGAAAAAAGTTTGGTTAGACCAAGAAGCTCATTTTCAAGAAATTTATATTTGGTTAAAAAAAATTTATTTAGAGCATAATCCAGATCCTTTTGCAGATTTAAAAGAAGAACTTGAAGAAGAAATGCAGGAAATTTCCGATGATAAAAAACAAAGAATTAAAGAAATAAATTCTGATTTTGAAAATCCCCTCGGAGAAATGTTTGAGTAATTAATCCTGTAAAAATATTCCTACAATTTGATCAGATTAATTATTTAAATTATTGAAAATCTATAAAAACAATTGGCTCATATAATATTTGTGTAGCAGGTTTAGAAGTATAAGTTGCTTCCCTAGGAAACTCAGATAATTGTTCTAAATTTAAAGACCTCTCATCTATAGAAGAGAAAGTTCCTACATTAGATCGAGCACCCAATTGTTTTTCAAGCAAAGATTGTTTTTTATATCTTGTAATAACATCTGCTTCAACCCCTTTATTTTGCTGCCCTAAAACCCTATAATTTATTCCTGCAATTCCTTGCAACACAATCATTCCTCCAACTAAAAGTGCTGGAATTTTTAAAGGTTCTAACATCCTACTAATTTTCCAAAAATATTTCATACATCCACTTTGTAAAATTAGTTTTTATATTTTTATGTTCTATATTATATTTTTAAAACACTCTCTTTCCCACTCTTCAAATCCTTAATCTTGAATTTTTTTGCTCTAACTTCCTTATCCCCCACAAAAATTACTTTATCAATATTTTTTGAATTACAGCATTGCAATGACTTACTTGGCTTTCCATAATAAAGTAAAACAATTTTTTTATTTTTCCGAAGTTTTTGCGCGAGTTTTATTGCAGCCCTATCTTGACCAATAGAAACAATCATAATTCTTTGTTTTTCAGATTTTATTTTTGCTAATTTTGTCAAACGTTCCAAACCAAAAGAAATTCCTGTACACTGAACTCCCTCAAACATAAAACTCCCGCCAGCTGTAATTGTCTCTTTCATAGTTTTTGTTTTTATCTCAAAAACATTTCCATTATAGTAACTTAACCCCCTAACAATTGTCGGCGAGAATTTAATTTCAAAACCATAAGCTCTACAATATTCTATCAAAGAAATAATTTCTTTATAAGAATCAAATTTGTCAAAATATTTCTCTCCTTTTTTCAAACAATCAATTATTTTTTCTGCATTATATTTTTTTAAATTTTTTTTAACTTGCTTTTCACCAATCTTATCATATTTATCAATTTCTCTCAAAACATTTTCCTTATCTTTTTCTTTCACTTTATTTTCTTCTAAAATTTCATTTAACAACTTCCGATTATTTACAAATATCATTGGTTGAATTTTTAAATTCCTTAAAATTTCTGAACTTAATGCTAAAATTTCTGCCTCATCTTTTGTTGTTGAACCCACTATATCAACATCACACTGAGTAAACTGTCTAAATCTATTTGATGTTGCAGGCTCATCTCTAAAAACAGGTCCAATTTGATATCTTTTGTAAGGAAGTTTTTTATTTTTCATTAATCTTTTTAATTGAAATGTAAATTCATAACGTAATGCAAGTTTTCTTTTTCCTTTGTCTTGTAATTTGAAAATATCTGATACTGCTTCGTCGCTTGTATTCTCACCTTTCACAAATTCTTCATACTCTATAACCGGCGTCTCAGCTGGCTCAAACCCGTATTTCTCAAAAATTTCAATTAGGATTTTTTTTATCTCAGCTCGCTTCTCAGCTTCGTCGCTTGAAAAATCTTGAAATCCTTTTACTGAATTTGGTTTCATCCTAACCTCCTAACAAAGTTTTCAACTTTTTTAATTATTTTCTTTGAAGTTTTTTCAATACATTTATTATCACTGCAAGAACAATCAGGAATTTTCCAAACAATAACTTTCTTTATCCTATTTTTAAATAATTTTTTCGGAACATCGCTTGCTACAATTACAATTAAATCTAATTCTTTAAACCATTTTTCCTGAATTGCTTGTGGTTTTTGTTTTAATTTTAAATTGTATTTTTTTGAAATTCTAATTAGATTTTTTGCAATAGGAAGTCCTTGAAAAATTCCTGCACTTGAAACTTTGATATTTTTTTTCTTATTAAATTTCTTAAACACAGCTTCAGCTATCACACTCCTAAATCTATTGTGCTTGCAAATAAAAAGTATTTTTTTAGGTTTCATCTCAACTTCTTTTTTTAAGGGTGGAAGGAGAGAATCGAACTCTCTTCTCACGGATTTTGCTCTTCTTATCTTTCCCTGCCAAAAAGGAGGGGAGACCGTTCGGGGAACCTTGGTTCCCCACGCCCACAACCGTACGTACTACCAATGTACTACATCCACCATATTTAATTAGAATCAAATTGGACTTATAAGTTTTTCCAGGATTACTTTTTGTATCAAGAATTTCCTGCTCACTTTTAGCTCGCAGATTTGTAAATATTCTAATAATAAAATTATCTTTTTTAATTATTAATAATCTTGGTATTTGAACGAGTTTACGAGTTCCAAATTTTTTCAGAAAATCAAATGCACAGCTATTAAAATCTTTTCTATCGATGATGCCGATAGTTAAGTGTTTTAATTGCCATAAAAATACTGAGAAAAAAGAGTTTTTAAATTTTTTGTAAAAGTTAATGAAGAATCCCCTTTGTTCCTTGTTCATAGTGTTTTCTAAAATTTCTTCCTAATAGAAAAAATGCAGGAATATTTAACAACGAAATTGTAAGAGCTGTTTGCCCAGGGTCAGGTGTTCCAAGAAATTTATGATAAAAATACATCATAATTCCAGATTGTGCTGTTGGAACAAGTGAAGATACTATTAAAGATAAAATCCTTGAATCAAATTTTTCAGCCATTTTCTCACATGTTTTTGTATTATATCCTCCAACTAAGAAGACATATAATGCTTGCCTCGCACCCGAAAAAACACCGCTTCGAAGACCATGATCTATATTAGTAGCACATGCAACACCCCCTCCTACAAGTGCACCTAAACTGCCCAATTTATAATTAACATATCGGCCCCCAAATTCATAAAGCTCTTTCAAAGTCCTTCTCTTATTTCTTCCACAATCATCTTCCATCAAAATAATCTAAAAGAATAATTTTTAAAGGTTACTAATTTCAAACATCCATGAAACAAAAATATGAATTACTCGCGCCTGTGGGAAATTTCCCGATGCTGGCTGCTGCTGTAAATGCTGGAGCTGACGCAGTTTATTTTGGTTTAAGTGAATTTACAATGCGCACAGGAGCAAAAAACTTCAAAGTTTCTGATTTAAAAAAAATCCGCGAAATTTGCAACCACGGCAAAAATAACAGAAAAGTAAAAATGTATATCACACTAAATTCAATAATTTACGATGATGAATTAAAAAAAATTGAAAAAATAATAAAAAAAGTTAAAGATAAAGTTGATGCTGTAATTTGCTGGGATCTCGCAGTTGTAAACTTATGCAGAAAATATCAAATACCTTTTTTCATCTCAACACAAGCATCTGTTTCAAATTCAAAATCAGCAGAAATTTACAAAAAACTTGGAGCAAAAAGAATCATTCTCGCGCGCGAATTAAATTTAAAACAAATAAAAAAAATTTCAAAAACAATTGATATAGAATGTTTTGCGCACGGCGCAATGTGCGTCGCTGTCTCAGGAAGATGCTTCACCTCGCAATTTTTATTTAACAAATCAGCAAACAGAGGAAAATGTCTGCATCCATGCCGACGCTCTTATATTGTAAAAGACAAGCAAGAAGGATATGAACTCGAAGTTGAAAACGACAAAATTTTCTCAGCAAAAGATTTATGCACTCTACCGTTTATTGAACAAATGAAAAAATCTGGAATTTGCAGTTTTAAAATTGAAGGCAGAAACCGCGACCCTCGTTATGTTGACACAGTTGTTCGGATTTATAGACGGGCATTAGATAAAAAATTAACAAAAAACGAAATCAAACAAGGAATTCAAGAATTAAAAAAAGTTTACAACAGAAGTTTCTCGTCAGGTTTTTACATAAAAATGCCAACAGCAGACGACTTTGCAAAAATTGAACATTCTGCAGCAAAAGAAAAAAAACATTTTGTCGGAAAAATTAAACATTATTATCCTGAAATAAATGTCGCAACAATAAAATTAAATTCTGAATTAAAAGTTGGAGATGAAATTTGCGTTATTGGAAAAACAACAGGGATTGTTTATGGAAAAATAAAAACAATGGAAAAAAACAAAAAACAAATTTCAAAAGCTGGAAAAAACCAAGAAGTTGGAATAAATTTAAATAAAAAAGTGAGAAAAAACAACGAAGTTTACAAAATTATAAAAAGTGTAAAAATAAATAAAAAATTAATATAACGCAGATGTATAAGTATCTGATGGTTCTGGGCAAGTTTGTCCGTCTGTAAATTCCACATAAACCTCTATTTTATTAGCTTCTGTTATGTCGTCTATTGTTAAAGCTGTTTCTGTGCTACGAGATTCTAATGCAGGGATTGGTTGTTCAAACAAAACTGTCTCAGATTTCCCAGTTGCATCTGTGAATACAAGTTTTGCGCCTGCAACATTATTATTTGTTGAATCTTTTCTTTGAAGTGTAACACTGCAAGTACTATCTCCCCCATCTTCTGTGCAACTTGCTGCAGTTACTTGAAGATTGACTTGCGGGCATGCAGTTAATAAATCAATTTGATCTGTTGAAGTTTCAATTAAATTCTGAATCACCGCCCAAATAATCCCAATTGCAACTAACACAAGTAAAACAATAATCAGTGTCGTGACAACAGTTGACAAGGCCTTTTTATTTCTCAGCATTTTCCACCCCCTTTCATAATTTAATTCAGATTTCTAAATATATAAATGTTTTTGAAATAATATATAAGATTATCAACAAATTTATAACACCTGTTTTTTTCAATAAATCATGTCAAAAAAATCCAACACATATTCTCATTCTAAACTTTCAACATTTGAACAATGCAAGCAGAAATTCAAATTTCGTTATATTGATAAAATAATTCCTGAAATTGCACAAACAATTGAGGCACTTTTAGGAAGTTGCGTGCATGAAACACTTGAATGGCTTTACAAACAAATAAAAAGAAATACAATTCCAACACTTGACGAAACAATTATTTTTTATTCAAGATCTTGGCAAGAAAAATTCACGCCAGAAATTTTAATTGTGAAAAAAAATTTAGAAGCAAAAGATTATTTTAACAAAGGCGTGAATTTTCTTATTAATTATTACACAAAAAACCAGCCGTTTGACGATAATACACTTGAAGTTGAAAAGAGAGTAAAATTAGATTTAGATGAAGAAAAAAAATACAAAATTCTCGGATTTATTGATCGGCTCGCACTAAATCCTACAACCGGCGAATATGAAATTCACGATTATAAAACAGCAGACACAATGCCTGACAAAGAAAAAATAAACAATGACAGACAACTCGCACTTTACTCACTAGCAATAAAACAAATCTACGGATTAGAAAAAGAAGTTTGTTTAATCTGGCACTATCTCGCGCATGACGCAAAAATTTGTATTAAAAAAACCCAACAAGAATTAGAAAATTTAAAACACGAGACAATTAAACTAATAAAATTAATTGAAGACACAACACGTTTTCCCCCAAAAGTTTCAAAACTCTGCGACTGGTGCGAATATAAAAATATCTGCCCTGCTTGGATTAAGAAAAAAGATGAGGAAAATAAAAATGTCAAGAGAATTGAGTTAAAACCAGGGAAACAAAAATCTCTCGACGATTATCCAACAATAAAAAAATATATTAAAAAATAACACAACAAAGTTTTTAAAGAATTACTAAGTTTATTTTACATGAGAGATATAGGATATCCTGGGATGCGGGGACCAGAAGAATTAGTTGGAGAATATTATTTAAATGAAGGAGCAAGAATTGTTTCTAGGGGTCAAGCTAGATTACATCCTACAAAAAATGGCCATATCCAATTAAGAGATAGCAAAACAGGAAGATTTGTTTCAAGAAAAAAAGTTTTAGAAAATGTAACTAAAACTGTTTATTAATTCTCTCTATATTCTTAATAATTAGAAAAGTATTTGCGGGGTGAATAAAATTGAAACTAATGAAAATATTCTTTCTTTATTTTGATTTTATCTTTGCATGCTTTCCATAAGTGATTTGAAAGTGAGAGTCCTGATTTTCTTTTCCTATCTGTAAAATAAGCAAGGATCACATTTACCCCATCCTCAAATAAATTTTTTATTATTGGGACAAAATCTGTATCCGAAGTTAAAACAATTACTTCTGATATTCCTTCTTGTCTCGGAATTCTAGCTAAATCAATTGTCAAAAGTGTATCTACCCCCTTTTGTTGATAAGTATTATCAATTTTTTGACACCGGCCCTCTCTTACAATTATTCCGACTTCTTTCAATTTAGATGTGAATTTGTCATAACTGGCTTTTCTCTTAGCATCATCTTCAGTAGGAGTTGAATCTTGATAAGGTGGTGCTGTATAAAAATAAATTTTTTTGCATTCCAATTTTCTTGATTTTGCAAGATTTTTCGCAAAAACATCAATTTTATATTTTAGATATTTGCCTTTTCCAAAAAATTTAGAGATAAAAGAAAGATAACCTCCATCAATAAAAACAATTGTAGATTTCATCTTAAAACATCAGGCAACCCCGAAGGATCACCTGGGATTATGTTAATATAATTACAAGATAATTATTTATAATTCTTTCGGTTCCAAATTATATTTCTATCTTTTAGCCCGAATTCTGAATTAGACGTAAGCCCTGTTATACGCCCCGAAACTTTCGAAGAAAGTTGAGAGCCTGCAAGGCGTGGTCGAGAAAAATCTTTGATTTTTCGAAGAAGTAATTAGAAACCCCCTTACTATATGGGAAAATTTATAAGGGTGGGCGGGTTTATTCAATAAAAGATGGAAAACTACTTATCACAAATCTTCAAACTAAGAAAAGATTTTTCAGAACAAGAAAAAGAGTTAATCAAAAAAGCATACAAATTTGCTGAAAAATCTCACAGAGGGCAAAAACTTGACGGCACAGAATATCCTTATTTTATGCACCCTGCTTATGCTGGATTTCTTTTAGCAAAATGGAAAAGGGGTGCAGAAGAAATTTGTGCCGGTTTTTTGCACGATGTTTATGAAGATTGTGAAATACATTTAGATGTCTTGAGAAGATTATTTGGGCATAGGGTTACATTTTTAGTAGATGGGATGTCTTGGGAAAGAAGATGGAATCCAAAAGAAAAAATGTATTTGAAAGATTGGGAACATTTTCATAAAAAAAGATTGGATTACATCACACAAGACATCGGGCTATTATATGTTCTTTTTTCAGATGAATTAAGTAACTTAGATGATATATTTCCAGACAAATATAAAAAATTAAAAAAATTAAGCAAAGAGAAACTAATTAAGAAAAAGAAAAGGTGGTCTTACATAATGAAAATTTTAGTCCCGCTTTATAGAGAATTGGGGCTAAAAAAATTAGTTTCTCACGTAGAAAATAAGATTAAACCAGTTACTGGAAATATGAAATCAGAATTATACAAATACATTTCAAAAAAAGATATTCAACATCTGAAAAAAGAGATTTCTAAAAATCAAGACATCGAAGAATTAAAGTAGTTTTCCCGTGAGCAAAGCGAACGCGAGGTAGGGGGTTTCTAATTATTGCTGATAATTCCTGTTAGTTTCAATTTTTGAGAATGCCTACAAGTTAGAGTTAAAACAAAGAAATAGGAAATAATATTTTTCTCCCACCCAATAGGAGAGACGCGCGCTTTTTTTGTTTCTTTTTTTCTAAAAAAAGAAAATGGGGATTTTCGTCTTTTTGCTTCTTTTTTCTAAAAAGAAGATTTTGGTGGGCTGTTTATCCGAATAGATTCTTAAACCAATTCATAATTTTTTGCCAGAAACCGCTACTTATACATTGGCTATCAATACACAAGTTTGAAGAACATTCAAAATTATTCTCACAAGTTGAATCTGCTTCTAATTGAGAAGTAAAAGTTTTACTTTCAGAGCAATATTCTCCGGTTTTTCTATATCCTAAAGGATAACAAGTATCATCTTTTAGGCAACCGAAACAAAGACGAGAAATTGTATTTGGATTTTCTTTTTTAACAACTTCTGGAATTTCAATTTTAACAGGACCAGTTTCTTCTGTTGGTGTAACTTCTGTTAAAACAGACCATTCAGATTCACCATTAAAGTATTCTAAACTTATAACTCCACATCTTGCATTTGATGGAACTCTATAAGTTGAAGATTGGTATTCATTGCCAGAAGCATCTTCAAATTGAATATAAACATCATAATCTAGAGGTAAAGCACTTGATAAATAATGTTCTGTTGTGTATCCGCTTTGACCAGGACCATTATATCCTTCTCTGTTTTTGTATTTATACATAACATTAAAACTTGTTGCTATATCTGACTCAATAGAAACATCTGCATTTGGATAAATTTCAAGGTTTCCTAAATCAATTGTTTTTTTGCCTGAAACATCTTTTACTTTTTCGTCTTCATCAAAAACAGTTTGTCTTAAAGCCATTGAATAAGTATTTTGTAACTTTCCAGAACTCCAGACTTCATAATTTTTTTGAAGAACTATATAGCCATAATCATAACAATCCTTAAAGAATGTCCATTGAGCGCCTATATCGCTTTTTCCTGTTTCTGGACCTTCTTTAATTTTAAAGTCGCTCTTAACTGAAAATTCAAAATTTCCTTTTTCATCAGTTACAACATTAGAAGGCGAAAACTCATAAGCACTCAGTAATTGAGCACCTTCAACAGGTTTTCCAGAAAGTTGGTCAATTAATTTTCCTTTTATTGTAATAGAATAAACTCCTGGTTCGGTTGTTTGTGATTTTTTACAATTTACAAAAAAACCATTTGTGTTATAAGCAGTTTCTACTTCACTACATTGAATACCGCTAAAAGTTCCAGATAATCCTTGAACTGGGCTAAAGCCCTCATCAGGTGTTGGTTTAGTAATCTCTATTTTTGGAGTTGGATAACAAATATTATAAGGGTCGCTATCAGCTTCTATAATGCAACTTGCAATTTTTCCGTTATAATTCACATTACAGGTAACATCATTATCTAATTTTGTTCCGTAATCAATCTCACAAACTACTTGTTCTGTTTCTGGTTCTTCTTCAATTATAGGAGAAACACAATTTACAAAGAAATAATTTGTATTGTAAGAAGTTTCTATTTTGCTACATTCCACTCCGTTAAATGTTCCAGATAATCCTGGAACAGGGCTAAATCCTTCATCTGGAGAAGGTTTTGTTATTGAAATTATAGGCGAAGGATAACAAATATTATAAGGGTCATTGTCCGCTTCAATAACACAGCTTGAACTTGTTCCATTATAATTTACATTACAAGTTACATCAGAAGTAAGTTGAGAGCCGTAGTCAATTTCACAGGCAACTTGTTCTGTGCCTGCACCATTTTCAGCAGAAACAAAAATAAACATTAATCCTAAAGACAGGATTAAAAAGATTGGTAAGATTTTTGATTTATTCATCTTAACATATATAATCAAGAGATATTTTAAAAAGCTTTCGTCATCAAATTGTTTTATGACAGCCCACTAATATAAATTTCAAAATCTTTGATTTTGACAAATTGTCCGAAGGACTAGGAACCCCCTCTTTTGCTTCTTTTTCTAAAAGAAGAATGAGATTTAGACTAGTGAAAATTTAATTGCGTATAATGTGTGTTAGATGCCCCGAAGGGCTGAAAGAGTTTCAAATTCTGCGATGTTTTACTAAAACTAAAGAGATAATAATTATTCCAATTATAATTATTATCATCCAATTGGTTATCATATTTAGATTAAATTCACTAGAATTAACGAAAAAAGCATTAATCAAGTAAAGACCAACTAAAATAACCATTCCAAATCCTATAAGATAATGGTCTTTATCTAATTTTTTTAATGCTTCAAAATAGGTTTTAGGATTGAACCAAGTGTGGAGCTTAGATTCTTCATCCTTTGTAAGCATAATAAATTGACAGAACTCCCATTATTATTCCGAGCCATCCAACATTATTGGAGTTCTGTAAAACAAAAACTCCGTAACTAAATAAAGCTCCACCAATTATTCCGAAACCTATTCTTTTTTCGGCTTTCATTAATTTCTTATAACCAATTGGTGCTTTTAAGTTTTCCGCAGAATTTGAAATTGCACATAATCGGTGTTATGTGTTTTTTCTGCAAGAAAAAATCGCGGAATTAAATGGAGCGACAGTATGACGCAGGAAATTTTGTCCAATAGAATTTAAGCCCCTTTGCCGTCTTTACAAACAATAATATAATCTCCGTATTCAGATTTGGATTCTGGCCATGTTTTATCTATCTCAACATCAGAAAATAGGCTCCTAAAAACTGGTTCAAGTTTTTTCAAGGATGTTTTATATTCAAAGCCCATTACATCATTGTAAAGTATATCAACAGTTGCATTGACTATTTCATCAGTAGCTCCATTTTTCATTGTTGCAACCATATATTCATATCCGAGTTTTGCGGCAGATTGTTTTCTTTCTAATTCATTTGAAAAATCACCAACATAAGGATCTGCAAAAACTGCAAAACCATTTGGATTCAATAAAACAGGAATGGTTTCTAAAAATGGTGCTTGTTTATCATAAGGTAAATGATGTATTCCGCCAGTACACAAAACAACATCATATTTTTTTGATGGAGTCCAAGATAAAACATCCGCTACTTGAAATGAAATGTCAGGATATTTGCATTGGGCGTGCTGTATGAATTCATCACTAATATCAGCACCCTCTAACGTCAAATCAGCTCTTCTTTTTGCAATTTCTCCAAGCAAATATCCTGGACCGCACATCAAATCAAGTACGCTTCCGTTTTTAGGAGCTTCATTTTGAATTGTAGCCAGAATCTTATCTATCAAAGTTCCCCAAGGCATGAATTCAAATTCTTGCTCATATACTTCTGACTTTGGTAATTCTCTCATAAAATAAGGTAATTAAGGAGATTATATAAAGTTAATTCTTAAAGGTAATGGGGCTTACTAAAATAAATCAAGGCAAAGTTTCCGAGTAATATTGCACATAATCCTTGTTAAATGAGGGTGAGCGAAGCGAAAGGCTGCAAGCCGTCCCCGAGGATTTGCTGAAAGCAAACCGCAGAGTAATATTTTAGTGTGCGTTACTTCCACTTAGCCCAAATCATATCGTCAAGATATTTTCCATTAGAGAATTTATTTTTATGAAGAGTTCCTTCGTGAGTATATCCTGCTTTTTCAAGAACTCTTGCAGATGCTTTATTGAATGTTCTACACATCCCAGATATTCTTTTGAGTTTCAATTCTTTGAATCCATATTCAGTAATTTTTTTCAGAGCTTTTGTTGCTAAACCCATTCCTCTGAAATCTTTATGGATTCCATATCCAACAATTGCTGAATGTTTGTATCTGGGATGACTGGTTAATTCAAGATTGATGAAACCTGCAAATTTTTCTTTAATAATAATTGCAAATTTTTTATTATGTTTCTTTCCTTCTTGCAATTCTTTTTTAGCTTCTTCAACTGTAGTTGGAACTGAAGAAAAATTTGCTTTTGAATCTTCATCCTGATGACATTCAAGATAACCTTGAGCATCTGTAAGTCTAATAGGTCTTAAAATAAATTCTCTTGCTTTAATAATTGCCATACATCTGATTTGGCTTTTCGTATATATAAACTTTTTTCATTAGCACACTAAAATGTTATTTCATTTAATCGCTGTTCATTTTCCCGAGTGTAATGAAATGGAGCGAGAGCCTGCAAGGTGTGGCACGAGCGGAACGACTGAAAGGAGTGACCTCGTGAGTTTCCAATCTCCGAAAATTCTTTGATATCGTAGTTGCTGAAAACTGTCTTTAAAATTGTCGTTGGGGGTGGAAAGAGCGCGCTTTTTTGCCTTCTTTTTTTCTAAAAAAGAAGTTTCCGTTAAATTAATAAGTTAGCCAAAACAATAAGTTCTAAGAAAGATGGTGAAAGAAATACATAAAAAGTTTATGAAAGTTATTGATGATTTGATTAAGAAGAAAATTAAATCCGAACCAATCAAATCAATTATTCTTGGCGGAAGTGTTGCAAGAGGAGATGAAACAGAACATAGCGATATAGATATTGTTTTTTATGTAAATAAAAAAGATATGCCAAAAAATCCTAGAAGATTCTATAAATTTAAAGGCAGATATATTGAAGAACATTATTCTGAAATTGAAAAATTGAAAAATGAAAATATTTTACCAGAAGAAAAGATACTTTATGATAAAACGGGCAAAATAAAGAAAAAAGGATTTGATGAAAAAATTGCTGGGAAAAAACTGAATTTTGAAATTAAAGAAGCTATAAAGTATCAAAGATTAGCCGAACAATTTTTCAAAAAAGGAAATTATGAAGAATCTTTTAATTTTTTATATGGTCTTGGAAGTCCTGCATTTATTTTAATGCACGCTTTACCTCCAAGATTTAATCTTCCATTTCCAAGTTTTAGATTATTAAAAAGTTTAAAAATTATCGATAGAAAACATAAAACTAAAACCTATGAAAAAGTTGAAGAGATTTACACTTTTGAAAATAAAAACAAAAAACAAATTTTAAAAGATTTTCAGAAAGCGTATTTGCTTATGAACAAAATAAAAAAATCTGAAAATCCAAATTCCAAAAATCTTGGTTTTTTTGATAAAATCAAAATTAAGTACAATGTTGAAGGATTGAAAAAGACTTTTGAGGATTATCCTTTTGTTTTTGCATATAGGTTTATTGTTGGTTGTTTAGTAATGTGGACATTTGATAAAAAAACAAAGAAGAGAGACAAGGAAGTTTTTTATCAAATTTTATTGAAAGTTTTGGGAATTGAAAAGATAGATAAAAAAATAGTAGAAGAAAAACTAAAATTTTCTAAAGAACTTTTGAAAGAAACAGAAAAGTTAAAATAATTCTCGGTGAAGCCGACTATCTGTTTTCGTAGAAAACTCGCGCGCTCTTTCCGTAGGGGTTGAGTAGACAATTTTTGTTTTTTATTTTCAGCAATTTCGTTTAATCAGCGTGTTAAGTGAAATTTTAATTTCATTTTGGAGCGGTAAACGAAGACAACAACATTAGAATTTTCGGTTTTAACCTCTGTGGAGGCGAGCCCCGAATTGGATTTAATTCCTGTTAGTTTCCCTCGATAGAGGTTGGATTTTAGTGCAACGTTCGGCGAAGCCGAAAAATCCAAAGTAAGCGGGCGAGTGTTTTTTAGGGCAGGTGTCGTTTATCATTAGTAACTTTGAAGTAGTAAAAATAAGAAAGATTTATAAAGTAAAGGGTTTAACTATTTTTTATGGATCCAAATGAAGTATTTGAATATGTAACTGAAGGAATGAAATGGTTAGCAATAGGTGGAGGTTCTTATTTAGCAGCAATGATTGGAACGGAAGTTTTTTCAACAACACTATTTCATAAAAAAATAGAATCACAAGAACAATTGGATTTAATTGTGGATGAAGAAGCTAGAAAACTTGGATTAGACCCATTAAAAATTGATACAAAATATAATGGTGAAACTGATGGATCACGTAAAAACGGGGAAAGATATGATTTACATCTAAAAGGAGATTCTTTTTCAACTAGATCAACAGTTAGACATGAATTATACCACATCTTAAGAGATTGTGATAGAGGTGATCCGAAATTATTAAATTATCTATTTGTTGCGGAACCAAGAGCAAAATTGTATGAGCTTACAGGAATTAAACTTTAAGACACCTGCCCTATTTTATTAAAACTTCAAAATTGAAAATTTTGACTATATTTTAGCTCGCCCGCTTATTGAAACTAACCGTTGTTAAGTCGTGTGAGGCATTTATGCCGAAAGTCTGCAAGACGGCACCGAGCGAAGCGAAGGAGTTTTTTCTTCTGCGTTAAGAAAATTTAAATCTCCTATTTTGGGGTGGGACGGAAGCGCGCGTTTTTTTGCCTTCTTTTTTTCTAAAAAAGAAGTTGGGCACTTTTACTGAATTTTGTTAATTATTTCTTCTTTATTTTTATTAAACCATTGAGCAACTTTTGAATAAAGTTTTAATCTGTAAAGTTTCGCTCTTTCTAAGTCATTTAGTAACATCCAATAAGAATAACTAAAATCTTCTATTGCTCCCGCTGTTACCACATCAGGTAGAAATTCAATTTCTTTTTTAGATAATGGATGATATTTTCTATATTCTTTAATGAAAAATTTTGCAAGTTTTAAATCAAGTTTATGTCTATGGTTTTTATCTCTGCAAGAATATTGCAACATTCCAGCAATATCTTTTATTGTTGTATCATTTTGAGAGCCAACATTCTCAAAATCAATTACTCCGACAAGTTTTTTATTTTTCCAAAGAGTATTCTCTGGGTTAATATCTCTATGTAAAGGATATTTTGGAATTTTAGAGTAATCTTTTCCATCTAAACTCTTTAATAATGGAATTAAAACAGAAGCTTCCTTTAGAAAGATTTTTTCTTTTTTATCCTGTTTTGATTTTTTTAGAATATCTTCATAAAATTCTTGGAGTTCATTCAAAACCGGTTTTCTATTGAAAACATCACCAATTCCTTTTTTGTTATCAAGATTAGATTTTTCTATAAACTTGTGATAAAGAGCCATCATTTTAGCACATTCTTTTAGTTCGGGATAACCAAAGCGTTTTATATCTCTACCTTCTATAAACTCATAAACCCAAAAGAATGAATCTTCTTTCTGAATGAAAAAATTTCCTTTCTTGTTCTTAATTGGAGCAGGAATTTGATAAGGAAATTTTTTATTTTTTAGATAGTCAAGATATTCTAATTCGAATTTTAATTCTGAAATTTTCTTTTCCTTTGTTACTTTTCTAAGAATAAATTTTCCTTTAGAAGTTTTAACAATCCAATTAGTATTCACAACTCCTTTTGTCGCTTTTTTGAAAGATAAAACTTCTCCAATATCCCACAATGAAATTAATTCATTTAGTTTTTGTTTTTCCATATTTCCCCTTTTTATTTTAGAAAGAAGGGTGTTTTATTAAGTTATCGTAAAAGTGCCCAATTAAATAAGAAAAATTTGGGCGAAGCCTTTTATCCTTGGTTATGCGAAATTTTAATTTCGTGGTTTGTTTCCGTTGGTCGGATAAAAGAAGTTTTTCTATTTTTGTCGAAGACAAAAACTATCTGTCACGAAGTGACTAGCGCGCTTCCGTCTGGGGTGGGAATTATATATTAGAGATTTAAATTTTTAGCAGAAGAAAAAATTCGACTTAATTCCTGTTAATTGCCCCGAGCCGAAGGCGAGAGCGCAGCGTGGTGCGAACGTAGTGAGCAAGTTCGTGAGACTGTAAAAAAATAGATTTATATACTTTCTTCATTTCTTTTTTGTTATGGCAAAAACTTCGGAACAATTTTATGAAGAATTGGGTGCTAAAGGTCTTGCTGCTAGAAAAGAAAAGATACATACAAAAAAAGAACTATCTTATTTGAAAAAACTTTTGTCTAAAAATAAGAAGATTCTTGATTTGGCTTGTGGTTTTGGAAGGTTTACCATTCCGTTGGCAAAGCAAGGATATTCAGTTGAAGGGATCGATATATCTCCTAATTTATTGAAAGAAGCTAAAAAAAGAGCTAAAGAAGAAAATTTGAAAATAAAGTTTAGATTAGGAGATATGAGAAAATTACCATATAAAGACAAAAGTTTTGATACTATTATTTGTATGTGGTCTGCTTTTATTGAATTACATAAGAAGCAAGATCAAATTAAAGCACTCAAAGAAATGTTAAGAATTCTCAAAAAAGAAGGTTTTGCTTTATTAGAAATGCCAAAACCAAGAAGGACAAAAAAGAAAGTTGTTGTTTCTGAAATTGATGGAGTAACAGCAACACCAATGTTTGTTCAGAATAAAACAACTTTGAAAGATTTGATGAAGAAAGTATATGTAAAAAAATACAAAATCTTCATTGATGATTTTGGTGGAAGAGAGCGACTTTTTCTTCAATTTTGGAAGTAAATCAAAGGAGCGAACCAGTTACGGTCTCACGAATTGCAATTAACCCCTGTTCAACGACCCGAGCCCACCAGGGCGAGAATGCAATGTGGCTTGAGTTTCTAATTCTCCGTCTTAATATCTCTAAAACCTCTCTTAGTTCTGGTGGGCTTTTAGCCATCCCATTGAATTTGAGGTGCGCGCCCTTCTTTGCTTCTTTCTTTTTAAGAAAGAAGATGAAATAATCTTTTTTGGTTGGGGGATAAGTTTTAATATCTATCTAAATAAGTAATATAATAAAAATGAGTTGGAATAAAGGAAGATTAAGAGGTTTAAATGAAGCAAAAGGAAGAATTGGAGATATTGAAAAATTTGTTAATGATTTGTTAAAAAATAAAGATAAAATCAGGATTCTTGAGGTTGGTTGTGGTTATGGAAGGATTTTATTAGAACTTAAAAAGGTTTTTGGAAATAAAATTATTACAGAAGGAATTAATTTAGAAAAAGAATGGAATAAGGAGCTTTGTAAAAAGTTTGGAATAAAAGAGAAGATTTTTACTAAAAAAGAAATTAACAAAAATCTTCCAAAAATACATATTCTTGATGTTGGTAAAAAAATACCTTTATCATCAAATAAATATGATTTAATAATAAGCCAAGCATCTGTTCAATATATTGGAAATAAAGCATTATTTTTAGAGGAAGTTAATAGACTTCTTACAAAAGAGGGGATAGCCATAATAGAAATGCAAGAAATAAAAAGAAGCCATCCATTAGAATACAGAAATTTGTTCGAAATCTGGAAGGGAAATAAATTAATTTTATTTGAGAATTATATTAAAAAATTTAAAAATATTAAAGTAAAAAAAAGTAAATTTAGAAAAGATTGGAGCGTGATTATCATGAAAAAATCAAATAGCTTTAAACTAAAATTAAAATTAATGAATTGTTTTGGATTTGATATAAATGAAATCTGTGATAAATGGAGAGGGGATAAAGCAGTGTATAAAGTAATAAAATGAAATTAAATAAGATTTACATTATTGGTCCCGAAGGGTGTGGCAAATCTACTCTGGCAAAATTATTATCAAAAAAACTTAAGGCAAAACATTACGATTTAGATGATGTTTATTATATTAGAAAATATAATAAAAAAAGAAGCCATGAAAGTAGATTAAAAAAATTAAATAAACTTGTAAGTAAAAAAAGATGGATTTTAGAGGGAATTTTTGGAGGGTGGACAGAACCTGCTTTCAAAAAAGCAGATTTGGTAATTATATTAAATTTAGATTACCCAATTTTAATTAAAAATTTATTGAAAAGATCAATAATTGGAAGATTTAAAGGTTATGAAAAAGAAAAAACTAATTTTAAGGATACTTGGAAAGTAATAAAACATGTTAAATTATATAGGATAAGAGACCATCCAAAGAGTTATACAGGGCATATGGAATTGATAAAAAAATATAAAACTAGTTTTATTGAAATTAAAAATAAAAAAGATTTGAATAAATTTTTAGAAGAAACTTTTCAAAAATAGTATTTTTGGGCGGCGGAAAAAAGATTATTTCTAAATAAATTTCAAAACTGAAAGTTTTGACTAATTGTCCGAAGGACAGGCGCGCACCTCGTAACTGGGGCGGGTGGTCGGGGGATGGCTGAGAGAGATTTTAGCTATTTTTTTTACTTGTCTATTTTAGGAGAATTAGAAATTTCGTTGAACAGACTTTATGCGAACTATTGTAAATATGTTTGCATTAGGCCCTAAAGGACCTGGATTTTAATCTCCGTTTGAATGTTTTTTGTTTTTACTTTCGCATTAAAACTAATAACCCTTCTTCTCTCAATCCCCATTTCCATTAACATCTTCTGCGACTGGAACTTTGACTAAATCTGTAACTTTGTCACCTTGTTGCAATTTAACAATTCTCACACCTTGCGCAGCACGTCCCATTACTCGAATATTTTTCAAAGAAGTTCTTATCACAATTCCTTTTGCAGTTGTAATTATAATTGAATCAGAGTCATTAACAGAAACAGTTGTCACAACATTGCCGGTTTTTTCTGAGACTTTTAAATTAATCACGCCTTTTCCTGCGCGCGCTGTTTTTCTATAATCATTAACAGAAGTTCTTTTCCCATAACCTTTTTCAGTTATTGTCACAATTGCGTCTGTTTCTAAAATTTCTAAACTCACAACCTCATCATTACTTAATTTTATTCCTGTCACACCATAACTTGCCCGCCCCATTTGCCGAACATCATTTGAATTAAATCTAATTGCCTGACCTTTTCTTGTGGCGAGCAAAACTTCCTGAGACTTTTTTACAACTTTCACACCAATCAGAGAATCTGAATTATCTGCAGGTAATTTTAATGCTTTAATCCCAGAAGCACGCGGTTTAGAAAAATGCTTTAAAGAAATTTTCTTAATAATTCCTTTTTTTGTAGCCATAAACAAATCATCTTCAAAATTTTTTACTGCAATAACTTCAGTAACTGATTCATCTTTTAAGTTCAACATATTAACAATTGCTTTCCCTTTAGAATATCTTTCAGCAGTTGGCACATCATATGTTTTTAACCACAAAACTCTTCCTCTTGAAGTAAAAAACATTAAATAATCATGAGTTGAACATGTAATTAATTGTTTGACAAAATCTCCTGTTGCTAAATTACTTCCAATAACACCTTTACCTCCTCGTCGCTGTTCCCGATAAGTTGAAATATCCATTCTCTTGCAGTAACCTTTATCTGTAATTGTCACAATAACATCTTTTTTCTGCACTAAATCTTTTTCTTTTATCTCTTTAATATTCTGTAACACAGTTGTCCTGCGATTATCTCCGTATTTTTTCTTTAATTCAGAAACCTCTCTCACAATAATTTTCAAAACTTCTTTCACATCTCCTAAAATAACTTGGAGTTCAGAAATTTTTTTCTCAAGTTCTTCTGATTCTTTTTTTAATTTATCTCTTTCAAGAGAAGTCAACTGCTGAAGTTTTGTTTCTAACACAGCCTCTGCCTGCTTCCGCACTAATTTAAATTTTTTAATTAAACCTTCTACAGCTTCTGTTTTAGATTTAGATTTTTTAATCAAAGAAATAACCTCGTCAATATTTTTCAGAGCAATTAATAAACCAAGAACAATTTCCTGTCGTTCCTGTGCTTTCTTCAACTCATATTTTGAACGATTTGTAATTATTCTCTTTCTATATTTAACATATTCTTCAAGAACTTGTTTTAAATTCAAAATTCTCGGCTGGCCGTTAACAAGCGCAAGAAAATTCACATTAAATGAATCCTGTAACCGCGTGTATTTGTAAAGAGAATTAATAACAAATTTCGGATTCGCGCCTTTTCGCAATTCAATCACAATACGAATTTTTCCTTTTGATGACTCATCGCGCAAATCTGAAACATCTTTAATTTTTTTCTTTTGAATTAAATCAGCAATTTGCGTCATTAGATTTGACTTGTTCAACATATAAGGAATTTCTGTAATAACCACCGCATCTTTTTTCTTAATTGTCTCTGTTGTTGCTTTCCCGCGCAAAATTAATCTGCCTCTCCCAGTTTTAATTAAGTCAAGCATGTCGCCACTCACACTCCCGCCTGTTGGAAAATCAGGACCTTTTACAATTTCTGAAATTTTTTCAAAACTAATACTTGGATTTTTCACATAAGCAATAATTGCATCACAAACTTCAGTTAAATTATGTGGCGGGATGTTAGTCGCCATTCCAACTGCAATTCCAGTCGCACCATTCAACATTAAAGCAGGGAGTTTTCCAGGCAATAACTCTGGCTCTTTCAAAGAATTATCAAAATTAGAAACAAACTTCACAGTTTCTTTATCAATATCTTCTAAAAGTTCAGATGAAATTTGTTTAAGTTTTGCTTCTGTATATCTATATGCAGCAGGTGGATCACCGTCAATAGAACCAAAATTTCCTTGTCCAAAAACAAGAGGATAACGCAAAGAAAAATCCTGCGCCATTCTTACTAATGCGTCATAAACAGCAGAGTCACCGTGAGGGTGAAACTTACCAATAACATCCCCAACAATTCTCGCTGATTTTTTTGTCTGAGTTCCAGGCTTTAAACCCATTTGTTGCATTGAATATAAAATTCTTCTCTGAACAGGTTTCAACCCATCTTCAATCGCAGGAATTGCCCGCGAAACAATAACAGACATTGCATAATCAAGATACGACTTCTTAACTTCGCCAGAAATTTCAGTATTCACTACACCTTTCTCTACAGAATTTTTATCTTCTTCAATCATCTCACAAGTTGATTTTTTTACTGGATTCATTTTAACAGAACTTTATTATTTATATAGATAAAAGAAAATAAGAGAATTTAAAGTTTATGCTTTGGTTTTTTGAAAAAATTTATTTTGTTTGTTTTATAAAAAATCTCACATCTCAACTTCAACTAATTTTTTTCTCGACGTGAAACCTGACTTAATTTCAACTTTTTTTGCTCTAAAATATTTTTTAATAATTTTAATTAATTTTAAATTCGCTTTTCCATCAACAGGTTTTTCTTTAATCCATACTTCATAACTTTTATCACTAGTTTTCTCAACTTTCTCTTGTGACGAATTTGAATGAACCAGAACATTTATTAACATAGAACTTAATTGATTTTTGATTTTTAAAATGCTTGGTTCAAAAGAAAATCTTCAAAAATATAAAGAAATGCAAAGAGAATTAATAATTCAAAAAATAGAATGCCCTGATGATAATCCTAGTATAGAAGATCTTGCATTATATGCGTTTATTTTAGAAAAATTAGAGGAAAGAAAAACCGCAGAAGAAATTTTTGAGTATATTAATATGGAAACTTATACTGAATTAGCAAGATTAAAAATGATGGAAATAATGGCTAAAAGTGAAGGAGATGCTTCAAAAGTAAGAAAATGTGAAAAAATAAGTAGATCTTTAGAAAAAAGTGTATTAGAAGCGTTAGAAGAAAAAAAACTTTATGAATTATTAAAATCACAAAGAAATTAAAAATCCAGATAAAATTATTTACAGATAATTTCCAGTGCATCTCGATTTTTTAAAACATAATCTTTTCCTAAAACTCTTTTTGTTCGCGCGTCAATTGCTTTAATAAAATTTTTTCCAAAATCTGTGTGAAGATGAAATGCAAAATCAAGTGCTGTTGAACCTTCTGGAAGTAAAAAACAATCTGGCAAAATTCTTCCCTTACTATCTGCTAATTTATTCGCGCCTGCAGGAAAAATCGCAACATATTTTAATAACTCAAAAACACATTTATTCAAGACCTCCTGCACCCCAGTTCCAAACTCAAATTTTTCTAAAACCTCTTTTCTAATTTTTTCTAAAGCATGTTTTTGCTTTTCTGAAAGTTTTTTCTCAGCAATAAATTCAAATTTTTTTTCACCTGGAATATACTTTATTAAATTATGTTTAGTAGCTTCGCGCAATGCAAGTTCTGAATCAGCAGAACACTCAATAATAATCTCATCAGGAAATTGCTTTTTTAATTTTTTATAATTTTCCTCGCCATTTTCAACATCAATTTTATTTGCAGCAATAATCATTGGCTTGCTTAATTTTCTCAACTCAGAAGCAAATTTTTTTATCTGCTCTTCTGCCCATTGTGAAGGTTTTTCTGTATTTTTAATTTTTAATAAAACTTGCTTGACCTGCCAATCATTAACTTTCAAACCTGAAAATTGTTTTGCAACAGCTTCTGCAAAATTTTCTTTTTCAAGTTCTGCTTTGCGCGCAAATCCTCTCCACACTTTCAATAAAATATTATAATACCATTCATCTAATTCGTTTTCTAAAAATTTTACATCATCTGCAGGTTCATAAATTTCACCTTCTGGTAATTGTTTCCCTTCAGAGTCGGTTTTTCCTGACAAATCAACAATATGGATAAATGCATCTGCCTGGCGCAAATCATCTAAAAATTGATTGCCTAAACCTTTTCCTTTTGACGCGCCTGGAACTAAACCTGCAACATCCATCAACTCAACTGGCACAAATCTTTTCGAATCCAAACAAAAACCATGAGCTGGCTGGCACTGAACTCCAAATTCTTTATCAATACAATCAACTTTTACATAACCAATTCCATGATTTGCTTTTATTGTTGTAAAAGGATAAGACGCAATCTCTACCTCAGCTAAAGTCGCTGCTTTAGAAAAAGTCGATTTCCCCACAGACGGCTTTCCTACAAGTCCAATTAACATAATTTATTAGAGAAGAGGTTATTTAAAAGTTTAATTATCAAGGGATATTGCCAATAACAGGGAAAGTTCTAAATCTTAATCCAGCGCCAAATGGTTTAATCATAGCTCTGCAAAGTTCAATATTTAATTCAGTTCCAACAAATAAATCTTTTCTATCTTTTGTTTTAGGCTTTTCTGATTCATATAACTGTTCCATTTTTCGAGAAAGATAATCAAATATTCTTCTAAACATTTTCTAAACAAGATTTAATTAATTTTAAACATTTGTATCATCAAAGTTGAGAGTGATTTTTGTTTGTTTTTCTAAATTTAATTTTCTGTATTTAATTCCTGCTTGATCAAACATTATTTTAGCTGCTTTAACAGCTTCGGTATCAGAGTATTTGTCAGATAAATAAATTACTTCTTTTATTCCTGATTGAATTATAATTTTCGCGCACTCATTGCACGGAAACATTAATACATAAATTTTACAATTATCTAAATTTTTATTTATTGAATTCACAATTGCATTTAATTCTGCATGACAAACATAAGTATATTTTACATCTAAAAAATTTCCTTTTCTTGCCCAAGGTAATTCGTCATCAGAACATCCGACTGGAAAACCATTATAACCAATCCCAAGAATTTTATTTTTATCGTCGACTATACATGCGCCAATTTGAGTATTTGGATCTTTACTTCTCTGCGCAGAAAGCAAGGCAATGCCCATAAAATACTCATCCCAAGAAATATAATCAGTTCTCTTAGAAATTTTTTGTTTTTGTATTTTTGAATCAAATATTTTTTCAAGTTTTTCAAAAAGTTCTTGTTTTGTGCTGTTATTTAATAAAATAATATCTGACATTTCAATGCATTTTTTTAAATTTTGTTTTAAAGGGTCATCAGAAACCATCTCTCGCTGTTCATCCTGCAAAAATTTTTCATAACTAATATTATCTGTTGCAGTCTCGCGATTTAAGGCACGCTGATATCTTATTTTCTGTTCAGCGTCAACTGCAATTAAAATAAACCCTGGTTTTTGTCTTAATGCTTCAACTTCTCCAACAGTTCTTATACTCTCAATAATAGAATTTCCACCAACCTGAGAAGCTCGTTCATATAATTTTTCTATAATAAAACTTGCCCCATGTATTGCCCTAAGTTCATTTGCCACATTAACCATTGAATCCCTGTTCACAACCAAATTTCTTTTTTCAATTTCTTTAACTAAAAAATCCCTAACAGAATAGTGTTTGAAACCTTTTTGTTTTAAAAATTCTACAACAGTTCCCTTTCCTGACGAGAGAGTTCCAGTAATTCCTACAATCATAAATTAAAAGATTCATTTATTTTTATAAATATGATTAAATTTAAATATAATGTTTATAACACAATAATAAGAGCCTGTAGCTCAGCCTGGTTAGAGCACCAGTCTTATATGACAATGGTTCGTTAGGGCTGTTGAATCTTAGATTCGTCTAAGAAAGCTGGGGGTCCACAGTTCAAATCTGTGCAGGCTCATTTCATTCGCCTAAATTTGAAAATAAATCAACAAATTTAAAAACCAAAACAACTTTAACAAAACATGGCGAAAAAAAGAGTTTCTAAAAAGAAAAAATCTGCGCAAGATGATACAAAATTATTTGCATTTCTCGCGACTTTTTTAAGTATTGTTGGATTTATAATCGCATTTATGGCGAAAAAAAATAATAAATATGTAATGTTCTATGCTAAACAAAGTTTATTAGTTTTTGTTGTGTTTGTTGTCGGCTGGGCAGTTACAATTGTCCCACTAATTGGCACAGTTGTTGGCGCAATTGTAAATATTATAGGAATTGTGCTTTGGGTAATTAGTTGGATTTATTCTTTAACAGGTGAAATGAAACAAGTCCCAATTGTCGGAAAATACACTGATAACATTAAATTATAATTATTTTATACTTGCATTACAAATTGCATAAGGATTTGTCTTTTTTCTTTTTCCTGTCTTCTTATCCTTGTAAGTTTTTTTAAGCTCGCCTTTTTTTATTTTCTCTCTCACCTCAACAACACACCTATCTAATTTTTTTGGCATGATAAATTAAAGTGTTTAAATTTTATAAATATTTTGAGAAAAAACGCCTCGACCGGGAATCGAACCCGGGATTCAACCGCGACAGGGTTGTGTTATAGCCATTTAACTACCGAGGCTTAGAATAAATTAAGAAAATCAATTTTTAAATCTTATCATCTGACTTTTTAACCACCAGACCAAACTATAAACAAACACAATTAAAACATAAATCGGAATCACAACAATTGAAATAATAAAGAAAAACGCTTCGTCGCCACCAACCCCCCAAAAATCCTGCCCAAAAAAATAAATCCCCAAACCATAAATAAAATTATGAAGCAAAACCGCAGCAAACCAACCAACAACAATTATCCAAAGTTTTCTCCAACTCAATAAAAAATATTTATCAAATTTATTTTTTCTTTTTGTTTTTTTCATCTTTTCTTTTAATAACTTTTTTCCCGCCCATATATTTTTGAAGAACTGCCGGAATTTTTATTGAACCATCTTTTTGCTGATTGTTCTCCATAATTGCAACTAAAATTCTTGAAGTTGCTATTGCAGTATTATTTAAGGTATGCGCAAAAATATTTTCATTTCTTCTCTGAATTCTAATTCCTAATCTACGAGCTTGCGCTTCTTCCATATTTGTTAAAGAAGTAATTTCAAAATATTTCCCTTTCCTAGGACTCCATGCTTCTAGATCACAAGACTTTGCTTTCAAATCTGCTAAATCGCCTGAACAAATCTCCAAAACCCTAAAAGGAATTTCTAAACTTTTAAATAAATCAATAGAATATTTCAAAAGTTTGTCATACCACTCATAGCTTTCTTTTGGCTCGCATATAACAATCATCTCTTGCTTATTAAATTGATGCGTTCGATAAATTCCTTTCTCATCAATACCATGCGAACCAATCTCTTTTCTAAAACACATTGAATAGCCTGTCTGCAAAATAGGCAATTCATTTTCTTTCAAAGTTTTCCCAATAAACTGTCCTATCAAAGGATGCTCTGAAGTAGCAATTAAATGCAAATCTTCCCCCTCAATCTTATAGACCATCTGCTCAATTTCTTTATTTGAATAAACCCCATTCAAAATCTCTTCACGTATCATTAAAGGAGGTTCAACATATTCAAATCCTTGCTTAATCATGAAATCTCTCGCATAATTTATCAAAGCCATATTCAACAAAGCTAAATCTCCCTTTAAATAATAAAATCCTTTACCAGAAGTTTTTGCAGAAGTATCAAAGTCTAACATTTTCAAATCCTCTCCTAACTCAACATGATTCTTAATCTTAAAACTAAATTTTTTTGGCTTGCCAATTTTTTTAATCTCAACATTTTCTGACTCATCTTTTCCCAGAGGAACTGATTTATGAATTATATTTGGAATCTGCCACATTATTTTTTTTATTTGCTCTTCTAATTTTTTTCGCTTTGCCTGCGACTTAAAAATTTTATCTGGAATTATCTTAGCTTTTTTAATCAATTCTTTTACATCTTTTTTATGTTTTTTAAATTCATTAATTTGCTTTGAAATTTTATTTCTCTCAGCCCGAAGTTTATCCTCGTTAAATTTTAGTTTTCTCCAATCAGCATCTAACTTCCCCACCTTATCAACAAGAACAAGTTTCTCTTCCTGAAATTTCTTTTTTATATTTTTCTTAACAAGCTCAGGCGACTCTCTCACCAATTTTATATCAATCATAAAACACAAAGACAAAACTAATATATAAAGATTTCTTTAAATAACCCAAAATTTAAAAACAACAAGTTGCTAATTATTTTATGCAAGAGGTGGATTTTAATCTAGGAATTATTGAAATTTATAATTCATTTAAATCAGCAATGCCCGCGTCGATTCAGTCGTCTTTGGATCTTTTGGTCTTGGTTGTCATAATTGTTTTATATTCAATTTTTATCTGGAAGTTTTACAGATTTATTGCGCAAAAAAATTTCTTAGGTTTAAACCTGAATAAATACAATACTTCAGAAAATGCTTTTTTCATGAAAATTTTTGCAGGCATTCTGTATTTCCTAGAATATTTAATTATCTTGCCTTTCTTAATTTTCTTTTGGTTTGTAGTTTTTACTCTTTTCCTAATTTTCTTAACTGAAAATTTAGAGATAAGCCAAATTCTAATTGTATCTGCCACAATAATTGCTGCCATAAGAATGACTTGCTACTATAAAGAAGATCTTGCAAAAGACCTTGCAAAAATGCTTCCATTCACACTTCTAGCAATCTCACTAACAAACCCAAAATTCTTTGATTTCTCGAGGATAACCACAAAATTCGCAGACCTGCCGTTTTTTTTCACACATATTTTATATTATTTATTATTCATAATTGGACTAGAAATTATTTTAAGATTTTTTGATTTTATTTTTTCTTTATTTGGACTAGAAGAAGAAAACGAAGTTAATGAATAGGAAATTCAAATAAGTTTCTAGCTATTGGAAAAATTTCTTGGGAAATATCTTCCTTGGATCTCATTGATTTTCCATCTGGATCCCAATCATTATTTTTTGGATGCCTTAACACTCCAAATAATTCAACTTTTCTCTCAAAACCCATTAATAAAAAAACAAGAATCAATTTTTAAAATTAATCAAACTCTAAAACATACATCACACTTCAGGATGCTCGTGTCCTTTTTTCATCATTTCTTCTAACATTCTTATATGCTTCTTTTTTTCACCATAATATTGGCCATCATTTATCTTAAATTCCCTTATCATCTTTGAAATATATTCCCCGCCAAGAAAATGTGGTGTCAGAACATAACTTGCCCCTTTTCTATAAAGTTCAAGAGCATCTTTTATCTGATGCGCACGCACAATAATAATTGCCTTCTTATTTAAAACCCGAACTGATTCTATTAATAATAAATTTGTTTCAATATCAGGAATTGTAGAGACAACTAAATTCAATTTATCTAAAGGTAAATCTTCAAGAAGATCCATATCAAATGCATCACCATACAAACAAGGAATTCTAAATTTTCTCAAGGTCGCGATTGTATCAGGATTAAAATCAACAACTAAATATTTCTTTTTTATTTTTCTCAAAGATCTTAAAATTCCAAATCCAATCCGATTATAGCCAAATAAAATCGCGTCATAATGTTTTCTTATTTCTCGTTTATATCTTGGATTTTTTCTTTCAAAAATTGAAATAACTGACGAAAGCTTTCTATAGATTGCCCTTGAATAAATTACAAGATAAGTTGACAACCCAATAGTAATAATTCCTGTTAAAGTAATTGTGGGTAAAAGTCTTGAGTCAATTAATCCCCCTTGAACTGTAAGGCCCAATGTCACCACAATTAAAGAAAATTCTGAGATTTGCGCAAGAGTTGTCCCAACAAGAAAATTATTTCTTTTTGTATAACCAGAAAATGCCATTAAAGTCATAAAAATTATTGGTTTGCAAATCAAAACAACTGCAGACAAAACAAGTGCATCTCGAAGAATAGACACTGTATCTGCAATAGGAAAATTAAATCCGAGAATAATAAAAAAGATTATCAAGAAAAAATCACGTAACGGCCGGATTTTCGAACTTATTTCTGTACTATAAGGGGAAACAGACAAGCCAACACCAGCCAACAATGCCCCAATTTCAATTGAAAATCCAAGATAACTAAATAAACCTGCAACAAAAAAACACCAACAAATTGAAAATAAAAATAAAAGTTCCTGAGATTTTGCAACACTTTTCATCAATAAAGGTATAACAAAAAATCCAAATAATCCCAAAACAACTAAAGCACCTAAACCAGTAATTAAAGTTCTTGTTGCAAAATGTGCAAAATTCATATCCCCACTTAAAGAAGAAATAAAAATTAAAACCCCGATTGCAATTAAATCCTGAATAATTAAAATTCCTATTGAAATTTTTCCATAAAGAGAATCAATTTGTTTTTTATCTGACAAAAGTTTTGTAACAATAATCGTGCTGCTGAATGCAAGTGCTATTCCCACATAAGCAGAACTAACAAAATTAAAACCCAACAATTTAAGTGCTACAATAAAACCTAAACCAAAAGTAACTAAAACCTGAACCAAACCAATTGCCAGTGAAGAGCCCCCAATTTCTTTAATAATTTTAGGATTTAAATGAAGACCAACAATAAAAAGCAAAAATGCAATTCCAAATTTTGAAAAAATCTCAATTATTTCCGAAGACGCACCAAACTCAAGAATAAACGGGCTAATAATTATTCCAGCAACAATATATCCAATAATAATCGGTTGATTAAAAATTCTAATTATATATGAAACAAAAAACGCTGTCAGCAAAATAATCGCGAGTTGAATAAATATCTCTTCCATTTTCCTCTTTTATAATAATCTAGATTAATATAATTAGCAAATATGCATATAAAAAGTTTTTTAAAGCAAATTCTAATCTTATTGTCATGGGTAAAGTCAGAGTTAAACTTAACAGCACGAATCTTGAAACACTTAATGAAATTTGTAATACAATTACAGAACTTGCAAAAAAAGCAGGGATTGCGCCAAGCGGTCCTGTGCCATTACCGACGAAAAAATTAAAAGTCACGACAAGAAAATCTCCGTGTGGCGACGGAACTGCAACTTTTGATAGATATGAAATGAGAATCCACAAACGACTTATTGATCTGCCATCAAATGAAAAAGTTCTGCACCACATCATGCGTTTGCAAATTCCAAAGAGCGTCAACATAAAAATCGAGATGAAAGATTAGATTTTCAGATATAATAAAATTTATAAATATAAAATTCCAAGTTATATAAGAAAAGATGGTGAAAAAAATAATTTATAGCGCAATAATTTTCGCATTACTTGTTTTACCTTTGGTAGCAGCATATAAAACAGAAATTATTATTAACACAGAACCAAATCAATTAGTAAGTATAAATGTTTTTGATCCTGCATCTGATAATAGATTATTCAATTGTTTTGAAAGAGCAGACGAGAGAGGAATATACTCAAGAAACATATCCACAACTTCAGAAGAAATTAATGTTGTTGTTGAATCTAAAGATAATGAGAATGTAATTATTGGTTCTGAAAGCCTAACTAAACATTTAGCAGGAAATGTAGTTTATTTAGATTTTGTTGAAACAGAAACTGAAGAGCTTGAAGAAGAAACAATTATTGACGAAGGTGAAGAAATTGAGGAAGAAATCATAGAAGAGATTGAAGAAGAACCAGAAAACGCAGAAGTAACTGGTTTCATAATATTTGGTGAAGAAGGTTTTTTATCTAAAACAAAATATTATTTAATTGGTTTGGTTTTTATTGTCGGTGTTTTAATATTCTTCATTGTTGGGAAAAAGAAAAATTTCTTTAAACATGACAAACAAATTGTTACAAAAAAATTATCTGAAATAAAAGACAAATCTGACGACAAAAAAGACGAACTTTTAGAAGCTGAAGAAAAAATAAAAGAAGCGCAAGAAGAGATCAAAAAATTAAAAGATCAAAAAGAACGAAATGAAAAAATTTCTGCAGCTGAAGAAAAACTTAAAAAAGACCAAGAAGAACTAAAAAAACTCCGAGAAGATTGATTATATTTCTATAAAGCTCGTGAGAAGGATCTACTTCAACTAAAAAATTAAATAAAATCCTAATAAATTTTCTATTAACAACTTACAGACCAATAAACAAAGCCAAGCAATTTTTCAACAACACAAAACTTTATAAAATACTTTTAATAAATATAAAAATGGAAAAAGATATTGGAAAAATAAATAAAAACGACACAACAGATATTGTAGTGAGAGTTGATGATTTTGGCGGACGAAAAGGTCTGACAATCAGAGAATTTGTAACTTCTGACAGATATACTGGATTTACAAAACAAGGTGTAAGAATTCTTTCAAAAGATTTCCAGAAGTTCAAAGAAATGATAAACTCAATTAGCGACGAAGACATGAAAGAAGTTGAACAATCAGAACAAAAAACAGAAACCTCACAACAACCAAAAGACCAAGGAACTCTACCCGACTATTAAATTAATCTACCAAAAAATTTAAAAGAGGATTTTATTTTTTATAAATATGAAAAGAAGTTCATGGATTATATTTATAGTTATTTTAGCAATAATTTTTACTAGTTTCTTTATCAACCCTAATGCTACAACTAATGCGCAAATAATAGATGGAAATAAAATAGTTCTTTATCAATTTTATGGGGAAGGGTGCCCGCACTGCGGAGCTGAAGCAGACTTTTTAGAAAATATGCAAAAAAAATATTCTTCTTTAGAAGTAAAAAGATATGAAATCTATATGAAACAAGAAAACAGAAATCTTTTTGAACAATTATCTCAATCTTATGGAACAGAAATTAAAGGTGTCCCAACTATTTTTATAAATGACAGAGTTATTATCGGTTATAGTTCTGGACTAGCAAAAGATATTGAAAAAGAAATTCAAAATTGTTTAGAAAATGAATGTATAGATCCTCTAAAAGTTGTTGAAGAAGGCGATACCACAGAAATTATTGGTGACAGTTCTCCTGCAGAAAATCCTGAAAAAACAGAAAAATTAACTTTATTTAAAACAGTTTCTCTTGCAATTGTTGATGCTGTAAATCCTTGCGCATTAGCAGTTTTAACTTTGATGTTAATTGCAATTTTAACTTATAATCCTCAAGATAAAAGAAGGGTTTTACTTTCAGGTTTAGCTTTTACTTTATCTGTTTTTATAATGTATTTTATCTATGGTTTAATTATTATAAAATTCTTTCAAATAATTCAGGGGTTGGCTTCAATAAGATATTATTTGTATAAATGTTTTGGAGTGGCTGCGATTCTTTTAGGAGGATTAAATATCAGAGATTATTTTTCTTATAGACCTGGAAATATTGGAACAGAAATGCCAATGTTTATGCGTCCAAAAATTAAAAAAATAATTGCAAAAGTTACTTCTCCTTCAGGAGCATTTATTGTTGGTTTATTTGTAACAGTATTTCTACTACCCTGTACAATTGGACCATATATAATTGCAGGAGGAATTTTATCTGCAATGGAAATAATAAAAACAATTCCACCTTTATTATTATATAATGCAATTTTTGTTATTCCTATGCTAATTATTGTAGGATTAATAACATATGGTGTTGCGAAAGTTCAAGAAGTTTCTGATTGGAAAGAAAGAAATATCCGATGGCTCCACTTAACTGCAGGAATTTTATTATTTGGAATTGGTCTTGGATTATTATTAAACTGGTTTTGAGCAATACAAAATCTTTTTAAACCAAATTCTTCTAAAACTTTTATGGGATTGAAGAGCGCAAAAAAATTAATTAAAAATCGTAAAAAATTTAGATGGAAAGATCGTCAATATAAAGTTAGAACTCTTGATCTTTATGCTAAATCAGATCCACTTAAAGGAGCAAATCAAGCAAAAGGAATTGTTTTGCAAAAAGTTCAAAAAGAAGCAAAGCAGCCAAACTCAGCAATGAGAAAATGTTGCAGAGTTCAGTTAACAAAAAACAGCAAACAAGTAACTGCTTTTATTCCAGGAAACCTTGCGCAAAAATTTATCGACGAGCATGACGAAGTTATGATTCAAAGAATAGGTGGAAAACAAGGTCGTTCAAAAGGCGACATCCCAGGGGTAAGATTTGAAGTAATTAAAGTAAATGATCAGCCATTGCACAGATTAGTTAATGGTAAGATCGAAAAAGGTCGAAGATAAAATGCCATTTAGTTGCGGATATTTCGGACCAGTATACGAGACTGCCTCTGAAGATGTTAGAGATTGGGATTCGCATTCTTGGGGAAAAGGGACAATAACAAGAACAAGAGTCCCCCCTACAATAGTTGCAGAAATCACAGATTATTTAAGAGTTACTAGGGTTGATCAAGCAGAGGCACAATTATCTGGGGGGGTCTTAACTATACAAAGCACATTAGATGCACCAACAAAACAATATTTACTTGAAATGGCACGAGGAGATTCAAGATGAGAAACCACCCTTCAATGGATAGACCGAGAAATCTAGGATATTGTATTGATTGTGGCTTAAATTTTCCAATAGATTTTGTAAAAGCAGTATTAATGTACTTCAATGAACTTATCTATGATAGAAGAACTAAACTAGAAGAACTTAGAAAATGACAGAACAAATAAATTTTAAGATTTTTGATAAGTATGATTTAAGTGAAATTAAAATAATTGACCCAGGATTAAAAGACGCAATTAATCTTGAGCCAAAGTTGATTCTTAAAAGTGAAGGCAGAAATGTTCAGAAAATGGGAAAACTTAAAGTAAATATTGTTGAAAGATTAATGAACAAACTCGCGACTTCAGGACACAGAGGAAAAAAACACAGAATTGAAAAAGGAAGTTCAACAGGAAAATATTCTAAAAACATGAATATTGTGTTAAATGCTCTAGAATTTATTGAAAATAAAACAAAACAAAATCCTGTTGCAGTCTTAGTGAAAGCAATTGAAAACGCAGCACCACGAGATGAAATTACTGTTATTGAATATGGTGGAGCACGTTATCCACAGGCAGTCGATGTTTCGCCAATGCGAAGAATTAGTTTAGCATTAAAACATATTTGTCATGGCGCATCTGACAAAGCATTTGGAAAAAAGAAAAAATTATTTCAAAGCTTAGCTGAAGAAATAATCTTAGCATCTGAAAATAATGGTGAAAGTTTTGCAATCAAAAAGAAAAACGAAGCTGAAAAACAAGCTGATTCTGCTAGATAAAAATTTTCTAAAACATAAACTTTAAATTCTATTAATTCCCAATAATTCTAAGCCGACGTCGCATAGTGGTTATTGCGCCGGATTGCTACGGAGTAATTTGATTTGTTCGCAAACATCCGGGCCCTTCGGGGCTCCCAGGTTCGAATCCTGGCGTCGGCGTTTTAGGATTCGACTAATCAGTTTAAATGAGAAGGAAAGTTATGCGAAGGAAACCTTAGTGTCCTCGCTTCGATTCCTGGCGTCGGCGTATAAACATCCCCAAAATTTATAAATATCAATAACAATTAATTTACATGATTGTTCAGGGAAAAAGAGGTTTGTCAACTGTTGTAACAACCCTAATAATTGTTTTACTTGTCCTGGTTGCAATTGGAATTATCTGGTTTGTAATTAGAAATTTATTAACTGAAACATCTGAAGAAATAGAACTTGGTTTTACTACTTCAAATTTAAAAATTGAATCTGCGAAAATTATCGACGGTTTGGACGCAGAAGTTAGAATAAAAAAAGGTGTTGGCAATGACAAAATCGACAAAATAAAAATTGTTTTGACAAATGAAAAAAATTCCCAAGTTTTCACAACAACCACAGGTTTAAAAGAATTAGAATCTGATGTCTTTGAATTTGATTTAGAAATTGCAAGCCCAACAGAAATTGAAGTTTATCCAATTTACATTCAAGAAGGAGAAGAAAAAATCGGCAAGCTCGCAGACAAAGAAAAATTAAAAACACAAAACACAGATTTAATCGCGCATTATTCTTTTGATAAAGAATTTGAAACAACAGACGTAATTGAGAAAAATATTAACAATCTACCAACAGGTTCTGAAGCAAGATCAATATTTTTATGGATTAAAACTTCTAAAAATGATTTGCATATCATGAGTTATGGGCTTGGCCCAAATAATCTTACAGGATTTTTTATAGGAAGAGACAATGGCCTAGGGAAATTAAGTGTAGCTTTTGGAGCAAATGATCTTATCTTGAGTGATGGTCCTTCATTAAATAACAACGAATGGCATTTTATTGGATTTACTCTTGGAGAAAATTCCAAAGCAATTACAGCTTATATAGATAACGGCCGTTACCCGCAAAAATTATCAGAAGTTCCATCTACAAAAGAAACAACAAAATTACAAATCGGTGGAACCTATGGGAACTGGCCTGCATATGAAGGTTTTATAGATGAAATTAAAATTTATAATAAAGTTTTAGATCCATCTGAAGTAGATAAATTATATGCTCAAGGACATTAAAATGCCTAAGAAAAAAATAAAAGATGTAACAAAAGTGCAATTGAAATTTACTCCAGTGAAGCTGAGTGTCAAGGGACTTGGAATGAGTTTTGGAATTTTTTGTGCAGTGTATGTTTTATTTACCTCACTTGCATCAGGACTTTTTCCAATGAACTTTCATTTTTTTTCAGAAATTTATGGCTGGCTCGGATACAACACAACAATTCTCGGAACTCTGCTAGGAATGATTTACGGATTTATAGACGGATTTGTTTTTGGAGTAATAATTGCGTGGTTATATAATTTGTGTAAATAATTTAAAATAAATTTAAATAAATAAAATTCTAATTTTATTTATCACAAAATCTATCTCGTCCTTGATGTTTTGCTTTATATAACAATTTATCTGCGCGAGAAATTAATTTTCTTTTTGTGTCACTTTTTTTAAATTCAGCTAAACCACCGCTAACACTTATTTTATATTTTTCCAAAAATTTATTATTTTTAATTTTTGATTTTATCCTAGATATTAATTTTTTTGCCTTAACTAAATTTGTTTCAGGAAATAATAAAATAAATTCTTCTCCTCCAAATCTCGCCACAACATCTGATTTACGAATTGTATTTTGAAAAACTTTCGCCAATTCTCTTAATACATCATCGCCAATAACATGCCCGTATTTATCATTTATTTTTTTAAAAAAATCTATGTCAATTATCAACAAAGTTAATTTTTGTTTTCCTCTTTTTGATTTTTCAATTTCCATATCAAATACACTATCAAAAAATTGCGAATTATATAACCCTGTTTTCTCGTCGCGAGTAGCAAAATCATAAAGCACATCAATTGATTCGTGAATTTTTTCAAACAATTCTTTTATTTGCTTTTTAGATTCTGGATGCAACTTAGAAATTTTAGTTTTAGTTTTTTTATCCATAATAAAAATAAGAAATCATATTTTTTAAAGTTGTTGAATCACTTTTTAATGTTGGTTGTCTTCTCAAACCTGATATAAAATTCTTCTAAAATTTTTACAACTTGACGTCGTTGTTCTGAATTTCCAAGACCTTTCCAATCCAAAATTACTAAATCAATTTCTTCTGTTGTTTTTGAAATCGCCTGCTCAATCATTTCTTTTTTAAGAGGTAATGCATATTGCGGGATTATGTGCGAAATTGCAAAATTTGAATTTCCCTGAATTTTATTAAAATTAGGGCAATAATGCGGTCCGCCAATTGCAATTGCGTTCTCATTATAGTTATTTGATTTAAACTCATTTATTATTTGTTCAATTGTTTTCGCAATCACAAATCCAGCTTTCCTATCTTTCCATTCTGTTTCTGTTGAACCGATTTCAATAAACATGCAAGGTTTATCAATTAAAGGCCCGTGATGCGTGCACTCTAAAGTTATTTTATAATTCTTTAAATTATATTTTTCAGCATTTTGTTTAAGTTTTTGAAAAGATTGTTTTAAAAATTGCGCAGAACTTGGACAAACTTTTTCAGGCTTGCCTCCAAACATAGCTTCTCTCCAATTCCCTGGAGCATGGACAGATAAAGTTTTTGTTTTCTCTTTTGATTGGTGCTTTGACGCAAAAATAACAAAATCAAATTTTTCTAATTTTTCATAATCTAACCCAGAATCATCAACAATATCTTTTTCTGTAAGGTAAAAATTAAATTTTTGTTTGCATTGCGAAAGTTGGGTTGTGATATTTATCCCTGCAAAATCTTTTTTAGACGCAATAATTAAAAAATTTTTAAACTCCATCATACAGATTGATTTATAAATTATAAATATTTTTCTATACTATGGAAGAAATCTTCAGATTAGGTTTTGGTTTGATTTTCCTTTTACTTGGCTGGCCAATTGGAAATTTTCTCGCAAAAATTACAAAAGAAGAACTAAGATCCCGACAAAACTTTTTCAAATCAATAATTTTAATTTGCATTTTAAGCTCAATTATTGCTTTCTTTTATAAAAATGACATTTATTTTTTCACGTTTCTTTTTATTGCAATGGTCACGAGTCGAAGTTTGGAGCGAGAGCGCAGCGTGGTCGAGGCGAAGCCGAAGAAGTTTGAGATTTGGGCGTGTCGATATTAACTTTAAAGTAGTGAATCGAGCGAAAGGTTTATATATTAAACAACTATTTCATTTCTAAGGAGAATTAAAAATGTTCAGATTATTCCAACGAAGACAAGAACCAGAACAAGTGGCTGTTGAAGAAAGACCAAAAAGTATTCAAGAAGCACTTGAAAGAGATCTTGTAAAAGATATTTATTTACTTGGAATCAATTCAGCCACAATTGGTGGAAAAGTTGAAGGGGGAATAACCGATGTTGTTCTTGAAGAATGGAATTATCATGCAAAACCAGGAGTTCTAGTTCAAGGTCACACATTTGTAACTTTTCCAAGAACAACCTTAGGGTATCTGAACGGTCAACCAACCGAAATTAGAAATGGTGATTATGTAAGGTTACATGATGGTCAAGCTCCACAAGAGTAAACCTTTCGCTTTCTATCTTTTAGCCCAAATCTCAAATTGCAATTAAGCCCTGTTAGTTTCCCCCGAATACTTGGAGGGGTTGGATTTTAGTGCAACGTTCCCGAAGGGAAAAATCCAAAGTCAGAGTTGGTGCCGATACATTTTTATAAGTCCAATTAATTCTATTAAATTATGGGATATGAAGCAGTTGTCTTTGATTTGGATGGAACACTTGTGCATACTACTCCGGAATACAGGTATCAAATAGTGGGGCAGACATTAAAGGATTTAGGAGCCACATCTTCTAATCATAATATTGATAGGTTTTGGTTTGAAGCAAGAAGAGATGCAATTATACAAGAACATTTTGGCTTAGATCCTGAGCAATTTTGGGAAACTTATAGAAAACATGATACAACAGAATTAAGGAAACAATTCACAAAATTGTATGATGATGTTAATTTTGTAAAAGAACTAAGACAAAATGGCTATAAGACAGGAATAGTTACGGGTGCTCCAATGCATATTGCATCTCTTGAGATTGGAATGTTGGGCGAAGGAGATTTTGATAGTGTAATTATTGCTCAAATTTCAAATGGAATAAAACCAAAACCACATCCGCATGGATTGGAATCATGTTTAGAAATATTGGGGGTGGACAGAAGCAAAGCTATTTATGTGGGAAATGCGGATGAAGATGTAGCGACTGCAAGAAATGCACAAGTGTATGATGTTCTTTTAGTAAGAGGGGAACATGAATTTCCTGATATAAATCCATCTCTTACTATTCATTCTTTATATGAGTTAAGACAACTGCTGGAACTTCGAGGCACCAACTCTGATTGAAACTAATCGCTGTTAAGTGACCTTTAGGCAAAATCTGTTAAGATTTTGAGTTTCACCCACCCAAACTGCAGATAGATTTTTATAACCTACCGACCTCCAATATTTGAGGTATTAGAGTATGAATTATTTTGAGGAGCCAGAATTTGAATGGCGTAATGTGGGGAGGGGGTTAATAAAAGTCCTAATCTTTCTGCTAATTGTTGGTCTAATAGTTTTGATTTTATGGTTTTTTGCAAATAACCTCTCTTTCCTTTGGGGAGTTTTGCAAATTCTTTTTTGGATTGGTCTTGGGATAATTGGATTGATTGTAATAATGTTGTTGGTCGTAGGACTTTTATGGGGGCTGAATAAATTAGGAGCAAGGTAGAGAATAAAGAAATTTTAAATTTACGCCATTTTATTTTCCTCAAAATAGATTTTTCTTTTTCACTTAAATCTATCTGTTTCTTTGTGGGTGAAATTTCATTTAATCTTTGTTATATTCCCCGTAGGGCTGAAATTTAGTGCAACGTCCCGAAGGGAAATTTCAGAGTCAGATGTCGGCCGTTCTCTTTTTTTTAGCGCGCAACTATTTTTTCTTTGCAACAACAAGAATTCTTCTTTTATCCAAAATTTTATCTTTGAACGTCATCTCGCTTAAATCATTTGAACTATACATGTCCAAAACTTCAAATCCTGCTTGTTCCAAAAAGAATTTCAATTCTAGGGGGAAAAACATTCTTGATTCTTTTGTGAAAGAACCTTTTTTCTTTTGTGTTTTCAAATCATAATAAGTTCTTTCACTAACATAACTTTGATTATTTGTATTAATCCATTCACGATAAACAACTTTCTCATTATTTTGTTTATCGACTTCTTGAAATTCTTTTCTGAAGGAAGGATTTGAAATCCAATTTATACAATTAAATGTTTCAAGAATCAAAATTCCATTCTTCTTTAAGGCACGATAAAAATTTTTGAATGTTTTTATTGCTTCTTCATTGGATTTGTTAAAAACAATTATACTGAATATGCACATAACTGCATCAAATTGATTTTTATAATTTATATCCTGCATACTATTCACTTTGTAAATGACATTAGGATAATGTTTCTTTGCATATTCAATCATCTTTGGATGTGGTTCTACTCCTTCGCATTTGTAACCTTTTTTTGATAAAAGAGCTGTGTGTCTACCCATTCCACATCCAACATCTAGAATTGTTTTTATATTTCCATATTTTTTGAAAATTTTTATTAAGAATGGAATTTCTTTTTTTGCATCTTCTTCTGAAGTTGGAATCCAAACTTCAGGACGTTCAAATGAAAATTTACTTCCAGTATACCTCTTTTGTGTCATATTATGTAAAGAATTCTTGTTGTTTATAATTTTATCGTTTGCGCGCTTTCTCGTTTAGGCCGACTTCTGATTGAATATAATTCCTGTTAGTTTCGTCTGACCAACGGGAAGACCTAAAATTTAGTGCAACGTTCCGAAGGAAAATTTTAGAGTAAGCGAGCGGGCGTATTTAGTGCAGGCATCTTTTTAGATAGTAACTTAAGAGTAGTAAAATAACCGAAAGCTTTATAAATATTGTATTTCTACTATTCTCTATGGCAGATAAAGTCTATATCGGACATGGAGACAATATTGGAAAAGCATATGGAATAGAAATATCTCTAGCTCCACATCTAGATATGTTTGGTAACTTAAAAGAACAAATTTTTCATCTTGCTCGTTATAATGGAGATATTAATAGAGAATTAAATCCAGAAAGCACATTTGTTGTTACAGAAGGTATGGCTGACAGATTAAGAGGTCACGTATGCGGTAATTCTAGAGATGAAAAATATGATTGGAAGAAATCGCAAGTATTAGAAGCTCCTGATTTTACACCATTAAGAGAATACTTGGATTCGGCGAAGGGAGATAGAGTCGTTGCTACTAATAATTCTTTAGTAGACAGAGTTGAGGGTATTGTCAAAAATATGGGTTATGAAACGATCCATTTTTCGTAAATTTTAGATGCCTGCCCTATTTCATTAATTCTTCAAAATTGAAAATTTTGGCTAATTTTTAGCCCGCCCGCTTATTGAAACTAACCCCTGTTCAACTCTCCGTTAGGATTGATTTTTAATGCAATGTTCCGAAGGAAAAAATCAAAGTCGTGAGCCATATTAATTTAAAGAGGACACTTTAGGACGGCGGGTTCCGTCTGTAAAACCCATTAAATAAGAGAGATTGTCTTTTTGAAAGTTGTGGGGCGGGGAAAATTTTCGTTAAGTATTTAAAACAAAAATATGTATTAATATAAAGATGGTAAGAAAAATAGACCTAACAAAAGAGGATAAAGAGTTAATAAATAAAGCAAGAAAACTTGCAAGAAAAAGTTATATTGAAAACAAAAAAATTGTTTCTGATGTTTTTTGCATAATGGTAACTGAAAAAGGGGAAGAATTTCATGGAGTAGATATAGAAAATCTAATTACTGGAATTTGCGCAGAAACTTCAGCAATATCAAATATGATTCTTGCAGGAAAAGGAAATAGTAAGTTGAAAACGGTTTTTGCTCTCTATGAATATCCTCCTGATGAAAAAAAGCAAGACTATATAATCCTTCCTCCATGTGGGGCTTGCAGACATAATTTAAGCAAATTTGGAAACCCTTGGGTTTTTATTTCAAAAACTAAAAAGGTAAAATTAAAGGAACTTTACCCATTACCCTTTAAGGGATAAAATGAAAAATCAAATAAAAGTTGAAATAAAAAAAGGAAATAAATTAACAAAAAAAGAAATAGAAACAATTGCCAAAGCGAATATTAATAATTTTATTACTTGTACTGATTTGAAGAAAGAACTTAATTCTCTTAAAAATTCTGAATCAAAAAGGAGTACTTTCTTCTTTGTAAAAGATAGTAATAAAATAGTTTCTCTTGGACAATTGATACCACTTAAAATAAAATATCTTGGAAAAAATTATAATTTATTTGGGATAAGCAATATGATTTCAATTAAAAAAGGAAAAGGTTATGGAAAAATTTTGGTTCAAGCAATGAAAGATTTTTTAATTAAAAGACAAAAAACAGGTTTGGGATTTTGCCATAAAGGCAATGTAAAATTTTATAAAAAATCGGGGTTGATTGTTGAGAGTAAATTAAAAAATAGATTTTTTTATGATTATGGAGATTCTAAAGAAAATAAAGAGGCTATGCAAGATTTTGTTTTATATTATGAAGGAAAAGATAAGTTTCCTACAAAAGTTCTGAAAACAAAATCTTTAATTAAGATTCCCTGCGAACATTGGTAGAAAATTTTGGGGGGAACAACTTTCTCAAGAAAAAAGACAATCTCTCCTAATAGGGGCGGGTGGTCGGGGGTTTTAAAGTGTCCTCTTTACTAACTTTTTACATTTTAGTTTTGGCTCATGATTGAGTTGAACAGACTTTATGCGAACTATTGTAAATATGTTTGCATTAGGCCCTAAAGGACCTGGATTTTAATCTCCGTTTGAATGTTTTTTGTTTTTACTTTAAAGTTTCAATAAATCTTATCTTCACTTTTGCATTAAAACTAACATATTTAAGTGTTTAATCTTTAAATAATTTTATGGACATTCGAGAGTCAATACAAAAAGAAGGAAAACGCCGAAGGTATTCTCAAAAAACAATCCAAACTTACATCGGGTGTGTTGAGAGATTTTTCAAATGGCGTAAAAAAGAACCAAAACAAGTAACTAAAAAAGATATAAGAGAATTTTTAGAGATGTATAGTGAGAAAAATAAAGCAGGCAATACAATTAATGTAAATTTGATGGCTTTAAAATTCTATTTTGAAAACATTATGGGAAGAAAATTTTATGTTAGAATAAAATACTCAAAAACTCCGAAAAAACTTCCAGCAGTTTTAACAAAACAAGAAATCAGAAAACTTCTCAACGCGATTTCTAATTGGAAACATCGACTCATGATTGAATTTCTTTACTCATCTGGTTTACGCGTCAGTGAATTACTAAATATTAAAATAAAAGATCTAGAATTAGATAAAAATTATGGATATGTTCGAAACGGGAAAGGTGGAAAAGACAGATTAATTATTTTATCAAAAATTGTTCGAGAAAAAATTAAAAATTTAATTGAAATTGAAAATTTAAATAGAATTGATTTTTTATTTCAAAGTAATCGTAAAAGAAAATATCATATGAGAAGCATTCAAAAAATAATTAAAAATGCTTCAAAAAAAGCAAGATTAGAAAATTGGAAAGAGATTCATCCACACACCTTACGTCACTCATTTGCAACACACCTGATTGAAAATGGTTATGATGTAACAAACGTCCAATCAATGCTCGGCCACAAATCTCCAGAAACTTCTTTAATTTATGTCCACATGGCCTCGCCAAATTTAATAAATATTCAAAGCCCATTAGATAATCAAACGAAAGACTTAAATAAGAATATTAATTCAATAGGTTAAGGTAACAGGGATTGCCTTAAGTCTTCGGACATCCCGCTATGTATCCCAGCTGTGTGGAACACTGGGAATTGTTAAAATGGTAAAAAGAGTTTCTATTTATATTGATGGGGCAAATTTTTATGGAGGATTGACTTCGCTCAATAAAAATTTTAGTGATCTGAATTTTGACTTTGAAGCTTATATCAAGTATTTGTGCAAACAAAATAAGATTGTTAAGATATATTATTATAATGCTCATGTAAAAAAGAAGATTAATGACAAAATTTGGGCTAAACAAAAAAGGCTTTTTGATAGATTGCACAAGATGCCCAAATGCAAAGTTAGTTTATGCACAAGAAAATCTCGTCTGAATATTTTAGGCGAAGAATATTATACAATTAAAGGAGATGATTTAATGTTGGCTTTGGATATGATTGAAGATTGTTATAATGATAAATTTGACAAAGTAATTCTATTTTCGGGAGATGGAGATTTTATTGAATTACTAAAGAGAATTAAGAAGAAAAATAAAGAAATTGAAGTTTGTTATTTCAAGGATTGTTCTTCAAAAATTTTGTTGAATCAGGCGGACAAACCTCATTTAATTAACAAGAAAATTACAAATAAGTTTTTTTATAGACAAAAATAAGCAAACATTTTAAGCGAACACCTTATAAACCCAAATAATTTTTCTAAAACATGCTATACATAATCGGTTTAGGTTTAGATTGCAAGAGTATTTCAAAACAAGGATTGGAAATTATAAAAAAATGCAAGAGAATTTATTTAGAAAACTACACAGTCGAATTCCCATATTCAATTGCATGCCTAAAAAACATAATTGAAAAAAAAATAATTCCTGCTGATAGAAAAAAAGTTGAATCATGCAAATTAATCGATGAAGCTAAAAAATTAGATGTCGCTCTTCTTGTCTATGGTTCGCCTTTAACAGCAACAACACATATCACACTCCTAGATGAAGCTAAAAAATCAGGAATAAAATGCAAAATAATTTATAATGCATCTATTTTCGACGCTGTTGCTGAAACCGGTTTACAATTATATAAATTCGGAAAAATCGCAAGCATGCCAAAATTTGAAGCAGATAGTTACATTGAAATTGTAAAAAATAATCAAAAAATAAATGCTCATTCATTAATTCTTATTGATATTGGATTAGATTTTAAAACTGCAATAGAAAAATTAAAAAAAGATTGTGAAAAACATGAAATGAAATTAAAAAAAATTATTGTGTGTTCAAAATTAGGAACAAAAGAAACAAGAATTTATTACAATACCCCTGACAAATTAAAAGAAAAAAACCCCAAAACACCTTTTTGTTTTATCTTCCCAGAAAAATTGCATTTCATGGAAAAAGAATTTCTCGAAAAATTTAAATAACATTCATTCTTCAATAAAACATGGCTAAAAACAGAATTCAAATTAGAATTTCTATCATAGCTGTTGCTTTATCTATAATTATTATTTAAGCGAGCCAACAACTCGCAGGAAAATTAAATGAGTTTAACTAATACTGAAAAATATGATGGGAACGTGGATGTTGTAGAGAAATTTAGAAAATTAGTTGATAGAGAAGGTAGAGAAGCCACTCAAATAGCTCGAGAATATTTTAGGCAACTCACAGAAACACAAAAACAATTAATTAGAGAACAAGCATCAACACACTTAAAATCACTATCATATGTTTCAATGTAAACTTTAAAAATAAGTAAACACTTTAAAAAATAGAATGTATGACTTTAAAAAAATTGAAGAAGAAATTTTAAAATTTTGGGAAAAAGATAAAACTTATGAAAAATCAAAAAAGAAAAATGTGAAAGGTAAAAAATTTTATTTTCTTCAAGGTCCACCATATACTTCTGGAAAAATCCATATTGGACATGCATGGAATAATTCACTAAAAGACGTAATTTTAAAATATAAAAGAATGAAAGGTTTTAATGTTTGGGCAAGAGGCGGCTATGATATGCATGGCTTACCAACTGAAAATGCAGTTCAGAAAAAACTCGGTTTAAAAACAAAAGATGAAATTGAAAAAATTGGTGTTGAAAAGTTTATTAAAGAATGTATGAAATTTTCTATTGAACATATGAATTATATGAATAATGATTTCTGGAAACTTGGTGTTTGGCTTGATCACAAAAACGCCTATAAACCAATTGAAAAAAATTTCATATCAGGGGAATGGGCATTTTTTAAAAAAGCCTGGGAACAAAAAAGATTGTATAAGGGAATGAAAGTTATGCACTGGGATGCTGAAACAGAAACTTCTCTTGCAAAACATGAGCTAGAATACAAAAATATAAAAGATAATTCAATTTATGTTGCCTTTAAATTAAAAAATCAAGAAGGTTCTCTTATTATTTGGACAACAACCCCCTGGACATTGCCTTTCAACCTAGCTATAATGGTAAATCCTGATATTAATTATGTTAAAACAAAAATTGGTAAAGAAATTTACTATATTGCAAAAGACCTTCTTAAAGAATTTGAAAAAATAATTGGCAAAAAAACCTCGATTATCCAGACAATTAAAGGAAAAAATATGGAAGACTGGAAATATGAAACCCCTTTTTATCCTGAGTTGAAAAAGCAATATGATTCTTTGAAAAAGAAATACAAAAAAATTCATTCTGTAATTTTAAACAAAGAATTTGTTACAACAGAAACCGGAACTGGTTTAGTCCATTGTGCTCCAGGGTGCGGCCCTGAAGATCAAGAAGCAGCAAAACCATATAATATCGGGGTTTTTAACACATTAAATGAACAAGGAAAATTTGAGAATATGGGAAAATATTCTGGGTGGAAAGCAAAAGTATATGACGAAAAATTTATTCAAGAACTTGAAAAGAAAAAAGTTCTGCTTGAGAAAAAAACAATAGAACACGAATATCCACACTCATGGAGAAGCCATAAACCAGTTATTTTTAGAACAACAGAACAATGGTTTTTAAAAACAGAGGATATGATTAAAGATTTATTAAAATTTAATAAAAGTGTTTTTTGGCAACCAGAAAAATCTGGAAGGAGTTATATGCTTTGGACTAAAAATTTAAAAGATAATGGTGTCACAAGACAAAGATTTTGGGGTTGCCCAGTTCCAATATGGATTAATGAAAAAAATCCTGAAGATTATATTGTCCTCGGAAGCGTAGAAGAACTAGAAAAATTAACTAAGAAAAAATTTAATGATTTAAACTTACATAAACCTTGGATTGACAAAATTGTAATTAAAAAATCTAATAAGATCTATAAAAGAATCCCTGATGTTGCAGATGTATGGATAGATTCTGGAACTGCTTCGTGGAATTGCCTCCACAATAATCCAAAATTAATTAAAAAATTCTTTCCAGCTGACTTAATTCTAGAAGCAACAGAACAAACAAGACTCTGGTTTTCGTTATTGCAAATTTGTTCTAAAATTATGTTTGATAAAAGCTGTTACAAAAATGTTTATACGCACGGTATGATTTTAGATTACCAAGGAACAAAAATGTCTAAATCATTGGGCAATATTATTTCTCCTTATGAAGTTCTAGAAAAATATGGTGCAGATGTTTTAAGATATTATATGTGTCAAATAAATGCCGGAGAAAATATTAATTTTTCTTGGGAAGATATAAAACTTAAGCAGAGAAATTTAAATGTTTTAATCAATATTGTGAATTATATGCTTGACTTAAAAAAATCTACAAAATCAAACATAAAACAGGATTTAGAAGAGAAATTTATTTTTTCTAGAAAAAATTCAACTATCAAAAAAATTACTGAATTGCTTGAAGATTATCGAATTGATGAAATTATTAAAGAAATTGAAAATCTTTATCTTGATCTTTCAAGAGTCTACATTAAACTAACAAGAAATAAAGCAAATAGTAAAGACGCTGGAAAAGTTTTATTTACTATTGAAAATGTTTTAACAGATATTTTAAAAATATTTTCCATTATTTGCCCTTTTATAACAGAACATCTATGGAAAAAACTTGGAAATAAAAAATCAATTCACTTATCTTCCTGGCCAAAATCAGATGTAAAATTAATTAATAAAAAATTAGAAACAGAATTCAAAATTTTATTAGAAATAATTGAAAAAGGTTTGGCTGAGCGTGATAAAATCAAAATTGGACTAAAATGGCCTTTAGCTGAAGCCGAACTTAGCAACAATTATAAGGTAAACAAATATTTAGAAGAAATTATCAAAACACAATTAAATATTAAAAATATTAAATGGAAAAAAGTAAAATCTCAAAATGACGTAGGTATTAAATTCAACACAACTCTCACACCAGAACTTGAAGCAGAAGGTTATGCTCGAGAAATGTCTCGTCAGATCCAAGCATTTAGAAAAAAACTCAGACTTGAAAAAAATAATAAAATAAATTTAATTATTGAAACAAATCAAATCCTCGTCGATATTTTGAAAAAACAAGAACTTTTTCTTAAACAAAGAACAAACACAAAAAATTTAAAATTTGTTACAACTGAAGAGGAAGTAGGCAGGGAAAAGTTTAAAAATAAAACAAACTTTGAAATAAGAGATAAAAGAGGAATGATTTGGATTAGCTTGATAAAATAACTACCTACTAGTAATTTAGAAAGTTCACTCTTTTACCATAACAATATTTAAAAAGAAATAAACAAATAAACAAATAAGAAAAATGATAGTAAAGGAAGAATTTTTAAGTAGATTAAGAAAAATTTTTGATCTGAATCTTTATGAGGTAAAAGTATGGACTGCATTGTTGTCGAGGGGGGTCTCAACTGCTGGAGAACTTTCAAATATTTCTGATGTGCCGCGAAGTAGAACTTATGATATTTTAGAAAGTTTAGAGAAAAAAGGTTTCATTGTAATGAAACTTGGCAAACCAATTAAATTTGTTGCACTAAAACCAGAAGAAGTTGTCGAGAGAGTTAAAAAAAATTTAATTAAACATGCTCAAGAAAAATCAAAAAGATTAGAAACATTAAAAAGTGATGACGTGCTTTCAGAACTAAATACTCTTTTCACACAAGGTGTTAAATTTGTTGAGCCAAGTGATTTAAGTGGAAGTTTAAGAGGGAGGCAAAATATCCATAACCATCTAGATATGATGGTAAGAGATGCTGAAAAAACAATCACCATTGTAACAACAAAAGAAGGTTTAAATAGAAAACTTGAAGCATTATTGCCAAGCTTAGAAAAATGCAAAAGGCGTGGAGTAAAAATCAGAGTTGCTGCACCAATTGACAAAGATAATAAAAAAGTCGCGCAAGATTTCAAAAAAGTTGCTGAAGTTAAAAATATGGCAAACATAAAAGCGCGTTTTGTGATTATTGATTCAAACCAATTAATGTTTATGCTCTTAGACGATGAAAAATTCCATCCTAATTATGATATTGGTGTTTGGATAAACACAGAATTCTTCGCCCGAACACTTGAACAATTATTTGAACTAGCTTGGAAAGAAATGAAAAAGGTTTAAACCCCCCAAATTCAATACCTCAATTTCTATTATAAAAAAATAAAAAGAATTAGTTTAAAATTATTCTAATGAATAAAATAAATAAAAATAAATTAATTTATTGGAATCTATGTGCAATTGCCAACACTAAACTTAGTAATGTTGCGATTACGACAACCCATCCGAAAAACGGTACGATTGCTTGAATATAAGGAATTGTTAATGTTTCCCCTATCATTCCGAAACCTACTGCAAGTGAAACTAAAATTCCTGTCAACCACATAACAAAATTTAAAACTGCTCTAAGTCCACTACTTTTTTTTGCCATCTTTCACCTCCTTTTTATTTAATCTGAAAAAGGTTGAATTTTTAGATCATCCTCTTTCCTACCAAAAACTTTCATAAATCAAAACAAAAAGTTCCTGATACCCTATTCTAACGAGGAAACAATTATTTAAAAAAGTTTTGTTTTTACATTTTTTCTAAAACATCAATTCCAAGTAGTGCTAAAGAATTTTTCATGACTTGTTTAAAACTTTTTACTAAACTAATTCTAAATTCTTTTTTTCTAGAATCAATCACAGGACACGCATGATAAAATTCATTAAAAATTTTCGCGAGCTGGTAAGAATAATTTGCAATAATTGCAGGATTTAATTCCGAATAAGATTTTAAAACAATTTCAGAAAACTGCGAAAATTTTTTTATTAATTCTATTTCTTTTTCTTCTAATTCTTCAGGAATTTGAAAATTCTTCTGCAATTTTCCTTTTGCTTTTCGCAAAATACTCGAAGCCCTAGCATAACTATAAAGCAAATAAGGCCCAGTATTGCCCTCAAAAGAAATAAATTTTTTTATATTAAAAACAGTATCACTAGTCCTTTTATTTTTCAAATCCCCATAAAGAATCGCTGCAACCGCAACTTTTGAAGCCCGTTTATCGAGGGTTTTTCTTGAAATTCCAGGAAATCTTTTTTTAATTTCTTTTTCTGCAAGTTTAATAGTTTTTTCAAAAATATCCTCCATAAAAATTGTTTTCCCTTTTCTTGTAGAAAATTTCTTTCCATCATCCCCTAAATATAATCCATGTGAAACATGAAAACAATTTTTCGCCCATTCATAACCCATTAAATCTAAAACCTTAAAAAATTGTTTAAAATGTAAATTTTGTTCTTGCCCAACTTCATAAATCATTTTCTCAAACTTAAATTTTTTATGTCTATCAATCGCCGCAGCAATATCTCTTACAGCATAAATTGTTGAGCCATCAGCTTTTTTTATCAAACACACCCCAAAATTATACTTTTTTAAATTTACAATCAAAGCGCCCTGACTTTTTTTCAATAATTTTTTTTCACCAAGCATATCAACAATTTTTATTAAAGATGAATTATAAAATGATTCTCCTGAAACAATATCAAACTCTATTCCTAACTTCCTGTAAATTTTTTCAAAATCTTTCAAACTTAATTTTTTAAACTTTTTCCAAAGTTTTAAATTTTCCCGATCACCTTCCTCAAGTTTTCTAAATTCTTCCTGAGCTTTTTTATCATATTGCTTTTTATTTGCTTTCACATACAACTGCAAAAGATATTTTATTGGTTCTTTTGAATTAAGTTTTCTTGCATCTCCAAATTTTTTATAAGAGGTAATTAATCTCCCAAATTGTGTCCCCCAATCCCCCAAATAATTTATCTTTATTGCTTTAAAATTATTAAATTCGCAAATTTTTGCAAGCGAATTCCCAATAATTGTTGAACGAAGATGCCCAATCCCAAATGGCTTTGCAATATTCGGAGAAGAAAATTCCACAATAATTTTTTTCCTGTGCCCTAAATCTGTTTTCCCAAAATTATCTTTTTTCTTTAAAATTTCCTTTACCAAACTTAATGCAAGTTGTTTTCTATTAACAAAAAAATTTACATATCCTCCTTTAACCTGTATATCTTCAAAATTTTCTGTGCCTGGCAAAGAACCTAATTTTTCTCTGATTGTCAATGCTGTTTCATGCGGATTTTGTTTTAATTTTGATGCCGCGAAAAAACACGGAAACGCCCAATCACCTAAATCAGAAGAAGGGGAACGCTCAATAAAATTCTCTATTTGCTGAATTTCTAATTTTAAGCCAATTTCATCTAAAGCATTTTTTAAAAGTGAAACAACCAACTCTTTCATAAATCATAGAGATAAATATAATTAATAAATGTTTTGCGATAAATTTTTTCAATAAAATCAATAAAAATATAAACCCCAAATTAGATAACTTAACATGGAATATGATCTAATTATTATTGGAGCTGGACCAGCAGGATTAGCCGCGGGAATTTACGCAGGAAGATATAAATTAAAAACCCTTATTCTAGGAAAACTTATCGGGGGATTGGCTTCAGAAGCATATGAAATTTGTAATTTCCCATCATATGAAAAAATTATTGGATTTAAATTAATTCAAAAAATTTCAGAACAAGTTAAGAACCTAGGAGTTTCAATAAAACAAGAAGATGTTTTAGAAATTTCTGGCGAAAATAAAAATTTTTCTGTGAAAACAAATAAATCAAATTATAAAAGTAAAAAAATAATTTTAGCTGTTGGCTCAGAAAGAAAAAAACTTGAACTTGCAAGAGAAAAAGAATTAACAGGAAAAGGCGTTAGTTATTGTGCAACTTGCGATGCTGGTTTTTACAAAGATAAAATTACAGGGGTTATTGGTGGAAGTGATGCTGCCTTAACAGCTTCGCTATTATTGAGTAAATTTGCAAAAAAAGTTTATATTTTTTATAGAAAAGAAAAATTTTTCAGAGCAGAACCAACATGGCGTGAAGAAATTAAAAAACAAAAGAAAATTTTTCCTATTTTTAATTCAGAAATAATTAAATTAATTGGAAAAAACAAATTAGAAGAAATAGAAATTATAGATAATAAAACTAAAGAAAAAAATAAAATTAAGGTTGATGGTTTGTTTGTAGAAATTGGGAGTGTGCCAAATTCAAAACTTGCTGAAAACTTAGGAATTAAATTAGAAAATAATTATATCAAAGTTGACAAAAAAATGAAAACAAATATCAATGGGGTTTTTGCTGCAGGCGACATTACAAATAATCCCTTGAAACAAGTTATCACAGCTTGCAGTGAAGGAGCCATTGCAGCTGACACAGTTTATCGAGAGATTTTGGGAGAGGCGTGAAGATTAATTATTTTATAACCTGCTACACCTAAATTAAATATTTTGGTATTTCCTATTTTTGCTTTACCTTCACCCTCATGAATATGTCCACAAAAAACATATTTTGGTTCTTGTTTTTTAATATAATTTAGAATTACTTTGCTTCCAGCATATTTCCCCCACCAATCTTTCGGAGCACCCCATTTAGAACTAACCTTGTCTAGAATTCCATAAGGGGGTTGATGGCAAATTAAAATATCAAGATTCTTAAATCTACTTAAAACTCTTTTTGCTTTTGCTGTTTCTTTTTTAGCTAACTTAATTCTTTTTTTATCTTTTTCTTTAAATTCCCTAATCCATGAATTATCAATAAAATATTCAAGAAATCCAATTCTCAAATTATTCAAAATTCTTAGACGATTTTTAATAAGAAAAACCTTATCTAATTTATCTATTTCCTCCTTAGTTGAGGGATGTTTCAGCTTATATTTTTTCACATTTTGAATTGATTCTGCTTTAGTTGAAATTCCTACATTTCCTTGAATTGTATAAACTGGAGCAAACTTAGATAAATATTTCAAGAGAGAGAGTGTTGAATTATGAATTTCCATATGGGCTTTTTGACTTGCTTTTGCAGAATATTCTTTTTCCTTTAAACCTTTAGAAATTCTCTTACGATTTCCAAAAGCAAATTTTCTCGCTAAATCAGATTTCCCTAAATCTCCTGTCAATAAGATTAAATCCACTTTTTCTATAGGAATTTTTTTGACTTTCCCAAGATTTCCATGTAAATCTCCAATAACTAGAATTTTCACCATAAAATCTTTAAGAAATTTTCAATTAAAAACTTTTGCAAACATTTATTAACACTCTTTTTTTGATTTGAACATGCCAGTAAAAAAAACAGACGAAAACAAAATACCTGCAATGTCAAAAGAAGAAGAAATTGGTTATCACAAAGGTTCTTTAAGCACACTTGTTAATGAGAGAAACGAACTTGTTAAAATGGTGCAAATTGTTGATTCACTTATTCAAGCACACGCCAAACGACTCGAAGAACTCGGTGTCAAACTCGGGAAAAAATAATTTTAATAATTACTCCCCTTAAATTTCTTTTTTAAAAAATTATTAATAATAAATTTGAAACTATAAATTTCTAGATTAATTTATGCGAGGGACAGGGTTCGAACCTGCGCAAGCACTAAGCTACAGCCTCTTAAGGGCTGCCTGTTTGACCACTCCAGCACCCTCGCATTTTTCGCGAGTGGGAAAACTAGTTTTTGACCTGAATGTTTCAATGAACCTCAAGTCGCTCCTGATTTGAATTAGAGCATGAGTTCTCCAGCACCCTCGCATATTTTTTCAAATAAATCCAAACTTAAAAATCTATCTAATTTATTTATCTCAAAACTTATTCAAATTCATAAACTCCAATATCAGGTGCAGAACCAGAATAAACTAAACTCACAGGTTCCCCTGAAGAAAATGAAATCAATTGATCAATTGTTAAAATATTATTATCATAATCTATACTTGTTATTGTTACTGTATCTGAACCAACCATAATTTCATCACCAGCAATTACCCCAAATCCATCTGAGAAAAACAACGCGTCTGTAACAGGAACATTTGCTGTTGAAGTTCCAGAAGATGTTGTTTGTGCAAGATGCGCCCCAGAATCAATTGCAGGTGAACCAGCACTTAATCTAAAATTATCATTATCCTCGTCAACAAATTGCGGATTTTCCTCAACATTATTATAAAAATAATTAGAATAATCTGACTCTAACTGGTTCAAAGATTTTTGCCAGTCATTATCTTGCGTAGTATAATAAGCATCATAAAGAGCAAGCAAGTGTCCAGGATAATCTCCTGAATCATCTGAATGCAAAATAATATTATTATAAAAATAATTTTGATTTGGAAATTCAGCCCAAGGAGTTGATGCTTTATTATCTTCAAACAATAAATCATTTTCACCATAACAAGTTAATTGGCCTTTAACATCATTTTCATAAATAATATTATTCACAAATTTATTTCTTGTATTTACTGCATTATTTTTTTGATTCATATATAACCCAACATGCCCGTTTTTGTAAATCACATTATTATAAATTCTATTATCAACACTGTTTTGATTTATCAAAACCTCACCAAGAACTACTTGGTAGGATAAAATTGCAAGACCCATTTGAGGATAAGGAGAACTACTTCCATGTATTAAAAAATTATTTCTAACAATAGAATCTTCACCCATTAATTGAATTCCTGCTTTTGGATAACTAAGTCCTTCACCAACAAAATAAATAGTATTATTTTCAATTAATGTATTTTTTGAATTCATGAGAACTCCGAATCCTCCACCCCAATATTGTTCTATTGTGTTTCCTCTTAAAATATTATTTTCTGCAATATATCCTCCAACATATTGTCTAATATCTAAAACATAATGTCCTGCTTTTGTAAAATAATTATTTTGAATTAAATTATAATCAGCACCTTTTATCCAGATGTGATCACCAATTCCCTTGTCAGATACACTACCTGTTCCATTAAAAATATTATTTTCAATTATATTATTATTTGAATCTCTTTGAATTATAACACTCCCACCCCAATTAAAATCACAGTTTCTAACAATATTATGTGAACTTGAATCAGTAAGAAAAATTGTTCCTGAATAAGCTGTTGTGCTTTCAAAGCTCAAACCCTCAATTATAAAATATGATCTTGACCCTTTAATTTCAAAAATTACATCGTACTTTCCGCTTCCAGTAATTATTGGTGTTTCGCCTGGATATGCTTTTATTGTTATTGGTTTTTCTGTTGTTCCAGAATAAACAGGTGAAAAATAATCCCATAAAAAAGTTCCTTCTCTTAAATAAATTAGATCTCCTGCATTTGCCAAGCTGTTTAATGAGTAAAGATGCTGGAAAGGTTGATTAATATTATCTACTTCTCCTGTTGCGTCGTCGCCATTTACATAATCAACATAAAAAACCCTGTCATAAGAAATTTCTTCACACACACTTGGTTCTCCTCCACAAACATAGCCTGTCTCAACTGAGCAGAGTGAACTGCACCCATCTCCACTATCTGAATTTCCATCGTCGCAAGTTTCTCCTGTCTCAATAATATTATTTCCACACTCTGCAGGAGGATCTTGAGGTAAAGAATCATCACTCACCTCAAGCAAATCTCCATAATCACGAGAATCAACTGAAATATCATGTTCAAGAACACTTGCTATAAAATAATATTCAGGATCAAAATCCACACAAAAAAGTGTATCTGCAACATATTCTGCTACCCATGTTGTTGTGCCCTGTCCACTAGAAATTACAACTGAACTTGGTTGTATTTGTGCAGGGTCACTTCCTGCTAAACCATCATCTTCACGAACTTCAAATTCAAGTGTTTTACCGTCACAGTTTGTTCCTTCAACAATTAAATCAACTGTCTCACCTTGTATTGCACTTGTTGTGCTCCATAAAGCATTTGTTAATTCGCATTGTGTATTAATAATCGCAAGATTTTTTATTGCAGTATTTTGAGTAGAAATTTGTGAGTTATCTGATTCAAATGTTGCGAAAAATTCATATTCCCCGCCAATATCTCCTGTTGGAATAACCTGCCAACTAATTGTAGTAGATTGCCCCTCACTTAAAGAAAATATTTCTGGGTTATCACTTGTTGTGTAAAAAGGTGTCGCATCAATTGTTGTAGAAATTGCTCCGGTTTTTACTTGAGAATCATCTCCTTGAGGTAAAGAATCATCATCTCCAGAATTTTCTAGCTCAGTATATTCAATTACAAGTCGTGGTCTTGCACCTTCATTAGAATTCAATGTTGACTGAAACCTCACACCTGTATTTGAAATATCAGTAAGTTTCATCATCCAACCATGATTTAAAGTTGAATCATTATAAAATTCTTGCACAGAATCTGTAACATCTAAAGCAAATTCTGTTTGGCCTGTTATTGCTATACTATCGTCAGATATTTGTGAAATATCTTGTTCAGGATTATTGTCTGTCCAAGGATTAACCCCGTCATAAGTATTAAATGTTGCAACAGAATAATCAACATCTTGAGTAACCTTATGCACTGAAAGTGTTCCTAAAGATAAACTTGAACTTTGTGTAAGATAAAGTGTCGCACTTGTTATATTAATTTTCGCAGGTAAAGAACTAACATTAAACCAGATAAAACTTCTATAAGCATAATTACTTGAAATTGAAAAACTATTTGTCTCAACATAATATGAAGAAATAATATGTGAATCTTTTTGTTCAGCAGAAATATAAAAATCAGATGTGTCTGTAAAAGTTTCGCTATATCGTAATGTAAGTGTTGGATCAAGTGTTGCTGTTATTGTTCCACAATCTGCTCCAGAACAAGATGCTTCAACAATATAATTAAAAATTTCATTTTGCGCAATATTTTGATCTTGTGTTGGAGAAATTAAATTCAAAGTTAACACAGGTGTGCCAGTATCTTCGCCATTTCCTCCACCGCCACCTCCACCACCTCCGCCAGAACCTCCTTGAGAAGTTGTTAAGGTGTGGGTAGCTGGTGTTCCAATATTTATTTTTTGAGTTTTTTTAACAGAATAAATCGGGTAAACAGAAACTTTAACAACAGTTGACAAATGATCTGTCAAAGAAATTATAAATGGTTTTGATTCAAGATCTTCTAATTTATTTTCTGTAAAATTTTCTTCATAAACATAAGAATCTGTCTGGTTTTCTATTATAAATTTCAACCCTACAACATCTTCACCTCCTGGTTTTTTTCTCACACTTAATTCTAAATTTTCTCCATCAAAAAAAACAGAATTTTCTAAAATTTCAATAGAAGTTGTAAGCCCACCTATTTCAATCTCTCCTGAACTTTCTTTAATAAGACTTTGCGTAACAAACCATATCAACCCAACTGCAACCAACGCAATCAAAATTATCAACAAGTTTGTAACAACTTTCGACAGCCCCTTTTTATTCATTAAAAACCAAAAGATTTTAGAGATTATAAGTTTTACTATACTAATGAACAAGATAAAAAAAATTGCATTCTTAGTTTTCTTAATTATATTCATATTTTTAATTAATTATCTCTGGGTAGACAAACTACTCGCACAAAATTTTTCAGAATTTTCAGATAAAACAGAAACATTTGTACAAAAAGTAATTGACGGCGATACAATCAGAACAACTGATGGAACAGTTCGCTTACTTGGGATAAATTCCCCTGAACGCAATGAAGATTATTATTCTGGAGCAAAAAAATTTTTAGAAGATTTAATCTTAAATAAAACAGTTGAATTAAAATTCAGTGGCGATAGAAAAGATATGTATGACAGAACTCTCGCATATGTATTTTTTGAAAACAAGAATATTGGATTAATTTTAGTTGAACAAGGTTTTGCAAATAATTATTTTCCATCGACAAAAGACAATTTTTACAAAGATTTTAAACAAGCATGGGAAAATTGCATTGCATCTGGAAAAAATTTATGTGGAAAATCAAAAAATATTTGCACAAATTGCATTATTTTAAAAAAATTTGATTATAAAAATCAAGAAATAAAATTTTATAATCAGTGTGATTTTGCCTGTGAACTTGAAAACTGGGAAATCAAGGATGAAGGCAGAAAAAAATTTATATTTCCTAAATTCTCATTAAATCCTAAAAAAAGTGTTGTTGTGCGTGTTGGTAAAGGTTATAAAAATAATGAAAATTTATTCTGGGAAAATGAAGATTATGTCTGGACTAACTCAGGTGACACGCTTTTTTTAAGAGATGGTGATGGAAAACTAGTTTTATGGGAAAGTTATTAAACAAAAAATTTAAAAACTATTTTTTCTGGGAAATTTAATGCCAGGAAGAAATTTGAGACAAGAATATCCTCTAATTGAAAAAGCTCTTAAAAAATTAGAAAGTTTGCATTATCTTTCAAAAGGGAGAAGATTGTTATATAATTTGCAAGATGCGCGAGCAAGCTACGATCCGCTAAGAGCGCGAGAAGCCATAGAAGAAATTGCTAGAAGAAGAATTGAAATTTTTGGAAAACATATCTCAGATGCTGCTATTGGCATGTATTTACTGGAAAAATTTTATCGTCCTGCTATGAAGGCCAAGAACCCTACAGGAAAATTATTATTAAAAAGAGATGAAGAGGGAATAAAAGGTGCAGCTTGGGGAGCATATGTTCTCGGTTCCCCAACTGCCAAACCAAAAAAATGTGTTTTTAGTCGCTCAAAAAGAAGACCTTCACCTACTATTTAACCCTTTCAAAGTTCCTGAAATTTTTTTCACTGAAATTTTTTTTGGATAAATTGCAAAACTTGCTCTGACTACATTAACAGCTCCCCTATTTACAGAAATTACTGCTGAACCTGAATTTTTTTTAATAAATAACAAACTTGCCTGAGACATTCCGAGAATTCCTGCAAATTCCAAAATTGCTTTTTCAATATTCTCTGACAAATTTTCACCAACAACATGCAAATATCTTTTGTTCTCGCGCATTGAAGGTTTAAGTGCTTTCATATTTTAAACACGCAAATAAGAAATAAAAATGTTTCGACTACAATAATATTTATTAAGTATATTCCATTTACGTATTGATGGGATTTGTCTTAACTAAAAATATGGAAAAACATTGGAAAATTGCAAGAAGATTAGATGGTTCACCAGAAGATTTAAGCAAGATAGAAATAAAAGCTAAAGAAATTTTAGATAAACGTTATGAAGAATGTGATGCTCAAGGACATTTAACTCCAAATCGCGATAAAGATACTTGTGATTATTGTTATCGTCGATTAACATCTCAACATCCTGGAACAGATGCGCTCATAGAGGAAAGCAAAGATCTCCCTTTAATAGGTAGACCTTGTAATGCTCAATTAGTTAGAAAATTAGAATCCCAAGAAAAAGAAACACAACAATTTATTGATTATGTTAGAGGTATTAAATTAATAGTTGAGGGATTATAGACATAATTTTCTTGATATTTTCTAAACATATTTAAACTCAAATTTCTTGTTATAAAAAAAGAAGATGGAAATTTATACAATTAGTGGTTATAATGAAGTTGGAAAAAATATGACTGCTGTTAAAATTAAAGACGATGTAATTTTATTTGATGCTGGACTTCATTTGCCTGCTGTAATTGAATTACAAGAAGAAGAAAAACAACCCACAGAAAAAATATTGCGAAAACACGGAGCAATTCCAAATGACCTTTTATTAGATAAACTTGGAATAAGAAATAAAGTAAGAGCTATTTTACTCGGGCACGCACATTTAGATCACATCGGTGCAATTCCCCATATGGGTTATAGATATAATGCGCCACTTGTAGGAACACCATTCACCCTCGGAGTTTTAAAAAAAATTTTAGAAGACGACAAAAAACAAATTCCAAATCAAATAAAATCTGTCTCTCCAAATTCTTCTTTTACAATCAAAGGAAAATCCGGAAATTATAAAGCTGAATTTCTTAATATAACACACTCTACATTACAAACTTCTCTAATTGCCTTGCACACCCCAAAAGGAATTGTGCTTTATGCAAATGATTTTAAATTAGATAATAACCCGATAATGGGTCTACCACCAAACTGGAAAGCCTTAAAAAGAATTGCAAAACAAGGTGTGAAAGCACTTGTAGTTGACTCGCTTTATTCTGGAAATGATAAAAAAACTCCTAGCGAAAAAGTTGCACGAAGTATGATAGAAGATGTTATGCTTGGTGTTGATAATGAAAAATCAGGAATTGTTGTCTCAACTTTTAGCTCCCACCTCGCAAGATTAAAAAGTATTGTTGATTATGGAACAAGATTAAACAGGAAAATTTATTTTATTGGAAGAAGTTTAAAAAAATATGTTTCTGCAGCAATAGACACAAATATGTGCCCGTTCAAAAATAAAATTCAAATAGGAAGTTATAGAAAACAAGTTGAATCAATCTTAAAACGCGCAAGTAAAAACAGAACAAAATCAATTATTGTGTGCACAGGCCACCAAGGGGAACCTGGGAGTGTTTTAGATAGAATGTCAAGAAAAATGCTTCCTTTTAATTTTAAACAAAATGATAATATAATTTTTGCATCAAAAACAATTCCAACACCTTTGACAGAAGCAAACAAAGGGCAAATTTTAAAACGTTTAAAAAAAGCTGGAGCAAGAATTTTTGACGATGTTCATGTAAGCGGACATGCTAGTAGAGAAGACTTAAGAGATTTTGTCTCAATTACAAATCCTGAAAATATTATTCCTGCTCATGGTTCAACAGCCCAACTCACACCAATGATTGAACTTGCAAGAGAAATGGGTTATCATGCAGGAAAAGAATGCCACCTCATGCAAGATGGGCAAAAATTAAAATTATAAAATGCCAAAAGAAGATATTTTAGAAGGCCTAAAACTTTCTGTACAACAAGGACACTCACTACAAGAAGCTATGCAAAGTTTTTACAATGCTGGTTATGCTAAAGAAGACATTGAAAATGCTGCAAGAGAATTAATAAGCTTACAAAACCAAGAAAATTATCAACCACAACCAACTCAGCAAAAATCAGAAAATAAAAAACCGCAGAAAAAAGAAACCGCAGAAAAAAATTCTTTAAATGAAAAACCTAAAGAAAAAGAAATTCATGAAACAACAGGAATTAGAAAAAGAAGTATTACATTAATTATTGTTTTTTCAGTACTTACTATCGGAATTTATAGTATTTATTGGGCTGCTTCAACAACAAAAGAATTAAGGAAATGCACAAAATCTGCCCCAAATCCCTGGTGGCTTTTAACATTAATAATCCCTCTCGCAAACTTCTTTTTCATGCTATATTATTTTTGGAAATATAGCAAAGCAATAAATGAGCTTACAGGATTTAATAAGGTTGGACTTTTTGCTCTTTGGGTAATTTTCAGCCCTGTTGCAATAGTGCTTTCACAAATTGAATTAAATAAAAAAGCAACAGAAAATCCTCAAAAAATTTCTGATTATAATTCAAACAACAAAAAAAAATCAGGGAAAAAATGGTGGATTATCTTAATTATAATTGTACTCGCGATTTTATTATTAGGTTTTGGTTATTTAGCCTTCTTTGTATGGACATGGTAATTAAATTGAAAAAAATAGAAACAATTTATGAACCTGCAGAAGACTCTTATTTATTTCAAAAAATTTTAAAAGAAAAAATTCCTCTTCTGTTAAAGAAAAATTCTGATTTAAAAATCTTAGATATGGGAACTGGTTCTGGAATTTTAGCTGAAACATGTTTTAATTTAGGTGTTAAGAGAAAAAATATTTTATGCTCAGATGTAAACAACAAAGCTATAAAATTAATTAAAAAAAAAGTTTTTAATTGTATTCAATCAAATTTATTTGAAAAAATTAAAAAAGAAAAATTTAATATTATTATTTTTAATCCACCTTATTTGCCAAAAAATAAAAAAGAACCAAAAGAATCGCAAATTGCAACAACTGGAGGAAAACAAGGCAGTGAAATAATTAATAAATTTTTAGGCCAAGCAGAAAATTTTTTAGAAAAAAATGGGAAAATTTTCTTGCTCACATCCTCGCTAACAAAAAACATAAAATGGATAAATTGGAATAAAAAATTAATCGCAAAAAAGAAATTATTTTTTGAAGAGCTAAGAATTTGGGAAATTGAATCTAACAATAATAAGCAAACTTTTTAACCTATAATTTTTTTAAATATAAATGACTGAAGAATTTATTCAAGGAAATGAAGTTATTGCGCAAGCTGCTTTAGATTCGGGCTTAGGGTTTTTTTCAAGTTATCCAATTACCCCTGCTTCTGAAATTATGCACTATCTTGCTGGAGTAGAAAAAAAAGATTTTAATTTTATTCAGGGAGAAGATGAAATAGCATCGATAAATTTATGTATTGGTGCGTCGCTCGCAGGAAAAAAATCAATGACTGCAACTTCTGGCCCTGGCTTCTCATTAATGCAAGAATCAATTGGTTTTGCACATGTTAACAGAATTCCATTAGTAATTGTTGATTCTCAAAGGGTTGGACCTTCAACAGGAATGCCGACTTTGCCAAGTCAAGGAGATATTTTGCAAACACAACACGGAAGCCATGGAGATTATTTTCAAATTGTTTTCTATCCAAATTCTGTAAAAGAATTATACAAATATACCATAGAAGCTTCTAATGCATCTGAAGAATTAAGTACACCTGTAATTTTATTGTCAGACGCAATCTTGTCGCAGATGTATGAAAATATAAATTTCAGTGAGGAAAAAAATAAAATAAAAATTTTACCAAGAAAACAAAAAGGCTTAGGAAATGATAACAAACATATTACTGGGCTTCTCTCAAAAAATAATATTCCAAAAACACGCGACTCTGCTTATTACCGGGAATGGTTTAAAAATTATAAAAAAGATTTTGAAAAAATTTCAAAAAAATACAAATTCTACGAATACATGGAAAACAAAAAATCAGACACACTCTTAATTGCCTATGGAATTGTTTCAAGAGCAATTTATTCTCTCAAAAAAGATTATGGAATTTTTAGACCAATAACACTTTTTCCAATTTTAGAAGACGAAATAAAAAAAATTGCAAAAGATTATAAAAAAATTATTGTGATTGAAATGAATAATGGGCAATACACCTCTAAACTCAAAGAAATTTTCAATGAGAAAATTAAAAGTTTGCCTGTTCTCGGGGGAGAAATTAATATTAAATTAATTAAAGAAAAATTAAAAGAAAATGATTAGAAAAGAAAATAAAATAATTTGGTGTGCTGGATGTGGTTTGTATAATGTTTTCCATCAAACAATAAATGTAATTAAAAAAATAAAACTTAAAAATTTAGTCGCGGTTTCTGGAATTGGGTGTGCAGGTAGAAGTGCAGGTTATTTTAATTTTGATTCTGTAAACTCGCTACACGGAAGAGCAATTCCTGTTGCAGAAGGTCTCAAAAGAGCAAATGAAAAATTAAATGTTTTTATTTTTTCTGGGGATGGGGATTTACTTGGAATTGGGTTAAATCATTTACTCCATTGTTCAAGAAGAAACACAGACATAACAGTTTTGTGCGCAAATAATCAAATTTATGGAATGACCGGGGGACAAGCATCACCAACGACGACCAAGGGTGAAATCACAAAAACATCCCCAAAAGGAATGGAATTTGAACCAGTAAATATTCAAGAAATTTTAATGTCAAATAAACACTATTTTTATGCGAAAACAAATCCATTTAATTCAGAACATCTAAAACATTGTATTGAAGAAGCTTTCAAACACAAAGGATTTGCATTTATTGAAATAAAAATGGCTTGTTTAACTGAATTGCTACGACGAGGAAAAATAAAAAACCCAGCTGAAATGATTGCTAAATTTAAACAAGGAATTTATGTAAAAGAAAATAAAAAATTAAATGATAATGAATATGGAATAAACAAAAAATGAAAAAAATTATTATTTCTGGTTTAGGTGGACAAGGAATTAAATTTTGTTCTATTCTTCTCGGAAAAATTTTAAGTTCACTTAAATATAAAACCTCTTTGATAATTAGTTACGATGCTGCAATGAGTGGGGGAGAGATCCAAACAAATATAATTTACAACAAAAATGAGATAGAGAATCTTTTTTTTGAAACCCCTGATTTAATTATATTATTTTCAAAAAAGGACTTAGAAAAAATTTCTAGGAATAAAAAAATTCTAAAAATATATGAAATTGAAGTTCCAGAAAAATTTAAGAAAATTAAAAATATTTTTTATTTGGGAATTTTGTTAAAAAAACTTGGATTAGACATTAATAAGATTGATTTAGATAAGATTTTAAGAGAAGAAAATAAAGAAGCTATTAAAAGCGGATATAATAATGCTAATCAAACACAACCCCAATAATATTTAAATATTCTCAATTTTGTTTTGTTAGATGGTAAAATTCGCACATATTTCTGATGTTCACCTTGGAGGATGGAAACAACCTGAAATGCAAAAATTAAATCTTGAATCTTTTAAAAAAAGTTTTGAAATTTGTATAAAAGATAAAGTTGATTTTGTTTTAATTGTGGGGGATTTATTTGATAGTGCTTACCCCTCAATTGAAATTTTAAAAGAAACCTTTGCAGAATTTAAAAAACTAAAACAAGCAAAAATCCCTTGCTTCATAATTGCTGGAAGTCATGACTATAGTGTTTCAGGAAAAACTTTTTTAGATGTTCTAGAAAAAGCAGGTTTTTGTAAAAATGTCTTTGATGCAGAAGAAAAAGAAAATTTTATTTTTTTAAATCCGACTATTTATGAAAATATTGCGATATATGGATACCCTGGGAAAAAATCTGGTCTAGAAATAAATGATTTAAGAAAAATCAAATTAAATGATGCTCCTGGAATGTTTAAAATTTTTATGTTGCACACCACAATTGATAAGGCAAAAGGAACTCTACCAATTGATTCAATTTCAACAGAAGAGCTCCCAGAAGCAGATTATTATGCATTAGGACATTTGCACATTGATTTCCAGTATAAAAATTTTGTATATCCTGGCCCGACTTTCCCAAATAATTTCCAAGAATTAGAAGATTTACAACAAGGAAGTTTTTACATTGTTAACACTGAATCAAACACAAATAACGCACTAAAAAAAATTGACTTAAAAACAAAAAATATTGAAAATTTCAGCATCAAAATCAGCGACGCAACAGTTGCCACAGAAAGAATAATCTCAGAATTAAATAAAAAAGATTTAGAAGATAAACTCATTCTTTTAAGAATTAAAGGAGAATTAGAACATGGAAAAAATTCAGATATAAAATTTGATAAAATACTTGAAATTGCAAAACAAAAAAAAGCTTATTTTATGTTAAAAAATACCCATGACTTAAAAACAAAAGATATTGAGCTTGAAATACAAACACCCACCCCAGAAAACATTGAAGAAGAAATTATCTCTAGTTATGAAAAAGAAAAAAACTCTGATTTTAAAAAATTTATCTACCCTCTGATAAACATTCTTTCAACTGAAAAACAAGAAGACGAAAAAACAGTTGTATTTGAATCGCGATTATTTGACGAAGCTAAAAAAGTTTTGGAATTTTAAAATGTTATTAAAAAAAATAATTTTGAAAAATATTCGTAGTTATGAAAATATTGAAATAGAATTCTCCCAAGGAAGAAGTTTACTTTCTGGAGATATTGGAACTGGAAAAACATCTGTTTTGCTTGGAATCGAATTTGCATTATTTGGATTGCAACCAGGACAAAGAGGAAATTCTCTTTTAAGAAATGGAAAAAATCAAGGCAGTGTTAAAATTGAAATTGAGATTGATGGTAAAGAGATACTCATCGAAAGAACATTAAAAAAAGCAAAAGCTATATCACAAGATTATTGCTCAATAACAATTAATGGAGAAAAACAAGAAATTTCTGTAACAGAATTAAAAATTAAAGTTTTGCGATTATTAAATTACCCTGAAGAATTTGTAAAAAAACAAAATCTCCTATATAAATTCACAGTTTACACCCCGCAAGAAGAAATGAAACAAATAATTTTGCAAGATCCTAAAACAAGAATAAATACTCTAAGACATATTTTTGGGATTGATAAATACAAAAGAATTCTTGAAAATCTTTCTATTATAACCGGGAAATTAAGAGAAGAAAAAAAGAAAAAAGAAGGAATGGTTGAAACTCTTGAAACAGATAAATTCGATTTAATTGAAAAAGAAAATGAACTAGAGAACAAACATTATAATTTGGTTTCTATTGAAAAAGAATTTTTTCTAAAAACAGATAAAAGAAAAAAAATCGAAGAAGAAAGCCAAGAAATTAATAAAAAAATCGAAGAAAAAATTAAACTTCAACAGGAAATTGAAAAAACAAAAATAATGATTTTAAATAAAAAAAATTCTATAAATGAAAATAAGAAAATTATTGAAGAACTAAAAAACCAGATGCAGGAGTTACAAAAACTTCATTTCGACGAATCAGAAATAATAAACTTTGAAACAAAAATAACCAACCTCAAATCACAACACCAAAAATTTAGAGATGATCTTTTAAAAATTGCCTCGCAAATAAGTTCAATTGAATTAAAAATAAACGACAATGAAAAAATAAAAGAAAAATTAAGCCATATAGAAGTATGCCCAACATGCTTACAAGATGTGAATTCTTCTTATAAATTAAATGTTATCAAACGACTTGATTCTAATAATTCTGAAAACTCAAAAAAAATTCAAATATTAAAACAAGAAAGAGAAAACGTTGAGAAAAAAATTCAAGAAATTAATTTTAAAATTTCTGAAGAAGAAAATTCTCTAAATAATTTAAAAATTTTAAAGATAAAATTACAAGGAATTGATGAAAAACAAAAAAATATTGAGAATATTGAAAAAAATAATTCGTTTTTAGAAAAAGATGCAAATTTTTTAGAAGAGCAGATTAAAATTTTAAATGAAAATGTTTTTGAGTTAAAAAAATATGAAAATGTTTTTGAACAAAATAAAAAAGAATTTGAACAAGCAATGCAAGAAGAAAAGAGAGCTGAAATAAGGGTTGCAGAATTAAAAAGAGAAATTTCTGTTTTTTCAAAACACCTTGAAGAATTGCGTGGAAAAATTAAAGAAAAAGAAAAAATCAGAGAAACTATGAATTATCTTGCTAAACTAGAAAGTTGGATTTCAAAAGATTTCGCAAGTATAATTTCCCTGATTGAAAAAAATGTAATGGCAAAACTTAAAACAGATTTTTCTAAATTATTTAATCAATGGTTTTGCATGCTTGTATCTGACTCACTAAATGTCAGGCTCAATGATGATTTTACTCCAATCATAGAACAACAAGATTATGAACTAGATTATGCATATTTATCAGGAGGCGAAAGAACTGCAGTCGCGCTCGCATATCGTCTGGCACTCAATCAAGAAATTAATTCTTTTTTGAGCAAGATCAAAACAAAAGGTATTATTATTCTAGACGAACCAACAGATGGCTTTTCAGAACAGCAACTTGACAAAATGCGAGATGTATTGCAACAATTAGATGTAGAACAATTAATTATTGTAAGCCATGAACAAAAAATAGAGGATTTTGTAGAAAACGTAATTAAATTAAAGAAAGAAAATAATATTTCCAGAAAAGAATAAATTTATAAATGTCTTTAATTAAATTCGATTGAGGTGAGGTCTGAAATCACCTAAGATTTCTGAAAAGAAAATGCCAGTTGATATTAGAACAAGAAAACTCGCGCAACTTGCAGTAAGATATTCTGTATTTGTAAAACCAGGAGAAAAAGTTATGATATCTGGAAGCGAAGAATCAATCCCTTTCCTCGTCGAACTTTACAAAGAAATAATTTTGCAAGGCGCACATCCAATTACAAGATTTAAACTTCCAGGAGTTGCTGATTTTTTTTACAAACACGCAAACAAAAAACAAATTGAAAAATTCCCTGACACATTTATGGATAATGTAAAAAAAGCTAACAAATATATTGGTATCTTATCAACATCAAACACTAAAGAACTCACGAACTGCGACTCAAAAAAAATTTCTGCTCGACAAAAAATTGTTCATCCTATTTCAACCTATATTTGTAATGAAAAACCCAAAATTTATCGATGCACAATTGCTTATCCTTGCCAGGCACTTGCACAAGAAGCAGAAATGTCTCTAACAGAATATGAAAACTTTGTTTATAACGCATGCCTGCAAGACTGGAAAAAACTCGGAAAGCAAATAGATAGAATAAAATCAACTTTTGAAAAAGGAAAAAATGTTCATTTAATCGGAGAAGGTGTTGATTTAAAATTTTCAATTAAAGGGAAAAACTGCGTCGCAGACAAAGGAAATGACAATATGCCTGGCGGAGAAGTTTTCATGGCGCCTGTGCGCGAAAGTTTAAACGGCTGGATAAAATTTGATTACCCTGCAATTGAATCTGGAAAAGAAGTCACAGATGTTTTTTTAAAATTCAAAAATGGAAAAGTTATTGAAGCAAAAGCAAGCAAAAATGAGGACTTTCTAAAAGAAATGATCTCAATTGACGAAAATGCTTCTTACGTCGGAGAATTTGGAATTGGTTGTAATCCTAAAATAAAAAAATTCACAAAATATTTATTATTTGACGAAAAAATTGGCGGAACAATTCACTTAGCACTTGGGGCAGCTTACAAAGAAAACGGTGGCGGAAATGACTCTTCAATACACTGGGACATTGTCAAAGATATGAAAAAAGCCAAAATAATTTTAGATGAAAAAGTCGTGCAAGAAAACTCAAAGTGGAAAATTCGTGGTGTAAAAATCTAACCAAAAATTTTATAAACCTCAAATTCAACTAAAATTTATAGATTCTAATGAATTGATTCTCAAAAAATAAAATGGATGAAGAATTAAAAAAATCAATTTTGAAAACAGGCACAACTATTTTAGGAATTGTCTGCAAAGACGGAGTTGTAATGGCTGCTGATAGACAGAGCACTGTAGGGCAATCAATTGTTTTTGATAAAAATGCTGAAAAAGTTTTACAGATTAATGATTATCTTGTGATTTCTGGATGTGGAATGTCTTCAGATATTCATAGAGTCCCAAAACTTCTCACAGCTGAACTCAAATTAAAAGAACTTCGCTCAAAATCTCGTCCAACAGTAAAACAAGCTGCATCTCTTTTATCAAATATAAATTATTCAGGAATAAGACAACCTTCAATGATTCCTCAGCAAGCAGGATTTTTGCTAGCAGGATTTAATGAAGATGGTTCAACAGAAATATTTGATGTCATGCCTGATGGAGCAATAACACCAATCAAAGAGTATGGTGCAAGTGTTGGTTCAGGAATGCCCTATGTTCTCGGACTTTTAGAAAGACAATATAAAAAAGATTTAACAATCAAAGAAGGAATTGAATTAGCTGTTGAATCACTAAAATCATCTACACAAAGAGATGTTGCATCTGGTTATGGTATTGATGTTTTTACAATCACAAAAGAGGGAATTAAAAAAGTTGTGGATCAAACAATTGAACCTGAATACAAAGATAAAAAATAATTTCTAAGAATGGATATTTTGAAACAAATTACAGACACCCTACCTGGTTGTATTAATGAAGCAAGTTTTGAAGGAGCAAACATAGTTCTCTACACAGACAATGAAAAGTTTTTCAAAAATGATGAAGGGAAAATTAGGGAGATTGTAAACAAAATAAAAAAAAGAATTGAACTCAGAGCTGACCAAAAAATTTTAACAGAACAAGAAAAAACAGAAAGCATCATAAAAGAAATTGTTCCAGAGGAAGCAGAAATAACAAAAATAATTTTTGATCAAAATAGAAGCATTGTAATTATAGAAGGAAAAAAACCAGGTTTAATTATTGGAAAACAAGGTTCGATTTTAGAAGAAATTAGACAAAAAACACTTTGGATTCCGCAAGTCCAAAGATCACCTGCAATTAAAAGCCAGATAACTGAAAACATCAGAGAAGTATTATATGCAAATAATAATTACAGAAGAAAATTTTTAAACAAAATAGGGAAAAAAGTTTACGACGAGTGGAATCCTGAAAAAGTTAATGAATGGGTTCGTTTAACATTTTTAGGTGGTGCACGACAAGTTGGAAGAAGTTGTATTTTATTGCAGACAACAAATTCAAAAATTTTATTAGATTGCGGAATTGATGTAGCTGCCTCTGGTAAAGAAAAATTCCCTGAATTTAGCATTCCTGAATTTGACATCAACCAAATTGACGCTGTAATTATTAGCCACGCGCATTTAGATCATGTTGGATTGCTTCCTTATTTATATAAAATGGGCTACAAAGGTCCGTGCTATATGACTGCACCAACACGGGACATTGCAGCATTATTATCTTTAGATTTTATTGGGGTTGCCTACAAACAAGCTACAAAACCATTATTTAGTTCAACAGATGTAAAAGAAATGGTAAAGCACAGCATCTGCTTAAATTACAATGAAGTCACAGACATTTCACCAGACATCAGAATAACTTTCTATAATTCAGGACATGTTCTCGGCGGCTCAATGGTCCACATAAATATTGGAAATGGTTTACACAATTTACTTTACATGGGCGACTTTAAATTTGCAAAAACACGGCTTTTAGATCCAGCAATCACAAATTTTCCGCGACTTGAAACAGCAATAACAGAATCAACTTATGGAGCTAAAACAGACATACTTCCGCCAAGAAGAACAACAGAAGAAACTTTTATCAAAATGGTAAAAGAAACAATTGAAAAAAAAGGCAAAGTATTAATTCCAGAATTAGGTCTTGGTCACGCGCAAGAAACAATCTTAAGAGTTGAAGAAGCAATACGAAAAGGTGATTTGCCAAAAGTTCCAATGTATATTGACGGAATGATGTGGGATATTAACGCGATTCACACAGCTTACCCAGATTTTTTAAGCGGCAGAGTCAGAAATTCTATTTTCCAAGATAAAAACCCATTTACTTCAGAAATTTTTTCAAGAGTCGGCTCACCACAAGAAAGAAAAAAAGTTATTGAAGGCGGACCATGCATTGTAATTGCAACTTCAGGGATGTTAGTAGGCGGAGCATCTGTAGAATATTTTAAACATTTTGCAGAAAATAAAAACAATCTAATGATTTTAAGTTGTTACCAAGGACCTGGCTCACTTGGAAGAAAATTACAAGAAGGTGAAAAACAAGTTATAATTGAAGATGACACTAGAAAAAGAGAAATTAATGTGAAAATGCGAGTTGAACTTTTAACTGGTTTATCGCCACACGCAGGAAGAAATGAAATTTTAAATTTTTTCAACAATTGTAAACCAAAACCAAAAAGAATTATCGTTAATCATGGTGAAGTTTCAAAATGTCTTGACTTAGCGTCGGCACTTTACAAAATGCAAAGAATTGAAACAAATGCGCCACGACCTCTCGAAACATTGAGGTTAAAGTAATTTTTCTAGAATATAAATATTTATAAGGTTTTTTTAAGTTGTTTTTTTATGGGTATGCGCGCGAGATATCTTGCATGGGGATTTGGCTTCGGACTAATTGTAACAGCAATCGCAGGCCGTTATAATGGTAAAGTAATCGCCAGAGAACATGATGAAATAGGTTACAGACAAGCAATCCAAGATATTCAACAAGGAACAATTTTTCCTGAAGAAGATATTGATCAGATAAATGGAAATGACTTAAGGTTTGTTTTTCCAGTAAGTGTTGGTGGAGATTTTATGAAGAGACTTATGTTTTTCCGTGATCCTGCAAATGAAAGATGGCTTCCTGCAAGACAAATGATTGAAACAAGGGTTTCCCCATTAACTGATGCTGAAGAACAAAAAAGAAGTGAATTAGAAAAAATATATGGAAAATTTATTCTTGAATAAATAAAATGCCCTTAAAATTAAATTGGAAAAGATTTTTGCAATAATTGTCTCCTTGTTGATTTTGGGTGTTATGCTCGGTGTTGCAATCATAAATATAGATAAAATTCTTATATTAAATAAAACCCCTTAAATATCAATAATCTTAAAAACTAATTTTTCTTTAAAAAGAAAATGAAACACAATCTAAAAATAACTTTTATTTTATTAACAATGTTTATTGTAACGCAGTTCATCGGACTTTATGTTGTGAATCATTATGTTAACCAAGAACATGAATTACCTTATGGAATGGAAACCCCAGAAATTCAAGAGGAAAATGATTTTTATAGAATTTTCCCGTCGCTAATAATCGCATTTGTTATTGCAATTACACTAATTTTTTTTCTAACAAAATTCAAAGCAGAATTTTTTCTTAAACTCTGGTTTTTTGTTGTTGTAATAATTGCACTCGGCATTACATTTAATTCTATTCTCGGAAATTTTTCTTTAAGATACTCTGCATTAATTGCACTCCTAATCGCAATTCCTCTCGCTTATATTAAAACTTATAAAACAGAATTCCTCATCCATAATTTAACAGAGCTCTTTATTTATCCAGGAATTGCTGCGGTTTTTGTTCCAATTTTAAATATCTGGACAATTATTATTTTGCTAATTTTAATTTCTATTTACGATATGTGGGCAGTCTGGCATTCAGGAATCATGCAAAAAATGGCAAAATTTCAAATTAATAAATTAAAAGTTTTTGCAGGTTTTTTTGTGCCATATGTTTCTAAGAAAGTTCGTGAAAAAATTAAAAAAATAAAACAAATGCCAAAATCAAAACAAAAAAAATTCAAGAACAAAAAAATTAGAGCAAACGTGGCAGTGTTGGGTGGTGGAGATGTTATTTTTCCGATAATAACTGCAGGAGTTATGTTAAAAACAATTGGTTTTATTCCTGCATTATTTGTCTTAGTAGGAGCAACACTTGGATTAAGTTATTTATTTTTCTGGGCTGAAAAGAAAAAATTCTATCCTGCTATGCCCTTTATCACAACAGGAATTTTCGCTGGAATGTTGGTTTATGTGGCGGTTTTTTGACCTTCTAAAAGTTTAGAAAATTTTTGTCTTAATTCTAAATTATGAAGTTCCAATCTTTTACAATAAGATTCTTCATTTAAGGGTGTTATCGCTGCTCCTGTAACAGGAACCAATCTCGGTTGTTCTCCCTTCTCTAAAACCACCATAGGAAGATTATCTTCACCTAACCTCTCTGTCTTAAATGGATTTAAAATAAAATATCCTTCTCTAATATCCCTCACTACTCCAATATATCCTGTTGTGAACGGGGGCAAATCTATTGAGACTAATTTTCCTCTATACATATCCATGATTGTTTCTTCTCTTTCTCTTCCAAATCCTATTCCGGTCATGCAAACTTGAAAAAATTTCAATATAAAAACTTTTCCATTATGTCCTTACTTTACAAAAGTAACAAAAACAAAAACTTTATAAATACAAAGTTCATAGCTAAGAGGTAGTGAATTTAGGGGTGTAGTCACCTCGAGGACTTATTCTCGGGATAAATGAAAATAAGATAAAAAATGATATTTAAAAAAATCTTAAGCATTTTTAGAAAAAAAGAAGAAAAACCAATTGTTAATGGCAAGCTCGTAATCAAAATTTCAAAACAAACTCCAAAAAAACCTGTTCCTGAAATAAACATAAATTATAATTTCCCACAACCAAAATCTATTGTAGATAAATATTACTGGGATTTAGAAAGTTATGCAAAAACAAGATTAAAAAACCAATTAACAGAAACTCAAAAAGAACTTCAAGCTCAACCAGTTTGTTCTTATGATTTAAGAGCTCAAGAATACAAAACAAGAACACAAAATATGTCAGAAAAAGAAAAAACAAACTACAGAAGAGATATTTTAACAAGTAAAATTTCATGGAGAAATGCTGCTTAAATGATAATTAAACAAGAATTAGTTGGAAAGATAAAAGATTATTTTGATTTAAATAGTTATGAAACTAAAGTTTGGTTAGCATTGCTTAGCAAAGGAATGGCGTCTGCTGGAGAAGTTGCATCAATTTCTGGTGTCCCGCGTTCAAGAACTTACGATGTATTAGAAAGTTTAGAAAAAAGAGGATTTGCAATAGTTAAGCTTGGGAAACCTGTAAAATACTTAGGAATCAAACCAAAAGCAGTTCTTGAAAAATTAAAAACAAATGTTATTAAAAAAGCAGAAGACAAAGTTAAAACATTATCAAAAGTTAAAGAATCAGATGAATTTGCAAAACTTGAAAATTTATATGTTGAAGGAGTCCAACCAGTTAAACGAGAAAATGTATCAGCGTCGCTAAAAGGAAAATCAAATATTTCAAACTACTTAAGAGACATCCTGCAAAATGCTGAAAAAGAAGTTATAATTTGCACAGACGCTGACGAAGTTGCATCAAAAATCAGATTATTCAAACAAACATTTGAACGGCTCAACAACAATAAAATAAAAATCAAAGCTGCATTAACAGGGAACGAAAAATTAATCGACGACCTAAGTAAGAAACTTAATGTTAAATTCAAAAAAATAAATATTGACGCAAAATTCTTTATTATTGACAAAAAAGAAATTTTATTTTATATTTCAAAAAAAGGTGCTGAAGAAGATATTGCAATTTGGTTAAACTCACCTTTTTTTGCAGAAGCATTTTCAATATTTTTTGAAAAAGCTATGAAAGGAAAATGAAAAATCAAGCAGAACCAAGACCAGAAGGAGAAAGAGAATACCTTTTACAGATTTATATTAAGTGGTATACTAGAGCAAGAAATCCTTTAGAAAGAATTACTAATGATATTGATTTTGAGAGGAAAATTATTCAAAAACCAAATAGCACAGAAACAAGAAGAGAATATTATGAACAAACAAGAGGAAAAAAGATTCCAAGAGCAATTTTAATTGATGTTCCTAAAAATGGAAGGGAAATTGAATTAATGGATCCTAAAAATCCCCTAGTAGGAAATTTTAATCTTGCAGGATTTTATGTAGGTTATGATCCTATAGAAGATGCTTATTTTATTAAAAAACGAGATTTTTCTCAAACTGCATTACCAATAGAAATAGAACGGGACAGAGAATCAATTGAAGTAAAAGATATAGAAAAATTAGTTGACAAAGATGCTTTATGGTTTGGGGGCTATGGTCCTGTAAATTTCTTACAAGAGAAATAAATTAGTCTAACCTTTATTCAAAACGAAACATTTAAATTGTTTGCTATATTATGTAATACATAGGGGAACGCGACCTGACGAACCCTGTGTTTGACGCAGTTAGTAGGATTGACGGACGCACTTACCCTATTAATTTTTACTTCTCTTAAGATTTAAGAGCGTATCTATAATTAAACTCAATTTATATTCTCTAGAATTTTTTACCAACTTACCTTCCTTCAAAATAGTAAATCTTTTACCATCAATAGACCTAAGAATTTTCATGAATCCCTTATATTGCCTATCATCAATTGAGATAAATATTTTTGAATCAGGATGTTTTTTGCAAAAATCAAAAACTTCTGAACAAATCTCAATATTGTACCTTAACTCAGTAACCCGGTATTTATCAACAGATCTTAGAATTTCATTTTTTTCAAATAATTTTTTCATTGATCTCAAATAAGCTCGCTTATATTTCAAATTCTTATAATGTTTTAATTTAGAAGTTTTTAATAAACAATCATAAACATTGGATTTGCTTATAATTACATAACCAATCAAATCTAGCGAATAATCAATAAAAATATAATAATCAAATATCTTGGACTTCATTTCAATCCTCAATAACCATCCCACTAATCCCCATATCCCTCATTAATTTTTTGTTTTTGGTTTTCCAATTTTTCAGAAATGTCTCCAAATTAAAATTAATTTTTTCTCGTGCGTAAATTCTCTTTGATTTAACAAAAGTTTTTTTGTGCTGTTTTTTGAATTTTTGCAAATTTTTTTTATCGCCTACAAACGGACCTTGAAAAACAATTTGTTTTTTTGGTTTTACCACAAAAAAATAATCAGCATAATTTTTATTGTTGTAGATAAATCCCTGATTAATTATTTTAAAAAACTTAAAAATCTCCTTAGATAAAAAATTATAAAATTTTAACAACTTAGTTCCAGCTACATCTCCTTTTTGTTTATTTGTTTTAACACGTGCCAAAATAAATTCAGATTTATTTTTCTTAGAATTTTGTTTTATTTTTTTAATGTCTATTTCCTGTTTTTCAAAAAACTTTTCAGAAGGTTTTTCCAGAAATTTCTTTGCTGCTTTTTGAAATTTCTCAAAAGTTTCTTTAGATAAGGCAGCCAAAGCATTTCTTTGTTTAAATGTCGGATCTATTAAAATTATCAGAGAATTTAATTTTGAAGAATTCATATCCATTAATGCGCGCTGTTTGGTTTTGTAAAATTTTGCTATATCAATAATCACTTTTTCACCAGAATTTATTTTAGAAATTGCTTTTAAAAAATTATAAAATCCTTTATAATAATAAATTAATAATTCTAAAGCATAACCTGAAAAACCTCTTATATAAGATTCAGCACCATAACAATTATTTGCATGACAAAATGCCTTGGCAATTTTTATATCATCGAGAATTTTTTGTGATTTAATTTTTCTTCTTATAAAATTTACATGAGAATAAGAAAGATCTGTAATATTCTGTGCTTCTTTTGGAGTTTTTATTTTTCTCACAGGAACAAGTTCTATAAAAAAATTTGAAGAAATTTTTATTCTAAAATAATCCCGCGAACCGTGAATTCTCTCAAATTTTTTATTTGTTTTCTCAAGAATTTTTTTTGTTAAACCTGAAAGTTTTTCATCGTCGTATTTTTTATCAAATCTAATAAAAATATCAACATCATATTTATATTTTTTAATAATTGTTTTTTTTGCAAAACTCCCCCCGACAAAAATCTCTGCAGAAATTTTTTGTTTTTTTAATTGCGTCTCAATATTTTTTTTAAATTCTTTAACAGAATCTTCTAAAAATCGTAAATCTTTTTTAGAGGGATTAATTTTCTCTAAAACTAGTTTTCTTATCGCATTTATTTTTTTGTTCATAAAATAAAAAGCCAAAAAGGGTTTTTAATTTTTTAGTTAAGAGATTGCATGGTGATCTGATATTAAGATAATTGATCTATAATCTTTCTAGCAGATAAATTTCAAGATATTGCTAACAAAATTATAACGAAAAACATGACGAAGTCTGTTTTGAAGTTCATACCAATAAGCGAGCGAATTTAATTAAAACTTCATTTATCTTCTTCATCTAATTTATCTTGATTCAATGTCGACGCTAAATCAATTATGTATTTTCCTTCTTCTAATTTGTAAATGAGCGGTCTTTTTTTATTAAACAAATTTACTAAATCAATTTCAAACTTTCCTGGCGAGGTTACGCGTATTGATTCAAAATCTAAAATCACAGGCACATCTTCTTGTGTAATTCCTGCCATTTCTCTAATATCTTCTTCAATTTTCTTTTTTTCTTCACTAGGAATTTCAATTGGCGACTTTTTTATTTTTTCAACTTGATCTTCGCGAATATAAAAGAAAAAGTGGCTACCGCATTTTTCACAACCTTCTAAAAGTGCTTTGCTTGCTACAGGATAAATTTTACCGCAGTGCACGCATTGATGGCTCACTTTCTTTTCTCCAATTCTTTTAATAAATTTATATTATCTGGAGGAATAAGCTCTTTTAATATCTTTCCACTTTTTTTCCTGTTTTCCCCCTTTCTTAACCAGCGTAAATTTAATGGGGAAAATGCTTTTTTTATCTCTGTTCTATTTGTAAGATTAAATTTACATAAAGGAATTATATGATCAATTTCGAATTCCTCTATTGGTTTTGGAAATGGTTTTAAATGCTCTATTACTCTCTCCCAATTGAGCCCGTACTTTTTTGAATTCATTATTTTTCCTTCCTTAGAATATTTTTTCATAGCATGATTAAATGATCTTCTCAATCTATCTTTTATTGCATATAACTTATCTATTTTTCTTCGTTCCCTATCTTTTTTATTTATTCTTTCCCTTACATCTTTTCTTTTTCCATACTTTTTCCAATATTTTTTTCTCTGCTCCTTATATTTAGTACTCGCAAGAATTCTATGTTTTTCTTTCCATTCAGGGTGATTTTTCCTGTACTCCTTCATCCTTATTCTATGTTTCTCTTTTATTTCTGGTCGTCGATTATAATGTTTTCCTTGGCAATCAGATTACAAAATCTTTTTGTATTCTTCTTAGCTTTAATTATTTTTCCGCAAAATTCACATCTTTTTAGAATCATTTCTAGACTAAGAACTCAGGTTATATAAAGTTTGTTGGGTTAAACATCAAAATAACATAAATCAGAAGATGCTGCCAGATTTTCAAATTCATCTACAACCTCTACTTCTAACTCAACTTTCCCTTCATAAGTTGGAGGTTTATTAAAAGGGCAAGATTTGTCTGATTCAGTATAAGTACCTATAGGAGTTGTGCTTAGACCTGCTTCCCCACAAGAAAAAGTGCCTTCAATTACATATTCCCGAATATTTTCATCAAATTTAAATACAGAAATCTCTATCGAATAAGATTCTATATTATTATCATCCTTTGCTTCTAAATTTACAAAAAATTGATCTCCAGTTGTTATGCTTGGTATGAAACATTCTTGGCCACAAACATATTCTTTTTCAACACTTAATTCTTCTCCAAAAATACTCAACTCAGTTATTTCTGGCGGGGTTGTATCTTCAGAATCCCCAGAACCAATAACATACTCATCTAATAAATCTCCGTAATTTCCATTTGAAAAAATTGGATAAATTGAAACTTTTTCAACTGTTGACAAACCTAGATTATCATAATCAATTGTAAAAGATTCTGAATCAAATTCTTGTAATTTTGCTTCTTCTGAAGTTTCGTCGTGAGTTTTTGTTTTGCCGCCACCTTCTAATGCAAACTTTATTCCATCAATTTCACCTTCACCTGGTTTTCGCATAACAATTACTTCAACAGTTCCTGCATCTCCATCAAGAACTGCAGAATTTATTTGCATCGCAAGTGTAAATTTTCCTGTGCTGATTTCTTCTGCACCTGACTCAAGCAGATTCGCAATAACTGCCCAAATAATTCCAACTGCAACTAACACTAACAAAACAATTATCAAAGTCGTAACAACAGTCGACAAACCTCTTTTATTTTTAATAATCATATAAAATAATAGATATTGAGATTTATAAATTTATTTGAAAAACTTATTTTCACCCACTCAACAACAATTCAATTTTCTTTGGGTTTCGTTTAATCTCTTTGACAATTGTCGCAGGTCCAATTATTGTAATAGAACTAAGATCCCCACCAGTTAACGCACTCGCCAAAGTTTGTTTAAATTTAGAATAAATACTTTCGTTTCCATTTCCGCCAATTACAGCCAACTCAATTCCCTTAAAATTTTTAACATGCCCTATCATCGCCATTGTGTCGCCAATCAAACGCGACTCTTCCTCTGGCTTCAATTTCCCTTGCAAAAGTAAAATATTATTACCTAAAACAATATTCAAAATTTTCCTTATTCTTTCAGTGCTATCTAAATTCCTTATTTCAGAAAAAGGTAAAAACTGAATTGAAAATCCTTTTATCTTTCCTAAATGTTTTTTCTTCACCATCTTTTCCATACTAAGTTTTTTTAGTTTTTAATTTTTACTAAAGCTTTTTTCCAAGCTTAAAAATTGATTCATAAAATTCTTCCAAGTTATCCCCGTATTTTGCTGAAATTCCAACAACATCATATTCTGGAAATGCTGCCTCAATTTTTTTTATATCTGATTTTTTCTTGTCTATTTTATTCGCGACAACTAACACAGGAATTTTTCTTGCTGCAAGATTTCCTATAATTGTTATATTAACTTGGCTATAAGGATTTTCAGTTGAATCTAAAACAACCACCACAATATCCATATCATCTAACCATTTAATACTCTCAATTACTCCCTGGGTCGCTTCTTTTGCACGCTTTTTCGCGTCTTTTTTCTTAACTTTATATTTTAAAAAATCCTCATAATCAATTTTTGTTGCAATACCTGGAGTATCAACCATCTTAAAAGTCATTTTTTTATTTTTATATTCTATATCAACTTTTTCTTTGAACTGAACATGACGTGTCTCATGTGGAACTTTACTCACAGAACCAATTTCTTCTCCAGTAAAATCTTTGCAAATCCTATTTGCCAACGAAGTTTTCCCTGCATTTGGCGGACCATAAAATCCAAGTCTTATTTCTGACTTTCCAGCAAACATCTTAGAAAACATTCTCTTAAAAAAATTTGAAACAATTTTTATCACCATACTATAAAATTATCTAAAACCTTTATTAAGGTTTCTGTAATAATTTATATTCTTTCCATAAGGTGCTTTTCGCAATGGCTGACCTGCGCCCATTTTCTTTTTATTAAAATGCATAATTATTTTATCAACAGGAATTTCCCACATCCCAGTTCTCTTCCCAGCATATTTTTTCATTGCATAAGCAATCTGCTCAGAATTCCAACCAGCTTTCCTCAAAGCTTTTTCAATCTCATTCTCAGATAATTTTTTCTGTTTTGAATTATGAATAAAATTCACAATATTAAATAAATAATTTCTATTTTTAAAAAGATATGTCTCGTATTTTCTTTTATACCATTGTTGCAAAATTATATAAATAATAAAGAAAAATAAAATAAGAAAAAATGCAATCAAAAAAATAAACCAGAACATACTGCAATCATCGCAATTTCTCCATGTCTCTCCCTTGCTTTTTTCACAAACCCCATTTAAATTACAAAGAGGGGTTTTTTCTACCACAACTGGCAACTCATTTAAAGCAGGAGAAAAAAATCCAGGTAAGTTCTCTAAATCAATTTCTTCTGTTGTTGAAAATTCAATTTTATCTCCAGAAACTTCTAAATATTTGTAATTATATTTTTCTTCTGCAGATTGTTTAATTTTCAAATTCTCTATATTTTTAATTATAAAATAAAAATCATAATCTAAACTTTCTTTTTGCTCTAAATTTAATTTAAAAAATTGTGCCAACGGTTCACTGTGATATTCATATTGCGCAGCAAATTCTGTATAATCTATTTTCGCATCTAAATTTTCATAATGCCACAAATAAACTGCATCAACATAATTACTGTCTCCAACTGATTCATCTGTAATATCTGACAAAATTTCTATATCAATTGCATCTTCAGAAGGATAAAAATCAAAATTCGACGCTGTTTTTATTTTAAAAATAGATTTCGGCATGTCTAACTCAATTAAACCTAACATAATCTTTGTATAATCTGCGTCTTCATTTGCACTTGCATAATCTCGAATAAAATCCTTTAATTGTGATTCTTTTTCATCTAATTCTAAAATAGTTTTAATTTGAAGTTGCTCAAATAAATCTAAACTTTCTATTTGAGACGTTATATTTTTTAAAAATTCAGAAATTTTTTCAAGGGTTTGGTTAACAATTTCCTGAGGATTTCCAACCACTATCTCAAATGTTCCAGAACCTTCTTTATTATCAACATCCTTAACTCTAATTTTCAATTCATAAGTTCCAGTTGAATTAAAAGCGTAGGTAATTTTATTTTCTGTTGTGGGAATTTCTCCGTCGCCAAAATCCCAATAATAATTTGTCAAATTTGATTTTGTGTAAATTGTAAATTGTGTTGGCAAACCTGCAACAGTCACTTGAGGATTTAGATAATTTATTAAAGGTTTTTCTTCTGTCAAAATTTTCTCTGATAAAATTTCCTCACTATCTAATTTTAATTCAAAAGTTTTATTGCCTGGTTCATCTGAAACAGAAAAATTTGTTTTCTTTAAATCTAAAATTATAAAATCAGAATTTATCAAAGCAGGCGACTCTGCAACATCATAAAAATTATCTTCAATAACTGTTTCAACATTTGTTTTATATCTCGCACTCAAACCAGAAACACTTATTGTTTGAGGGGTTGTTGAGATAATCTTTATTGGCACAATGCACGAATCAGAACAATCTAAACTATATCTATCAGACAAATAATTAGTTATTAAAAAAGATAAATCCTCGTCTGAAGTTGCTAAATTATTTGTAATTTCTAATGTTTCAGGAGCACTAAAAACTCTTCCTATTGCAAAAATAGAATAAGCTGTAACTTCGTCTTTTGGAGGATAGCCAAAAAACCCACATTCCTTGTCAGCATTTGTATTTCGTTTTATTTTATATTCACCAGAGCCACTTTCAATACCAATACATAAATAATAATCTTCAGATTCTAACAAAGAATAATCTATATTGCAAAAAACTTCTCCTCCTAAAGTAGAAGATTCTGGAAGAATACACTCTGCCCCCTCTACAGGAATTCCATTTAAATCATAAAGCGACATTTTTATTTCCTGCTCTCCACTAATTTTCTGCACCCACGCCCCAACCTTAAATCCTGGCGAAGAAATTAATTTTATTTTTTGACAATAAGGCTCAGACTCTAAAATCGGCATTGAATAATCTGCAGAATTATCAAAACAACTATAAGTTTTTGAATCAGCGCAAATTGTATCAGAAGTTTTTGTATTAATCAAATCTATTTTATTATCATCAAAAAAATCTATTTTGAATTGCGAAATACACGAGGCAGCTGCATTACTCGTAACATCAAATTCAACAGAAGTTATTTCTTGAATTTCATTTTCAAACTTCAAACCAATTATCTTTTCTTGCCCTGAAGAAAGTGTGAATTGTTTTGTTTTTTTAGGATTAGATGAAGTATAACTACTTTCACAATCTATTGGCGCGCATAAATAATTTGCAGAATCTGCTTCTAAAAAATCTAAAATTTCTAAACTTTCACCGAAATTTGATGTTAAAAAAGAATTTGCAGTTTGTTTGTCAAAAGAAATATTCAACCATCCTCGAATAATCTCGCCAGTTCCATAGGACCTTTCTAATAAAGATGCTTCATCCCCTAAACTAAAACCAGAAACTACTAAATTTAAAAATAAAATTACTAAAATTCCTGCAAATAAAAATTTCGCACACCTCATTTTATTATTAAACAAGAAGTATTTAAAAATCCTTTTCTTTAAAAATCATCCAACTATAAATTATCATGATAACAATTAAACTAATCACCAGATTCAGCGACGTAAAAAAAGAAAGTGTTGAAACTTGTGACGGACATGCAACTTTAGTCTCTTTTACTTCTTCGCAAGTTTGCTTAGAATTCCCAGAAGGATCATAACACCATTGAGAACCATCAACAACATAATCTTGCCCAGGATCATAATCAACACATTCTCCCCAATTCCACTGATTATCATAAGTAAAAGTTAAAAATTCGTCTACATCGCAGTCGCCAATTAAACTTCTTAAAATTGAACAAGAACCAAGTTCTTTTTTTGGCTCAGGACCATCTTTATCTGGATCAAAAAATTCATCATACCAACCAACACACTTTCCTGACTTCCATTCACATCTGCAATTTTCAATCCAAACAGGATATTCCCCTATCCAATCAATTATATTATTTGGATTTTCATCTTCATGCGGACCAGAATCATCAAAACATTTTATTTCTTTTCCCTTATTTTCTAAAAAAGATTGTCTAACTGTTTCTTTTCCATCTGAAACTAGAGCATCTTCGCAAGTTTGTTGTGTTAGATATTGATTACATCCTGATTCAGAAATATCTTGTCTTAATTTGCAAACATTTGTATAAACTCCGTTATTATCTGTCTGTGCAATGTAACCTGATTCACACTCACATTCATTTGTTTGACCTGCAGATATGCAATGTGCTGAACTATCACATTTTTCTGTTGCCTGATTAATTTCTCTGTCACCACAAACAGCATCTGCTTCTGGTTTAATAACTTCCAATAAACCATAAGTTGGATTTAAATTATTTGATAAATATTCTTGCCCATCAAGATTAATTTTAAAATAATATTCAGGATCTCCTAAAGTGCAGATTCCAAGAGCCTCTCCATCACAAACCCACTCTGCCTGCCATTGTTTCAAAACAATTTCAATAGATTGAGGTTCATTGTTGTAAGTTCCTGCTAAAATGAAATCATCCCCCCCAAAATCTTCTTCATAAATTGAATAATCAATTGTCTCGCCTGCAAGAATATTTCCTTCTAAGACAAGTTCTACTTGGGTTCCCTCAAAAACACTATTTACTTTTTGAGATTTTGCTGGATCATACCAATATAAATTTCCAACAGAAGATTTTTGCATTGGTGGTTGTGAAGATGTTAGTTTACAGCAAATTTTTAAATTATAAGAATTTGAAGTTCCGCAAACAGCTAAATGCGCATTTGTTTCTGACGACAAAGTTACAACACACTTCTCATTATTTTGCGCATCGCAATTTTCTGTTGTGCTTCTACATTCTAAATCCCCGTAACAAACAGATTTTTCATAATTTGTTTTAGATGGAATTTCAGCATGTGCATTTAAATTATCTGATAAACCTAAAATTTTATTTGAACCTGAACAAAATCTATACTGTCCAAGCTCAGTATTATAATATTCTCCGAAAATCTCATTATAGCAAATTTGTGTTTCATATTCTGTATCGCCCCAAAAAGCCCCATGAGCATTTGTATCATCAGACAACCTCAAAATTCGCTGCTCATCAGAACATGTTGCACTAACAAAAACAATTACAAAAATTGCTAATAGAAAAACACAAAATATTTTTTTTACCCTCATTTTATAAATTTGAGAAGTAAGCTGTGTTTAAAAATTTAGTGTTAAAACAAAAAATTTGTTCAACCTTTCATAACTGCAAGAGGTTTTAATTTTGCAACAAGTTTTCCAATTCCTAATTCATGACTAACTTTAACAACTTCATCAACATTTTTGTAAACTTCAGGTGCTTCTGAAATAAGTGCTCTAGCACTTCCTGATTTTATTTCAATATTTTTTTCTGATAAAGATTTTTTTAATTTATCGAGATTAATTTTCTTATAGGCCTCGTGCCTCGACATAACTCTTCCTGCTCCGTGCGCTGTTGAACCAAAAGAAATTTCCTCTGCTTTTTTTGTTCCAACTAAAACATACGAAGCTGTTCCCATACTCCCTGGAATTAAAACCGGCTGCCCTGTTTTTTGATAAATTTTAGGAAGCTCTTTTCTTCCAGGTCCAAAAGATCTTGTCGCACCTTTCCGATGCACACAAAGTTTTTTCATTTTCCCGCCAACCTTGTGCTCCTCAATCTTCGCAATATTATGAGCAACATCATAAATCAAATGATTTTTATTTTTTGGAAAATATTTTTTAAGAACTTGTCGAACATTATGCATAATTATCTGTCTGTTGCAAAAAGCAAAATTCACTGCGCAATTCATTGCAGAAAAATATTTTTGCCCAAGTTCTGAATTTATCGGAGCATTAATTAATTCTCTATCTGGAAGATTTTTAAATCCATATTTTTTTTCCATTTCTGAAATATAATCTGAAGCAACCTGGTGCCCTAATCCCCTACTCCCGCAATGAATCATAATTGTTACTTGCCCTTTTTCTAAACCAAAAACTTTTGCAATTTCCTCGTCGTAAATTTCTTCAATTTCCTGAATTTCTAAAAAATGATTTCCTGCACCTAATGTTCCAAGCTGAGACGCGCCTCGTGATTTTGCTTTTTCTGAAACATCTTCAGGATTTGCATTTTGCATCATCCCATTTTCTTCACATTTTTCTAAATCTTCTTTAACAGCCATATTATTTTCCAAAGCCCACTTCACACCTTTTTCCAAAATCTCGTCAATTTCTTGTCTTGAAAGTTTTTGTTTATGCCCTCTCCCAACACCTGAAGGAACTTCTCTTGACAAAGCATTAAGAAATTGTTTTCTTTTTTCAAGTATTTCTGAAACTTTTATATTTGTCGCTAAAATTCTAACACCGCAATTTATATCAAATCCTACTCCGCCTGGAGAAACTATTCCTTTTTCTAAATCAAATGCTGCGACTCCTCCAATTGAAAACCCATAACCCTGATGCGCGTCAGGCATTGCATAAGATGCTTTTACAATTCCTTTTAACATTGCCACATTTTTGATTTGCTCAATTGTTTTATCTCGCATAATCCCATTAAGAATTTTATCATTTGCGTAAATTATTCCAGGAACTCGCATTTTTCCTGTCTTTGAAATTTCATATTTATACTCAGAAATCTTTTTAGGTTCCATAAAAAACAAAAGAAAAAGAGATTTATTAAATTTATCTAAACATCCAGCACAACCTGGCAAACAAATTTATTTTTTATTTTTTTCACAAACATTTCATTATAAGTTATTGCCTTAACATGCTCATCAATTTCATAATTTTTCGCATCATCTCCGAACATTTCACAATAAACAAAATACGCCCCTGATTTTTCCTCAATCTCTAATTTCTTTATCTCAGAAACCAAAAAATTCTCTGTTTCAAATAAATATAAAAACTCTTCTAAAAAACTTTTCAATAAATTCTCATTGTCTGTCACGCCTTCTGCTTGCAATTGAATTAAATTTTTCTTTTTTGATTTAATTTTCTCTGAACAAATAGATTTAGCCAAAGCCAAAGCAGAATTTTCAAATGCTTTTTCAAGAGTTGCGCCAAATGCCTGAAATTTTATATCTGCTGTATGTTTAAGAAAAATAAATTTTTGCATTTATTTTTCCCAGCAAAAAAGCTTTAATTGATTTGGATTATACTCTTGTGTTGTTGCTATAATTGCAACTGCCTGCGCATAAATATCTTTTTCAACTTCTACCTCCTCTTTAAGAACACAAATTTCATCAAGATTGCAAACCATTGCCCTCCATTCTAAATAAGGATAATTTTTAAAATAATTTTCAAGTTTAGCGTATGTGTTTATATCCTCTGCAAGTTCAACACTTTCACTAATCTCTAAATCAATCCTTACAATTTCCTGTCTCAAAGAATTATCTAATTCTATATCTCTTAAAATTGTTTTTTGTATATTATAAATTTTTTCTGACAAATCTTTTTTCCCAACATAACCTTTATTAATTACTATTAACAAAACTCCAACAATAAGTAAAATCGCGATAAATGCCTCTACAATTCTTACCCATGCTTTTTTATTTTTCATAATTATTACCATATTTTTATATTTATAAAACCTGAGTTAATATCTGCGTCTTTATCAAACCAAACAATTGGAACATCTTCTGAATAAATATTTGTCGTCGGAAAATCCTCAGGACATGAACTAATATCTTCAAATAAAAAACAAAATTCAGTATCTTCAGGAATATTTAATTCTTGTTTCAAGTTTTCATAATCCCCCACACCATTACAAAAATTTTGTAATTCTTGAATATTTCCAACAAAAACATATCTCTCTTCATTTACTAAACCAATCTCATAAACTGATTTTCCACATTCACTAATAGAATTTCCATTTTCAAATTTTTCTGATAAATAGATTTTATAAAATCCTTCTGAACCTTGAATTTGAATCTCTCCTTCACTAGAACTAGAATCAGAATGTGAATTAAATTTTATTTCACCTTCATCTTTAACAACTGTCCATCCTGTCCACTTCTTATCTATTGTAAAACAACTATCTTCAATTTCAGAAACTTTCACAGAAACAATTGTCAAATCCTCAGAAATTTTTTCAACAAATGCAGTTTTCAAATAATCTAAAATAAATTCCTTATCTTTTTGTGTTTTTGTCACAGGATAAATCATTGAAAAAATAAAATATAAGAAAATTACAAACACAACAAACGACAACATTATTCCGACATGCGAAGCTTTTTTTGACATTTTAACCCATGAGCAAACTTGTTATTGAATATAATAAAAATGCACTGAACATTAATGTAAAAGAATGTTTTATTCCTGATTTAATATTTCCCTCTGAAAGTTTCCCTATTGTGAGCCCACTAAAAAGTCCTTGAACTAAAAGCAAATATAAAAATGCTTGAGAAAATTCACTTGGATCAATTCCACCTGTTGCACCCACCCCCTCAACAATCTGACCAGAAGTTAAATCCCCAATTCCAGTTAACATTGGAAGAATTTTAAATTGCATTACTAAAATAATTATCATAAAAATAAAAAATATTATATAACCCTGAACAACAAGCGTTGAAATTGCAGATTTTCTTTCTTTTTTTAATTTATCAGACATACTCACTGCTTCTGCAACTGACTCTAAAATCTCACCAATATCCCCGCCTGCTTTTTCTGCCTGTCCAATTAAAGTCAATGCTCTTGAAATTGATTTATTATTCACATCTTTTGAAAATGTTTGTAATGCTTTACTTAGCGGAATCCCCATTAAAATCTGATTTGCTAATTTCTCTATATTTTCACTTAAAACTCCATAAGACTTATCTTTAACATTCGCAATACTTTTACTAATTGGCGTTCCTGCTTTTACACTTTCAACTAAATTTCGAGAAAATTCCAAAAACATTTCTTCTTTTTCTAATGCAATTCGTGATTCACGTATAAACGAAATCACAAACGGCAAAATTGCTAAAATCACTGCAACTCCAACAAGAATATAAAATATTTTTTCTCCTATAAAAAATAAACTTAAAATTAACACAATTAATCCAAGCGCAATTCCGACCCAGTGTGATTTTTTTATTTCCATTTAATCTGAAGGTTGTTTTAAATGTAAAAATACTAAAAATATTACATTAATTAGTGAAACTCCTAAAACCATTAAAAGCGTAATCATTGAAGTACTAATTGAAATTCCAAGCCCCCCTACTTTAATTATAATTAACAAAAGCATAAAAATCATCGGCGCCGCAATCACAACACTAATATAAATATCCATGAAAGTTTCTGCAGAGCGCGTGTAACGTTCTCTTGAAAGACGATAATCAAAAAGCAATGTCTGTGATCGTTTTTCAAAAAATTCATTTAAATCTCCTCCAGAAGTTATTGTCGTTGCCATCCCATTAAAAAGTTCAGATAATTTTTTGCTCGCACTATTATTTGCACTATCACGCAAAGCACCAACAATATTATAACCATACACATGTATTTTATTTATCAACTTAACAAATTCTTTTTGAGTAAAAGGATATTCTTTTGTCGCAATTATTATTTTAAAAATCTTGCTCGGCTCAACCATTGAACCTGCGATTGCAGAAAGATGAATCGCCACAAAAGGAAGTTCTTGATCAATTCTCGAAGCAGTTGCTTTTCTCTCCATCGACGGGTAAAAATACATAAATAAAAATGTTACAAGAGGAATTGCCAACAAAACCCAAAAAACCTTCAAAAACCGAGAAAAAATATTTTCAGTTACAAGAGTAATTATAGGCCAATCAATTCCAATATTAAAAATTAACAAAAAAATAAAAATAAAAATTGCGAGTATTACAGACAAAAAAGTTGTAAAAAATATTACAGAGATATAGCTCGCCGGTAAAATATGTAAATTTGCTTTAACTAAATCTTTTTTCAGATTTTTAAAAAATTTCTTATTAGAGAATCTAAGAGAAGTATTAGAAAAAACCCGGTTAGATAATTTAGTATACGCACTTGGTTTTTTAAATTTTTTTTTCTTTACAACTGCCTCTTTTTTCCTTAATCTCTTTAAGGTCTGGCGATAAAATTCAGTATCAAAAGATTTCTCAGAAGATTTTTGGTGTGCCTGAAATTCCTTAGAAACTTGTTGTTGTTTTCCTTGCAAAGTTTTTTCAGAAACAACAGGTTTTTTTACATCAAGTTTTTTTGAAAGATTTATCTGTGCTAAAATTTCTAAAATGGAATCACTAATTTGTGCTAATTGTTTTTTTAAAGAAATAATTTTTGAAGATCTTGGATTTTTTTTCATCTCTCTAATTATTTGTTTTTCTTTTAAAATAAATTGATTTAATCCCGTAAAAAGATTTTTTTCATTTTGAGTCATTTTAACATACCTGAAATTTTTTCCTGAACTTGCGAGATGAATTTTTTTAATTTATTTAATTTTTCAACATCATTTTGTTCATAAGCTTTTTCTAATTGCACCTGCGACTCATCTACTGCAGAAACCAATTGTTCAAGAAAATTTATCTCCTCTTTTTTCATATATAAAATAAAGAATTTAGATTATTAAGGGTTTTGGTTATTCCACCCCAAACTTCTTTAAAACTTCTTCAGGTTTTTTGTAATACTCATTTATTATTTCCTGAACCTTGTTAAAACCAAATATTTTTTGTGAATATAATTTATAAAGCAATTTAACTCGTCTCTGAAATTCTACATTTAACTCATTTATATTCAAACCATATCGCTTTGCAATTTTTTCTAAAATTCTGCTGTGTCTTTTAAAATAAAATTTGTCGTCAGAAGGATTCCAAGTATAAGGGGTATTTGTCATTGCAACACCTTCAGAAGTAACATTAACTAATTCTACAATTTCTTTTAATTTTCGTGTTTCTTTTTTATTAACAATTGCATGAGTCATAATACAAACACAATCTAAAACATTCAACAGCGTCGGAGATAAATTTATTGGCGGAGTTTCTAATCTTTTTATAACAGTATCAACAGACTCTGCATGAATTGTGCTAATTGAAGAATGTCCTGATGCCATTCCCTGAAATAAAACATATGCTTCTTTACCTCTAACCTCACCAACAATCACATAATCAGGATTTTGCCTAAACGAACCTCTTAATAAAGTAAATAAATCTATTTCCCCGACTTTCCCTAAACCAATTGCATTTCTTACAACACTCGGCAACCAGTTTTCCCGAGGAAGGTTTAATTCACGAGTATCTTCAATTGAAACAACTCTTGCTTCTGGTGGAATAAAAAACGCCATTGCATTTAACAAAGTTGTTTTTCCTGACGCAGTCCCGCCTGTAATTAAAATATTCATTTTATATTGAATTAAAATCCAAAGATACGCAAGCATTTCAGGGCTCAGTGTATTCAATGCAACCAACTGCGGCGGAGTCCACGGAGTTTTTGTAAATTTCCTTATTGTAAATGTCGGCCCTCTGCTAGTAATATCTTTAGTATAAGTTGCATTTACCCTGCTACCATCAGGAAGACTTCCGTCTAAAATCGGGTTTGCATAAGAAATATATTTTCCTGTTCTCTGCGCAAGTTTTTCTACAAAAGCTGAAAGATTATCTAAATTTTTAAAAATTACATTTGTCTTAAGATTTCTAAATTTACGATGCACAATATAAATCGGCGTGCCTGCGCCGTTGCACTCAATATCTTCTACAAAATAATCTTTAAGTAAAGGATCAACCCTATTAAAACCAATAAAATCTCGTGCAAGATAATAAAAAATTTTTTTATAAGTTTCATAAGAAATATTCATGCCTAATTCTGAAATTAAAAGCTTAAACATTTTGTCAATATAATTTAATAACTCATCTTGTTTTTTTTCTACAACAGTTTCAAAATTAATCATCTCGTGCATTGCACTTGTAATTTCTTTTCTAATTTTTTCTTCTTCAGAATCTAACACTGGACTTTCAACTTCATAAACAACTTCAGAAATTTTTTTATTCCAATAAATATGCGCAAACGCAAACGGCGGTATCAGAGCATATCTAACATCTATCTGCGTCTTATCATTTAATTTTTTAAGTTTAGGAAATTTTGGATTAAAATTTATTTGCGGAATTGGATAATTATAAATTGCTTTATTTTTCACAGGCATTTTAACTTGCTAACTCAAAGTTTATTTGTATTTTATCATCTCCTGAAACAACACCTTTATTTGAAATTTTAATTTTATAAACTGTCGGAGATTTTGTAAGTGTTTTTGGTTGAGTTCCTCCTTCATAAACTAAATCATAATTCTCGTAAATTCTTTTTAATTTAACTGTATTTGCACTTGCTTTTTTTGTTGTCGAAATTTCAATATTTCCACTTTTAATTTCTTTTCCTATTTCACTGTAAATATACTTTGTATCGTCGAGTATAAAAATTAATGAGTTTTCTTCAGGATTAATTTCTAATTCTCCTTTTTTTATTTGCAACTCAATAATTCTCTGATTTCCAACACCTCCCTGAGCTAATTGCAAAATTTTTGAATCTAATTCTCCTATCATTTCAAGTGACTGGTCAATAATTGCTTTATCTTGCATTTTTTGAATTTGCGGTCTAACAAAAGCCAAAACAGTTCCAATTAAAGCCAAAGCAATCAAAGTATAAATCACTGTCTCAACCCAAACCTGCCCCTTTTTTTTCATGCAAGAATAAAACAAATTGTATTTATAAAATTAATCTAATTCCTCGCGAATGCAGTTAGCAAAATTATTCTCAAAAGGGGTCTTAAGTAAATTTGTAATTATATTGACATCATCTTGTGTAACAAAACAAGTTTTATCTAAATCTGCAGCAGGATATTCTTCTAAATAATATGCAAAAGGAAATTCATATTCTGAGCCACCTAAATCAATCTGAACAATTGTTCCTGTATCAGAAATAAAATAAATACCCTCAAGACTATCTTTAACAATAGAAACTTGTATTTTTTGTGTGTCTTTTTGCCATATCGGAATTTTTTGCGTTGCTGTTTTACCAGTTAACACATCATAAACAAATCCTTCATCATTCAAAACATAAGCATATTTATTTTCAGCTTCTTCAAAGATCTCAAAATCTTTTGCATTAAACAACCAAACTGGTGTCCAATCTGAAAAAATATTATAAGTTTTCCCATCTACTGAGCCAAAAACAATATCTCCATTATTTTTTAAATAATAAAGCCCAAGCAAAGTAATTGGTTCTTCTTGAGTATAAGAAATTCTTATTTTTTTAATATCACTTCCCCAATCTGGTTTGCCAAGTGTTGGAAGATCTGCTCCTAATCCTAAAATTTCCCCTTCTGAATTTAAAACATAAGCAATTGAACCATCAGAAGTTATCGTAAAATCTTCAACAACTTTATCAGGCTCATCTAAGAGATGACTAAGTGCTGTTTGCCCTTCATCGCCAAATGGCTTTAAATTAACATTTCCATCACTATCTTGAAAAAATAAAGTTCCATCTGATTTTATATATGCTATTAAAGTTTCTCCAAAAATGGAATCCCCTACCATCTCTGCTTCACCCTGTATAATTTGTATTCTCACTGCATTAGAATCCCATAAATCCTCTAAAGGTTCATCAAATTCAGAAGCAGAACCAAAACTTTCAATTGCACCAGTTCTTGAATCTAAAATATATCCTCCTGTTTGATCTGGCAACAAAACAAAATCTTTTATTTTAGACGGGCAAGCTTCTCCAAATTTTTCAGCTTCTACAACAGCTTCAATATCTTTACCCTCTAAATATTCTAAACTTCCTTCTTTACTAATATTATAATAAGAACAACTTGAACCTGAAAATTCCCAGTGATTTATCAATGAGTAATTATCAATTGATTCTGAATACCCACAACAATTACTATCAATAGGAATTTGTGTAATTCCTTGTTCAGGGGGCACATAATCAGAAGAACATGATTCTAAAAATAATTTAGAAGTAACAGCACACTGCTCACCATTTACAACAGGAGAAATTTTCACAGAATAATCTGAACTTGTTGATTCAGAAAAAAAAGTTTCTGTATTTAGTGTATAAGATTTTGCAGAATTCTGACTTGGGAATTTTAATGACTCTCCATAAGATGTAGAATGATAATTTGCAACTTCTGAAACTTTCGCTCCAGAATATAATTCAAATGATTTTGATTCTTGTCCTCGAGAAACTGCAACTAAAATTTTTTCAACTTCAACATCTTTTATTTCAATTGAAAAATCTAAACTTCCATCATTATAACAAGTGTAAGACGGGTTTAACAAAACTTTATCCTGAACATCAAAGCACGACTCAGCACTCTCAATTTTTTCTTCTGTGAAATTTCTCACAAACGCGAAAATAATCACCATAATAACAATAACTAAAACAACTAACAACAAAGTTGCAACAACAGGAGACATAGCTCTTTTTTTTGAAAACATTTTATATTGAAATTATTACTCCGTGATTTTCACACACAAATTCTTTTTGACCTGAATCTGAATTTCCAAGAAGAACAGGCAATAATTCAACTTCACTATAACCCTCTAAATCCTTATCATATTCCCCACCTTTTCCTGCAACAAGAGGTTCAAAATCAGCTAAATCTTGTAATTCATATTCTCCACCTAAACTAGAAAGTTTTAATTTTATTGAATGAATCGGCACATTTCCGTCATTAGTAATATAAAGTTTACTATCAGAATAACTTGCCCTAAATACAACATCTTCGCAAACAAGTTCAATGTTTTTGTCAAATTTTGTAATTTCTTCTTGAGTCATTCCTCTGAACCACAAAAAAATTATCAAAGCAATCACCAACACTAACACAATCAACAAAACTGTCGCAATCACCGGCGAAATCCCCTTTTTATTTAATCTCTTCATTTTATAATTAAAAATTTCATGTTTAAATATTTTCTCATGAACTAACACAATCAACTTTCTGTCTAATTCGAGCATTATCACAATATGCTAATTTTTCTTTATTTTCTACTTTAACATATTTTGCAGGAGTGATTTCAATCTCAAAAATAGTCGGAATATCTTCAAATTTTAATTCTAATTCTTTCCCTGGCTCAAGAGAAAGTAAAACAATTCCAAGCTGCTCGTCATAACTTTCTCCACCCTCTATTTTCTCAGATAAATCTTGTGTTGCTAAATCTTGTGAAACAGAAGTTGTTGCCTTAATTGAAATTCCGTCAATAGAAAAAAATCCATTATTTAAAAGTTCAATCTCAAGTTTATCTGAGTCGCACGAATATGTTTTTACTAAAACAGCAACATCATCTGGACATTCAGGCACACTACCTTGTGACACATAAGATTTTAACCACGAATAAACTATCGGCGACATTGCCAACACTAAAACAATCAAAAGAATATATGCAATCATCGGGCTAACTGCTTTTTTATTTTCAAAAAAAATTTCATGATGTGGCAACATATTTATCACCCCCAATTTCTTGGGAAATTACAAAATAAAAATTCTGCCCTTCCTCTAACTCAAACTCAAACTCATCTTCTTCAATTTTAATTTTAATTTTTCCATCATCTTGAGGTTTATATTTCTCTTCAGAAATTCTATATTTATCTTTTAAAAGCTTCAGAGTAATTGACCCTCCTCCAACAATCAAAGAAGTTTCCCCAGTAAGAATTTGTTCATAACTTGCAACATAAAGCCCTTCATTATCACCAAATAAAAAATACAATTCTTTTCCTTCACCAGCATATTCTGAAAATTGTTCTGTAAAATCCTGTAAATTGTCTTTGTTATTAATCAACCCATGCTCTATAACATTCTCTGATTCAATACCAGCTTGCTCTCCTAAATCATAAACTGCAACATTTGGGTTTTTTCTAATGTAATTTGTCGTCGCTGCAAACCCAATTATAATTGCAATTATAATCACTGCTGCCAACAAATAAAACTGCGCTTTTTTCCCCCTCATTTTTCTTTTAATATCAAATAAACACTCTCACCTGATTTTAATTCAAATTCATATTCTATATTATTTAAAATAATCATGACTTTATTAGTTTTTGGTTCAAGCAGTCGCGTGAAATATTTCTCTTGTTTTGCCAACAGTTTAGAATTTTTGCTACTAATCAAATCAATTTCTCCGACAACTAAATCATTATAATTTACAATTCTAATCTCTTCCTTATTTCCATAAACAAGATAAACCTCGCCATCAGATTTTAATTCTTCTGCGCGCATTTTATCAATTAAATCATTTAATTCAGATTTAGTGTAAATGCCTTTTTCCAAGACCTCTATAGATGGCGAGAATTTTTCTGTTAAATCATAAACTGGTTGAGCAGACAAAACCATTCCAGTAAGATTATAAATTTGCGGAGATTGCAAGAGAAAAAATCCTAGAGCTGCAACTGAAAATAAAATCAACGCGATAATAAAAATTTTCATCTTCTTCATGATTTATTTAGGAAAAAAGTATTTAAGAATTTTTAGGTAAGAGGGGATTTGATTTAATCAGTGGACCTTCCAAGTTTAGAACCATCTTGGATCACTCCTCCAAATTTGTTTGAAATCTTCTTAGCTTGTTCCATTGCAAGAGCATGGGTCTTTTGAAATAACTCTGTTTCTCCTCGAGCAATTGCACACAAAATCTTACGATTAGCTCCACTAAAAATGGCATATCCATCTAATTCATTTATCGTCCTTTCACCATAAAATTGATTACTTTTTGAACCCCCATCCCAATAAACAGTATGCCCCATTCTACAAGTGCCATCTAATCCTTCTTCAACACGAATATCATCATCAATTCTTACAACTCCTTCAACCATAAAAAACAACCATCAACATTATTTAAATTAATTATTATCTTATAAAATATATTTTGCAGACTCGAAGATTTGCTTCAAGATAATTGAGAAGCTACCTTTATTCTTCCTCGGTTCTGCGACCTGCTAAGCATCTTAACAAATGTTTAGGGCTGCTCCGATCAAGGTCTGACCCGGTTCGCATCTGCAAGATCAAAACAGACAAAACTTCAACGTTGGAACAAAGACCTCACAACGTACTTGTCACGCATCTTCTTGCAGTTTGCCATAAAGCCCATTTGCAATCAGCGGAGGGCTAACCCGCCAACCTAGTCTGCATAAAAATTAGAAAATTAGTGTTTTTAAATTTTAGTGTTTTGAAAAAATAACTCAATATCCTCTTCTCTTAAGATACACAATTAAAATTATCTCAATTAAAATTCCTATTCCAAGCAATAAATCAATAATCAGCAAAATCTGGTTCTCAGTTGTTGAAAGATTTCTAAAATTAAAATTAAATGAAATCTTTTGGGAAGTTTTTTCTGGTTTTGTCTTAGTTATTTTTGTAGTTGTTGGTTTTGGGATTGGCTCAGGCTGAGTTCTCAAACTAATCAAATCATTTGTCACAAAACCTGTCAAGCTAGTAATTGTCTCAGTAATTTTATCAGTAAATGTTTCTTCTCGCACCTCAAAACTTATTGTCTCTGAATTGTCCTCGTCCCCGTCATCAAAAAATACTCTTGCCTTTAAATTATATTCTCTTTCTTCAGCATCTTCAGGAATCTTAATTGTGAAAGTTTTTGTTTCTGTATCCTCGTCATCATATTCTTCTAATTCAAATTCTTCTGTTGTCTCTGAAATTCCTAATTCATTATTTTCTAAAGTGATATAAACATCTTGGTCATCTGAACCAAGGTTCTGCACTTTTACATTAACCTCTAAATTTCCGCCAGGAGAAACAATTTCTGGATCAACCTCAATTTTATCAATTACAACTAACTCATCCTCTCTTTCAATATCAATTTCAATAAAATCATAATTACAATAATCTTCATCTTCTTCTGCCCGCGCTAAAACAAGCAAAACAAAATCATGTTTTTCCTCAGCATCATCTGGAACTTCTAAATTAAAATCTAATTCTTCTGTCTCATCTTCATCAACATCAATCTCATCGTCAAAATCATCAACTTCTTCATCTTCATCTAAATCATATAAATAAAATTCAACTTCAACTTCCATGTCTTCGTCAGCAGAGTTTTTTATTTTAACTTCTCCTTCAATTTCATCACCAACAGAAAAATCATCGTTTTTATCTGGTTCTTTAATTGTAATTTTTAAATCTGAATTTATAATCTCGCATAAATCAACATCACTAAAATTCATTGGCGTCTCCCTTTCTAAAACATTTATTGTAATTGTCTCTGAATCTTCTAAATCTGTTGTATCTTTTACTTTGAATTTAATCTGGTGTGTTCCTATTTGCGAAGTTCCTGGAGTAAATGAAAAACTTGCTGTGTTATCATTATTATCAATAAAACTTGCATTTAAAGGCAGGTTGTCGACGCTAAATATCAAAGTATCGTTTTCAGGATCTGTTGCAGAAATTGTAAATTCTAATAAAGAATTTTCATAAACAACCTTATTCCCAATTGGAGCCAATACTGGTGCACTAGGATTTTGCTGTTGTTGTAAAACCCTCAGAGTAACTGTATCAGAATATACTGTTGATTTAGAATCTGTTGCATAAAAAATTATCCAATCTTCACCATTCCAACCAGGTGTTGAACTAAATTTAACTATTGGTAAGTCTGATAAATTTACAAAAATTTCTTGATTATCAGATGTATTAAAAACTCCAAAATCAAGCTCATTATCGTCAGGGTCTGAACAATAATTTCTCAGATCTATTTGAGTTGTCTCTCCTTCATACCATTCAATATCTGGAATCACAGAAAAAACTGGCTCTTGATTGTCGCCATTAATCATCCATTTTAAAGAATTTTCAAAAAGAAGCTTGCTTTCATCTGTCCAAAATTCTGCTCGTGTAATTCCAAAAAAAACTTGTTTAGGATCTTCTCTAACAACAATAACATGTTCATCTGCATCTCTTTCTGCTGTAATAATTTTTTCTGTAAAAGATTTTATCCAAGAAAGATAATACATTGGAAGTGAAACACCATCAGCTTTTGCCCTAGTGTAAACCGGAAAATTTAAAGGAATTCCTTGAGTTATACTATGTGAAGGTGCTGAATTATCTGCTCTTAATGGCTGACTACTTGCTCTTGTTCCTGTACGCTCGCTCCACGACTCAACATAATCTGGATTTAAAATTAATGCTTTATGATTTTCCAAAGAAATATCCCCGACATCTTCATTACCAATTAAAATTACTTGATAATCTGAAAAATTAGTTGAAGAAATTTCTGAATCATCAATAAGTTCATAAGTATAATTTAAATTTGTAATTGAATTTAAAAATTGCTGCTCTAGTTCTCCAGTATTTTCTAAAACATAAGCAACATCTGCTGAAGCAACTACAAAAGCCAATGACAAAATCATACACATCACAAATAAAATTAATTTTAATTTCATTTCTTATTCACTTTACCTTTTTTATTTTTTGAATTTAATTTTTTTGATTTGTTCTTCATTACAATTCCAAGATAAATTAAAATTCCAAGCAAAATAATTGTTGTGACAGAAAGAAAACCTAAACCTGTTGAAGATTTTTCTTTATTTTCTGAAGTTGCTTTTCCAGTTATGCTCACACCCTCATCTTCTGGATTTATTTCTTCAGAATCTTCCTCAGAATCTTCTTCATAATCACTTGCTTTTTCTGCAACTACAATTACTTGTGAAGATAAGACAACTCCTGGCCCTTCACCTTCAAGTTCTGTGCTGAAAAAAACATTTACTCTGCCTTCGTATCTTCCTGGTTTTTTAACCTTCACTAAAAACTCTGCTTTTTTTTCTGCTCCTGGTTCTAAAGAAAATTCCTCGTCAATAATTTCTATAAACTCACTCCCATCTGAATCTGTTTCAAGTTTTATGTCAATTGGAATGTCATTTACATTTTTTACTAAAATTGTTTTTTCAATTGTTGTTGTAAACCAACCATTTACTTCAGGATACAAAATCATTTTTGCATTTCCCATTGAACCTGTAATCGCAGAAACACTAACAAGGTTAAAAATAAGAAGTATTGAACATGCCAGAACAAATTGTGTTTTTAACTTCTTTTGCATACTTACTTCTTAATGATTCAGTATATAAGTATTTTGTCTTCGGAGAATATATTTTTTGTAATTACTTTTTTTTGATGAATCAGGCTTTGATTATCTCAAAAAACAAATTTTCTGTTGCATTATTAAATGCGCCGTCTAATGCAATTATTGTTAAATTATGTTCACCATATCTAAAAGTTTTCTTTTTAGAACAAATTCCATCATCATCTAATCTTCTACAAAGCCGTCTTTCTCGAGGTCTCCTATCATTCCAATCAATATAATACACCCCATCAAAATTTAATTCTGTTATATTAATTTCAAATTCAACTCTTTTTCTGTCAATTGTAAAATTAATTTCATTTATTATTGGATCAGTCATATCAATCTGAATGTCTCTTTCTCTTGAAATATCAAAATTTCCTGCAATATCTTCTAAATAAACATAATATTCAATTTCCTTGTTGTTATATTCAGAAAGATTTACAAAAAAATTACATTCATATTCGTCTTCGTGTCTTTCATCTTGAACACAACTTAAATTAATATCTATTTGCTGAGAATCATTTCCATAAAAAATTGTTAGATTTACAGGGTTTAATTCTTCAAATTCTACAATAAAATTCCCGTCAGCAAAACCTCTTCGCGGATAAGTTTTATCAATATCAGGATTTCTTGAATCAACAAAAAACAAAACATTTTTTTCAACAGAAAATCCTAAAAAATCTGTTGCTTTAAATGAAACATTATTCCAACCCTGATTAAATGATTTCTTTTTATTTCTAAACATACCATATTCATCGCAATTTCTGCACAACCGCCTCCATCGTGGATTATTATCCCACCATTCAATATATTCTATTTCTTCGACAATAATATTTGTAGAAACATTAACAGAAAATCTTCTCTGATTATAAATTTGTTCTAAAGGAGAATTAACAAATAATTCTAAATCAGAAACTAATTTTTCAGGATAAAACAAACCAATTTCAATATTATAATCTCCTGGATAAAGTGCTGGATTAGATCTAAGTGTCATCTCAACTTCATTTGCAGTTCCTATATCCATTTCTAAAAAATCATTATTAGTGCAATAAAAAACTCCAGGTGTTCCATTAACCTCAACAACACCATAAGGATAATTAAGTGTGTGATCATCTTCAGTGCATTCAAGTTCATAATCATGCCGAACCTCTATTGGTAAAATTGTATTAACTAAATTTTCCATCTCGCCTTCTAAAGAAAAATCATTTTCCCAGACAGGATATTCTGAATCATTTGAAGAAACATTTATCACAATCACAAGCAAGCCATTTTCAGAATTTGAATCTGGATAATCAAACTCAAATGAAAAATCTAAATCACTTCCTGCAATAAAATCTTCAGGCGCGTCAATAAAAGCAATATTCTCGATTGTTCCTTGAGCTGAGATAATTGTGATTAATAAAATTGCTACAACTCCAACAATAAATTTAAATTTCATTATATTGGCGATACCTCCATACGTGTTCCTAATCCCCCAATTTTGTAAGTGCAGGATTCGCAATTTCCTTTTAACTTGTAATAGATTTTAGAGATATCTGAGGGAATTTCTATTCCCTGACAATTAATTGGCCCATAATCTTCATAAGATTCAGAAAGATCAATTAATTGATTAACTGAACAGATCTCATTAAAATTACTCTCTGAATCATCATAACCAAATATCAAAGTTAATTCTTCAGGTAGTTCTCCAACATATATCTTCCCCTTAAGATAAAAATCAACTTGCGGAATATAATCCAATTCAATTGTTTCTAATCCATTTGTTGTCCACCCATCAATTTCTTCCCCAATTAATTCTAAATAACTTCCATAATCCGGATCTTCTCCGATAACTAATAATTTTCCAGAGTCAGCATAAAAAACCATTTCTTCTTCACCAGCCTCGCTGATTGTAACAGTTCCACTCAAAACATTTGAAACACGACTGAGAACCCCCGCAGAAATAATCGCTAATACAAAAATCATTACAATAATTAGTTGTATTTTTTTATCCAATTTTCCTCTATTTTATATTTTGATTATAATAAATTAAAAAATAAAAATGAATTTATGGTGCAAGTTCTTCACAATTTGGATTATCTAAATCATACACATAGCACATTTGGATATTATATGTTCCTGGATGGATATTAACTTCTGGAACAATTGTTATTTCATTCCAAATATTTGTATCTGCTGTATAATCGTCTGCAAATGTTTCTGGATTGCCTGGAGTTTCTTCACCTTCATAACGAGTTGCAAATAAATTAATAGTATTCACACCACTATCTTTTCCAAGAGTAATGAACTGGGTTATTGCTGTTTCACTCTCAACATGAAATAATGCTGAAAGAATATCTCCTTTATTTTCAATTGGATTTTCTCCATGACTTTCATTCAAACTTATTGATTGAAACTCATTACCTTCCCAATCAACTCCTTCAGGACCAGTAACTTTTATCATTATACCATAAGCATCATCAACCTCTCCATGCCCAATACATCGTGTATAAATTTTTATTTGACCTTCAGATAAATCTATACTTCCAATATCTGTTCCTAAGTTTTCCCCTTCAGAATCCTCAAACCAACATTCTAATGGAGCCTCAATAGTAACAGAACCAAATAATGTAGACCCAATATAAGGCAGCAACGCAGCACTTGCGATTCCAATAGAAACCAGAGCAATCATCAAAACAGAAACCTCTTTTTCGAAAATCTTGATTTTCTTTTTTAGAAGTTTTTTCATCTATTCAATTCACCCCCTTTCAATATCTTCTTATAAAAATTTCTGAATGTATTTAAACTTATATCACTACTTCAATCTAATAAAAAAACATAATTAAAATTTAATAAAAAAATTAATCAGCGCAAGTTGTCGGCACGCATTTTGGATAATATGCACCTTCTTTTGCAATTATTACAATTGTGCAATCTGCAGGATATTTTTTGTCTTTCTCGTTATTATTCCAATCAGCTTCATAACACAATGGTGAACAATAAAATTGCTCGCAAAAATCAAAAATATCTTCTGATTTGCAATCTGCATCACACCCGTCGCCGTCAACATTATTTCCATCATCACATTCTTCTCCTTTATCTAAAATCCCGTCGCCACAATATGGTTCTGAAATTTTAAACAAACAAATTCTTGAAACTTCAACACTGTTTGCACTATCTATTTGACCTGGTAAACAAGTTGTATTAGTATGCATAATAATTGTATTAATTCCTTGCACAAAACTAAAATTTCCCATATTTTCATCTCTAACTTCATAATCACAATCACCTAAAAAAGGATTATCTAAAGAAACTGTGCTGTTCTTTGCATTAATTTCTAAAAAAAAGTTTTCTCTTGTCTGACCTTGACACTGCCCTAAATGCCCTCGATAAGATGTTGCATAAACTTCATAATCACCAGCATCAACAGAAACATTTCTAAAATCAATTGTTTTATATTCACTGCAACCTTGTCCTGTTACTAACATATTTGGAACAAAATTAAAAACATAATCTGCATTTTCGCACGCATCTGACAAAACTTGTGAAGAAACTTCATTAAATGGATTAAAAATTACTGCGCCTGAAACAAAAACTAATGTTGACACTAATAAAACTAAAAATGCTATTGCTCTTTTTTTCATTTGACCTCCTTCTAATAAACATCAAAAACCACTGGATATGCTGGTGAAAGATTTCCTGCGTCGTCAATTGCAACAACAGTTAATTCATAATGCCCGTCACTAAATCTTTTTCGTTTTTCACAAACTCCATCCTTAAGTTTTGAACATAATTTCTTTTCCTTAACTCTTCCAAGAGAATCAACATAAGTGTAAAAAACTTCGTCTAAATTTTCTTCTTCAACTTCAATATTAAAATAAATATATTTTTGATACCTGCCTTCACCTTGGGTGTAAAAATTTTCTGGATTTAAAATTTCAGGTGCTGTAACATCTACTTTAACTTTTGTTGCTCGCGACTCATCTATATTCCCAGCAATATCTTCTAAAACAAAATAATATTCAACTTCTCCACCATCATAACCAGACAGCTCAACTTTTGACGCACAATAATATCTATCATTGTTTTTTTCAAGTGAACATTCTGTTTCTAAATCAAATTCATAAAAATCACTACCATAATATAAAGTTAACACCTCAGGGTTTGCTTCTTTAAAATAAATTTCAAAATTCCCGTCAGCAAACTTTCCTCTTTTTGGATATGTTTTTCTGATTTTCGGATCTTTGTCGTCTGTAAAAAAACTCACTTGAATTTCAGTTGGATTGTCATTTAAATCAACTGCCTTTATTGTAATATTATTAAATCCTTGTTCAAATCTTACATCTTCTCTGCAAATTTTTTCTTCTCTGCAAATTCTGTCCCAATCTTCTTCATCTTCTAAATTATTTTTATAATACCAATTAACAACTTCATCTGCTTCTGCTAAGAATTCTAATTTATCATCATCATAAACTGCACCTTCTTGCAAATTTATTGATAAAATTTCTGGTGGTGTCTGATCTACTTCAGGTGTTTCTCCGAGAAAAGTGCAAACCCCTCCAAGTGCATTACATTTATTTATATTCGCAGGACAATATGCTCCAGAAAAAGAACTAATATAAACACAATACTGACACAAACTTGAATCACAAGTTCTGTCTTCTATAACTGGATTACATTCTGAAAATTCAACTGTCTCACCTCCATGCAAACAAAGTGTAAAATAATCATGCGCACAAACCATGCTGAGAATTCCAACTAACAAAATTGCAACAATAATTGTTTTTTTGTTTTGCATTTTTATTGTAATTGGATTTTTAATTCTTTTTCTAATGATCTTGCAATTAAAGTTGGCTCATTTGCTCCAATGATAATTTCTGCAACTATTAAAGGGTTTAAATCACTTGTTAATAATTCAAGTTCACTCATAGATGTCTCTCCTGATAATGTAATTACTACATCTGACTCCTCCAGTAATTGAGGAGTAGAAAAGTTTTGGTATTCTAATAAAAATCCATAATTATTTTCTCTTTCTTCATAAAGAAAATTCGCCGAAGTTAATCTTAAAGCAAATCCTTTAAAACTCCTTTGCTCAAATGCTTTGCCAAAATCTCCAACACTAACTTCTCTCCTTATCTTATATGTTTCTTCTTCTGCCATTTTCTTATTAAATATAAAATGAAAGTAAGCCCTTCCCTAAAAAGGGCTAAATAAAAAATAAAAAATAAAAGATTTTAGATAGCTTCTGCAAATATAAAGATGCTTCCGTCTGTTGCAGATTCAAATTCACCATAACATGGTTCTGGCAACATTAATCTAAATGTCAATGCCATAACTTCATTTGGATTTAGAACATTTGCTCTATATCCCTTACCTCCAGCAACATCTCCTCCTTCTTGAATAATTTCTGCATTATCAAACATAGCTTCTTCAAATCCGTCATTAAGAAGATAGTTTATATTTACATAACCTTCACCATCAATGTCCCTCTCTACAATTCCGTAATCTCCTTTATCCTCTCCTTTATCATTTCTTGTAGAGTAAGCACCTTTTTCAGCATAATATCTAAAAGCACCTAGTGAAAGGTAGTTAGATAATTCATTGCTTTTTAATGGATCAGCACATCTACCTAATTCAGCATCTGCTGCTGGCCAATTTTTACCTGCAATAAACATATCAAGTAAAACACCACCTTCTGCTTCATTCTCAATACTAATTGTTGAATAAGAAGCTGTTCCTGGTCTTACATCATCAAAAGCTAAATCACCATCAAGACCTAATTCAATTACAGGATTCATAAACCATGGAGCAATTTCATCATATTCTCCACATTCAGCACCTTGTTCTTCACTATCACAAGCTCTAACAGTCATCCACATATCACCTTGCATATGTTCTGAATCAAGAACAGTAATAGTACAAGTATATCCTTGCATTGTATCAGAATCAAAAGAAGTTATTTCTTCTTCATCAATTCTTGCATTACAACCTTCTACACTTTTATCATCATTTGGAACACAATTAATTGTTATGTCATCTCCATATTGTTCTAATACAAGATCAACCATCACATCTTGAATTTTGTTTTTATCAAAAACAAGAACATCAACCTCGTATTTTTCACCTTCAAATAAATAATTATTTGCTCTTTCTTCAAGGTCCTCACATTCAATTTCACATACTTCTTCACTCTTAATTGTTTCACAAGTTTCAATACAATCACTATATCTCCAAGGTTGAATGCCTTCATCTGTAAGAACTCTTCCATCACATTGCCATACAATTGGGACAAATTCTTCAACAGCAATATCTCCTTCAATTCCAATACCAATTCCTGCAGCCATAATCATAGGTAAAACACCTAAGACTAACAAAGCCATCACTGATAAACTTAATAATTTTTTCATTTATTTATAACCTCCTTTCAACTGTATAACATATGTCATACGTCTTGTATAACTATGAGAAAAATTATAAGGGAAAACTCTTGCAACTCTTTTTATCACCATAGAAAATTAATAACTGATTTCTTTAAAAGTATTTTGTCGTCGGAGAATATATATTTTGTCATCACTTGAATCTAATACTAGTCAATAGCAACCCAACCAGATGCGCAATAATCCCAACTTGTTTTTTCTTCATCAAGATAACATCGCGTCTTACTTCCACTACTAAAAGATAAACACGCAGTTGTAGTTTCTCCATCATCTTCACAATACCATTGAGTTCCTAATGCAGTTTCTCCACAAGAAATTATAATTTCCCTCGACATATAATTATCTTCAGAATGCTCATCTTCAAAACCATTAATCTCTGCTACAATCTCTAACAAATAATTTCCAGAATTTTCTTCAATTAAAATTGTTTTTGAACCAGTTGTTGTTGAAGCACCAGGATTTAAATCTTCTTTTTGTGCGTTCCAGACAAAATCACCTAAGCTTCCTGTGAAATTTATATCCTCGACATATGCACCTTTGTTAATTGTTTTATAATCTATTTTATATTGCTTATCACATTCAAGCACAGAAAATTCATCAAGCAAATATTCTCCTGATTCAACATCTTTTATTCTTATTCCATTAACAGAATTAGAATAATCTTCAACAATTGCAACATCATGAATTTGCTCAACTAAAATCTCTCCACCTTCTAAAACAAGCTCAACACAATTCACAAATAATTCGCGCGCCTCATCTGTCCAGAATTCTGTTTCAGCTATTCCAAAAAAACATTTTTTCTTTTCAGAAGAATAAGAAATCACATCCTGTATCTTATCTTTTCTGGAAAATGCTGTTGCCACAGTCTGCATATCATCTGATTTATGTTTTTCAGGTAAATAATAATACGGAATTCCGACACTACTAAAACGAAATTTTGCTTTTTTATAAACTTGAATTACTTCACTTCCAAAAAAAACTCTCTGAAAATAATTTGAAGCAAGTTTTCTAATATGACCTTTTTCTAACAACCCTAATTGTTTTCCATAATAAGAATTTACAATAACAAGCGGATAATCTTTCAAATCAATTTTTTTCAATTCTTTTATTCGCTGATTCGGCACAAAAATAAACTCATATTCTGAAAAATCTGTTGAATCAATATCTTGATTATCAATAATTTCAACATCTAAATTCATTTCTTCAAAAACATCCACAAAAACAGAATCAACTGCCCTCTGAGTTTTAGTCAGATAAGCGACATCTGCAGCAGAAACAAGAAACATCGACAATAAAAAACAAAATAAAATTACCAAAAAACCAAACCCCTTTTTCTTCATCCAAACAAATAGAACACAAACCTTATAAATTTTTGTGTGATTAAAAAGGAATATGAAAACAACATTCATCCCAATTGATTATGATTATTTTGATTTCCAAGGAAAAAATTACGTGAAAGTCATTGGCAGAAACAAACAAGGAAAAAGAATTTGCGTGATTGACTCGTGTGAAATTTATTTTTGGGGGATTTTAGAAGAAAATCTGAAAAAACAAGAAATAAAAAAATTGCAAGAAAAAATTGAAAAAATTCAATTAGATATTAAAGGAAGAAAAACAAAAGTTGAAAAAACTGAACTACATGAAAAAAAATTTTTAGAAAAACCAGTTCAGGCACTCAAAATATTTATAACAAATTATAAAGATGCGCACGACATTGCAAACCACCTCGGCTTACCAGAAATACAATGCAGACGCGGCTATGACCTCGGATTTATAACCCATTATATAATTGAAAAAAAACTAAAACCCTTGCACTGGTATGAAATTTCTGGCGAAGTTCTAAACAACTCACAAGAATTCAATTATATTGACATGGCACTCGATGTTGATATCTGCATAAAACTAGAAAAAATAAAACCTTTAGAACAAAAAAATTTCAAACCAAAAATTCTTGCTTATGATATTGAAACAGATGAAATAAAAATAGGTGAAGGAGAAATTTTAATGATCTCGCTTGTCTCAGATAATTTCAAAAAAGTTTTAACCTGGAAAAAAACCCAAAAAGAAAACAATGCGGCTTTAGGCAGAGGCAAAGAAAAAAGCCGCCGTTCAGAGTTTCGGGGAAGCTCGAAAGAAACCAGCAGGTGTCTTTCTTATGTAGAATATGTAAAAGATGAAGCTGAATTAATTGAAAAATTCAAAGAATATATAAAAAAAATTTCTCCAGATTTTTTAACAGGATATTTTTCTGACGGATTTGATCTTCCTTACCTAAAAGCTCGCGCAGAAAAATTCAAAATAAAATTAGATCTTGGTTTAGATGGCACACAACCAAAATTCTCAAGAGGAATAAATTTAACAGGAAAAATCAACGGAATAGTGCACATTGATTTGCTAAAATTCATCAGAACTGCATACTCACAATACATGAAATCAGAAACACTTTCACTAAATGAAGTCGCAAAAGAATTTTTAGGTGACACAAAAAAAGATTTTAAAATCAAACACTCTTCTTTAATTGAAGGCGACAGCTGGAAAAAATATTTTGAATACAATCTCCACGATTCTGTTTTAACTTACAAACTTTTTGAAAAATTCTGGCCAGATTTATTAGAATTCACAAAAACAATTCAAGAACCAATTTTTGAAATTTCACGAGCAGGTTTATCAAAATACACTGAGTCTTATATTTTACACAATTTAGAAAAATTCAATGAAATTCCTGAAAAACGCCCAACCCATGAAGAGATTTCAAAACGAAGACATCTCGGAAGTGTAGAAGGCGCATTTGTTTTCCAACCAACACCAGGACTTTACAAAGATTTGGCAATGTTTGATTTCACATCAATGCACACAAGCATAATAATCTCGCACAATATTTCAAAAGCAACTCTTCTTGAAAAAAAACAAAAAAACTCATTTGAATCTCCTGAAATTGAAACCAAAGGCAATAAAACAAAATATTATTTTTCAAAAAAACCAGGATTTTTCCCCTCGCTATTAAAAGAAATTTTTGAAAAAAGAAAAAAAGCAAAAGCAGACTATAAAAAAAATCCAAATCCAATAACTTTTGCAAGAAGTAATGCATTCAAAGTTTTATCAGCATCTGCACACGGCTATGTTGCATTTTTCGGCGCGCGATATTATTCAAAAGAATCTTCAGCATCAATTCTCGCACTTGTAAGAAAATTCAATAAAGACACAATCACAAAAGTTGAAAACGCAGGTTACAAAGTAATTTATGCTGATACAGATTCAGTCGCATTTTTAACACAAGGAAAATCAAAATTAGAAATAAAAAAATTCTTAGAAAAATTAAATTCAGAACTTCCAGGAGTAATGCATCTTGAGCTTGAAGGTTTTTTCAAAAGAGGTTTGTGGGTAACAACACGCGCAGGACAAATCGGAGCAAAGAAAAAATACGCGATGCTCGATGAAAACAATAAAATAAAAATAAGAGGATTTGAAACAGTGAGAAGAGATTGGTGCAAACTTGCGCGAGAAGTCCAAAATAAAATAATTGAAAAAATATTAAAAGAAGGCAATGAAAAAACCGCGCTAGAATATGTTAAGGAAATTATAAAAAAATTAAAAAAAAGAGAAATTTCAAAACAAGATTTAATTATCAAAACACAATTAAAAAAACCACTTTCAGAATATAAGGCAATTTCTCCACATGTGATTGCTGCAAAAAAAATGAAAGAACAGGAAATTCCCGTAACACAAGGAAATTTAATTGAATATTTTATCGCAGAAACAAAACCAGGAACAAAAACAAAATTAGTCAGAGAAAAAGTAAAACTTCCAAATGAAAAAGGAGAATATAATATAAAATATTATTTAGAGCACCAGATTCTTCCTGCAATTGAAAATATTTTCCAGGTTTTTAAAATCAACACAAAAGAAATCATCGACGGCAAAAAACAAATGAAATTAGGAGATTTCTAACTAATCCCCAATATCGCATTTAATGTCGCAAATAGGATTTGTTCTTGGAACTTTTCTATATGCCGGATCTACTTCTCCTTTCAAAATCTTTATTAATTTTTCTTTTTCAATTTGTCTATAATAAGCAGCAGAAGATTGATTAAATCTTCTCTCTATAATTAATAGTTCATGTCCCTCCTCTTCCAAACGCTCAACTGCACACAAACATAATAAAGGAGAAGCATATTCTCTTTCAGCAACCATTCTACAAGAGGTCTTAATACCAAAACCTAATCCAGATAAATGACTAGAAATACCAGCTATTTCAGAGGGAATTGGAAATTCCCTTGATATTCGCAAAGTATATTCTTGGTCAACTACCTTATCACAAAGATCATTATCCCAATTTTTACATGTTCCAAGGCTAAGCCCATTCGGGATATCTGTCTTTCTAGGATCTACCATAAAAAACCATCAATTAAAAACTTTATAAAATAAATTATTATGGAATATATATGAAACCCAAACAAATCTCCCCAACTAAATTAGCAAAACCTCTCTTTCTAGAAAGAATGCAAAAAATTCTTTCAGATAAAAAAGATTTTCAAAATTATCTTGATTCACTGAAAACAGAATCACTAAAATCAATTCGTTGCAACACCTTGAAAATTTCCCCACAAGAACTTAAAAAAAGATTAGAACAAAAAAATTGGAAAGTTTCCCAACCATTTTCAGATTATCCTGAAATAATAATTATCAATGGAAAATTTGCTCACGCGCCTAATGGCTTGCTCGAAATAAAAAATATTAATGACAAAAAACTAGCTGAACAAAAAATATTCCCCTCAAAACAGTTATCAATTAACAATCAAAAAAATAATCGAGCGAAGCAAGACAATTTAACAAACCTCGAGCCAGGAGAAATAGGAAATTCACTTGAGCACCAATTAGGTTATTATTATGTGCAAGATATTTCAAGCATGATGCCGATATTAGCACTAAACCTAAAACCAGATGAAACTTTTATTGACTTATGTGCCTCACCAGGAAGTAAAACAACACAAGCTTCAACAAAAATGCAAAACAAAGGATTAATATTAGCAAACGAAGTTTCTTTTGGAAGAATAAAAATACTCTCTTCAAATTTACAGCGGTGCGGAGTCTCAAATACAATTATCATAAAACATGACGGAGTCGCGCTATGCAAAAGATTAAAAAAACAAAATTTTACAGCAGACAAAATTCTCCTTGATGCACCTTGTTCTGGGGAAGGAACATTAAAAAATTCTATAAAAACTTACAAAATGTGGAATATAAAAACAATAAAAAGTTTAGCGAAATTGCAAAAATTATTGCTCTGTTCTGCAATTGAAATTCTCAAACCACAAGGAGAAATTATTTACTCGACATGCACACATGCACCAGAAGAAAATGAAGAAGTTTTAAATTTCACATTAGAAAAATTCAAAGGAAAAATAAAAATTGAAAAAATAAATTTTCCATTAAAATACCGAGAAGGATTAGTTAAATGGGAAGATAAAAAATATTCCAAAGAATTAAGAAAATCTTGCAGAATTTACCCCCAAGACAATAATACCGAGGGATTTTTTATTGCAAAATTAAAGAAGGTTAAATGAAAAATAAACCCCAATAAAAGGTCACGAGTAGAGGGATTTTTTATTGCAAAATTAAAGAAGGTTAAATGAAAAATAAAATAAAAATCCTAAATTCAAAAGAAAAACAAAAAATAATTGAAAAACTAAAAAGACAATTTGGCATAAATGAAATTCCATACATCTTAATTAAAACAGGCAAAGAAAAAATATTTGCGTTTTCTGGAAATGCCGATTACAAACAACTTTCAAAAATTTTAGAAAACTTAAATATCCAAGGAATTGGAAATTATATTGCAAAAGAACAAGATTTTAAATCAAATGAAGAAATTCGCCTAAGCATTGAAGGAACACATTTCTTTAAAACCCAAATTAAAAAAAATATTTTTGAACTTAACAAAGAACAACTTGCAACTTGGATGCACGGACATGAAATTTTATTACCTGACAATTTAGTTAATAAACCAAAAAAAGGTTTTGTAATAATGAAATATAAAAATAATTTTCTCGGCACAGGTAAAGCTTCAGAAAACAAAATTACAAATTTTATCCCAAAAAATCGGAGGTTAAAGGAAAAAACTTAAAACCCCTTAAAGCATTTCAAAAAAATGAACCAAGAAAAAAAACAAAAAATAATTCAAGCAGGAAAAATAGCAGCAGAAATTAAAAAATTCATCAAACCCCAGATTAAACCGCAGATTCCTCTTTTAGAAATTGCAGAAAAAATAGAATCAAAAATTTTCGAACTTGGAGGAAAACCAGCTTTCCCAGTAAACTTAAGTATAAATCAAGTCGCAGCACATTACACTCCAATCCACAACGACAAAACCCTTGCAAGCGGATTATTAAAAGTTGATTTTGGCGTCCACATCGACGGATATCTTTCAGACACTGCATTTTCAATTGATTTAGAAAATTCAGAAGAAAACAAAAATTTAATCAGAGCAAGTCAAGACGCACTAAAATCTGCTCAAGAAAAAATCAAATCAAATATTTCTATTTCAGAAATCAGCGCAGAAATTCAAAAAACAATTGAATCACAAAATTTTTCCCCAATAATAAATTTAACAGGCCATTCAATGAATCATTATGATTTACATTCAGGAATCAGCATCCCTAATTTTGACAATAAACAAAAAACAAAATTAAATTCAGGGCTTTATGCAATAGAACCATTTACAACCCTGAAAAATGCAACAGGAAAAGTAAAAGAAGGGGGACCCTCAGGAATTTATATTTTATCTGAAGAAAAAAATACACGAAGTCCTCTCTCGCGCGAAGTTCTGAAATTCATAAAACAAGAATATTCAACACTGCCATTTTGTTCAAGATGGCTTGTAAAAAAATTCTCTTCAAAAGTTATTCTCGCATTATCAGAACTTGAAAGATCTAAAGCAATCTATCAATTCCCGCAATTAATTGAAGCATCAAACGCAAAAGTCAGTCAAGCAGAAAACACAATTCTCTTAGATGAAAATGAAACTATTGTGACAACTGAATAAATTCTTTACCCCAAATAACTATTAGCTTGCGGCACAGCTGCTTTTGCTGATTTTAAATATTGTTCTTCAATTTTTCTATAAGCATCAATTGTTTTTTCGCTAATACTTGGATGAACTTTTTTCAATGCCTCGTCAAAATGTTTTTTCTTAATTTGTTTTGCCTCTTTTGACTCGCGCAATGCCAGCAACGCAGCCTCACGTGCAACAGCTTCTAAATCTGCACCAGTATAACCTTTAGTTTTTTTAGCTAAAGAATCTAAACTAACATTTTTTGCTAATGGCATTTTAAGTGTATGAATTTTCAAAATTTCTTCCCGCCCTTTTTCATCAGAAGCATTAATTAATAAAACCTTATCAAATCTACCTGGCCTTAACAGAGCAGTATCTAACATATCTGGTCTATTTGTGGCTGCAACAACAATTACATCTTTTAAATCTTCTAAACCATCCATCTCAGCTAAAAGTTGATTTAAAACTCTCTCAGTAACCTTTGTTCCTGTTTCCATTCCTCTTCGACCAGCAATCGCGTCAATCTCATCAAAAAACACAATACACGGAGAAACCTGCCGTGCTCTTTCAAAAATCTTTCTTATACCTTCTTCAGATTTTCCGACCCACATACTCAACAGCGACGGACCTTTCACCTGAATAAAATTAGCTTCACTTTCTTTTGCAACAGCTTTTGCCAACAAAGTTTTTCCTGTTCCAGGCGGACCATAAAGTAAAATTCCTCGAGAAGGTCTTATTCCCATTCTTTCAAAACCTTCTGGAAATTTCATTGGCCATTCAACAGCCTCTTTAATTTCTCTTTTTACTTCACCTAAAGCTCCAACATCTTCCCAACCAATATTCGGAGTCTCGACAAGAACCTCTCGCATTGCTGAAGGTCTTACAATTTTCAGTGCAGATTCAAAATCTTCTTGTTTAACAATTAATTTTTCCAAAACTTCTTGAGGAATTTGTTCTTCACCTTCTAATTTCATTTTCGGAAGTAATTTTCTCAAAACATTCATCGCAGCTTCTTTTGTCAGTGCTTCTAAATCAGCTCCTACAAATCCATGAGTCACTGAAGAAAGATTTTCTAATTTAACATTTTTGCTCAATGGCATTCCTCTTGTATGAATTTTCAAAATTGACAACCTACCTTTTTTATCTGGAACATTAATTTCAATTTCTCTATCAAATCTTCCAGGCCGTCTTAACGCAGGATCAATCGCATTCACACGATTAGTAGCACCAATCACAATAACTTTCCCACGAGATTTCAACCCATCCATCATTGTCAAAATCTGCGACACAACTCGCCTTTCAACTTCTCCTCCAACATCCTCTCGCTTCGGAGCAATCGCATCAATCTCGTCAATAAAAATAATTGTCGGCGCAGTTTTTTCAGCTTCTTCAAAAATATCTCTAATTCTTTTTTCAGATTCCCCATAAAATTTTGACATTACTTCAGGTCCATTTAACAAAATAAAATTTGCTTCACTCTCATTTGCAACAGCTTTTGCCAACAAAGTTTTTCCTGTTCCAGGCGGACCATGCAACAAAACACCTTTTGGAGGTTCTATTCCAAGTTTCTGAAAAATCTCAGGATGTTTCAAAGGGATCTCAACCATCTCTCTAATTTTTTTTACTTCATCTTCAAGACCACCAATATCTTCGTAATTTATTTCAGGAATTTTTTCTTCACTTACATCAACTGCTTTTGGATTTAAAGTTACTTGAGTATTTTCTGTGATAATTACTGGTTGATTTGGTGCTGCATTAACAACAATAAACCTTAATTGCGTTACTCCGCCACCCAATGTTCCAAAACCCATTCCCCCAAGAATCTCATTTAAATTTCCAAAAATATCATCCATATCCCCAAAATCAGACATTAAATCTCGTCTTCGCTGCACACCTCCTAAAACAACAACATCGCCCTTCACAACTGCTCGCCCTAATAAACCTTTTTTCAATCCTTCAGGATCATCTGTTTTGACCATAATTCCTTTTTGTGCAGGAGCAATAATAATTTTTTTTGCTTCTTTAATATCTGCTTTAGAAATTTCAACAGTATCGCCAATCCCAGTTTTTGCATTACGTCTTAAAATCCCGTCTATCCGAATAATTCCTTCTCCAACATCTGCAGGATAAGCTCTATCAACAATCGCCACTGTTTCTTTATTTCCCTTAATCAAAATCACATCACCACGCTTCACATCTAATTCTCTCATAACCTCGTGGTCAACTCTCGCAATTCCCTTATATGCATCATCTTGCAATGCTTCTACAACTTTCAATTTTAAAGTATATTTTTCTTTACTCATTTCTATTTTCTTCTCCTCTAAAATTTAAACTTAATTTTCCCATTTGCTCAAAGCAAAGTTTTACCATATTATCAAAATCCTTAAACATTTTTTCTTGTTCTTGCATAAACAACACAATTTCCCGGGGAATTGAGACAGTGTAACTATTACCAACTAATCTCATTTTAACATTGAATTTTTTGTTTCTTAAATTTAAAAATCTATGGTATTCTGCCTCATCTGTCGGATGAACTATTTTTTCTCCACATTTATCACAAACTAAAACTCTCAATAAAAAACCATTTTTTATAATTTTACTTTTTTTCATTTCTCTTCCACATCTCTTACACAAAATTTTGTTATCAAATATATCTGTCATTTTTTATTTTTCATCTAATTATAAAAACTGTGTCTTTCGACACAGCAGGAAAGGAGGTGTATACACAAAAGGTATACATTCTAAAAATATACAACAAATATACATTTATAAACATTTCGGTGATTAAAATTTTTAGAAAAATTAATTATTAAATCAACTTCACCTTTTTTAAAGCCTGCAAATTTTGTTCACTAAGGTTTTATCGTCGACAAAGTGAACAAAATTAAATATAAAAATTTCTTAGAAAATCAAAAAAACCTAAACCTTAAAAACCCTTAAAACATTTTCTCTTAATGAAATTAAAAGAGGTTTGGAAAAAATTTTGGTTTATTGTTTGGAAAGATGATTCCCTAAAAGGCTGGATATTTTCTCTAATATTTTTATTTGTTTTAATAAAATTTATTTTTTTACCTGGATTAGGTTTTGTAACAGGAACCTCTCTCCCCCTTGCAATTGTAGAATCATGCTCAATGTATCATTCACACAACCCGCTTTACCCTTTCGGAGAATGGTGGCAAGACCACGAAGAAAAATATGAAAAATTTACAATAAACAACTTAGATTTCAAAGAATTTTCTTTGACAAACGGCTTTAATAAAGGAGATATTTTATTTATTATAAAAGCTGAACCAGAAAAAATAAAAATTGGTGATGTAATAATTTTCAATGCAGGACAAAAAAATCCACTCATTCACAGAATTATAAAAATTGAAAAAACAAATAACAAATATTTTTTCTCCACAATCGGCGACAATAATAATGGACAGTTACCAGTAGAGAAAAAAATCTCAGAAGAACAACTTGTTGGAAAAGCTGTTTTAAAAATCGTGCCTTATGCTGGTTGGGGAAAATTAATTGCTGTTGACATTTGGAATAAAATTTTATCCCAAGGAAATTTTAATTATATTAAAGAAGGTTTTTGTAATCAGAATTAAAATTCAGCAAGAATCAAAATTAAGAAACATTTAAAAACAAAAATAATCAACCATATAATAAAAATTTATTAAGAAGATGCAATTTTGTCCAAAGTGCGGTGCGATCTTGATTGAAAAACGTAAAAATTACGGATGCCCGAGATGCAATTATTCAACAAAAGAAAAAGTAAAAATAAAAACAACTGAAAAAATCAAAGACAAAGACAAAAAAAAAGAGGTTTCTGTTTTAAAAGAAAAAGATGCAAACGCCTTACCAATAATTTCAGAAAAATGTAAAAAATGTGGTTATGATAAATGTTATTTCTGGACTGTGCAAACTCGCTCAGGCGACGAAGCTGAAACAAAATTTTTCAAATGCTGCAAATGCGGTTTCACTTGGCGAGAATATAGATAAAATTTTAAACTAAATTATTTTAAATAAGTTATGCTCCTGTAGCTCAGTCCGGTCAGAGCACCTGACTCTTAATCAGGGTGTCGCAGGTTCAAATCCTGTCAGGGGCATCTTTGATTTAAAAAATTTAATAAAATTTAAAAACCTAATTTACATAAACTATTTATGGAAAATAGAGGTAAAATAATTAGCATTGTTGTTGTTGCAATTTTATTGGTTATTGCATTTGTTTTTGTAAACCAATCAACAGGACAAGCAACCTTAACACCTGGTGCAAACTACGGGCCAGTTAACAATGAATACAATCTCAAAACAGATTGTGTTTATGTATCTGAAAACGATGGATGGGATGTAACAAAAAAAGGCGAGGTACAATTTTTTGACAAGTCAAGCGGAGTAACTGAAACAAGAACAGACCACTGTGAAGAAGGAAACATAAGAATTAGAGAATGGCACTGTGAAGGAAACTACGCAAAATCACGACTCGTGCAATGCCCAGACCAAATGACATGTAAAGAAGGTGTTTGTATTGCTGCATAAAATTATAAGATTGTAATAGAATGCAAATTAAAAAACAAGAAATAACATTCAGGGGCAGCAGTTTTATTTAATAGTTCTTTGAATTTCTTCAATAGATTCTGCAACTTCTTGACCTTTCTTGGTTAGTTTTATTAATTTAATTCGCCCCTTTTTTTCAAAAACAACTAACCCTAATTCTTCTAAAGTTTGTAGAATTTTCACTGCGTGGCTATATGTGCAATCAACTTCTTTTGCCAAAACACTGCCATATCTCATCCGTGTATTTTTTTTCAAAGATACCAACATCAACGCCGGCTTTCTTCGAAAAAAGATATCAAAATTATCTTTCATCTTATATCACTCAAATAGAGTCTTTAATGTATATATTCAGAAAATGTCTTACTTTTAAATGTTTTGTAACCTATATATTCACTCGCCAGAAGTAGTGGAAAACTTAAGGGTAGAAAAATTTAAAAATAAATATAATTACAAGAGGGCATGAAACTTGAAGATTTTGAAAATATAAACCAAAAAACTGCTCCGATAAGAAAACCATTAGAAAAATCCATACCACAACTCCCAAGTATAAAAACAAGCCGAGGAAATTTTGGAAATTCAAGAATAAATATTGGAATATATCGTACAAGTGAAGGAGGAACTACAAGAGTGTATATAAGTTCAACAGATTACGATATTAGAGAATTTTTAAGAGAAATTCCAGACAACACAGAATTTGTATTCGAGGGTGTTAGTGTTGAAGCAACTAATGAAAGATTTAGAAAATTAGCAGAAGTTTTTGAAGAAATGAGATTAATTAATCTTCTAAAAAGAGAAGACCATTCTGGTCAATACCACTTTTACATCTATGAAAAACAAGATTTCGCGGATCTAACGAGAAACATCCCAAAAATAAATCAATAATCAAAACCCTTATTAAGTTTAACAAATTTATTTCTTTATGAAACAAAAAAAATCCTCTAAAAAACCTCCTCGTCCTCGCAAAACTAAAATCCTCGCAATTGGAGATATTCACAGCGATCAAACACTAATCAAAAAACTCGCAAACAAAGCAAAAAAAGAAAAAGTTGATTTGGTCATACTCGCAGGAGATTTAACATTCGCAGAATTATCTACAAAAAATATCATCGGCCCGTTTGCAAAAGCAGGTAAAGAGGTTCTGATAATTCCAGGCAATCATGAATCAGTCAGCACAATTAATTTTCTAACAGAAATGTATTCAAACGCAAAAAGCATCCACGGATATTATGTAATAAAAAACAACATTGGAATTTTCGGGGCTGGCGGAGGCGACATAGGAATCTATAGGGTGGGTGAAGACGAACTTTATAATTTATTAGAAAGAGGAAAAAGAGGTTTAGACAAATCTAAAATAAAAAAAAGAATAATGGTAACACATCTGCAACCAGCAAACACCACTATTGAAAAAATCGGGGGATTCAGAGGAAGCACAGGAATAAGAAAAGCAATAGAAAAATTCCAGCCAAATATCGCACTCTGTTCACACCTTCATTCAACAGGAGGCATAGAAGAAAAAATCGGCAAAACAAGATTAATCAGTGTCAGCAGAAAAGAAAAAATCTTCGAGATATGACTAAAAACTTATAAAAACATCTATTTCTAAATTTAATTATGCCCCGCAAGAAAAAAGAAAAATCTAAAGAAGAAAAAACAGCTGAAGAATTTTTTAAAATAGATGAATCTGACTTAAAATACACAGTTGAAAAACTTATCAAGAAAAATCCTAAAATTGAACAAGCAAAAAAAACAACAGAAAAAATTTATTCAAAACTAGAAAAATCTGATATAGAAAAAATTGAAAAATCTAGAAAAAGAAAAAAGAAAAAAACAACAACAAAAACAAAAAAAACCAAATCAAAAAAATTTTCACCGGAAAAAATTTCCCTTAAGAAAAATAGCTATGAATTAATTATCACAGAAAAACCTCAAGCTGCAAATAAAATTGCAAATGCCCTTGGAAAAACTATTCAAAAATATTATAACAAGATCCCTTATTATGAAACAAAACGAGATAATCAAACAATTTTAATCGGATGTGCTGTGGGTCATTTGTTTACATTAAATCAAAATTCACCAGGAAGCTCAATTCCTGTTTTTGATATTTCATGGAAACCAAATTTTTTAGTTAGAAAAAAGGATTTCACAAAAAAATATTACGACACTTTATTAAAATTAATAAAAAATGCAGGAAGTTTAACAGTTGCAACAGATTACGATGTGGAAGGAGAAGTAATTGGTTTAAATATTATCAAATTTATTGCCAACCAAAAAGATGCTTCAAGAATGAAATTCTCAACCCTAACAGAAAAAGAAATAAACAATTCATATGAAAATAAATCTTCAACATTAAACTGGGGTCAAGCAATTGCAGGTGAAACACGGCATTATTTAGATTGGTTTTATGGAATAAATTTTTCAAGAGCTTTGATGAACGCAATTAAATCTGCAGGAAGTTTTAAAATAATGTCAATTGGCCGTGTGCAAGGTCCAACATTGAACTTTATTGTGCAAAAAGAAAAAGAAATTCAAAAATTCAAACCCGCTCCTTACTGGCAAATATTCATAACAATCTCCGACAACAAAAACAAATTAGAATTAAAATATATAAAAGATATTTCAAAAAAATCTGAACTTGAAAAATTTGAAAATTTAAAAAATAAAATAGCAACAGTAGAAACAACAAAAAATCAGGAAAAAATTCCTCCTCGTCCCCCTTTCAATCTAACAAACTTACAAACAGAAGCATATAAATTATATGGAATTACCCCTGCAAAAACTCTTCAAATTGCTCAATCACTTTATCTCAATGGATTAATTTCTTATCCAAGAACTTCGTCGCAAAAACTTCCTGAATCAATTCCCTATAAAGAAATTTTAAACAAATTAGCAAAAGAATATAAAGCAGAACATTTAATTAAAAAACAAAAACCCCTTGAAGGTAAAAAATCTGATCCTGCACACCCGTCAATCTATCCAACAGGAAACAGACAAATTTTATCAGGAAACGACGAGAAAATTTATAATTTAATTGTAAAAAGATTTTTGTGCTTATTTTGCGAGAACGCCATTATTGAAAATAAAAAAATTCGAGCTATAACAAAAGAGAATTTAATTTTTTCTGCAAAAGGTTCTTCAATTTTAAAAAAAGCATGGATTGAAATTTATCCTTTAAAACAAAAAGAAGTTCAAATTCCTGATTTTAATGGCGAGGTTAAAATAATTGATTCACAAATAAGAGAAAAACAAACCCAACCCCCAAAAAGATATTCTCCTGCTTCAATTTTATCTTTAATGGAAAAAAAAGATCTTGGCACAAAAGCAACACGCTCGTCAATTTTAGAAACACTCTATAATCGAGGATATATTCAAGATCAAAGCATAAAAGCAACTCCATTAGGAATCTCACTAATAAACACTCTTGAAAAATATTCTCCGATAATTATTAATGAAGCACTTACACACCATTTTGAAAAAGAAATGGATTCTATTTCAAATTCTAAAAAAAATTTCGCAGAAAAACAAGAAAAAATAATCCAAGAAGCAAAAAAAACAATTACAAAAATTAGTGAAGAGTTTAAACAAAAACAAGAGAAAATCGGAAAAGAATTAATTAAAGCAAATCAAAATTTAAGAGAACAGCAAAAAATAGAAAATAAATTAATGCAATGTCCTAAATGTAAAAAGGGTAATCTCGCAATAACTTATAGTAAAAAAACAAAAAGATATTTTATAGCATGCGACGCATACCCTGAATGTAAAAACACTTTTTCGCTTCCGCCAAACGGACTGATAAAAAAAACAAACAAAACCTGCGAACACTGCAATTGGCCAATGCTAATGCGACTCAGCAAAGGAAAACGCCCATGGATTTTTTGTTTTAATCCTGAATGCAAATCCAATGAAAAATGGGCGAAAAAGAAAAACAAACAAGATTAAATAATAAATGGTTTTGATAATTTTATTAAAATAGATTTTTCCCCCTTTTGTCTAGCTAAATCAATTTTATCTCCAACAAAAGTAAGAACTTCATCGTGAACAGATATTACATCTTCTTTCTCCAAATCATCTTCTATTCTTGGTCTTCTAGGTAAAAAAATTTTGCATTCACCTTCTTCAGAGATTTCAGCGGGTAATAAAAAGTTCCCATCTAAATAATAATAATCTACCTCTCTACCAACAATAGCGTAAACTATTTTTCCATTAAACTCTCTTAAATCTACCATAAGACTTATTAAAAATATTTCTTTATTAAGATTTATATTTAATAGTGCTATCTTCTCACAGGTAAAAACCACAAAAACCAAAGAAACCATAAAATCCAAAGTGCGCCGAAAAAATCTTGTGTTAGAATTTCAGGAATTCCATTAAAACCAAAAAACCCAAAAAACCCAAACCACCAATTTTCACGAAGTTTCCTTTTTGGTTTTATTTTCCCCTTTTTCATAAAATAAAATGAAAAAAAGAGTTTTTAAACTTTAAGTAGGATCCTTAAATCCAGCTTCTTTTTCTCACACCTTTATTTGTAATTTCAAAATTTAATTTTTTTTCAGGTAAACTTCTATGCTTAACTAAAATCGCCTGTCGAGCTTTTTCATTTTTTAATTCAATAATACACTTACTCCAATATTTTAACAAATCCCCTCCAACAAAATTAACTTTTCTCTCTACTCCTTTTCGCAAATCTTCTTCTTTTAAAAATTCAGAATAAACCTGATTTGTAATCAAAACTGGAATATTTTTCTTCCGAGCAATTTCTGCCAAAGTCCTCATTTGTTTTGCTAATTCCCGATTAACTTCTTTAATTTTTTTATCATCCCCTGATTTAACAGCATCTCCAAGTTCTAATCTATAAAGCATTGTCATTCCATCAACAATAATCAAACCAATCTGAGATTTTTTTAATAAATTCAAAAGCTTTGTAAAATCTCTTTTCTGTTCTTCAAAACTTGTTGGTTTTAACAAAATAATATTTTCAAGATAATTTTCATAATCTTCGCCAATTACTTGCCTAACCCTCTCAACAGAAAATCCTCCTTCAGTATCAACGAAAATAACTTTATTATTTTTTTTCGCTTGACTCAGTGCAGCAATCATTGTAAAATTTGTCTTACCACTTCCAGCAGGTCCAGCAATCATTGTAATAATATCTCTTTCATAACCCCCAAAAAGCCACTTGTTCAAATCAAAACTTCCTGCAGAAATTTTCCTCTCAGATTTTTTCACATTTTCAACCATCACAAATCAAAGAAAAAAGTATTAATAAAAATTTAGATAAAAAACAATTCACTTCTCCTTAAAAATCTGCGCGTGAAATTTGTAAAATTTTGTATTTGGATTTTGCCAAGAATCTTTTGGAATTCCTGCTTTTTGACAAACAGCTTCGAGAAATTCAAGTTTACTCATCTTATTTTCCGTCGCAACTTGCGGCAAAAGCAATCCACTATAACCTAAATATTTGCAAATTAAACCATCTTTGCCAATTTCAATTTTCTTAACCCAATCATCACTTTTCTCAATTTCATAAGGTTCAGTTAAAACAGAAATTTCAATTTTCAAATTTTTGACTTCTTCTCCAATAACAGGGGGAAAGCGAAAATCCTCAAACGCAGCTGCTTTCACAGATTGTTTAATTGCATCTCCTAAAGAATAACTTGCATGAGGAAATCCAACACATCCCCGCAATTTTGATTTTTTAGTTAAAGTGACAAAAACTCCGCGCGCCTGACGAAAATGCAATTTATCAGGAACTTTAATTTCCTCGCCAGAAAATTGCACTTCTAAAACTTTTCTCGCAAAATCTAAAAATTCATCGCCCTGCGCATCAGAATATTTCGCAGTTAACATATAATTATCAAAATTCCATAATTAATAAACATTTGCTTCAATAATTATATAAATCACCTACACCTATTAAAAAAATGCCAGATCCATATACAATAATCTTTTACTTGCAAGGCTATGGTTATTTTGCATTATATTTTTTCTCAATAATAGAAGGCCCAATTGTGACAATTCTCGCAGCATTTTTGTCCTCATTTGAATACTTAAATGTCTTCATTGTTTTTGCAATCGCAATGTTAGGCGACATTACTGGAGATTTAATTTATTACTCTGCAGGAAGATTCGGAAAAGAAAAATTCATTATAAAATTAATTAAATTCTTTAAAATATCAGAGAAAAAACTTTTTAATTTAGAAAAATTCTACAAAAATCATGGTGGAAAAAGTATTTTTCTCGGAAAAATCGTGCAAGGAGTCGCAATTCCAATTTTAATTGGGGCAGGTATAACAAAAATGAAATTTTCAAAATTCATATCATATAGTTTAGCTTCAAGTATAATTAAAACAACTTTCTTAGTTATATTAGGATATTATTTCGGAGAATTTTACACATTAATTGAAAAATGGCTTGGCATCACCGGAAGCATTATTTTCATAATTATTATTGCCATCATAATCGGAATTTGGATCTATAAAAAACATAAAAAAATTAAAAAAATAAAAATTAAAAACAATAGGTAAACTATTTCAATTTTTTAAAATCTTTTTCAAAATTATCAAGATCTTTTTCAACTAATTTAACAGCGTCATCAATTGCCTTTTTCGCTGCTTTTGATTTTGTCTTAACAAGTAAAATAGGATTTTCACTTGGATGCTCTCGCTTCCATGCTGCAAATGTCACAGCAGAATCTTGATTAAGATAAACCCGTAGAATTTCAGCAATTGTTAAATTTCCAATCTCTGCTTCAATTTCATTTTTTTCACTTCTAAGAACTTTAACTTCCATTCTAAAAAACAAGAAATTTAGTTTATAAAACTTCCTCTTCTACTTACCAAAAATAATTTTATCAATCTCTTCTTGAGAAATATTATTTACATCTGATTTATTTTCTTTAATTTCTTTTTTTTCTTTCTCAACTTTATCTTCTTTCTTATTATATTTAATTCTTGAATCAGAAAGTTCTTTTAATGCAACATCTCTCCCACTAAACCCATTTTCTACTTGGTTTATTTTTTCTCTTTCCTTTATTTTTCTTAAATCAGCAATTGTCAAATTTTTTACACTAACTGGATCAAAATCTAAAATTCTCGATGGGCTCCTTGATTGTAATCTTTTTTCAACTGCATCAGATTTCCACAAATCAATTCCAAAAAAACTTTCAAACTTATTAATCAAAACCACATAATCCTCAGGAAGTTCCCCTTTCTCTGCCATTTTAATTGTAATTTCTGCCTCCCCAATATCTTTCCCGAGCTGTTCTTGCGTAATGTGCTTTTTTCTTCTTGCACGCATAATACTCCAATGAAAATTATCAATTAAATCAAATTGAGGTTTCTTCTCTTCCACATTATGTTTAGAATATTTTTCTTTATATTTTTTATCAACAATTTCTTTCAGTGAAATCTCTTGCCCTTTCAATTCATTTTTCAACCCTTGTTCTTTATGTTTCTTAATAAGATCTTTCTCACGATTATATCCCTGATAAACAAAATCTTTTTTTTCAGATTCTTTTAATTGAAACGAAGTCGGTTTTCTAATGATTGGAATGTGCTCGTCTTCTGCGCATTTTCTGCAAACTTTTACAATTCCATCTTCAACCACTGCATCAAATAAAAAAACCTTATCTGAACCTACACTACAAATAAAACATTCTTCCATTAAAAATTCAAAATAAAAGTATTTTTTAATATTGCTGTGATACAAAACAAGAATTAATTTAGGTGCTTTTCAACATCCTTAATATTTTGAAGATTAGAAATTGTAAATTCTTCATTAACAAAAATAACTGGAATTTCATTAAGCCCATAAATTTCTCGCAAAACTTCTAAAGATTCAACCCCAGTATCAACTGCAATTGGAATTAAAATCAACTCAGATTTTTTTTCGTTCTTTAAATCAACTAAATAATGTTCAATAGCATCTTGAACAGCCCGAGTATTAACCGGGGTATCCACATAATCATAAAGATAAACAATTGTATTAATCTCAGCCCCACAATTTTTTTTATTATCTATCACACTTTTCCATAACAGAGTTCTCAATAAATCATATCTTTTATGCAATGAAATAGTTTCCTCGCCCAATTTATTAGAATTGTCATATTTTTCTAATTTAAGTGCTTCAAAATAAATTCTATCTGCAAAATTTATAACCTGTAATTTAAACAAAGCGCAATTACCTGATACATCTGCTAAAATTTCAGAAACTAAATTTAAATCAAAAATATCAGTTTCAGAATTAAAATAAAATCCTTGTATCTCATCTATTCTAGATCTTTCAAAATAAGTTCCAATCAAAATTCCTGTCCAAAAAACAATAAAAGCTATTACAAGCGCCTGCCAAAAAACATGTTTCTCTGAACCCATATTAAAAATAAAGCCCCTCCCTATTTAAAAATTTAGATGATAAAATAATATCACCACCTCACATCTTTAACTGCAAACCTATATATTGATGCAAACCAAACAATAGGATATATTGATAGGTATACAATCATATAGAAAATTAGACTAAAAAACCTTTTCAATGTTAATTTTTCTTCATATTTTGTCTCATGTAATATAAAATTATAATAAAAAATAGACAAAGAAAATAAAAATATTAAATAAAAAAGAAGAACTGGGGGATGTAAATTAATATCTTGCAATAAAAATATTGGGGAATCTGCAGAAATAGAGTAACTAGTAATTAAAACTCTTGTTAAAACTGATTTAAGAATAAGATAAGTTGAAAATAAAAAAGTAATAATACTAATAATGATGCTTAATGAAACAAAAGGCAAAACAAAAGCTCCAAACATCCCTTTTCTAAAAAACATTTTTTTATATTTAGAAATTGCCTGCAGCCCCCCCAACCCCCACCGAGTTCTCTGTCTAAACCATTGTATAAATTTATCTGGAACAACTGTTGAAACCCGTGCATCTAAACACATTGCAGTCTTATAATCATGATACATCATATTCCAAGTTATATCAATATCCTCTGTTACAGTATTTTTATCAAACCCCCCAACATTCAAAATATATTTTTTGCGATATAAACTCAGAGGCCCGTTGGTTACATAAACACTTTCAACAAAATCCAAAAGTTTTCTTGACCACCCTAAAAGAAAATATTCTAAAGATTGAAGTTTCGCGAAAAAATGTTTATCCTTGTTTCTAACAGTAACAAAAGATGTTACTGCCCCCATTTTTTCATCATTAAAATATCCTGTTAATTTTTTCAAAGAAGTTTTAGAAGGAAAACTATCAGCGTCTACAACTGCAATTAACTCTCCTTTAGCAATTTTCACCCCATAATTCAAAGAATCTGCTTTTCCAGAATTTTTTTTATTTACTAACTTCAGTTTTTTATATTTCTTCATTAATTGCTCAACAATTTTTTTTGTATTGTCAGTACTTCCATCATTTAAAACAATAACTTCAAATTTATTTTTTGGATAATCTAATTCAAGAACATGTTTAATTGTTTTTTCTATATTTTCTCCTTCATTATAAGCTGGAATTAAAACACTAACAAAAAAAACTTTTTTAGGCCCAGGATATTCAAATAATTTGTGCCTGTTCCTAAAAGTTAAAATTAAAAAAAAAGAAAACATATACAATGCTATAAAAATTAAGATAAGATAAACAAGAGTAATTCCATCCATTTTATACAAATCTTATTGAGACACTTCTTCTTTTAAAGATTCTTGTAATGATTTATCTTTATCAGAAATACCAAAATAATTATAAAATTCTTCACTCAAATTCAACTCATGCGTGTGCCCGGTTTTCTTTTTTTTCAATAAACCCAACTCAACAAATTTTTTTATATGGTCATATGCTTTATTTCCCCTAATTTTTATTATCACAGACTGTTTTATTGGGTGCTTATATGCAATAATTGCTAAAGTTTCTTGTTCTGCTTTTGAAAATTCTGAAGAACCAGTTGCAAATTTATTCACAATTCTAGAAAACTCCTGCCGAACATCCATTTTCCATGAATTATTTTTCTCTATAATCTCAATCGCAGAATCTATTTCATCATATTTATCTTTAAGTTTCTCAATCAACTCGCGAATAATTATGGGATTAAAATCTGTATAAGAAATTAATTCCTGCAAATTAAGAAATCTCCCTGAAATAAAAAAAACCGCCTCAAGTTTCCGCAAGTTTTCTTTTTCTTTTGTAGAATCTATCTCCTCTATTGTTTTAGAATTTATCTCTGACATGATTAAGAAAAACAAAGAGAGGTTTTAAATTTTTTGAATGAGAAAATAATTTTACATTTCATTTCTTTCTCCAAAACAAATGTGCTTTTTTCAATCTTTTTTCAACATCCTTAGGATAAAATATCCATCCAATCTTTCCTTCTGCATCAACAGAAATTTTTCCTGAAACTAAAAGATAATCTATAATCACACTATATGTTTGATACATAATTTTCTTCGGTAAAGCTTCCCATAATTGTTTTTTTCTAAACTCTCCATCGTATTTTTTTATGAAATCTTCAACTATCAAAACAGTATCCAAACGAGGATATCTTGCAGAATTATTTTGTTTCTTCAAAACATTTAGCATAGTTATATCAACTGATATACCTTTATAAATTTTTCTAAACTCGAAATCTCAACAAAGCCCCAACCCCCCCGAGATTTAAAAATTGTTTGCCTTCATCTGTCTCATCTGAAACAATTTCCACAACTGCAGAAATATTTTTCGCTTTTGTTTTTAACTCTTTTACAACCGACTTAGAAGTTTTTTTAGACAAAATCAAAGTTTCAACAGCCCCATATTCCAAAGCCTTATCTAAATCATCTTTTTTATAAGCCGCCATATCTGGTTTCTCGCCAAGTGTCTCAAAAAATCTTTCTAATAATTTTTTTTCATGAACAACTTCTTGCTGAGCTAAAACATCCTGACTTTCTTGAACCAAATCTTTCAAACCTGATTCGTCAGTATTGCCAATATCTTTTCTTCCGATAACTTTTTCTTTTAATCTTGTCGCTAAATAATTTCCCTCTAAAAATTCATCTTTTGTAGGAATCGGCCCTCCAACTAAAATCCCTTTTAATTTTTTATTTTCAAAAAATATTTTTTTCATTTCATTAGCAATTCGCTTGTAAAATTCTTTTGTTAAACCTTCTGTAATTCTATGAAATCTTTGAGAACTCTGCCCGCCTGCGCGAACTTTTGAAGGGATTCCTGAAGTCATTTTTTGCAAAACATCAATCCTTTTTCCTTCTAAAATTCCAATAGTTGCTTCTTTTCTGTCCATTACTAACAAAGCATAAATTTCAGTTACTTCTAACATTTCTTTCAAAGCATCTAATACAAATTCTTTATCACAACGATATAATCTCATTTTCAAAGGCATCGGCGGTTCAATACTCCACAACTGCAAATCATCTTGACCTTCAACCTTAGAAATATTGCCTGAAAAAACAGCTAAACCATTTTTAGGTGTCTTCTTAAATTCTTTCAAATGTCGCACAATTTTCTCAAGTGCATCAATAACATTTTTCCTCGTCGCTGTTGACTTAATATTTTTCGCAGTTGATTTTTCCGCCTCTAATTGTTTTTGAACAGAATTCACATTATACCCTGCAGGAACATAAACACTAATCAACTCAGTATGCCTGCCACGATGTTTCTCAAGTTCTTCAATTTGCTCTTCAAGTTCGTCTTTTGTCAACGACATAATGAAAGAAACATTCAGGAGTTTTTAAAATTAAGTAAGTTTAAATTTCTATAAACCATGATAAATTTTTCTAACAATCTTTTTTCTTAACCAATAAGAATTACTCCATTTTGCATAAGCATTCCACCCTTGAAAAACCTCCAATATTTTTTCTTTATCTATTTTTTCTTTCTTGAAAAATATGATTTTCTTTTTCATGCTTTTAATGCTTCTTCTCCTTAATAATTTACAATAATAAAGATTCCTAAAACCAACAAAATCTATTCCTCTTGACAAATTAGTTATGCGTGATTTTTCTAGATGTAATTCAAGTTCTAATTTTTCTTTTAAAAAATTATTAATTTGCTCCTTCCATTCAACAAGTTGCGATTTTGAATTATTTAAAATAACAAAATCATCAACATAACGAATATAATATTTTGCTTTTAATTTATGTTTTACAAATTTATCTAGTTCATTTAAATAAACATTTGCGAAAAACTGTGAAGTTAAATTGCCGAGAGGTAATCCTTTGTTAAAATTCGTTCGCGTCTCTCTCTCTCTCTCTCGGTTATGCGTTTAATCAACCATAAAGTTTTCTCGCACCTTATTTTTCTTTCAATTATGTTAAACAAAACATCATGATTAATTCCCATAAAATAATGTTTTATATCTGCTTTCAAACAATATCCCTTAACTTGATTATTACTAAACCACCCATTCACCTTCCCATTTCTTGAAACTTTTTTCTTAAATTTGTCAAATCTTTTAATAGCAAACAAATTTCCTTTACCCTTTCTATTTGCACAAGAATCACAAATAAAAATTTTATCAAAAATTAGCTCTAAGATATTTACAATTGCATGATGGACCACCCGATCTCTAAAATCTGATTTTGAAATTTTGCGAGTTTTTGGATCTCGTAAAATAAATGTTTGTAGGGGTTTTGGTTTATATATTTGAAAGTTTAGTTCATAATGTAAATTCATCAAATTAATAAATAAATTCTCTTCAAATTCAATTACATAATGTTTTTTTGTTTTATGTTTTCTTGCTTTTTTCCAAGCTAAGATTAAATTTTCAAAAGAAACTATTTTACTGTAAAGATTTTTGCGAGTTTTCATATTAAAACTAGCCATATTTCCTGAACCATTCTACCATTATCATTGGAATTAGACAGGTCATTGTTGTTGGAGTTCAAATCCAAGTTCCTGTTCAGGTACAACCTAGACAATGGAAATAGCCAATTAATTAAAAGTAAATCACCACAACTTCAATATTCATAATATTTCAACTACTAATTGTCGTTGTTGAATTTTATGGCTCATAAAAGCACTATCAATTGGCGTGTGGCCCAGCCATTTATATGGCTAGGAATCTTAGAAATAAAATATTATTTAAAAATTATTCTCCTCTTAAAATAGCTTGTGCTCTAGTAAATCTTTCATCAGTCTGCCTATCAAGTTCTTCTCTTTGTTGTCTAAGTATATCTAAATAAAGTGCCAACCTTTTTTCGTCGGCTTCGCCAGAAACAACAACCACCCTACCACTATCATTGGAATCAGACAGGCCACCGTTGTTGGAGTACAAAACCAAGTCCCTGACCAGGAACAACCCAGACAAACCACCATGTCGAGTATAAAGAATTCTCTTTCCTCGTTCATCAAAATCAATAGAATAATTTGGATTAATTCTCCTAAACTTTCTTCCATCATTTGCATCAGCAAAATCAGGGGCTTCAACAACTTTAGTTTCATCTGAAGGCATTAAAACTAATCCATATTCAGAATCTAGATTCTCATTAACTCTTAAACCAGTAATTATTAAAGGTTTTCTTATTTTGCCAAGATCAAGTTCCTTAGATAAAACTCTAATCAAAAGATTATTTGGCCCATAAGAATCCTTCTTATTTCTTAAGACAACTTCTCTACCATCTTCATAAGTTCCTCTTAAATCTAATCCATTTTCTAGAGCAAGTTCCAATTCAGGAAGAGTCGCTGTTCTTATTCCAGTCTGATTTAACAAAAGAACCTTAAATAAATTTGAACCTTCTCTCCCAACTTTCAAATTATCTCTGGCTTTCCCAGAAAATTGCTCACAAGCTCTTTCATATGCTTCTTGCTGACCAGCAGATAAAAAATCTGCTGCAGAAAAATCATGCTCTCTCAATTCGCTTGGAATTAATTTTACCATGCAATTTACAAAAATCTTAACTTTAAAAATCTTTCTATTTTGTATTATCTATAAAGTAGTATCAATCAAACCCTACTCTAAATTTCTTTGCTTTTTTAATTTCTTTAGCGCAAGTAACATTTTTCAAATCATCTAAAACACTAGTTAAAATCATATAATCTTTTTCACTCAATTCTAAATCAATTTCACAATTCATTGCTTTTTTCTTTTTAGATTTTTCCTGCCGAACTTTTGAAATTACGTCAATTAATTTTTCATAAATCAAATGACATTTATCCCATTCATCTAAATCAAAAACTTTTACTTCAGGCCAATCACAAAGATGAATACTTTTAACTTTTTCAAATTTTTTAAAATAATTTTGATAAACTTCTTCTGTAATAAACGGCATTATGGGAGCAATTAATTTCAAAATCAATAAAAAAGATTTATACAATGTATATTGCGCAGATAATTTTTCATCACTTTCCTCAGCATAAACTCTTTTTTTCACAATCTCTAAATAATTGTCGCAAAAATCTTTCCAGAAAAATTTTTCAATTTCTTGTTTTGCTTTTGAATATTCATATTTCTCAAAATTCTCTGTCACATCATTCACAACTTTTGCTAACTTGCTCAAAAATAATCTATCTAAACTCTTCATCTCTTTTGGTTTCTCTTTTTTATAATCTTTCAAATTCATGAAAATAAATCTAGAAGCATTAAAAATTTTTGTCACAAATTTTTTCCCAGCAACTAAATCTTGCTCTTGATAATCTAAATTTTCTCCTAATTTTGGTCCTGCAGCCCAATAACGCATTGCATCAGCCCCAAATTTTTCCAAAACTTCCTGAGGAGAAACAATATTTCCTTTTGATTTAGACATTTTTTCTTTACCAAGTGTCACAAATCCTGAAACCATAACATCTTTCCAAGGAATTTTCTTTTCATGTACATAAGATTTTGTGATTGTATAAAAAGCCCAAGTTCGAATAATATCATGCGCCTGCGGTCTCAAAGACATTGGAATTTTTAATTTATTTTTAATCAAACCTAAAGCAAGTTGCGGTGTCAAAGACGAAGTCGCCCATGTATCAAGAACTTTTATTTCAGGTTCAGCAAAATTTTTGCATTTAGGGCATTTTTTCTTCACTTGCGTCGGATCAACAGGCAATTCATTTTCTCTAGCAACAATTAATTCGCCACACTTTTTACAATACCAAACAGGAATTGGAATACCAAAATGCCTATCTCTTGAAATTGACCAATCCCACTCCAGACCCTCGACCCAATTTTTATAACGCTTAAACATAAATTTAGGATACCAATTAATTTTCTTTCCTTGCTCCACTAATTTTTTCTTTAAATCAAGAATTTTAATAAACCATTGCTCTGTCTCAATAAACTCTATCGGTGTCCCGCACTTATCATGAACATTCACTGTATGAGAAATTTTTTTTTGTTCAACTATTAATTTATTTTTCTTTAAATCATCTAAAATTTTTCTCCTTGCATCATTTATATTCATATTTTTATAATCAGTAGAATTTAATTTTCCATCAGAAGTAAAAACTACCCTTGGATTTAATTTATGTCTTTGAATTGCATCAACATCATATTTATCTCCATAAGAACAAACCATTAAAGCCCCGGTACCTTTCTCAACATCAGCACTTTTATCTTCAATAATTGGCACTTCAAAATCAAATAAAGGAACTTTTGCTTTTTTTCCCACAAAATTTTTATATCTTTTATCATTCGGATGCACAAAAATACAAATACACGCAGGTAAAAGTTCTGGCCGCGTGGTCGCAATTAATAAATCTTTTTTGTCAACAGAAAATTTTAAAGTAGAAAACAAACTAGGCATTTCCTTATCCTCTAATTCTGCCTGAGCAATTGCTGTCTGACATTCAGGACACCACAACGTCGGAAATTTTTTTTGGTAAATTCTTCCAGACCTATACAATTCCAAAAAAGACTCTTGCGAAATTTTCCTAGAACAATCATCAATTGTTGAATAACATAAATCATAATCTGCACTAACGCCTAATTTTTTCCAATCATCAATAAAATCTGATGTGATTTCCTTTAATGTTTTCAAACAAAGTTTAATAAATTCCCCCCTCGGCATTTTTTTGCTTTTAATATTTTTAATTTTCTCTATCAAACGTTCTGTCGGCAAACCATTGTCATCTGTTCCAAAAGGGTAAAAAACATTTTGTTTCATTCTCCAAAAACGAGCAATAAAATCCTGCTGAGCAAAACTAAACGCATGCCCTACATGCATTTTTCCAGAAACAGTCGGCGGCGGCGTGTCAATAGAATAAATTTTTTTCTTAGATTTAAAATTAAATTTGTAAATTTTTTCTCTCTCCCAATAATCTCTCCACTTTGCTTCAATTTCCTTAATATTTAACTTATTCATATATTTTCAAACTAAAAGAAACTTTTAAATTTATCTTAAAGAGTTCTCAAGGGATCATATCTATTGATGCTTCTACTTATCCCTTTCGCAAGTTCAGTTTTTTTAGGGGGGAGATTTACAAATGCTTCAAAATCATATTGAAAAATATCTTCAGTCCCTGAAGGAAATTGTTCTGCGCAAACACGAAACATTTCCTTTCCAGAAGATTCATCTTTCTTAAACTTAACAATTCTAACAGATCTTCCTACCATGACAAAGTCACAAAATTTGCCTTAAAAAAGTTTTCTATTCTAAAAAAACATATCAAAATATTTTTATACTCTAAAAAACATCCAAAAACATGGCAAAATCACAAGGAGTAAGTTTACCTGGATTCGGCGGATTAACAAGATATAAAGAAGAATATGCAAGCAAATTTAACTTAACACCCACCCATGTTGTAATTTTCATCATCTTAATTATAATTTTCAGAATATCTTTACCAATTTTTTTTAGTTAAAATGATTCCAGGACTTAGTGGATTAAACCCAAAAAAAATGCAAGGCCTTATGAAACAAATGGGCATTTCCCAAGATGAAATCCCTACCTCAAAAGTCACAATTGAAAAACCAGACAACACAAAAATTATATTTGAATCACCTTCTGTTTCAAAAATCAATATGCAAGGCCAGGAAATATGGCAAGTTGTCGGAAATGCAAAAGAAGAATCAGAAGAATTATTCACAGAACAAGACGTGAAAACAGTTATTGAAAAAACACAATGTACAAAACACCAAGCACAAGAAGTTCTTGAATCAACCAAAGGTGATCTTGCTGAAGCAATTTTGGAATTGAATTCTTAAACTCAACAACCACAATCAATATTAATTCTAAGTTATTTATATTTTCATGTCAGAAAAATTCATTGAATATTTAATTCAAGCTGAAAAAAATCTACATATAGCAAGCCACATGGCATATGTCACAGTCCAACTTATCAGAGACAAAAAACTTTTACTAAAAATCCTCTCAGAAACACATCTCGCAACACTCAATATAATCAATTCTGTTTTACAACATGATTACATTTACAAAAAAATCCGTTTAACAAAAGATGCAAAAACAAATTTAAGAATCTTCATAGAAAAATCTGCGCCACGATATCAAATCACAGAACAAGAAACAAAATTAATTTTAGAATTAATCTCTCTCGCTGAAAAACACAAACAAAGCCCATTTGAATTTGTAAAAGACAACAAAGTCGTAATCCTCTCAAACAACCTTAAAACAGAAACAATAAACTTAGAAAAATTAAAAGAATTCATCACTACAACAAAATCTATTTTAGATAAAGTGAAATCAAATCTCTCAGAAAAATATAAAAACTCTGTTTCCGTGTAGTTTTATACTTCTAAAACTATGAGGGGGCCTGAGGAATGGAAGAAATTATACAAGAAAAAATTAGCGCAGATCATTTACTTTATGTTAGTTTAAAATACACAAAAACTTGCGATGTAATTGTAAATCTGATTTTCAGATGGAGTAGAATGATTGAAATCAGTATTGACCATTTGCTAAAACATGCAAAAAAGAAAAAAAAGATTTCCACAATTTCAACAAACCCCTTAGGAAAAATCCAAGAAATAAAAAAACTTTTTAAAAAAGACAAAAATGTGCAAGAAGTTATGGAAATGCACCTGATGTTCAGAAAAATCCGAGAATTAAAAAAAGAAAGAATCGGAGAATTTAGAAAAAATGTCTGTCTTAAAGTTTTCTACCAAGGAAAAGAAGTAAATATTGATTTAGAAAAATTAAAACTCTATGCAAGTAACTTGGAAAAATTTATAAGCACTGTTAAACAATTTCTTTCTAATTAAGCACATTCTCAAATGGCAAAACTTATTGTAATCACATCTGGTAAAGGGGGTGTTGGAAAAACAACCACTGCAATAAACTTAGGCGCAGCTATAAATTATTTTGACAAAGACGTATTAGTAATCGACGGAAACTTGACAACCCCTAATATCGGACTTTACTTTGGCTCTCCTGAAGTGCCTGTAAATTTAAACCATATTATCTCTAAAAAAGCAGAACCTTATGAAGCAGTTTACGAACATGAATCTGGGCTAAAAATAATGCCATCTTCTTTATCAATAAAAGAATTAAAAAAAATAAAACCTGAAAAATTAAAAGAACATAAAAAAAATTTCAAAGATCTTTCAGATTACATAATTGTTGATTCTGCAGCTGGTCTTGGCAATGAAGCTTGCTCTATAATTTCTCTTGCAGATGAATTAATTATTGTAACAAATCCTGAAATTCCTGCGATCACAGATGCACTCAAAACCGTGAAACTCGCAGAACAAATGAAAAAACCAGTAAGAGGTATTATTGTGACAAGAGTAAGAAAAAACAAATCAGAAATGCGCCCAGAAACAGTAAAAGAAATGCTTGAAGTTCCTATCCTTGGTATGATCCCTGAAGATATTTTATTTCAAGAAGCATTAAATCTAAAAAACCCAATAGTAAACACACATCCAAAATCAAACCCTTCTCGAGCTTACAAAGAAATCGCATCAAAATTATTAGAAGTCCCTTATGATTCAGACAAAGACAAACCTACTTTCTGGAGAAGATTATGGAAAGGCTGGTGATTAATTTAATTTAAATTCTTTATTGTCTCTCTCCCCAATCTTCTAACATGTCATACAAATAATCTTGACTATAAGTTGTCTCATTTGCTGTTCTCATCCATTGCTCTTGAGAAAAATAAAATAAATCTAAAACATGTTTTTCTAATTTTTTAGGTGTTCTTGTTGGAGTCGGACTTTTGCTATCAGTTGGTCTTGGAGTAAAAGAAGGCGTGGGAGTTTTTGTAAAAGTGTTTGTTGGTTGTGGAGTGTATGTTCTTGAAGGAGTAGGGGTTTTGCTTCGCGAAGGAGTTGGAGAAGGGGTTTTTGTAAAAGTGTTTGTTGGTTGGGGTGTATATGTTGGAGAATTTCTAAGAAAAGCGAAAAGCGGTCCACTATCTACACATATATATCCTCCACCCTCATCAATCAGAACTCTCCACCACCACTCTCCTGGATCAGCAAAAAAATTAATGCCATTTTCAACAAATTCTCCTTGGTGAACAGCAAGTGAAACCCCCTCCCAATAATTTGCTCCGCTTTCCCTCGGGTCAGGAATCTGGCTAGATAAATTATAATCAGGGCGTTCATATCCTCCTGGATCAAGAAAACAAACCTTAAGATTTATTAGAGGATTATAAACCCTTGTTTTATAGACATCATGCAGCATTATTCTCAAACACATTTCCCTAGCTTCATCATCATGAAAAATACTTGTTACCCCAATTGGCTCATTAGGATATTCATCTTCTAAGTCTCTCGAAAAAGTTAAACCACAATATTCATATCTCTGACTATGAAATGGTGTCGGAGTTGGTTCTAAGAAAAGACCTTCTTTGTATAATAAACTATTTGCAAATCCAATTTTCATCCCAAAATTAGATTCATCTTGCAATTCTTCACTTCTCCCTTCTAAAACAGCCTCTAATGTTTTCAAATACCATTGAGTCGGCCCAACATGAGAATCCATTGAATCCTCAAAAAGTGGAGCAGGATTTGAATCATCTAATCTTCTATCAATATTAGGATAATTATTCCAACCTTTAAAACTTGAAGAAGGAGTATCTGGAAAATCATCTAAATCCCAATTCCAATGTGCCCAATAACTTTCGCAAGTAACCCTATCAAGTTTGGCTATCTCTTCAAAAAATAATGTTGTTTCAAAATTTCCATTTCCTGCAGAAAGGTTTTGAGAATCTAAATCAGTTGACTGAGGTTTATCATAAAAAGAATATTTAGGAGTATAAGGATCTAAAACAGTTAATTGAAATTCTACATTAGGATGAGTAGAGTGTAAATATTTTATTGCATTCATTGCAACCCATGCTCCAGCACTTGAACCAATTATATGACATTTTTCTAAATCATCAAAAACACGAGAAGCCTTTACCCCAAGATTATATCCATGAAGAACTGCAGCAGCTACTGCTTGCTTAGGATTATCAACACTTAAAATATTGCCTTCTCCATCAAAAAGAATATCTCCTGTTGCTGCATCTTCTGCCCAATTATATTTTATAAATCCCCAATCAGAAGCTCTCTCTTTAAGATCGTCTATTAAACTAAAATCAAGATTATGCTCTTGAGCCAAATCCTCATAAATTGTTTCAAAAGGAAAGTTTCCCGGATTCCATCCATGAGCAAGAATTAATAATTTTTTTGTGTTATAACTAATCCCGCTAAAAGGAAAATGACATGTTAATTCTGATAAATCATGATAATACAATAAAATTTGGAGATTTTCAAATTCAACTCCCCCTACTTCAGGCGACATATTTTCAACACGAATTCCATAACCCCCCTCTAATGCATCAAAAGGTCCATCTGGAAATACTTCTGGTCCAAAAGAACAAAATCCCTGATAATTAGAATTATCTAAAGTTATTGCATCTTCTTGAACCCAATCTGGCCCATAAAAACTAAATTTTAAAGAATTCTCAGGATATTCCTTCTGATTTAATCTCCAATTATAAGCTATTTCTATAAACCCCATTTCAGGAGGGAAATATTCTCCAAGAGAATTTAAATCATATGCAAAATTTATTTCTATTATAGGATTTTCAGAAGAAACATTCCCATTAGTAGATTTATAAACATGATATGCCTTATTTAAATCAGGATCAACTTCCATAATTTTTTGTTCAAGTTTTCCAGGAAAATTTCTTGGTGAGTGACTAAAAGCAGAAACTCCTAGAAAAGAACTTGCTAAAACTCCTGCAGAAACTAAATAAGTTAATGCCCTATTTTTCGCACCTCTAAACAACCCCAACATAAATCATATAGGAATTTTTTATTTTTATTATTTTCTATACTGGACATCGACATTATCAAACCTGAAACTTTCTCAAGATTATAGAACCAAAATCTAATTAAATCTTCTTAAACAAAATTTCTTCTTTTTTAATTTTCTTAGTATTAAATTGTTTTGTGATTTTTTCTGAAGTTGAAGGAATAAATGGCCACAAAAATTTCGCAATTTCCTTGATTGATTCAACAAGCTCAAAAAGTTGTTTTTTATTTTTTGTCTCCCAAATTTTATTATTCTGAATATACTCATTACAAACATCAATAAATTCAAAAATTAAATTCAGTGCCTTATCAAATTCATAATTGTCTAATTTCTTTTCAATTTCTTTTTGCTTAAATTCTTTAATTAATTTATTCTCGCATTTTTCAAAACCATTTTTTTCCACAAGCGACGCAGTTCTACTGACTAAATTTCCTAATTTATTTGCAAGCTCGTTATTATGTCTACTAATTAAAGATTTTTCTGAAAAATCTCCATCGTCGCCAAAAGGTGTCTCCCTAAATAAAAAATATCTCAAAGAATCAACACCATATTTTTCAGAAAGTTCTAAGGGATTTACTGAAACTCCTCGTGATTTTGAAATTTTTTCTTTTTCAAAAGTCCACCATCCATGAGCAAAAACTTTCTTCGGCGGCTGAATTCCTGCAGAAAATAACATTGCAGGCCAAATCACTGCATGAAACCAAAGAATATCTTTTCCAATCAAATGAACATCAGCAGGCCAAAATTTTTTAAATTGTTTTTTATTTTTTAGATAACCAACCCCTGTCAAATAATTTGTCAACGCGTCATACCACACATAACAAACATGCGAATCATCAAAAGGCAATTTAATCCCCCAACCATAATCTTTTCGCGAAATACTCAAATCTCTCAACCCTTCTTTAACCCGATTAATAATCTCGTTTCTCCTCGAAGCCGGTTGAATAAAATCTTTATTTTTTTTATAAAAATCTAAAAGTTTCTTTTGATATTTTGACAACTTGAAAAAATAACTCTCCTCTTTTAATTTCTCAACTTTTTTTTTGTGAATTGGACAACAACCATTTTCTAAATCTTTTTCAGTAAAATATGCTTCGCACCTCAAACAATAAAACCCCTCATATTCTCCTTTGTAAATATCACCCTTCGCATAAGTTTTTTTCAAAATTTCTTTTACAACTGCAGTATGATCTTTATCTGTTGTCCTAATAAAACGCGAATAATCTAAATTTAATTTTCTCCAGGGCTTTTTAAAATCCTCGATAATAGAATCCGCAAATTTTTTCGCATCAATATTTTTTTCCTGTGCAACTTGAAAAACACTTTTTGCGTTCTCATCTGTCCCGGTAAGGAAAAAAACATCTTCGCCTTTTAACTTATGCCAACGTGCAACAATATCTGCAGCAATTGTAGTATATGCAGTTCCAACATGCGGTTTTCCTGTTGGATAATAAATCGGCGTTGTAACATAAAATTTTTTCTTTGCCATGATAATCATCTGAAATTAATTTATTTAAATCTTTAGAATCAACAAATTTATTAAGTCTAACAATTTTTCATAATTAAGGTGATAAAACATTATTCTACTGAAAATGCCTAAAAATAAAAAATCTGAAAAAGAATTAAAACACCGCGCAAGAAGAATCAGCATTAAAGAAGGAATTTTCGCAATAGTAAAAAGCGCTTTTGGGGATTATTATCTCTCACCATTTGCAATTGCAATAAACGCAAGTAATTCTTTAGTTGCCATGCTCAGTTCTTTTTCTGGACTTCTAGGACCAATAAGCCAAATGTTTAGTTCAAGATTAATTGAAAAATATCCAAGAAAAAAGATTGTCACAAAATTTGTATTTTTTGACGCATTAATGTTTCTTTCATTTATCACTATAGCAATTTTATTTTATTTCGGAATCTTAAAAGAAATTCTTACATTTTTGTTTTTGTTTTTATTTTGTATTTATGTGATTATTTTAAATATTTCTGGACCTGCATGGTTTTCCTGGATGGGAGACATTGTCGATGAAAAATATCGCGGCAGATGGTTTGCAAAAAGAAACCTGATAACAGGTTTCACATTAGTTGTGTTAACAATTTCGGCAGCAATATTTTTAGATTATTTCACTAAAAAAGATTGGTTAATGCAAGGTTTCATAATTTTATTTTTCATTGCACTTTGCGGCAGATTAAACTCCTGGCGACTCTTTAAAAAACAATATGAACCAAAAATAAAATTAAAAAAAGGATATTACTTTTCATTTTCTGAATTTTTATTAAAAGCAACAAAAAATAATTTTGGAAAATTTTCAATCTACAAAGCTTTCTTAAGTTTTGCTACATATGTAAGTTCTCCATTAGTAATAATTTACCTTCTAAGACATTTAGAATTTAATTATAAAACTTATATGATAATAACTTTCGCCGGCACACTCTTCTCTCTAATGTTTTTGAGGATCTGGGGGAAACTTGCAGATAAATATGGAAATTATAGAATCTTAAGTATAACAAGTATTTTAATTCCAATTATCCCGATATTATGGGTCTTGCACAGATCTCCAATTTATTTAATACTTGTTCCGTCAATGATAAGTGGAATTGCCTGGTCTGGATTTAATCTTTGCGCAGGAAATTTTATTTATGACAATGTCAATTCACAAAAAAGAGGCGTCGCAATTTCTTATTACAATATGCTAAATGGAATCGGAATTTTCCTCGGCGCAGGACTTGGAGCAATCTTAATAAAATACTTAGAATTCAGTTTTATAGAGCCACTTATTTTTATTTTTATCTTAGGAGGAATATTGAGAATGATTGTGGTATTTATTATGATCCCGACAATAAAAGAAATTAGAAAAAAAGAAAAATTTGACAGCTCACGAGCATTGAAAAATTTAGTTTTAAAAGAAGCAAAACAAAGTTTAATTGAAGAAACTCATGAGATAATCTCAATAAAAGAATATCTCAAAGAATAATCGCGAAAGTTATTTAAATAACCAAAAACCAATTTTAATATGTTCAAAAAGAAAAAATGCTCAAGATGCGGCGAAAAAGTTTCTGATAAATTTGATTTCTGTCCGAGTTGTGGAAAAAATTTAAGAGAAAATAAAAACTCCAAAAACAATTGGGGTATGCTTGGAAAAAATGACTTTATTGATCCTATGCAAGCATTTAAAACAGAAATAAGATTGCCAACCGGCTTTAACACAATTTTCAATACCTTAGTAAAAAGTTTAGACAAACAATTTAAGGAGATAGATAAACAAATTGGAAAAGAAGATAAATTTAAAGAAAATTTTAAACCTCTCAAATCTGGAGGAATAAGTATTAACATTTCTTCTTTAGGCAATAATCCTCCAAAAATAAAAGTAAAATCTTTTGGAAATATTCCTGAATTTAAAAAACAAGAAACTCAAATTAAACAAACCAGGAAAAAATTCAAGCATGAAATTCCAGAAGAAAAATTAAAAAAACTCTCAGCATTACCTCGCGAAGAACCTTCAACAAATATAAGAAGATTATCTAATAAATTAATTTATGAAATTGATTTGCCTGGAGTAAAATCCTTAAAAGACATTTCAATAATTGAACTTGAAAATAGTATTGAAATAAAAGCTATTTCAAAAAACAAAGCTTACTTCAAATTAATTCCCTTAAATTATCCTATAAACGACAAAAAATTTTCTTCAGGAAAACTCGTTCTTGAGTTAGATACAAAATAAAAAATTCGCAAAACTTATAAACAATTTAATTCTCTGAAATTTATGAGCCTGTAGCTCAGCCTGGTTAGAGCACTACTCTGATAATTTCGGTGTTTGGCACTGTCAGACAGGTAGGGGTCCTCGGTTCAAATCCGAGCAGGCTCATAATCCCAAACTTTTTAAACCATTTTTCTATTCATATTTTATGACACGTGGAATGTATCATTATATCAAACAAGCATGGAGAAAACCTGATAAAAAAATTCTCAGACAAAGAATGATTGAATGGAGAAAATCTCCAGTGCAGATTAAAGTTGAAAAACCATTACGACTTGATCGTGCTCGGGCTCTCGGTTACAAAGATAAAAAAGGTTTTGTAATAATTAGAATCAGATTAAAAAGAGGCGGGCATAAACGATCGCGACCAAATAAAGGAAGAAGATCAAAAAGATTACACACACGAAAAACTCTAAAGATGAATTATAAGTGGATTGCAGAACAACGTGTTGCACGAAAATACAAAAACCTAGAAGTCCTAAACTCATATCAAATTGGAAAAGATGGAATAAATTATTTTTATGAGGTCATTTGTGTTGACTCATCAAGACCAGAAATAAAAAAAGACAAAAAAATAAATTGGATCTGCAAACCAACAAATAAAAAAAGACCAATGCACGGACTTACAAGTGCAGGAAAAAAATCTCGCGGATTAAGAAATAAACATCCTACTTCAAAAGTTCGTCCTTCAGTCAGAGCAGGAAAGAGGAGGGGAAAATAAAATGAGAATAATTGATGGATTAACTCATTTAACTCCTGAAGAAGTTCAGCAAATGAAAAAAAAAGAAGACATAATATTAGCAGGCCAACGAACACTAAGGACTGATAGTGGGAGATTTAATAAAAATCTACAAACTAGTTCGGGAAAATTAGATGCTCCCATAATACTGATTAATTATCAGCAAGACCACGAAAGAAGAGAAACCTCTGCTTGTTTTGCCTTAGTAAACTTTTATAAACCTATGCAACAAATAATCTAATCACACATTCAATTAATCCCACATCAAAAACTATAAAAACTCTCTTTCTTTTTTCAAATCATGTTATCAAAAGAACCAATTGATTTAGAAAAAATTTCTCCAGAAAACATTGACAAAGAAATTTTGCGGCTCGGGATTATCGCAGAACTCGACGCTGTAAATCTCTACGAGCAACTTGCTGAAAAAACAAAAAACCAAAACATTAAAAAAATTCTTTTAGATATCGCAAAAGAAGAAAAAACTCATGTCGGAGAATTCCAAGCATTACTTTTAGAACTTGACAAAGAACAAGAAAAAGAACTTGAAGAAGGAAAAAAAGAAGTTGAAGAAGAACTCGGAATCTAAGTGCAATATTCTTTAGGAGGAAGCCCTCTAAGTCCCAATGAATATAATGACCCAGAAGATTTCTTGACAATTTCTTCCCATCGAGGAACTTCACAATCAGGAATCCTATCTGGAATATTCAATAAAGTATCTTGTGCTCTACCCCCATCAAAATTAAGAAAGTAAAATACAAAAAATCTAAAAGGAGCATATCTTCTTTCACAATAAAGCTGACTTAATCTTACAGAATTTGCTTTCTCTCTTAATTCTAGTTTATCCCTATTACTTTTCTTTCTAGCCTCAAGCCGTCTTAATCTCACAGAAGTTATTCTCCTCTTTGCTTCATCTTCAGATTTCATTTTACTCTAAACCTCATAAAGTTAATAAAGATTGCTATGCTAAATCATATTTCTCAACGCCATCTTTAAAAACTCTTTTTTCTTTTTTTAAATATGCTCTATCTAAAACTTGCAGAGGTGTATGAAGATCTTTCTTCAACAACAAAACGTCTTGAAAAAATTTCCATACTAGCAAAATTCTTAAAATTTATTCCAGAAAAAGATACAGAAGTTCTATATTTATTAACAGGTAATATTTATCCTGATTATGACGAGAGAAGAATCGGAATAAGTAATCAACTTGCAATAAAAGCAATTTCAAAAGCAACTGGAACAGAGAAAGACAAAGTTGTGAAACAATGGAAAATCCATGGTGACCTTGGAGAAGTTTCAGAGAAATTAACAAGAAAAAAAACCCAGTCAACACTCCATTCACACATTCTCACAACAGAAAAAGTTTTAGAAAATTTAAGAAAATTGCCAGAACTTGAAGGCAAAGGAACAGTCAATAAAAAACTTTCTTTAATAACAGAATTATTAACTTCTGCATCACCATTAGAAGCAAAATATCTGCTCAGAACTTTGTTAAGTGATTTAAGAATCGGAACACAAGAAAGCACAATAAGAGAAGCAATAGCTGAAGCATTTTTCAACGACAAAAAACAATCTGCAAAAAAAATCCAAGACGCGATTGACAAATCAAATGATTTAGCAGTTGTTTTTAACACAGCAAGAAAATCAAAAATAAAAGAACTTGAAAAAATAACCTTGCAAATTGGAAAACCCATCAAAGCTATGCTCGCGCAAAAAGTTGAAAAAATTGAAGACGGGTTCAAAGCCTTAGGAAAACCTTGCGCAATTGAATACAAATACGATGGATTCAGATTAATAATTCATAAAAACAAAGATGAAATAAAATTATTCACAAGACGATTAGAAAATGTCACAAAACAATTTCCAGAAGTAATTGAATATATAAAAGCATTCGTTAAAGCAAAATCTGCAATTCTAGATTCTGAAGCAGTTGGCTTTGACAAAAAAACAAAACAATACAAACCTTTTCAGCACATCAGCCAAAGAATAAGAAGAAAATATAATATCGACGAACTTGGAAAAAAACTTCCTGTAGAAATAAATGTTTTTGATATTTTATATTATAATGGAAAATCATTTATGCAAGAACCTTTTGAAAAACGAAGCAAACTTCTTAGAAAAATTATAAAAAATCATCCTTATAAAATAATCTCCTCAAAACAAATCCTAACCAGCGACGAGAAAAAAGCAGAAGAATTTTACAAAAAAGCTCTTAAAGATAATCAAGAAGGAATAATGATGAAAAATCTAAAAGCAGCTTATCAGCCCGGTAGAAGAGTCGGCCACATGTTGAAATTAAAACCAGAAGAAAGAGATTTAGATTTAGTAATTACTGGAGCAGAATATGGAACAGGAAAAAGATCTGGCTGGCTTTCAAGTTTTATTTTATCTTGTAAAGGGAAAAAACAACACGAATATTTAGAAATCGGAAAAGTTTCAACAGGAATAAAAGAAAAAAAAGAACAAGGAATATCTTATGACGAACTAACAAAAAAAATTACCCCCTTAATAATTTTAGAAAAAGGAAAAACAGTAAAAATAAAACCAAAAATTATCATCGCTATAACCTATCAAGAAATTCAAAGATCCCCTAATTACAATTCAGGATTTGCTTTAAGATTCCCGCGATTCACTGCACTAAGAACAGACAAACCCCTTTCAGAAATCAATACTCTTGAAGAAATAAAAAACAATTACGAAAAACAAAAATTAAGTTATACTTATGGATAAAATGGTCCTCCAATATAAACTTAAAACAGAAAAAAGATGGAAAAAATATCCTGGAAAAGCTAAATTAAAAGTTCCTGTAAAAAAATGTGATTTCCGTTTACTCAACGAAAACAAAACAAAAATTCTTGTTCCAAAAGGAAATTACACAAAAGTTTTAAAACGTTTTAGACAAATTGAATTCTTTAAACATAAAAAATAAAATTCAATTTGTAATTTGTAAAAAATATAAACCTCAAAATTAACTCTAGCAAATTTTTCTGTTATCAACATCATTAACCCAAAAAATTATTTAACATTATCAATCATCAAGCGAGAAATCTGACAGCGTCGATTTCGAGCAAACCAATCTGCGAGCAATAGCGAGCACAATAACCTCAATTAAATTTAAAAATTCCATTCCCCTATAAAAATTATGAAAATAAGAGGATTGATACTAACTTTAATTTTAATAGGAATTTTATTTGTTGCATTTTATAACTTTGACAACGCAAACATCACCGGACAATCAATTTCAATTCCATCAGATTGCTCAAATTCTGAAATAAAACAAATCTGGGACTCTGTATTTAAAGAAAGTTCTACAGGCACAACAATTTTTACAAGCGGCGAACTAATTAACACACAATGCAGCAGATATGTTTCTTACAAGATAATCAACCAAGAAATATATTTTTTAAAAGGCGAGGCAAGTGGATCTTCAAACTCAAAAAGAAATTTGACTGAAATGGTATTTATTAAGATAAAAACAACGCAAAATAATTTAGATGAATTAATAGAAAAAAACAGCGTCAGCGAAATATCAAATTTTATCTTAGATTTAACCAGTAATGAAAATAATTTAGAAACAAGGTCCTCTGAATTAACTTCAATAAACCAAGCAAATATAACCTATAATGAAATTTTTAAAGAAGATTCTGCAATATGGAAAAGCGCAAATTCAAATTATTATTTTGCAAAAAACCAAAATGACTCGCTGTTCAACA